>Ga0207646_10000942_pt1 | contig 37426 bp, 28 predicted proteins | sample KBSK5502metaG_FD_184343 | JGI IMG/M metagenome (GOLD analysis project Ga0207646, IMG submission 184343) | Corn, switchgrass and miscanthus rhizosphere microbial communities from Kellogg Biological Station, Michigan, USA - KBS K5-50-2 metaG... | ecosystem: Host-associated > Plants > Roots >... | reverse complement strand
AGTAGCCGCTGGAAAGACTTGCAAGAGCGCGTCGAGCAGTGGCTGATCCAGTATGATCAGCCTTCACCAGACTTGCTGCATTATGTCGGTCTATCTCCCACTTAATTTGTTAAAGTTCATTATCGGCGGTGTGCGCGATAAATCGGCACCTACGGATGGTTGGAGTAATGTGTCAATGTACATAATCGGGCCCTACGGATGGCCAGATTATTTCGTCAATGTGCATGAATACGCCACCTGGAAGCGAGGGGGACGCGATGAGGTCGGCAAAAGGTGAGAGCAAGGCCATTATCGGTCTGAACGATGCACGAGTGCTGCTTGCCATGTTGAAAGGCTACCTTGCGTACGTGTACGGGGCCGTTCCCTCTTCCCACGAACGAGATGCTCAGATCCGCATGATACAAGGCGTACGCGGGCGGCTGGAAGCATTGCTGGCTGCCCCTGGTCGAGCGGAGACCCCGCCGGTCTGGCTGACGCGGCAGGAGATCAGGGCGCTGGACGAGGCGCTGAGCGGGTTTGTGCAGGTGGTGCGCGTGGTTGTTCCGGCATCGAGCCTGCGGGATGAGACGCTGCGGGAGATCGAGGGGGTTTCGTGACATGTTGAGGATGAGGCTCTCTTCTACTCGAAGTTAAACGGATCCATCTCCCGCTTGCTCAGTATGGTTGAGCCGCAGACTCGCGGTTGGCAGAAAGCCTGGGATCACGCGCCTTTCCAATTGGCCCATCCGAGCTTGTTGCTGGGCCGACTGATTGTGCTCACGTAGCTGAGGAAGCGTCATTCCACTCCCAAAAAATACAGTCACACCGCAGATATGTCAGTGTGACTCTTCCATACTAAAACGTTCAGGTCTCTTTCAGGAAAAGCTGGTAATCTGTGCGAGAAAGCATTTGATCAAAGAAAGACCGAGGATGTCGGCTCAGTACCTGGCGTGCCAGATATTCCGCATGGCCCATCAGGTCCAGGTTGGTCGGAATGGGGACTCTTCCCCGTTTTCTTCGCTGCCGGCTGTTACTCCCTGGAGGTGAGTTGGTCTGGCGGTTCCTGGCAGAGCATCATGGCTGTCGGGAGCTAATGCATACTCACGAGACCTTTTGTGTAAGCAGTTCCACCTGGTCACAGCCGAAGTAGTCACTGTACCGAGGCAGGTTCTCCGTCCTTGCGGGTGATTTGCTCTTGACTTTTGCCATACAAGCAGCTAAAATATGACTAGATAAGCTAAATTAGTCATATTTGCTTACCTGGTCATCTGGTCATAATGAGAGGGAGGGTTTGTATTGGCAAGCCAACGCAAAGGTCAACAAGGGCAAATCGAGGAACGCTCGAAACGCGAGCAACGCGGGGATAGGATTCTGGACGCTGCGGCAGCGTTGATGTTGCGCTGGGGATACAACAAAACGACGATCGATGACATTGCCCGGTTAGCAGGTGTGGCGAAGGGGACGATCTACCTGCACTGGAAGACGCGGGAGGATCTGTTTTTGGCGCTGATGAAGCGGGAATATATTCGCCTGGTGGAGGACATCCAGCAGCGTATCGCCAGCGATCCCGAAGGGGGAACTTTACATGGCATAACGAAACACTCGATGCTGGCTACTATGAAGAGTCCACTCATGAAAGCAGTCCTGTTGCGTGATACCGATCTGCTCGGTGAATGGATGCGCAACGAATATGCCAGCGAGACCTACTCCCAACAAATCGCCCAATCGCTCGCGCTTTTTGAACACCTCCGCAGTCGTGGAGTGGTGCGCGATGATATAGATGTTCGCAAGCAGGTGTATATGCTCGACGCCATCACGATGGGTTTTTTAGTGATTGACGAGTATATGCCCGACGATTTCAAATATTCCGACGAGGAGATTGTGGAGATGGCGGCTGAGGCGGTCGAAAGGGTATTTGCACCATCTCCGTCCTCAGTTCCGCGGCCAGACAAGAAGACAAAACAGGAGATAGCGAACACTCTAATTTCGTCTCTCGATGACATCATAGCTCTCAGGAGGAGACTAGATCAGGAGGAGACTACGTCTTGACTACTCAAGAAGAGGAGGACAGCAACATGACAGCAATCATCGAGGTAGAGGGTCTGACCAAGAGCTACGGCAGCAAGCGCGGCATTACCAATGTCTCCTTCCGCGTGGAAGAGGGCGAGGTGTTTGGCTTCCTTGGTCCCAACGGCGCGGGCAAAACGACTACGATTCGCCTGCTGATGGCGCTGCTGCGGGCCGACGCGGGCACGGCGCGTATCGCCGGGCTGGACTGCTGGCAGCACTCGGTGGAGATCAAGCGGTTGGTCGGCTATCTGCCCGGCGAACCCGCGCTCGACCCCGGCCTGACCGGTGGGCAGATTCTGGAATACTTCGGGCATCTGCGCGGAGGCGTCGATCAAACCTATCTCAAGCAGCTTATCAAGCGACTGGACCTGGACCCTACCCGCAAGTTTCGCCAGTATTCTAGCGGCAATAAGCGCAAGGTGGTGCTGATTCAAGCCTTTATGCACCGCCCGCGCTTGTTGATTCTCGATGAGCCGACCAATGGCCTGGACCCGCTCAACCAGCAAGAGTTCGACCGGATGGTCAAAGAAGTGCGCGATGAGGGGCGCACCGTCTTTCTGTCGTCGCACATCTTGAGCGAGGTCGAACAGACCTGCACCCGTGCTGGGATTATTCGTGAAGGGCAACTGGTGCGCGTCGGCGGCATAGCCGAACTGAAGGACATCAAGCGCTACGAAATCACGATCACGTTCGCCAATGCTGTCCCTGCCGAGGCGTTCAAGACCCTGGACGGTGTGGCACAGGTGGAGACGCTGGCCGATGGGCATACGCTGCGCCTGACGATGCAGGGTGAGGCAGATGCGGTGATCAAGGCAGCAGCGCAACATGCTGTCGTTACCCTGACCAGTCATGAGCCCAGCCTGGAAGATATCTTCCTGCGCTACTACGAGGGCGATGGTGAGGCCCTCAAGGAGGCTAGCCATGTGGTTCACTAGCATCTTTCTCAAAACCCTGCGCGATTTCCGCATTGCCATTCTGGGCTGGGGCGTGGGGATGGGCCTGGTCATGTTCGAGGTCCAGGCTACTGTCGGCTCGCTGGTGTCGACGCCCGCAGCGCGCGCCACGCTCGTCAGCCTGGCGGGCTCGTTCGCCTGGAATGCTGATCCGGTAGCCGTTGACACTGTTGGTGGCTACGCGACCTGGAAGGTGGGCATTTTTATCTTGCTGGTAGCGATCTGGCCGCTGATGGCGTGCAGCCGTCTGCTGCGGGGTGAAGAAGAACGCGGCTCGCTGGATGTGCTGCTCTCGCTGCCACGCGGGCGCCTGCGGGTGGCGCTGGAAAAGCTAGCCGCCGTCTGGACGGCCTTGCTTTTGATGGGCCTGCTGATCGCGCTGATCACGTTTGCGGGCGGCAAAAGCTTCAACGCGGACTATAGCCTGGGCGACGCGCTGCTCTTTGGCCTGAATCTCGTGCTGATCTGCGGGGTCTTCGGGTCGATTGCGCTGCTGCTCTCCCAGTTCACCCAGGAGCGCGGCACGGCGGCAGGCGTGACGGGTGGCTTGCTGCTCGTCTTCATCGTCCTGGACATGGTTCATCGCGTCATCCCCGGCACCGAATGGCTCAGCCGGCTGTCCCCGGTCTACTACTACAACCTGAGCAAACCCCTGGTACCAAGCTATGGTACCAATCCCGGCGCGCTGCTGGTCTTGCTGGGCCTCAGCGTCCTCTTGAGCGGAGCGGCGCTCTTGCTCTTTGTCCGGCGCGATGTCGGCGCGACGGTGGCGCTGCCCAGCTTTCTGCGCCTGCCGGAGCGGATCGTGCGGCCTGAGCAGGCGCTGCCGGTGAACGCCTGGTCGCTGCGCTCGGTCTATGCGCGCAGCCTGGCGAAGATAGCATTTCCCACCTTCTGGTGGACGCTCGGCATCGCCGGGTTTGCCGCCTGGATGGTCGTGGTTGTCAAGCAAATCGAGGGACAACTCAAGACCCTCGCCGCAAGCTCATCGTTCCTGAGGGATCTGATCACCAAGGTTGGCGGGGGCGATGTCAACTTCAATGCCAACCTCCTGAGCGCGCTCTTCTTCCTGCTGCCGCTGCTGTTGATGGCCTTTGCTGTCACCCAGGCCAACCGCTGGGCGGCAGATGAGGAGGAGGGTCGCCAGGAGTTGGTGCTGGCGACGCCGCAGCCGCGCTTGACTGTCTTGCTGGCGCGCTTTGGCGCGCTCACCACCGCGACGGTCATCATTGGGGTGTTGACCCTGGCCGCTACGGCGCTGGCCTCGGCAGCGTCTGGCCTGGCGCTCGACGGGGGCAACCTGGCTGCCGCAACACTCTCGATCATTCCGCTGGGGCTGCTGATGGCCGCTCTCGGCTATCTGTTCTCCGGCTGGCTGCGCACGGCGGTGGATACCGGCCTCTTGAGCTTCTTGCTGGTGATCTGGTTCTTCATCAGCTTTGTTGGCCCAGGGTTGAACTGGCCGGATACGACGCTGCGGCTCTCCGCCTTCTACTACTACGGCACGCCGCTGCTGCATGGCCTGCCGCTGGGGGATACGCTGGGTGTGCTGGCGGTTGCCGTCGCGGCGCTGGTGCTGGCGTCGGCGCGTTTTGTGCGCAAGGACATTGGGCGATAATGGAGCCAGGGGCGGAGGGCGCGTCAACTTGTCATTGCGCGGTGCCAGAGCAAAGTACTATCGCTGGTGCGTAATGCATCGATGCTTCCATCTTGCAAGGCGATCAGTACGAGATCATCCGCCACCAGTGGTGGCAATTGTGTAGCGGGAACTGGCGGTGTATAGCGCCAGAGCACGAAGCCATCGCTGGCTCGCAGCGCGTCTATATTGCCTGTTTGTAAGGCGAGATAGACCAATCCTTGAGCGACGGTGAGTGACGCTACACCCCTTTCTCCACCCTGGTAGCGCCAGAGTATGGAACCATCGCTGGTACGCAGCACATAAACGCTGCCATTAAGTGCCTCTACATACATCACCCCATCTTTCACCAGTAGGGAAGGAGGGAGAACGTTGGGAACATGCAGCGCTGCGCGCCAGAGCATGTAGCCATCACTGGCCCGCAGCGCATAAACGCTGCCATCGAGCGCGCTTACATACACTACTCTACCCGCCACAATTGGCGATGACTCTGTGAGAGGAGTGGGAGGTAGATCACGCCAGAGCAAAGCGCCATTGCTGGCGCGTAACGCTTCCAGGCTGCCATCTTGCAAGTTGAGGTAGACTATGCCATCCGCCACGGTTGGCGATGCCGAACTGGCGGGAAAGAGCGAGGTAGACTGCCAGAGCGGAAAGGCATCACTGGCGCGCAGTGCGAACACATGGCCATCCTCGGTACTTACGTACACCACTCCATCTACCACGGACGGCATCGAGGCAAGGGAACGGTGAGAGGTGTAGTCCCAGAGCAAGGACCCATCACGAGCGCCAAACGTATCGATACTATCGGTCCCTGAACTGACGTAGAGGATGCCGGCGACGACCGCGAGCTGTATGGGGGTAGGAGCATTAACGGGAAGTGTACGCGACCAGAGCAGGGATCCATCACTGGCGTCTAAGGCATCTATCCTTACGGTCATAGCATCGTTGTCAAAGGTAAGTGTGCAAAGAAAGACCGCTCCATCAGCCACGGTTGTTGACGTTTCCCCCACTTTTCCGCCCTCATAGCGCCAGAGGCGGAATCCATCACTCACTCGCAGTGCCGTCACCGTCCCATCGGGTGAACTAACATAGGCTATCCCGTCGTCAACGGACAGAGACAACGGATGAATGGCTGACAGGGGTAGTACGGTCATCCTTGCTACCGTGGCTGGTTCTGGCGTACGCGGCAAACTCACCAGGACGACGACGACCAGGAGCACGATGCCCGCGATCACGGCTATACGCATCCAGACACGTTCTCGTGGCGAGAGCGCCAGGCGGCGCCTGGTAGATCTCCCTGGAAGGTTGCCAGTCCCAGTAGGTGAATCCAGGTCGGTGATCTCAACCTCAGTCTCGTCTCCTGCGACATTTTCAGGATCAGGAGTGTTCAACGCGCGCCTCCTCAAGGAAAAACGCTCTCGATGTTCTTGCATGTACTCCGGTTTGCTGAAACAAACCTGAAGGTGAAAGGAGAGTGTACTATGTGAAAATTGTCACATCGATTTGAACCATGCCATGCCTAAAGTAATGATACTTGTTTTGGTGAAAAACTGACAACATCTTGCAATCACGAGAAGCTTAATGATGCGCGCATAGTTGAGAGGAGAAGAGAAGCTAGCCAAGAAGGACGACAATCCGGGCCGTAAGAGAGGAGCGCGAGCAAGATCAGGATGCCGCAGGCCAGCAGGCGCTGGCGAGGGCGTGCACCTCCTGGAGTGCAGGAGGTGCACATCATCCCTCTGGCGTTTAGGGATTGAACTCGGTGAGCGTCTACTCGATTCCTACGAGCTATGCTTCCTCGTCTGCTGCGGCTAGACTACCTTGAGGTACTGCACACTGAACAACTGTCGTGGGTCCGTCCACACCTGTTCGACGGCAAAGCCAGCGGTTGCCGCCAGTTGTGCAAACTCCTCGAGCGTATATTTGTACGAGCTCTCCGTCCAAATGCTTTCGCCCAGTTTGAAGGAAATTTCACTCTCCCCGATGCGAACCGTCTGGTTTTTCAGACTCACCAGGTGCATCTCGATCCGACTCTGACCCGGATTATAGAAGGCATAGTGCCCAAATTGATTCAGCTGGAAGTCGGCGTCCAGTTCCTGGTTGATGCGCACCAGCAAGTGTTTATTGAACTGGGCGGTCACCCCTTGCGAATCATTGTAGGCACGATGCAGGATGTTGAAGTCTTTCTTCAAATCCACCCCGATCAGCAGGCCGCCCCCCCGGCATACCTTCGCAATCCGTTGCAGAAAGCGTTTGGCTGGCTCACGATCAAAGTTGCCAATGGTCGATCCGGGAAAGTAGGCGATTCTCTGTGAGACGGGCTTTGCAGGCGAGGGCAGTGCGAAATCACTCGTGTAATCAGCACACACCGGCAGCATTTCCAACGTTGGATAGGCGGTGGCCAGTGCTGCTGCTGAGCGGAGCAACTGCTCTTTGGCAATGTCGATCGGCACGTAGCCAGCCGGGTCTTGCAGGGCATCCAGCAGCATGCACACCTTCGTGCTGTTGCCGCTGCCGTACTCGATCAGTAAGCAATGCGGCCCGAGCAGCGCGGCGATCTCCTGCATGTGCGCCTGCATGATGGCAAGCTCGGTACGCGTGAGATAGTACTCGTCCAGCTCACAAATCTGCTCGAACAGCTGCGAACCGATGTCATCGTAGAAGTACTTACTCGGCAGTTCTTTGCGCGCATCTTGTAACCCTTGCAACACCTCGTCGCGAAAGGTCTTGCGCCGCGGCTCAAAGTCGTAGAGCCCAAGTGGGCTCGGTCTCGGCTGATGGATGTCACACCCCCTTCGCTAAGCGGATGCCCATGAATTGCCATTGGGCATTGGCCGGAAAGAAGTTGCGGTAGGTGGAGCGGGTGTGTGAACGGGAGGTGGCGCAGGAGCCTCCACGCAGGACGTACTGGTTGCACATGAACTTCCCATTGTATTCCCCGACCGCCCCCGGACCTGGCTTGAAGTTCGGATAGGGCGCGTAGGAACTTTGCGTCCATTGCCACACGTCGCCATACATCTGCGCGAGTTTCCCGCCGGTGGTGGAAGCGTCGAGTGGGGCCGGGTGGTACAGACCGCTCTCAACGAAATTCCCTTCCACAGGCACGTCGTGCGCCGCAACCTCCCACTCAGCTTCCGTCGGCAGGCGCGCATCTGCCCAGCGCGCATAGGCATCGGCCTCAAAGTAGCTCACATGACAGACTGGCTCAGCCGGGTCGACCTCGCGCAAGCCGGAGAGCGTCATCATCCACCACCGACCGTCGCGTTTTTCCCAATACGAGGGAGCTTGCCATTCCTCCTGCTGCACGGTGGCCCAGCCCTCCGAGAGCCACAAGAGGGGGTTGTCATAGCCTCCATCTTCCATGAAGGCCAGGTATTCCCCGTTCGTGACCAGGCGCGAGGCCAGTTGGAACGACTGCACGAACTGACGGTGCCGCGGCCCCTCATTATCAAAGGCAAACCCCTCGCCCGTGTGTCCGATCCAGTGGAGGCCTTCAGGAAAGGACATCCATTCCAATGGGGGGACGCTGGCAGGACTGGTGGGGGCTCGCTCGACATAGGCCGGGTAGAGGGGATTGCAGGAGAAGACGTGCTTGATGTCGGTGAGCATCAGCTCCTGGTGCTGTTGCTCATGATGCAGGCCAAGGGTCATGATGGGGGTGAACTCGTTCAATCGCCCCTCATCGAGTTGCTCAAGCAGGTCAAGGACATGCTCATCGACATAGCGGCGGTAGGCATAGGTCTCCTTCACGGTCGGGCGAGAGATCAACCCGCGGTTCGGCCGGCAGTGCCGTTGTCCCAGCGTGTTGTAATACGAGTTGAAGAGATAGGCGTATTGCGGATGAAGAGACTGGTACCCCGGAAGCGCGGGGAGGAGGAGAAAGGTCTCCCAAAACCAGGTCACGTGGGCAATATGCCATTTGGTCGGACTCACGTCTGGCATGGACTGAATGATATAATCTTCAGTGGCAAGCGGTTCGCACAAGTGCTCGGTGAAGCGGCGAACGCGCTGGTACTGCTCTACAAAATGCTCTTTGGAAGCGGACTGGGTGCTGAGAGCACTTTCTTGAATGGACTTTGCCACGATAGGTTCTCTTTCTAATGAATAAACTGAATTGCACGAAATCGATTCTCCAGGCTCTGCTGCTTGGATACCTCCTTCGCTGTGTCAGGAAAACTGCCTGAATCTCCTCGAGCGTCGGACCATGGAGTGCTGGGCACCGCTTGCCGCTCGTCGTCCACGTAGACCGCATCTACCCGCTCGTTGAAAAAGCAGAGCAGGCTGTTGATGGGCGAACAGGCAGGCAGCGGGTCGCGGTAGCTCCACACGATGTCCTTGAATACCCGGTCGCCGATCGTCGCGGACCAATATGACGCCTGGCCCTTGTAGGGACAACGGGTGGCGGTCTCAGTCGGCTCCAAGAGGTCCATGCGGACGTCCTGCTCCGGCAGGTAATAGCGGGTGGGCAGACCGGTTTCGAGCAATAGCCGGGGACGCCGGCTGTCCGCGATCGTCACGCCAGCGAGCACGACCCGGACATGGCGGGAACTGGGCAGGATGTCTACGCGCTTGTAGGGATCGCGTGCATGCGCGAAGACCTGCTCATCCTCTTCGTACCAGGCGTCCATCTGGTGCCAATAGAAGGCCAGGTAGCCCTTGATCGGTGGTCCGCCGGGCAAGGGACTTGGATAGCTCCAGGCCGCATCTTCGGCCACGCGGGAGCCTCCGCGAACTGTCCAGTACGACGCTTCCCCTTTCAGGGGAGAGAAGCTGCGGTGTTCAGTCGCCTCCAGCAGATCCATGCGTACATCTTCCAGCGGAAAGTAGAAGACCGGCAGCCGTCCAAATTCATGCAACAGCATGACGTGCATGCTATCAGCCACGGTGATGCCAGCGAAGACCACACGGACACGCCGGCGGCTGTCTTCCCAGCGAAACCGCAACCCCTCACTGAATGAGGGCGAGGCCAAAGGGCCAAGAAACATGTCTTCAAAAACTGGGTTCATCCTGTCCTCCTCTTTGCAGGGTGTGGTGAGCAAACCTGCTTTTCAATAATACCACACACTCCTGGAACATGTATTCTTGAGTGCACGTGTGGGCAGAGTCGCTTGCTTGTATGCTACTTGACTGAGGAACGGCCTGCCTGAATGAGAAAAGAGGGAGGAGGGATCACCCATCCACAACAGGGCGACCGCAAGGGTCGCCCCTACATCCACAACAGGGCGACCGCAAGGGTCGCCCCTACCATACACGGCACTCCTACTAAATTATCCCCAGGAAGATATCGGTATTCCCGAAGGTAGTTGGACACTGGGTAATCACATCAGGGGCGCCAGCAGTCCCAGCACGAAACGCATCCACTGCCGCACATGGGGTAGCATTGCGCGAGTCCGTCCACACGGCATAGACGTGGCTACTATCAGCCACCACAGTAATGTAGTCTCCCAAGAATTGCGCAGTCAGGCCGTTCGTACTGGAGCCATCGGGATCAGAGGATGCGCTGCTAATCACCACCGGACTGCTAAAGCTCGCTCCGCTATTGGTAGACTGTGTGAAGTAGGCATCGTAGTGAACGACACCCGCCCCTGGCGCTGTGCCTGCTGGGACATCATCCAAGGCCAGGAAGGCTACATCGACCTTGCCACTCGGGTCGGTCGTCACTGAGGCGAAGAAAGCGCTGCGGCCACTCACATCGCCCGCCACGACTGGAGCAGACCACGTCAGCCCGCCATTGGTAGACTTCGTTACCAGGACGACCGCGTGTCCTTTGGTGGGATCACCAGTGCGGTTACTCCACGCGACGTACAACGTGCCATCGGGCGCGATGGAGAACGACGGAAACGTGCGTGCATCCTGGCGGAAGCTCGACCCAGGCGCCGGATTCACGAAGTCATCGGTCACCGTGGCAACGGTGATATTCTGCTTGGGGAAGGTCTTGCCGCCATCGTGGGAGATGGACAGGCGCTCGACCGCTTGCTTATTCACGCTATCAAGCCAGACGACATAGACCGTGCCATCGGGTCCAACCTTCACCGCCGCGCCCTGTCGCCCGCCAACACTGTTATTGTTATGGCCCGGGCTGATGGGTAGGGGATTGCTGAAGCTCGCTCCACCATCAGTCGAGCGCGAGAAGAAGATCTGGTCGCCACCAAAACCGTTGCCGCCCGGCTTGGCAAACTTCGTCCAGGCAGCGTAGACATTATCGTGGAACGGACTGTTGGGGTTGGCATCGGCCGTGAAGGCGTCCTTATCGTCGAACTGAGCCGGGGACGAGCCGCTGACTTTAGCTGCGGAGCTGTAGGTGCAGCCACCATCGGTGGATTTGGCTATAAAGAAGTCGGCTTGCAGCCCGGTAGCCAGTTCCTCAGTTGTTGGAGGGAAAGGGAACGCAAGGGTGCCGTAGTAAGCATTGCCTTTGCTGTCGAAAGCCTGCGTCGGGTCGCCAAAGCTATACTCGTGGAATGCGGAGAGATCAATCAGCCCCTGGCATGGCCAGGTCTTGCCGCCATTAAAGGAGGCATAGAACCCCGAACTCTGAACGCCTACTACAAACGGGCACGACGAAGGCGTCGTGTTGGTACATGCTGGTTCGCCGATCTCGTCGTTGGAACCGGAGATGAGGTTCAAGGGGTTCTTTGGATTCTGGGCCAGGCTAGGTTCGTTCTGTTTGTTTGTCGGGAAAGGGCCGGGAAACACCTGGTTTACCTGGACGTTGGTAGCGGATACCGCCGGTTGCGCGTGGGCTACACGGGAACCAAACGCTATTACTGCGAAGAGAGCGCTAAATACCAGCAGGGCAGCAATAGCAGACAAAAATAACTTCCTGTACATGATACTTGCCTCCTAGAGTTCATAGGTTCATCACACAAACACTACAAGATGACGAGAACGTAGAAGACGGCAACAATCGATGTAGTCTCTTCTCTCTCCTTTCTTTCTCAGCAAAGAAAAACAGGTCGAACAAAACGATGGTGATACTCCAGTATACAAAAATCTAAAGAGAACCTAGTAGTCAGTCCAGTTTGCATGTTGCGGTAGAGCCTGACACCCGCGAGGGGTGTCACTACATTTCTACCTCTAAAATCTATCTGGACTAACCATTAGAGTTTAACCGAGATTCTCTTGGAGTTTAACTCAAGATTCTCTTCACTATGCGCGATATCCCTCAGTTCTAGATGTGCAAACACAGCGAGTGGCCTGAGTCTCTATTTACACCCATCTAGAAGAAGATACGGTTGAGGGTTACTCAAGGCCTTCTTCGCCCTCATAACGATCCGCTGTTGCTCTTCCAGCCAGCGGATCGCTGAGGGTGCACAGATATTAGGGATTGAACTCGGTGAGCGTCTGACGGCCGTTGCTGAAGAATGATCCCACGGCCCAGGCCTGGCCAGAGCTTGGGTCCGCCGCGGCTGCTTTCAGAATGTTTTCGCTCGCGCTGGGGTTGGGGCTGGTGACGACACTCCAAGCGGTGCCGTTCCACTGCTCGATCACGGTCGTCGTGGCACCGGTATTGGGATCCACGAAATCCCCCACCGCCCAGATGTCGGTGGCGGAGACGATGGCGATTCCCTGGAGTAGCCCGGCGGCTGGGCTGGAGACGACGCTCCAACTGGTGCCGTTCCACTGCTCGATAAGGGTCTGAACGCTGGAGCCAATAATGAACTGCCCTACCGCCCAGACGTCGGTGCTGGAGACCGCCGCTGCTGCTTGCAGGGTGTCAGTAACCGAGCCGGCAACGTTGGGGCTGGACACCATGCTCCAACTGGTGCCGTCCCAGTGCAGGGTGAGCGTCTGCTCGGAAAAGCTGGTTTCCGCAAACCCCACGGCCCAGATGTTGTTGGCGGAGAGGGCTGTCACTCCATTGAGGAAGTTGTTTTGCGAGGCGACGTTGGGGCTGGACACCACGCTCCACTTATGGCCATTCCAGTGCTCAATCAAGGTCTGATCGACGCCACTGGACACGAAATCCCCCACCGCCCAGACATCGTTGGTGGAAACGGCCGTGACTCCGTTCAGAAAGCCGACCTGCCTTGGGGCTTTGACGAGGCGCCAACTCGTGCCGTTCCAGTGCTCGATGAGTGGCGGGGTCGCGGTGTTGACCTTCCCGACGGCCCAGACATCGTTGGTGGAGACGGCCGCGACGCCGAGGAGGGCGTCGTTCGAGCTAGCATTGGGGCTGGCCACGACGCTCCACGCGCTGCCGTTCCAGTGTTCGGCGAGCGTCTGCTGGTCAGTGTCGCCCACGGCCCAGACATCGTTGGCGGAGACGCTGGCCACCCCATTGAGTTCGTTTTCCGACCCGGGACTTGGGCTGGAGACGACGCTCCAGGCGCCCTGCGCCTGTGCCACCGCTGGTGCCAGCAGCAGGGCAAGCAGCACCGCTCCGACTAGGCACGAAAAGAGATTGACCTTCAAAAGCTTCATGATACTCCTCTCAAGCCTCTGCTCTCTGGAGGGCAGGAGCAAACTATACACAGACGCGGCGTGGGGCCTCAGCGTTGTGGTCATGCACGTCGCTGAGGCTCCAGGAAGAAGCATGCTGGTCTGATCTATGCGATACTCGTCAGAGCCGCCACTCGACGACCGCTCCTTATGCGGCCAGTGCGGTCAGGCCAGGCGTGCAGACGAACCACTTGCCGAACAGCCCTTCCCCATTGGTCTGGCCGGCAGCGGTGTCCCCTGAGTAGATATAGAGCAGATGACCGTTGTACTGCACCTGATTGCCATTCGCGTCAGTGAGGGCGCTCAGGGGGCCAGAGAGGGAAGCGTCGCCGAGCGGCGTACCTGAGCCGGTGAAGAGCAGCGGGGGCCAGATCGTTGGACAACCGCCGGTGCAGGCAGTCTTTGTTGTACTATCAGGGGTGAAGTAGTACAGCGTCATGCCCTGTGGAGTGGCGAGGATCGTCTCTGCTTTGCCTTTCACCGTGGCTGTGGCTAGCCTGACCGCGAATGAAGCCAGGTCGGAGGTGGCGACGTACCATTTGCCGAACAGCCCTTCCCCCTTGGTCTGGCCGGCAGCGGTGTCCCCTGAGTAAGTGTAGAGCAGGTAACCACCGTACTCCACCTGGGTGCCATTGGTATCGCTCAGGGTACTCAGTGTGCCAGGGAGGGAGGTTGAGCTGGTAGGGGTACTTGAGCCGGTGTAGAGCAAGGGAGGCCAGGTCTGAGCGCACGCGCCGGAGCAGGCGGCCTTCGCAGCCGTATCAGGGGTGAAATAGTACAGGGTCTTTCCTTGTGTGTCGGTTAAGATCGTCGTGGTTTTCCCGTTCACCGTGGCTTGAGCGGTCTGCACGGTGGAAGTACTGGCAGTGGTGGGCGTAGCAGTGGGAGCGGGAGTGCTCGGAGTTGATCCGGTACTCGTGGTGCTCCCGCAAGCGCTGACGACCAACACCAGCACAAGTCCGATGGCAATGAAGAACGTATGTTTCGACAATAATCGCATAAGTGTCCTCCTAAGTGAAGAAATAGTGAGCCGCCCCATTCGGTTGGCTCGGGAGCGGTGGGATTGCTCTGCTGCTACTCTGATAATAGCCGCTGTACCTCAAGGGAACCTCAATTTCAGGTAACAAGCTGGTAAATGGGGCGCATTCTGTGAATTTATAGGAGGACTTGTCCGATTCGGACGGGATAGGTCTCACTGGCGGGGAAACACGAGGAGGCCGCGCCTGTTGCATACGAAGATGCAGTCAAAGCTACAACTTGTTACCGGCGGAGGGCGATGCTGGCACCAATCCGTCTCACCAACGCTGCTGCGCAGCTACCGCTTCGCGGTCAGGTGAGACGCAAGGAGACGCATCCCCACCCCACTCCGCACCGCTCCCGCCCCTACGGGAGAGGGGCGCACGTCAGTATCAGAGGCCCGGGAATGTGACGGTAAAGCGACTGCCCTGACCCAATTGGCTGTCGACCTCAATCTTCCCCTGGTGCTGCTCCGCGATGCGCTGCGCAATGGCGAGGCCCAGGCCCGCACCTGGTCGGAAGCGCGCATTTTCTGCCCGGTGGAAGCGCTCGAAAATCCTGGGCAGCTCGCCCGGGGGAATGCCCATGCCCGTATCAGCCACTGTGACGGTGACCATTCCTCCGTTCAGGCTCCCACTCATTTCTACTCTTCCATCGGCAGGGGTATATTTGAAGGCGTTATCCAGCAGGATCAGAAACAGTTGCTTTAAGTAGTCGGGATTGCCCCAGACCAGCGCCCCTTCCAGCCGTTCCAGACCGGGGCATTCCAGGGTGGGTTCGCCCGCGGCAGGCTGTCGCTGGCTGCAGAGGTCGGCTACGAGGTCTCTGATGAGCACGGGTTCGTAGGCCGCTGTGACATTGGCATCAGAACGGGCCAGCACAAGCAGTTGGGTGACCATACGCGCCATGCGTTCGGATTCTCCTCGCACGCGCTCCAAAGCGCTGACCTGGAACTCCGGGTCGGTTGCCCCAACCTTCTTCATCAGATCGAGCGAGGAGAGCATGATGGTCAGGGGCGTGCGCAGTTCGTGCGACACGTCGATCAGAAAGTGACGCTGGAGGTTGTTGACCTTCTGCACCTCCTGAAAGGAGCCCTCCAGCGCCTGCAGCATGCCGTTGATCGTCCGTGCCAGGCGGCCAATTTCATCGGCGTGTTTGCGAGGAGTGAGACGACGGGAGTGGTCTTTGGTGACTGCAATCTCGGCGGCAGTGGCGGCCAGGCGTTCCAGGGGACGCATCGCCTGGCGCACTAACAACCAGACCGCCAGCCCCGCCAGTCCGAAGGCCACGATGACCCACAGATAGAAGAGGTGATTCAGTTGGGTCAGCGCATAATAGATGGTCTGGGGGGAGCGGGCCACAATGAGATACCCCAGCAACTGGTGGTTGATCACCACCGGTTGGCAGTACACGAAGAGTGGCATGGCGTCTACCGACACCTCTTTCACCTGATCAGCCGCGATGGCGGCAGGCATAAGGGGTAGTCGATGCTTCCCGAGATTGCCCGAACTGGCCAGCACGGTCCCCTGCGGATCTTGCACCTGCAGGTAGATTTCAGGGGAGTGGAAGACGTCCAGTGGGGGCACGCAGAGCGTCGCGGCTCCTGGACACGGGTGGATGGTCGCACGTAGGAGCGTGGCCTGATGGCGCACATCCTGTTTTACCCATCCCAGTAGATTACTGCGGGTGAGCTGGTAGATAGTCAGGCTAAAGGCCGCCAGCATCAATGCCAGGATGAGGAGAAACCACAGGGTCAGGCGGGTCCGTATATACATGAGTTTATTCCCTCAACGCGTAGCCATAGCCCCGGATGGTCTGGATCAGGCGGGAGCCTCCATGGGCCTCGAGCTTCTGGCGCAGATGATTAATATACACTTCCAGCACATGGGTGTCGATCTCGGTGCTGTAGCCCCAGACGCGCTCCAGGATCTGCTCCCGGCTCAGGACTTGCCTGGGGTGGCGCAGGAAGAACAGCAGGAGATTGTACTCCTGGGTGGTCAGGTCTATCGGATGCCCGGCCCGCCGTACTTCCCTGGTCGCTTGATCGAGTTCCAGGTCAGCGTAGACCAGCGGTTCCCCTCCCGCCTTATGACGGCGCAGCACGGCGCGCACGCGGGCCACCAGTTCGTCGAACGCGAATGGTTTGGGCACGTAGTCATCAGCTCCCAGGTTCAGCGCGCTTACCTTATCCGTGACCTCGTCGCGGGCCGTAAGCATGATGATGGCGATATCCTCCTGCAGGCGCAAACGACGGCACATCTCGAACCCATCGAGGCCCGGCATCGCGATATCCAGCAGGACCAGGTGCGGTTGATTCTGTTTGGCTGCGATCAAACCGGACTCGCCATCCACCGCAGTATACACTTCGAACCCCTCATAGGCGAGGCCGCGCTGAAGTAAGGGAAGAATCTGCAGATCATCATCGACTACGAGGATGCGGGTTGCCATAGGCGTACCTCCGTTGTGGCGTTCTTTACCCGATATGCGCCCGACTGACGCATCAGCTCTACTGATCCATAGTATCACACGGGCAGGTCTTTTGCGCCTTCTACGTCTGTGGTATGGAGGGCCATCTGACGGTGAGAATCCAGCTATCTTCTATGACTTTCCATCGATGAGGGATGCCAGGAGACCAGATGATGTAGTCTCCCTCGCGTGCGAGGAGATGTTCTTCCTGCGGGAAGATGATCTGAACGCGTCCCTTGAACAGGATGCAGAGGGTAGTAGCTTGGTCGCTCGCGCCCCATGATGACCGTTCTTCTCCAGCGAGGTACACGCCCCATTTTACTTCGATGGTGGGGGTGGCACGTAACCCACAGGTGTTGTCTAGAAAGTGACCAATAAACCAGCCGCGATGAAAGGCGCCATCAATAGAGGCATTACTTGCAAGCACTGGGAGCGCCTCTTGTGCGTGGTCGCTGTCCTTGTTTATAGAGCAAGACTCCGTTTCATCAGAGAAGGCTGTGCCAGTGAGAAGCAACCCAAGACGGTAGGCTTCGGAGCTGAGGGACTACCCTGCTGCTGCTTTAAAGATACTCCCTGTACCTCAAGAGAGCCTCAATTTCAGGTAACGACCTGGTAAATATGGGGCCTAATCATGCTTTTTACCTTGTTAATCAGGATAGCGGAACGGCCAGCAAGGGCCGATAATGGATTTTAAAGTGGATTATTGTGCTTCCTTTTGCTTGCCAGGGGGTGCATCTGGACGGTGATATGCTGCTGTGCTAGACTGTGGACCAGGGGATGAGGCTTTTCGAGAATGAACGCAATGAGATGTAAAGGGAAAGGATACGATGCAATGAGCAAGAACGCTGTTCCCATCAAAGAGTTCCGGCTTGAACTCAGCGATCTCACGTACACAGGCCACGATCTAGTCCACCCCGAGTCGGTTCTCGCCCAGCCCAACGGGACACTCTGGGTTTCCGATGGGCGCGGGGGCGTGACCCGTATCGACCCCAATGGCAGCCAGCAATTTCTGGGAGGACTCGGGGGTGAGCCAAATGGGCTAGCAATGGCTGAAGATGGCACTATTTACGTCGCCAACATTGGTACCGGCACTATCCAGAAGATGCATCCCGATGGACGCGCAGAAGAGTTTCTTACCGAAGTCGGTGGTGTCAAACTTACAAGTGCGGATTTCGTCTTCCTGGATAGCAAGAACCGCCTGTGGATGGCCTTTTCGACGCGCGAACCGTCCTGGTGGTCCGCCGCTGCCCGCCCTCGTCCAGATGGCTACATTGTGCTGCTCGATGAAAAAGGGCCGCACATCGTGGGCGATGGCATCTATTTCACGAACGAAATCCGGCTCGATGCTCAAGAAGAGTATCTCTATGTGGCAGAGACGATGATGAGCCGTATCCTGCGCTTCCGTGTGCAGCCTGATGGCAGCCTCACCGAGAAAGAGGTGTTCGGGCCAGATGGACTCGGCCTTGGAGCAGTAGTTGATGGTTTTGCGTTCGATGCGGATGGCAATATCTGGGTGACGACTGTGCTACGCAACGGTGTGGGTATTATTACCCAGGATGGCGATTATCATGTTGTGTTCGAGGACGCAAACGAGGAGCTGCTGATGAGCTTTGGCGAAATAGTGGCCTCCGGTACCGCTCAGCCCGCGGATATGCTGGCGCGTGCCGGTAAGACACTGCAACTTGTGACAAGCATCGCCTTTGGCGGCCCCGATCTTCGTACTGTCTACGTGGGTTCGCTCGGGATGAGTCGCCTGCCGACGTTCCGCTCGCCGGTACCGGGCTTGCCGATGCGGCACTGGAAGTGACACTTCCATACAAGAGTTGCGACGGGCAGAAAAAGTTGCAAGGGCGGGGGCAAGCCCCGCCCCTACCATACGCGGGTGCGGATTCGACTTTACAAGTATCCATGAAATCAGGGTGTTATTTTGCGATCGCTGAGCGGAGGGCGGGAATGACTTCTTCTGCGAAGAGACGCACCTGGGCTTCTTCATTGCCTATGGGCCAGAAGATGAAGGTGTCGAGGTGCAGGTCGCGATAGTAGCGGCTAAGTTCGTCAACCCACTGGTTTACAGGGCCGGTGATGATGCCACGGCGCCGTGGCATCATTGCAGGTGCTCCTGGACGGAGAATTGCTCCGGCGAGGTTGTAGGCGCGCCTGATGGCGGTGGTACTGCGTCCCGCGCTTTGTGCCGCATCATCGATGGCTGCTTGTAATGGTAAGACGTTCTCTGGTGGCACATACGGGGCAGAGATGATCCAGCCATCTGCCAGCCTGCCTGTGAGACCCAGCATGCGCTGACCCATCACGCCAAGCCAGATGCCGATGGAGTGGGCCGGTGTGGGTCCGGGTTGGGCATCGTTGAGCTGATAAAACTTTCCCGCGAAACTAACGGTGTGGCCCGGGGTTACGGGCTGCCACAAGGCTCTGATAACCTGAATCGACTCTTCTAAGGCCCTAACAGCTTCACCTGGAGTACGCGCCGGCCCACCATAGGAGACGACGCCTTCCCAGAAAGCTCCTGCGCCCAGGCCTAATTCCATTCTTCCACCCGTCAGGATGTCGAGGGTAGCAGCCGCTTTGGCAAGCATAGCCGGTGGGCGAAGGGGCAGGTTAACTACGTTGGGGAGAAGGCGTACCTGCTGCGTCCTGGCACCGATGGCGGCGAGGAGTGTCCAGGTGTCGAGGAATGTGGGATTGTAGGGGTGATCCTGGATGGTGATAAAGTCATATCCGGTGGTGTCGGCTACTTGCGCCAGGGTGAACGCAAGCTGTGTGTTTTTGACAGTGGGGTTGATGCTGATGCCGAAGAGGGGTGGGTTGTAGGATATGCCGATCATGGATTAGCTCCTTTCTCAGTTTTGGATCGTTTGTATCTGAAGCTCAAGTTACATTTTCTTATCTTTTGTAAGTATATATATCATAGTTAGTAGGAGCTGTCAAAGGGAGAAATAGGGTAGGGTGTATGAAATTGTTGCAGGTGTGCGAGCATAAGGAAAGGTGGTGTAGGGGCCGATAATGAGTTTTAGGGAAGGTTCAATTGTGAGGAAGAGTCCTTAACAGATTGAAGAGTCACCCCGTGTCACCCTGAGCGAAGCGAAGGGGCTGTCGCGATCGGCAGCGAGATCCTTCGCTTCGCTCAGGATGACAGGGCTGGACCTTGCTGGTGCTAGGGTGAGAGAAAAGTTTCACCAGGCGAATGGTTTCTTTATGAATCTTCTTTCATCATGAACCATATGCCTTGGAAACGAGCGCCTGAAGTACTGGCCACTTGTCACCTGTGTTCACTCGTGTTACACTGCCTTCAGGAGATTACAACTTTTTTAGGCACCGCTCGTAAATAGCATGGAAGACCTTTTTTCTGTAAAAGTTCTGAATGAGAAAAAGATAGCAAGCGGTGAAAATCTATGGAATCGACACTAGGAGCTTCAGGTACGCTGGGAGTTATCGGATCTCTGCCGAAAACGGAGAGGAGAACACGACGCAGGAGAGCTAGCGGAGTGTCGTCTCCGGCGATGAGTAGAGGGCGTTCCGTTGATGGTACAGTTACAGTGGGGGGACAGAGTCTATCCAGTGAATATGCGCGAGAGGCTATTGTGGAGGCGTTGAGCGATGCAGAGCTTGTCGAGCTGGTGCTTGCTGGAGAACAAGATGCCTTTGCAGTGCTCGTCGAGCGATATAAAGATGCTGTGCAGAATCTTGCATACCGTATGCTGAGTAATGCGACGGAAGCGGAAGATGTGACACAGGAAGTATTTGTACGAGCCTATACGCAGCTTGCCACATACAAATCTGCGCACAAATTCAGCACCTGGCTACTGTCGATTGCTTCGCACCTGGCAATTGACCAACTGCGGCGGAGACGTTTCCTGGCGCTGCCGCTGGAAGATGTGCCTTTCCTGGAATGGATTGCCGACCTGGGAGTGGGACCGGAGCAATCGGCGCTGGAAGGGGAGCAGCAAGACGAGATCCAGGCATATTTGCAGCGATTACCAAGCAAGTATCGCGCCGTGATCGTGCTGCGCTACTGGTATGATTTATCATACGAAGAAATAGGGACGGCGCTAAACCTGACACCAGCACTGGTTAAAGCACGCTTGCATCGTGCCCGTGAGTTGCTGGCTCGCTATATCAAAGACAACAAGCAGAATGAGGAGGAGCAGATCGATGCGCTGCCGCGACGCTAAAGAATGGCTAACCGCTCAGCGTGATACTGATCTTGCACAGCTGAAGGATCCGACACTTTATGAGCATCTAAGGCAATGTGCCGGCTGCCGCGTTCATGAGCGGCGTCAACAACGCCTGGATAGCCTGCTACGCACACCCGGTACTCATTTGTATTCCAGCATATCAACCGATCGCATTATGCGGGCAGTAGAGCGACAGATGCGCATCACCCAGCAGCTTGAAGACCTGCGTGCGCAGGGGCAGTCGCGTGTCGCGCGTTTGCGCATTTTTAACCCCAAGTTTGCTGCGTTTGCTTACTTAACCATAGGGTTGATTTCATTCTCTTTGCTTGCCTTATTCGTTTTCCAACCTGCCCTGATGGTGAAAGCTCTCGCATTGTTGAGTGGTGGTATAGCTGCATTAGTTATACTTGCGCAGTATCTACAAGCAGGATTAGCGCTAGTTACCCGCGATAACTGGCTGCTGCCGGGGGTAGCCCTGGTTCTGGTGGTCATGATGGGAATGTGGCTTGGCTTGATGCGTTATCCACGGGAAGCGTAATAGTGAGAGCCGTGGCCGGATGGGTGATCATGTTAGGGAGGTCCAGTATGCAAAAAGCCAGGCGATTACTATGGCTCTTGCTTGCACTGGCCGGACTGTTGCTGATTGCGACGTTTATGACGAGCGGTATCGGGGGGATACCTGGATGGGTGTCACCTACGGCGCAGGCCGCCGACAAGTATGACGGCGGGGGTGCGTGTACAAATATGGGTCAAGGTCCATCCTTTGGAGGCACAGTTGTCATAGGCCCAGGCGAGGTGTTGTGTGGTGATATCACCTCGTTTGGAGGGACGGTTAAAATCGAGGGTGAAATACGAGGGAACGTAACCGTTTTTGGCGGCAGCGTAATCATCGGTGGAGATGTCAATGGTGATATCCGGCTGTATGGCGGTAATGTTGTGTTGCGAAATGGCTCCCAGGTACATGGTAACGTCGACTTGTATGGAGGCAGTGAGCAGAGGGAGAAAGATACACTACTTCAAGGCTCAAATATAAATCATACCAGTCATTTCTGGGGGTTCAGCGGGATAGGTGAGTTTAGTTTTCCATTCTGGCCGATCCTGGCGTGGGTGGTCCTGGGCATGATACTGATCAAGCTGCTGCCGGAGCATGTGATGTTTGTACGCACAACGGCGGCGACGAAAAAGCGGCGCAGCATAATAATCGGGCTATTAAGCGTTTTACTGGCTCCTGCGGTGCTCGTTATATTAATAGCGCTTATTCTGCCAATTCCGCTGGCAATTATACTAGTACTTGGACTCGTTGCAGCATGGGCTTTAGGAACCGTAGCGATAGGTTGGATTGTTGGAGAGCATATTATACGCGCGGTAGCTCCACAGCATAATACGCGCCTGATGCAGGTAGTGGTAGGACTGGCAGCGCTGGAACTGTTAGGATCACTGCCCTACATTGGCTGGCTGATCAGTGTTGGAGCAGGGTTGTTAGGGCTTGGAGCAGTGTTGCTAAGCCGTTTCGGAACACGGCTCTATAGCCAGCCCAAGCAACCACTGACGTTATAATAGTGTCATTTGTCAGTTCAGACGAAAGTAAAAGGGAAGAGGTAAAAAGGATCTTATTCCGACCGGAAACGCACTGCGTGCTAGTGCTGCGCACTCATCCGGTCGGATCAGTAGTGTTGAGGACGTTTAACTCTCATCCACATTACTTACTTGAACGGACGCAAAATATGTTGGAAAGATGGGACGGCACAAGCGATACGGAAGTTTCGTCAAGTGGCCGCCGAGGTGAACATGAGCATCGAAGTTGAATTAACAGATCTTGCCTATGGAGGAGATGCCGTAGGCCGATACGAGGGACGAGTACTATTTGTGCCTGGAGGAATTCCTGGAGAACGTGTACGTGTGGAGATTGTTGAAGAACGGCGGGGACATGCACGCGCCGAATTGTTAGAGATGCTGCGTCCTGCGCCTGAGCGGGTCGAGCCGCAATACCCCTTGCTTACAGACAGCGGCTGCCAGTGGCAACACATAGCGTATCCAGCACAACTAACCTGGAAAGCACATATCGTGCGGCAACTCCTGGTACGTATCGGTAAGCAGCCCGATGCGATTGTACATCCCACCATTGGTATGCCCAGCGGTGTCTCACCCTGGCACTATCGTAACATTGCGCTGTTTTCAGTAGGCCCTGCGGGAGAGGTGGGCTTTAAGCTGACAGAGAGTCACGAGATACAGGACCTCGAGAGCTGTGAGTTATTACATCCAGCCCTGGAGATGGTGTACCAGCGCGTGCGAGGCAAGCTCAAGCAATATTTTGACGAGTCCTTGCCCGAGATGATTCAAGGCTTCACGATTCGCGGAGCTATAGGTGCAGTCAGCGCTCCTGACTCGTCAACCTCATCAATAAAAGCGGTTCCTACTTTGCTGAGTATACATGCACGGCCTGGTTCGGTGATTGAAAACCCACAGCAACTTGCCCAGGAACTGATGACGACTGCGCCGGGCATTGTGGGTGTGATTATTGAGCGTGTTGGCGGGCGCTATGGGCGCGTAGTAGCAGGGCAAGAGTTTTTGACAGATGTTGTGCTGGGCCGTCGTTTTCGCATCTCTGCCGACTCGTTCTTCCAGGTGAATATGGTACAGACGCCGGTGCTAGCCGAAAGGGCCCTGGCGATGCTGGAGCCGCAGCGTTCAGAAGTTGTACTGGATGGGTACAGCGGCGTGGGACTCTTCTCGGCTTTCCTGTCGCCGTGCAATGCGCGAGTGATCGCGATTGAGTCACAGCCTAGCGCAGTGATGGATGCGCGCGCTAATGCGACGCTGAACAATCAGGCCAACATTACCACGCTGGAGGGAACATTAGAGAGGCTGCTGGGGCAGTTGTACTATCGACGCGAGCGCATTGACCTGGCGCTGGTTGATCCGCCGCGCGCCGGGTGCCATCCGAAGGCGTTGCAGGCGTTACAATCGCTCGCGCCACGGTCAATTTGCTATGTCTCGTGTGACCCGAGCACGCTGGCGCGTGACATTGCATCGCTCACTGCGAGTGGACGCTACCGGCTGGTTGCTGCGCAGCCGGTTGATATGTTTCCACAGACGTACCATATTGAATGCATCGCGTTGCTGGCACGTACCGGGGTAAGATAGCAATAGGTTATGGGCGCTTACTCAAAATGACCTGGATCAGCGGCCTTTCTTCGGGGTTGTTAGAATCAACGTGCATGAGCGTACCGGGCAAAGGGTTCTGGGCAACGATCAGTCCAGACTCTATGTTGGGGTAAGAGGCGTCTTCGCCTACGGGTACAACTTTCATGCCAAACTCGCGCGCTCGTGCTGCTGCTGCGAACAAATCCAGTTTCTGTAAATTTGGCACGCCCCTGCCCAGCACCGTTTTCTCCATGGTATTCAGAACTGTACTAAACCAGGTATTCAGTTCTTCCTTGCGTTTATTTGTTCCTTCGATCTTGTCTACCTTCTCTTTATGCCCTTTGAGGGCATAGATCATATCTTGCAGGGAGAAAGGATGATCGACGAACGACAAGACAATATCCGGGCTGCTGCCAGGTGTCTCGACTTTGACGGTACCGACATCGAGGGAGAGAAAAAGGGGATTGCCCACATTCACCAGTATATCCTTGATCTTCGAGTACTCTGTTTGATCATGCTCCTCATACAAGAAGATGAATTTGCGTTCGATGTCGATGATGCGTTTATTGGTGAAAATGAAGACGTCATCGACATAATTGATGATGGTCAGTCCAATCCAAAGCAAGATAGCTAGAATGGCGAGGGCGGTATAAAGGAGCAGGTGGGGGAAATACAAGGAGACTACAATCGCAGCCAAAAGCACCAGGATGGGCAACATGAGCCTCAGAGCAAGTATGTATTTGGAGCGCTGAACGTACATGACAGTATTTTCGTCTGCGGTATAGTGCACCTCACAGGGGATACGCAGAGGGCCGCCAAAGGTGCGCAAGGGGCGACGACGCTCGCCGGGTCGCTGGCGATGGGCATATTTCTGATCGGGGTTCGGCAGCTCTGGCACTGCATCCCTCTTTGCCAGGATTGCAAGCACTCCACGCCAGTCCAGATCAGGAGGTATCTGGGGCTTCGCAGACGGTTTCGATTCTCTGGCCTGAACAGTAATCTGCTGGAGGGAATCCCTCGCCTTCTTAGGGCTGGGTATATGATTCATGGTCAGCCCTTTGCCACCCACCAGGTAAAGGTGCACGTCACCGTAGGACAGTATCGTACTCAATAAGCTCGGCTGGTCAACGGCCACCTGTTGCACATTTTCAAGAGGCACCTCCTGGCGACTCGGGGTCACCAGGCCTTTCCATTCGAGGACGCGTTTATTGGTGATAATGTAGGTCTCCAACCACCAGAGTATCAGATCCTTATAAATGAAATAGATAGCTGTAGCAAGGATAGCAGCACCTGCGACCAGTTCTAAGAAAGTCCAGAACGCGCCCGCAGCAGGGTACACGCTGCCGAGCGCGACTACGCCAATGAAGGCAAGAATCGAGGCAATCAATGGTAAAGCCGGGGCGATGAGAAAGAATTTATGGCGGCGTATGACCAGTTTGACGACCTCGCCCTGTTCTTGCCCCTGGAATTCGTAATGTCTGTTTTTGCCGCGACCGACACGGCGCAGATGGCGCAAACCGCCATGCACGCGTCTGGGAATCCAGAAGGGATCATCTTGTGACCGTTGGACCTGGGGGGCATTAGTGCTCATCGATTCACCTCGGAAAGCTATAAGTGTAAACTCTTATTTCCCGCTACTACTATTTTTTACTACCTTTACCAACTCTGCTTGCCAGCAGGCCAATGATAAGCGCTGCAACGGCGATCAGAAAGATCAACAGGAAACCGTTCCCAAGGTTGTTCGGGTTGGGGGTAGCCGTACCGACTGTAATCTGGGGATTACTGGCAAAGAGACGGCCGATCATGGCGACGATGGCAATGCCTTCAACCAGGCCGGGAATGATACCTAGAAACCGTTCCGTGGGTGTGCCGGTGGGCTTAAAAGCCCTGTTGCCAACCAGGAACCCCAGGGCGATGGCCACGATCAGGGCGATAACTGACACCACAAGTACCTGGCCAGGGCCTGGAGCAGGTGGGAGGTGATTGGGACCGACGGCGCCCCCGGTGAGGAAATTCGTGCCGAAAGGGATGCGCTGCAGGAAAAAACCTGCCAGGCCGTTTCCACCTCCTACATACAAAAAGAGCACAGTAGGAACGATAAAAGCCATCGAAATAAGCTCGCGGCGCCAACCTCGCGCAAAACCAAAAATAGCAAAAATAGCAATAACGATCAGATAAAACTGTCCGGAATTAAGTATAAACGACATGAGCGCCTGCCTCCCTCCCAGGTGGCTTGAAATAAGTACGGCGATCTATAAATCGGAATCGTTTTCAAGTTGTGCTCTCTCTAACACCGCTATTGCATTAATGATACCACAGGTCGCTGCTAAAACCTAGAGTATTTTGGTGTAGTCTATAAGATGCATCACATCACGGGCGGTAGTACTTTAGGAAGGGTGATCTTCCACCGGGGGCGATGCAAGCATCCCCTCCCCGCATCCACACCACCCCCGCCCCTACGCGGGTAAACCCTGATTTTCGGTGGAAGCTCATCTAGGAATTTTGTTCTTGTGGAGAGAGCGCAAATATGCTATAATATTGTAAGCAGGCTCGATGATGTGCAATCCTCTCCTGGCTCCTGCATTTCAATCCACTATGCGCTATCTCGCTATTTTATGGCTTTTTTGACGAGGAATGATTATGGAAACTGGCAATATTAAGACGGTCAGCATTGTAGAGGAAATGACGAGTGCGTACCTCGACTATTCGATGAGCGTTATTGTGAGCCGTGCGTTACCCGATGTGCGTGATGGGCTGAAGCCAGTGCACCGGCGCGTGTTATATGCGATGGATCAGATGGGCTTACAATCAACCAAGGCATTTCGCAAGTGTGCGGGTACGGTGGGCGAGGTTTTGAAGAGTTATCATCCTCATGGAGACGCGGCTGTTTATGACTCCCTGGTGCGCATGGCACAGCCCTGGTCAATGCGTTATCCTCTCGTACTGGGGCAGGGGAACTTCGGTTCGCAAGATGATGACCCGCCTGCCGCGATGCGTTATTGTGTGACGGGAAACACACTCGTTGTCACTGACAAAGGGCTGGTGCCGATCGGTCAGATCTCGCAGCCTGGCGTCGAAGATGTTTCTGTGCGCGTCCTGTCAAAAGATGGGAAAACCAATACGGCCAGTAAGTGGTGGGATTGCGGCACGTTCCCGACATGGCGCGTGCTGACGCAGCGAGGATACGAAGTCACAGGTACGGCAAACCATCCTCTGCTGGTGGCGGCACCTCACGATTCTGATGGGCGCGTCACACTCACGTGGAAGACAATTGCCCAATTAGCTGTCGGCGACTATGTCGTCCTGGATCGAAGCTCCATCTTGTGGCCGGAGCAGCCGGTTGACCTGCATCCGTTCTATCCCCCCGTTCTCCAAAAATCTCGTACGAAGCAGCACACACTCCCAGAGACATTGGACGAGGATCTGGCTTTCATCTTGGGAGCACTGCTGGCAGAGGGAACGTTTCGCGATCAGGCGATTGAGTTTACTAACCTTCCCGGCGATTTTGCAGAGCAGTTTATCCAATCATGGCAGCGCGTCTTCCCAACGTGCCGCTTGCATATCTTTGAGAGGGAACCTGTCGGCTACGGCAAGAAGCCATTCCTGCAAATGCAGGTGGTAAGTCGGCACATCATCCCGTTCCTCCAGGCTCTAGGATTGGCAGGGCGTTCGGCACAACGGCAGATACCTGAAGCAATCTTGCGCTCACCTCGCAACGTGGCCGCCGCTTTCTTGCGTGGCCTGTTTGAAGGTGATGGAGCGGTTGAAAAATCTGGTCGCAGCCTGCTGCGGATTAATCTGACGGCACGTAACCATCTTATGCTTCGACAGATTCAAACGCTGTTGCTGCGTTTTGGTATTGTGGCGTCGTTGAATAACGATAGAACCCGGCAAATGCATCGCCTCCTGATTTCTGGCCACGACAACCTCGCCCTGTTCGCTAACGAGATCGGTTTCACCTCAGCAGTGAAGAGCAAGGCGCTTGCTGCAATCCTTGACCTGCATACCGGCAAAGCTCTGTCACGCACTGATTATATACCCTATCTGGCCGAATACGTCAGAACACATGCCACTCGCGGCCAGCGCGAGTGGCTGTCAAAGCACAACTTCGATCGTTCGGACCGCCTGACCGCAACGCTACCCCGCTTCGCTCAGGTGCTGCCAGCAGTAGCCGTTGCCGAAATCGAGAATCTGGCCAGCCAGCATTATCTCTTTGAGCGAGTCGAAAGTATCGAAGATGCGGGTGAGCAGCCGGTCTATTCCGTGCGCGTGGATAGCACATGCCACTCGTTCGTGGCGAACGGCTTTGTGAATCACAACACCGAAGCCAAGCTGGCCGCGATTGCCGACGAACTCCTGCGAGACATCGACAAAGATACGGTCGATTTCAAGCCGAATTACGATAACCAGACCGAAGAACCTACAGTCCTGCCTGCTCGCCTGCCCAACCTGCTGCTGAACGGATCCACGGGTATCGCAGTGGGCATGGCAACCAACATCCCACCGCATAACCTGGTGGAGGTGTGCAACGGCATCACCTACCTGATCGACAATCCTGAGGCCACTACCGAAGATCTGTCGCGCATCGTGCGTGCACCCGACTTTCCGACAGGGGGAATTATCCAGGGGCGCGAAGGCATTCGGAATACTTATGCTAATGGGCGTGGTCGTATCGTTGTGCGGGCGCGCACGAAGATAGAAGAGGGGGAGCGGGGACGCATGAGTATCATTGTTACGGAGTTACCCTACCAGGTGAACAAGGCCGAGCTGGTTAAAAAGATTGCAGAGTTGGCGCGCGATAAGAAAATCGACGGCGTCTCCGAAGTACGCGACGAATCTGATCGTCAGGGCATGCGTATGGTCATCGAGCTGAAACGCGATGCCACGCCAGAAAGCGTCCTCAACTCCCTGTACAAGTACACTGCCATGCAAAGCGCTTTCAATACGAATATGCTGGCGCTGGTTGACCAGCAGCCGCGCATTTTGACGCTGAAAGCATTCTTGCAGCATCACATCAATCACCGCGAGATCGTGATTACGCGCCGCACGCGCTTTGAGCTGGCAAAAGCGGAGGCACGTAAGCATATCCTGGAGGGATTGAAGATAGCGCTTGATAACCTGGATGCTGTGATCAACACCATTCGTGGGTCCGCATCGGCAGAGGTAGCATTAATCAACCTCATGCAGCAATTTAGCCTTTCGGAGGAGCAGGGCAAAGCTATCCTGGATATGCGCCTGGCACGACTGGCCGCCCTGGAACGCAGCAAGGTCGAAGAAGAGCTACGCGATGTGCTGAAAAACATCGATTATTACCATATGTTGCTGGCCGATATCAACGAGATTCGCAAGCTGATTAAAGCAGACCTGCAGGAACTGAAGGGGAAATATGGAGACGCTCGCCGTACAGATATCGGGGATGCAGAGGCTGGCGAGTTTAAGGAAGAAGACCTGATCCGAAACGATGAAGTCGTCGTGACGCTGACGGAGAAGGGCTATATCAAGCGGCTACCATCAAACACGTATCGCGCACAACGTAGGGGAGGGCGGGGGATCACTGGTATGGCTACCCGCGAAGACGACACAGTACGCCACCTGCTGGTAGTACACAGTCACGATGCCTTGCTGTTCTTTACCGATAGGGGGCGCGTCTTCCAGCTCCGGGTCTACGAGTTGCCCGATGTGAGCCGCACGGCTAAAGGCGAGCACATCATTAACTTGATCTCTATCGAGCAAAAAGAGCGGGTGACAGCGGTTGTGTATGTTCCTAAAGGAGTCAGCCGTGACTATATGATTGTTGCCACGAAGAAAGGCGAGGTCAAGAAGACGACAATGGATGAATTCGAGGTGGTGCGCCGTTCGGGGTTGATTGCGATGGACCTGGAAGCGGACGATGAGCTGATAGGGGCAAAGCTGGCACACGCTGATGATGACGTGTTGATGATTACTGCGCAGGGGAAGGCTATTCGCTTCACCGTCGAGGAATTGCGCTCCGCTTCACGCACCAGTGGAGGTGTGCGTGGCATTCGCCTAGCTGAAGACGATAGGGTTGTTTCGCTCAATCTCGCGGCAAAGGGCAGCGAACTGCTGGTGGTCACGGAGCATGGACTTGGGAAACGCACGCCTGTTGAGGAGTATCCAAAGCAGAGCCGAGGGGGCGGAGGAGTTATCACCTTAAAGGTCACGGAGAAAAGCGGGCCAGTTGCAGCAGCGCGTGTAATCACCGAGAATGATAGTGACTTGATGATTATTACCGCCGGAGGAATTGTGATCCGTACAGACGTGGGTAAAATCTGGCAGCTTGGGCGCAGCACGCAGGGTCATCGTGTGATGCAACCCGGCGAGGGCGATAGCGTGGTGGCTGTAGCGACGACGAATGGCAAGAAGATGGATGCGCATGGCGAGGATGAAGCTGAGGCGGGTGAGGAAGAAGAACAGCAGAGTTATGAAGTAGTAGAAGAGGAGAGCGAGGAATAAGCGGCAGGGCGACCGCAAGGGTCGCCCCTACCCGGTTACCTTCCATAAGTCGTTCAGGCTGCTGCCTGATTTGCCGTTGCCGGCGCCAGCATAGATGAAGGCTTGTTGATCGGTGGCATCCCATACCATGACGGCGGCTGTACGCCCGGGTATAATGTTAGTATTAGAGCTATTCAATGGTGTCAACAAGCCCCAGGCATTCTGTTTTGGATCGAAAGCCCACAAACCCCAATATGGCACGCCATTTCCATCCTTATATCCTCCCATTAAGAGTAACATGCCGTCTTTGCTGTCCCATGCGCCTATGCCCTGTTGTCGTGGAGGGGGGTTGTTGGTGCTGCTGGGGGTAATTGCCGTCCAACTGCCGTTCGCACTATAGACATAGAATTCGTTCTGCTGCAGCCCATTCACATTGAGGCCGCCGAACACGTACAGTTGTTTACCGGCCGGGTCCCACACCATGGTTTGAAATTCGACCTGGCCCAGAGGGGAATCGGGCAATTTCTGCCAGGTGCCTCCTCCGCTGCCGGGCGTATACGACCAGAAATCTGCAAGGAGTCCATAGGCATTCGCTCCACCGAGCAGCAGCATCTGGGTTCCGGTCCAGACCGCGCTCGTTGAGCGTGTCCCGGGTCCGTTATTGGAACATGCTAGAGCGGTCCAGGTTCCCGAAGCGGGGGAATACGACCAGAGGTCGCCAAGATAATGATTACCGGCACCCAAACCACCATAGAGCAAGATCTGCTGGTTATCCCAGATCATTGCAGCATTCATACGCGGCGTGGGCATATTACTGCCTTGACAGGCACCTACCGAGCTATTTGAGGCATTCAGTTCTTTCCAGGTAGCTGTGGCAGGGCTATACGACCACAGGTCATTCAGCAGATTACCCTGGTCATCGATGCCACCGAAAACGAACACCAAGTCGTCCTGGGAATCCCAGACCATGCTGTGACCTGAACGCAGGGTTGTGGGAGCACCGGTTGAGGTAACCGACTGCGCGGCAAGATTGGGGAAATTGAAGGTTGGCGGTGTCGTGGTAGGAGTCACTGCCGGCGTCACGGTCTGACCCGATTGTTCTACCTCCAGGAAAAAATCGAAGGTGGACAGCAGGCTCGGCTCGGCTTGATTATCTAATGCGCCGATCAAAGATATACTTGTCTGGTAGGTATGGGGGGGAAGATTCTGAGGATTGACCGTCACCTTTAAAACAGCAGACGCGCTTCCTTGCAAAGATCCTTGATCCGGTGTTACAACGAGCCAGCTATTGGCTTCGGCATACTGTATTGACCAGTTGAACGCTTGCTGGCTCTGATTGGTGATGGTAATGGTTTGTGAGGCTGGCTGTAGTCTTCCTAGACTATAGGAAAAATTTTTGTTACTGACTTTAACGCTGATCTGAGCCAGACCTGTCTTTACGGTGAGCTTCACCTGGATGTCTTGAGGATTCACACCCTGGCCAGAAACCCGCACCAAGGCCGTATCTGTACCGTTGGACAAGCCACTTGCATTTGTAGAAATGGCAAAGCCAGTCGTTTTGCCGGGTGGAAGCGTTCCTCCTGACGGCGAGAGCTTCAGCCACGTTGCGCTGCCCACGATAGAAGTGCTCCAGTTGAGATCCGCCGTGCCGGTGTTGGAAATCTTGACTTGCTGCGAAGCGTTATTGACAAAATCCACCTTGTCAGTACTCAGGGTCATGCCAGGGCATATGCCCAAAATGCAGGGATTAGTAAAGCGCACGATGCCCAAAACGCTTCCTGACAAAAGCAGCAGCACAAGCAGTACCAGCCCTATCACGCGTCCTGTCTTTTTCCTGGCGGGCGGGTGCAACTTTGCTGCAGGCAGTTCCCACTCAGCCCGGGCAGGGGTTAGCTCACGCACAACCACAGCCGTCTGACTGGGCTGCTGTTTTGCTACTTTATGCGCTTCCTCCCGTATTCCGGCTGTATCAGGCGAGGTTGTAACCATACCAGTTGCTTGCCCGGTAACTGCGTTCGTTTGTCCCTGATCACCGGTCTGCGAGCTGGCAGCATCTTCCAGCGCTTCGCGATAAGCGCGCGCAAAGGCGAGCATATCCTGGTAGCGCTCTGTGGGCTCTTTCGCAAGCGCACGCAAGATAACAGACTCGACCTGTGGAGAGATGAGCGGGTTAAGCTCGCGTAAAGGAGGTGGGGGTAGCTGCAGGTGTCCATGCATGATCGAATAGAGGGTGCCTGTGAAAGGTGGGCGTCCTGTGAGTAACTGGTAGCAGGTCACAGCCAGGGCGTACTGATCGCTGGCAGCACGCGGCTGCTCCAGCCATTGCTCAGGAGCGGTATAAACAGGCGTTCCGACGTAGGCATGCAATGAGGCATGGGTATAGCCCTCCAGGAGCGCCGAGGCACCAAAATCCGCCAACAGGATGCGATTCGCGCTATCGAGCAACAGGTTAGCGGGCTTCACATCGAGGTGAATGATGTCATGATCATGGGCGTACTGTAAGGCTGCTGTGGCTCCTTCTATATAGGGCAAGATCTGTTGCGGCATCAACACGAGCGGTTCTCTTGAGATGGGCGATTCAGCTTCTTGTGCATCCCCATGCTGCCGGTTTTCTTTCTCAGCAGGAGACTTCTCTGTAATGATGGTTTCCCCGGAAGAACCCTGTGCGGAAGCGGTGGGAGTAGATTCCACATTGCCGGGCTGGTCATCTTCTTGCCCAGGCGAATCAAGTTCTTTAGTGCTGTAGGTATCCGTACCCTGATCGACATCTTCGACATCTTTTAAAAGGGCGTTTTGGCTATCACCAGCATGTGCAACTTTTTCCATCGCTGGTGTGCCGGTATCAACTACTACAACGGTATCTGGGGAGATGATAGTGCGTGTTTCGGCAACGGAAATCTGCGGTGCAACTGTTGGCAGGATGGAGAAGCCCTGGGAAGTCTGCTGGCAATAATTTTGGAGTGAGCCGTGCGCGGCATACTTCATTACGAGGTAGGAACGTCCATCCTCAATCATGCCCACACGCAACACGGGCAAGATGTTGGGGTGATCGAGGGCGGCAATTGCTGCTACCTCACGCGCGAAGAGTTCTGCCGACTTGCTGTCAACTACGTGCTCCAGAGACATTACCTTGATGGCTACGCGCCGATTCAATGGGGGCAGTTGCGCGGCTTCGTATACGTCGCCAAATGCGCCCGAGCCGATCCAGCGGGTAACGCGGCAATCACCGAGCAAAGCCCCCTGTAGTAAATATCTACAATAGTGGCAGGTCACCCGTTCTTCTACTGTTAGCGGGGTTCCGCCAGTGGAGGAGCCGGATAAAATCACGGTGGGAACGCTCGATGATGATCCTTTATTTTCATGTGGTTTTTTTGGATTTAAACAATACATCATTGATTATCAGCATTACGGCTTAGATACCGCCGCCCTTTACTTGTGATTACGACGATCCACCAGGAAAGGATAGGCAAAGCCTGTTTTTCTCGATATAAAAAGTTTATAAGTGACCCCTTTGTATCATACCAGAGTTTGGAGGAAATGAATATGGAATACTTCACAATGTACACACAACAATATATACGCTGAGGAATTGCGATTTGTAACAGGGGCTAGCTGAGGGGGGGTATTCTGGTGGCGCTGCGTATGCGCTTACCCTGGCGGATCGAGCGGGCGTTCAGGAGGTCATTCTGGGCTTCTAATTTAATGAGGGGAAAAGGCCGGTGAAACTGCCTGTTGAGTTGTTCTGCTTTTTCTTCGGAGAGTGCGGCGCGCCGCTCGTACGCGTGGGCCAGTATTTCACGTTTTTCATCGCCGGTTATGTCTAGCAATAGGAGGAAGGCAAGGGCAAATTCGGGTTTGCCTTGTTCTGCATATGCACGGGCAGAGACGAGTCCGTCATCACCTTGATCTAACTGTTTTTGGGCGTGGATTTTGAATACGTCTTTGAGCAAGGGGGTATATAATTCCTCGAACGTTTCGGACATGGCAGGTTCCTTGTTTGTTGTGTAGGTATAGCCGGTTTCAGGACACTCGTACATGCTTATGGTTCCAGCAAGAATTGGGAGTTGGCATCCAGCAAGTCCAGGGCGGGGGGCAAGCCCCGCCCCTACTATAGACTATAGACGGCTGCGCTTTCCCTGGCATTAGATACTAACCCCCGATTGTTGGAAGAACCTATGCTTATCCTAACATATGGGGCAAGTCTGCTTAGATTTGTGGTTTGGTATCCTTTTTCCGGCGAGTTGGGACTTCTATTATAGAAAAGGCAAGGTTAATTGATGATAGTTAGACATGTGGAGAGCATGCCTGTCACCCTGAGCGCAGCGAAGGGGCTGACTCGCCGGACGCAGAGATCCTTCGCTGCGCTCAGGATGACAGCCAGGACACTTGATGGGTTCGACAGATATGGAAGCGTTAAGCTCGTTAGTCAGGGCCGCGCAAGGCGGTGATTTAGGGGCCTTCGATGAGATTGTTGGGCGGTTTCAGGATATGGCGTATGCCAGTGCGTACTCGATGCTCGGCGACGCTCAACTGGCCGAAGATGCTGCGCAGGAGGCTTTTCTGGAGGCGTATCTCAACCTGGCAAAATTGCATGAACCGGCGGCTTTTCCTGGGTGGTTCAGGCGGATCGTCTTTAAGCAGGGTGACAGGTTGACGCGCGGCAAGCATATTCCAACCATGCCACTTGAGAACGCTTTTGGCATGCCGCTGGCCGATCTGAACCCGGCCACTGTGGTCGAGAGGCGTGAGACGAAGCTGCTTGTGCGCAGAGCGATCGATGGGTTGCCTGATCATGAACGAACTGTGACGCTGCTATTTTACAGTACCGGCTATGCGCTCAAGGATATCGCGGCATTTCTGGAGGTGCCAGTCACAACAATCAAAAAGAGATTGCATGATGCGCGCAAACATTTGAAGGAGAGCCTGGTGGACGCGGTGCGGGACACGTTGCACGAGCAGCGCCGATCTATGATGGATGGTTTTCCTGACAAGGTGCGGCTGTTGATTGCGATACATATGGGCGATATTGCCGGGGTGAGCGCGTTGCTTGAGCGCAATACCATGCTGGTCAATACGAAGGCGGAGTGGGATGAGCAGGTAGTACGACACTATGGCTGGATCGGCAGCGGGCTTAATCCCCTGTACGAGGCGGCTAGAGGCGGCAATGTAGCGATGGTAAAGCTGCTGCTGGACTACGGGGCGGTAATACAGACAAGGACATATAATGCCTTGAATGGAGCAGCATATTACAATCGCGAGGCAGTTGTGAGATTGTTTTTAGATCACGGAGCGGATGCCAATGGTGGGCCAATACTGGGGGGTGATACAGGGATAGCCTGGGGAGCCACACCTCTGCGCGTGGCGGCAATGAAAGGTCACAAGGATATTGTAGAACTGCTGCTTGCACACGGGGCTACTGTTGACGCCGGGGGTAGGAGTGGCCGTACAGCACTGCACTGGGCAGCGCTCAAGGGTCATCGAGATACTGTGAAATTGCTATTGGAGTACGGAGCAGATGTCGATGTTCTGGATGAATTAGGTCGAACGGCCCTGGATTGGGCAATGATAAGGGGCCAGGCAGAGGTAGTGGAGCTGTTGAGGCAGCGTGCGAGATCATCAGGTTAAGAATAGGCTTAAATGTTTTGTAAGGGATGGTTCAATTTGGACGAATTGTCCTTGACCGTTTATGGATTTTAACAAATGAAGCGGGAGAGCGGAACAGCCAGCAAAGGCCGATAAATCGGCGGTGTGCGCGATAAATCGGCACCTACGGGTTTTCCGGGGTATTTGCTTAAAACCCATGAACAGTCACACGGTGTCACCCTGAGCGAAGCGAAGGGGCTGTCGCGATCGGCAGCGAGATCCTTCGCTTCGCTCAGGATGACAGGGCTGGGCTTTCTGTTGGTGAGGAACTGTCAAATTCATTTGAACCTTGCCTAAAACCCATAATAATAAGGAGGGAACGAGCGATGAACGATAAGATAAACACATTTCCGGTAGGCATACAGTTGCTCGGGCGGGTACTGAATGCCAGCGGGGAAGCGATTGACAAGAAGGGACCGCTAACGGGTATAGAGCGTGTGCCGCTCTACAGAGCTGCTCCGGGAGTTGCCGAGGGGGACAAAGCTTCGTTAAATCAGGTGCTTGAAACGGGGATCAAGGTGATTGACCTGCTGGCTCCTATTCCGCGCGGCGGGATTGCCGGGCTGTTCGGCAATGCAGGGGTAGGAAAACTCGTGGTCGCGGAAGAACTGATGCACAATATCATTACCCGTCATAATGGGTATGTTGTGTGCCTGGACATGGGAGAGGGTACATATAAAGCGGTTGAGTCGATGGATGCAATACGCGAGGCCGAGCTCGAGGACAAAGTTGTGCTGCTTTTCGAGGAGCTGACTGAATCGCCTGAGGTACGGCAAAGGATGATACAGGGTGGGTTAACCATCGCGGAGCACTTCCGGCAGCAGGGTCACGAGGTGTTACTGGTCGTTGACAGGGATAAGATGGCTCAGGGCAGCCTGGCAAATACGCGCGCATTGAGGCGTATGTTGAGGGAGGGAGGAGTCACTGCTATTTTGCAGGGATCAGAGGACGACTACTGGCAATTCCGGCAAGGAGATACGCTCGACGATCTCGACTGTCAAATTGTACTGACGCGCAAAATGACAACGCGGGATTTGTGGCCCGCAGTGGATCGCCTCTTGTCAAGTTCTCGTTTGCTGGACAGCGGCGCAGTCGATTCTGAGCATGTACAGGTTGCGCGCGAGGTGCTAGAGGTGCTGAGACGATATGCAGAACTCGAGATGAAAGAGCAGCAAGAACTTTCTGACGCAGATAAAGAGCTAGCCAGGCGAGCAGTGAAGATTCAGTACTTTTTTACGCAGCCCTTCTTCGTGGCCGAGGCTTATACTGAAATACCCGGTGAGTATGTCGGGGTTGAAGAGACGGTCAAAGGTTTCAAGGAGCTGCTTGAGGGGCGTTATGAGGATCTACCGGACAAGGCATTTTACTTTGTAGGTGGTGTTGATGAGGCGATTGCGAAGGCGGGGAAGGTGGAGAAAGAGGAGAAGGCGTAG
>Ga0207646_10000941_pt1 | contig 37455 bp, 28 predicted proteins | sample KBSK5502metaG_FD_184343 | JGI IMG/M metagenome (GOLD analysis project Ga0207646, IMG submission 184343) | Corn, switchgrass and miscanthus rhizosphere microbial communities from Kellogg Biological Station, Michigan, USA - KBS K5-50-2 metaG... | ecosystem: Host-associated > Plants > Roots >... | reverse complement strand
GGTTGCCGCGCCGTCGCCGCCATTATTGCCTCGCCCGCAAAGGATCAGAACTCCCTTGGTCCCAGCCTCGCCGCCGAGGTATTCAGTCACCGCTCGGGCAGTCGCCGCAGCCGCGGCCTCCATCATGACCAGCGACGGGGTGCCGTAGCGTTCAGTTGTCAGACGATCAATCTCGCGCATCTGCGCGGACGAGATAACGGGTTGCACGTCCTGATGATAAGGAGAAGCTTACGAGTGGGTCAATTGAACGAACTGGCAACGAAGATGTCGACTCGTCAATAGAGCGAGCAGCAGACGGAACAAAATAAAGCGGCCCAGGGGATTTTCCCCGCCGCCGCCGCTGCTCCAACCGATCCGTCTTTTCGGGATACTCGACTAAAGCACCAATCCCCTTAGATCTCCAGAAAAACCCCGACTTTCAAAGGCCTGGAAAGGACTATGGCGATTCACCCTGCCAATTGCGGCCCCTTCGGGACGTTTTGTGCCTGACCGATTCCATCATTCTGATTGACGGAGTTTTTCAGACTGACAGCCCGGATTGTGATGTTTCCCCGCAAATTCTCAAAAACAGGCCTAAAAGCGATGAATCAACTCATGGCACGGCCATTGTTAAGGAAGGACGCCGGCACCTCCAGGTGCTGCGTTTGAAGGACCGAAGAAAAAAGCCCAGTGGAGCTTAGGATGACCAGAGGAAAACGAATCAGAAAACAGATGGGTTGGCGATGGCTGACGGCTGTCGGAATGGCAATCTCTCTGGTCGCCGGTGTGGTGGTTGCCGACAATGCGAAAGCTCAGAGTATTCAGAAGCCTCGGAAGGCCTCGGCGCAGAACACGCTAAGCACGTATTCCTGGGACATCACCGCCGCTGCGGAGCAAGGCCGCTTTGACACTTTCACTGAACGGCGCGAAGAAACGGACCGGGCCATTGAGATACTTTCCGGTTCTGAGAAGAACAATCCAGTTGTCCTTACTGATTCCCCGGCAATACGCGACATAGTCACCGCGGGAGTGGCTCGCCGCATTGCCCGGAACGACGTACCCGAAAATCTGTATGGCAAGCGCCTGCTCAAGCTAAACCTCGACCTGCTGTTCCATGACGCCTCGAATGGCGCGGAACTCGCCAAGATCCTATCGACGATCCTTTCTGACGTTTCCGAATCTGACTCACAAGTCATCTTACTGATTGATCCAATTCAGGCGTTGGTTGGTTCATCGGCTGCCTTTGATGGCGCGGCCTCTGCCCTGTTGCGCGAAGCAATCACGAAGGGCCAGATCCAGTGCCTCGGCGGTTCAACAGACAGCACTTTTAAGGAAAACATCATTAGCGACGAATCGCTATCGGCTCTTTTTGCTGGCGTCGAACTGCAAGAAACCTCCAGCGCCGAAAACCAGGATTCTGACACAAGTTCCTCAGCTTCTTCCAAGTCGTCCGGCGAAGAATTCGTTGGCGACAACGTTTCCAGTGACCTGCGCGATTTGATCGGCAGCGGTAACGCGCCTTCGCGTGTACAGGCGATCCTGCAGGTCGACCGCACAAACAGCGCATCGTTGCGGGCTCAACTCGTTCGTTATGGAGTAAGAATAAGCGGTGAAATGCCTCAGTTCGGCGTCATTACTGTAGATGCCCCGACGAAGGCAATTGAGAAGATCGCAGCCAACTCCACAACGCGATACCTGTCGCTTGATCGGCTGGTAACATCACTTGGGCATGTCGAGAACACAACCGGCGAGACGGTAATGTGGTCACAGGGCGGAAACTCCGGATTTGATGGTAGTGGAATCGGCATCGCAATCCTCGATTCCGGTATTGCTCCAAAGATCGCAGGCCTTGACGGTCTCGCGTTCAGCCAGGACTTCACGGGCGAAGGAATTACCACTGATCCTTTTGGGCATGGAACATTCGTTGCGGCGATGGCCGCCAAGAATAAAGGCTCGTACGGTGGCATCGCCCCCGCCGCGAAGTTGATCAACTTCAGAGTACTGAATTCTCAGGGTAAGGGAACAACGTCGGGATTACTGGCCGCTCTGAATGCAGTGTTGACCAACCGCACCAAGTACAACATTCGCGTTGTGAACATTAGTCTTGGCCTGGCGGCGATTGATTCTTATAAGAACGATCCGATCTGCCGTGCGGTGCGCTCGTTGGTCAATGCAGGCATTGTGGTCATCGCTGCCGCGGGAAACGACGGTAAGGACACGAACGACGTCAAAGTCTATGGCCGGATTCATTCGCCCGGTAATGAGCCCTCTGCCATCACAGTTGGCGCCGTGAATACTTATGGCACCGATGTGCGAAGTGATGACAAAATGGCGACTTATAGTTCGCACGGTCCCACGCGTAGTTATTGGACAGACTCAGCCGGCGTCAAGCACTACGACAACCTTATCAAACCAGACCTGTCTGCGCCCGGGAATAAGATCATCAGTTCTGCTTCTCCCAACAATTACCTTCTGAAATCTAATTCGAGTCTGGCCATTGCTGGAAAATCGGACCTGATGCGCCTCAGCGGCACTTCAGTCGCGGCTCCAGTTGTAGCAGGTGCGGCGGCGGTGTTGTTGGAAGCTAACCCAAGCCTCACGCCGAGCATGGTCAAGATGATCTTGATGTACACGGCGCAGCCACTTGCCGGCTTCGATATGCTGGAGCAAGGAGCCGGAGAACTGAATATCGAAGGCGCGATGCGTTTGGCCAAGTTGGTCCGAAAAGACTTATCATCCAGCACGCAACTCGGTTCGCCGTTGTTATCCTCCGCGGCCCCAAGCCCGCAGAGCACTATCGCCGGCCAAACTTTCACATGGTCGCAAGGAGTCCTGTTCAACCAAAACTGGGCGACCGGCTCAGACTTAATAACCAAATATCAGGCCGTCTATGGTCTTGGAGTGCTGATTGGCGATGGCGTGCTAATTGGCGACGGAGTACTTATCGCAGACGCCACCAAGCTCTCCCGCGGCGTGCTGATCGGCGACAACATTCTGACAAGCAACGGTGTCACCATGAGCGATGGAACCGTCTTGATGAGCTGTGGAGTCTTGATCGGTGATGGCGTGCTCATCGGCGATGGCGTATTGGTCGGCGACGGCATCGTCAACAGCGACGGTATCGTCAATAGCGACGGCATAGTTAACAGCGACGGCATAGTTAATAGCGACTCAGTCGCCGGCGAGAACACGGCCTGCATGCAACCTGAGTAATCAGCCGCCCGGCTTGCTTTCCGAATTCAAATCACCATTCGCCTCGATCGAAGTCCAATCGCTCCGACACTTCACTTTCTTCAGTTACACCTCCCCTCAGCCTCCTCGTTTCCAAACTACGCACTTCTCCGCCTTCATAAAGCGCCGGCATTCACTTTGTCCGAGAATTCGGATTACGCTGCCTTGGCTTTGGGCCATCGCGCTTTCCTCCGTCTCCGAGTAAAATTCTGGAAGTGAAGAATAAGGTCCTGATTCGGACTATATTGAGATCCTACTTGTCGGGTTAGTCAACTGATCGCGTTGATTGGTGAAACCAGGCTCATTGGGCAAAGAAGGCGAACATTCTGAGAGTACGATCGTCGATCTGGCGCGTGCCCGTGTGAGGATGCGAACGCGGGTCGCTGATCCTTCGTCCGAATCGCGTGAGCGGGAGTTGGAAACCGTAAACGCACTCCTCGATCGTGGACTCTCAAGTGAGGCGGAATCCCTTCTTCGTCCGCTGCTGGCTGCTTCCCGAAACGATCCCTTGAATCTGGCCCTGGCCCGCTGTGCGCTTTCTACGGTGCTCGAGATGCAGGGTCATTATCATGAGTCGCTCGAGTCCGTTGCAATGTACGAGACGCCGGAAGCGCGTGTCGCACTCACGCCTGCCCTCAGCACGCGGCTTCAGGTACAGATCGCCATCGCTTTCAACTACAACGGCGATCATCCAAAAGCCATCGCCCTGCTCAACTCGTCCCTGCGAGATTTACCCGAACATAGTTCAGACCAGCAGAGCGCCGCGGTTTACGCCGCCCTGGCGAAAGTCTACCGCAGCATCAACGAATATCCGATTGCCCGCGATTACTCACAACGAGCGCTGGATAATTATCGGCAAACGGGTGATTGGCGCGGCCTAGCTGAAGCTTACTTCGGGATTGCGCTCGCCGATAACAACGAAGGCCGGTACGAATCGGCGTTGGCGAATTTCGATCAGGCTCTAAAACTGATTGGCGACCGCCCGGCAATGGTTTTGTTAGGCAAAGTCTGCTCGAACATTGCCGGTACTCTCTGGTTCTTGAAGCGTCCTCAGGAGGGCATTCGTTACCTCGAAAAGGCAATTCGCTACTACGAGCGCACCGAGCACAAAATCCTAACCGCAGAGGGCTATAACAACCTGGGCAACAACCTGATTCTGATCGGACAGTGGGAACGCGCCCATGAAGCCCTGGCACAGGCAGTCGCTCTCGGGACGGAAGTCTCGGGCCGCGGCGATAGTCTGTCGATGTTTTTGGATTCGATGGGCCAGTTGCGAATGCTGCGAGGTGATCTTGAAGAAGCCAGAGATTATCTTGAGCGCGCGGTTGCGATGGCCACTGAGGCCGGCAACAAGTGGTATACCGGTCAGGCGCTGCGCACGCTGGCCCGGTGCTGCATTCTGATGAATGCGAGCCTCGAAGCCCAGTCAACTGCGAAACGAGCGCGCGAGGTTGCTGAAGAGATTGGCGACCGGCAGGCTATTTGCGAATCGGACTTGCTCCTCGCCGAAAGCTACCTCGGCATTGGCGATTCAGATTACTGTGAAGCAAAGCTGCGAAAGATAGCGGACCAAATCTCAGATTCAGTGGCTGATATGGGACTCCTGGGCGAAACACAACGCCTGCACGGACTCGTGGCGCTGGAAAGATCTGATGCGCATCTCGCTGCCCAGCACTTTGGTCGCAGTGTGTCGATCTTTGATCTCCTGGGCGATCGTTATCGCAGCGCACGCGCGCATCACGACCTGGGTCGCGCTTACATGCTGGCGCAGCCGGAGCGTGCGACGGAGCACCTCTCCCGAGCGGCGAATGTCTTTCGCGAACTGGGGGCGCGTCTCGATCTCGCAGCGGTGGAAGCGGCTTTGGCCGCCCACGATCAAACCGTTCCCCAGCAACAACGAGAGCGCGAAGCCGTCATTCAACTGGTTACCTTGCGCCTGGCAGAGGCGGTGGCATCGCGGCCCTTGTTACTGAGGGAACTTGCCGCGGTAATCCGCCAGGAAACTGAGGCCCAGCGCGTCTTGATTCTGGAGCCCGACGAAGAACAGCGGCAGGCGGTGGTGACCGCTCAGGGTTATGACCAAAAGGAAGCGGCGGCGGTCGCGGATGAATTCGCTTCAGTGGCGACTGATGCAGATCGCGCGCGCTTCGCCGAGAAGCACGATGCGGTGCTGATTACACTAAGGTCCAGTAATGCCTTGCCGGCGACGCTGTTAATCTCGCCGCAGGATCGAGCGCAACTTTCCGGCGGTTTGACCCTAGACCCGTTGCTTCGTGTCGTCGAACTGGGCATGGACGTCTGTGCCCTTCGAAGTCGCAAGCAGACAGGCGTCAGTAAGGAAGAAGACGGCGGGCTTGCAGGAGCGAGCCTCATGCCCGGCTTTATCCATTCCAGCCCGGCAATGACGCGACTGGTCGAAGAGGTCCACAAGATCCGTTCGTCGGACGTAACCGTGCTGGTAACAGGAGAATCTGGTACGGGCAAGGAACTCGTGGCGCGAGCAATCCACGCACTCTCGGCGCGGCGCCAGAAGGTGTTTGTGCCGTTCAATTGCACGGCCGTGCCAAAGGAACTATCTGAGAGCTATCTCTTCGGCCACCGTCGCGGTTCGTTTACCGGCGCCGTTTCCGACTCGCCTGGGGTAATTCGAACTGCCGCGGGCGGCACCCTATTCATCGACGAGGTCGGCGACTTACCGCTGGACGTGCAACCAAAGTTATTGAGGTTCTTGCAGGAGGGAGAGATCCAACCTCTGGGTGAGCGTTCACCGGCGCAGATCGACGTGCGCATCATTGCGGCCACCAATACAGACCTGGAAGAGATGGTTGCGCAGGGCCGTTTTCGAGAGGACCTCTACTATCGTTTGAATGTGATTCGACTGCGAGTGCCGCCTCTTCGAGAGCGTCGTTCAGAGATAGCGACCATCGTGAATTATTACATTAACCACTACTCGGCAAAGTTTGGCCGCCGAGATATTCACATCACTCCGCAGGCGGTTGACCTTTTGATGGTAGCTGACTGGCCTGGCAACGTGCGCCAACTGTGCAATGAAGTCCAGCGAGTCGTAGCCAGAATAGAAAACGGCGGCCTGATCACTCCCGACCATCTCTCACCTGAAATTAGCAGGGTTAGTCTGCCTGCGGTGCCGCTTCCAACTGAGACTGTCCTGGGTGCGACGTTGGAAGGCTCGCTCACTGTTCCGTTAGCAAACCTCTCTCTGGCCGATGCTCTAGGTGAAGTTGAGCGCCGCATGATTAGCGAGGCGCTGCGCAAACACAAGGGAAACATTTCACGGGCCGCCAAAGAGCTGGGACTAACTCGCCGCGGCCTCTATCTGAAACTCGAGCGCTACGAGATTAGTGCTAACGGATGATTCAGCAGGTGCTATCTCTTCAGACGTAGGAGTCTGAGAGATCTTTGTACCACTGCGCTCGCTTCCGTCACCCCCAGCGCTGACGTGGCCGCAAAGTAAATCAACCCATACGGCAGCAGGACCAGGGCGGCGACTATTACGGGATGACGATCTCCAATCGCCAGTTTGATCCCCCAACCTACACCAGCCCCGACTGCGGCTCCTAGCCAGAGTTTCGTCACATATCCAATCGACAGGCCCGTGCGGCCAATGCGCTTATTCAGCGTCCGGCGCAACAACGCGAATTCAATCCAACCTGCGATTCCTGCCGAAGCCGTCAGTCCCGCAACTCCCCATTTCGGCTCCAGACCGATCGCCGGGGGCAGCGGGATGGCAAATAAGTAACCGAGTACGGTTGTCAGGGTCACGCGAATGATTGCGTAACGAAGCGGCGTGCGCGTGTCGTGCAGCGCGTAATAAGTCGAGGCGTAGAGGCGACCGAGCGTCGAAGCCAGCAATCCTATCGTCGAGCCCGCCAGAATTCCCCAGACGTATGTTGAATCAGCATGTTTGAAATGTCCTGTTTGATAAAGAGCTCCAGTCATCACGTCACCCAGCGCCAACATAGCCATTGCGGAAGGTATGATGAACAGCGCAATGCGTCGCAAACCGCTAGTCAAACGTTTTCGTAACTGCGCCGCGATCTCCTCGCTTGAGCCCAGGGCGCTCGACATGGCGGGCAGTTCCGCGGCCGAAACAGACATCCCGAACAAGCTAACGGGCAAGGTATAAAGACTCTGAGCGTAGGCCAGAGCTGAAACCGCGCCGATGTAAGGCACCAGGCTGGCGAGGCCGGCATCGACGAAGGCGCTGATCTGGACCACGCCGCGACTAACAAAAACCGGGAAAAAATTGCGCAAGACCGTCCGAACATTTGCGTTCGCAAAATCGAATGCAGGCCGCAGGCCCCTCACTAGCCACAGGACGGTTGGCAGTTGAACCAGAAATTGCAGCGCGCTACCAACGACTGAACCCCACGCAGTCAGAATCGCCAGGCGAGATTGAAACTCGCCTAGTTGTGATCCCTCAATATTGCCGGATTGACTGCCGAAGAAAACCAGCGAGGCGATGATGGCTAGATTCCAAACCACCGGTGCGGTGTAAGAAAGAAGAAACTTTCTGTGGCTGTTCAGAACTCCTAAACACCACGCTGACATGACCAGCAGACCGGCCCCCGGAAAGAAAATCTGCACCAACCGAATGGTCAGTTCTCTGCGCTCAGTAACAAAACCCCAGGCAACGATGGAAACGATGTAAGGAGTCAGCAGCACTCCAACAAGAACAATTACTGAGGTAGCCAGCGCGAGCACGGTGAGAACTGCGCCGGCCACGCGTCCAGCTTCTTTCTCATCCTTACGCGCCAGGAGATTTGCGTAGACAGGGATGAACGAGGCTGAAAGGGCGCCTTCACCGAATACGTTTTGCAGGAAGTTGGGAATCCTGAATGCCGCATTAAATGCGTCGGCCGCGAGGGAAACCCCAAAGTAGTGACCGAAGACCCGCTGTCTGATCACGCCGATAATTCGACTAATCAGGATGCCGCCGCCGACCATGAAGGCGTGTCGACCGGTGCTTTCTCGTTCGCTGCGTTCGAGACTCGGCGGGCGCGGAAATCGACCAGTCGCTTCGCCTACTACGCTAACACTCTCGCCGGCGATCTCGGCCGCGTTCGCGCCGACGTCAAAATTTTCGATAACTTGAGGAGTGTCGGTTGAGGAGTGGGAACTCCCGTCCTGAGACCTGGAACCCGCAACTTGAGACTTGGGATCTGAGTCCTGCTCGTCGTTCATTTCTGGGTGTTAGGCTTTGAGTTCCTGTTGTTTAGGCAGAAGCAAAAACTTGGACTCCGAAACGACTGCCTAAAGATTGTATTCCTTAATCTTGGTCAAGAGCGTTTTGTAACTGACGCTGAGGGCCTCAGCGGCGCGGGTCTTGTTGCCGTCGTGTTCGGCCAAAGTCTCGGTGATCTTGCGTCGCTCTATCAGCTGCACGGCCCGCTCGGTTGCTTCCCCCAGAGTGCCGGTCGTATCAAAGCCATAGAATCCGGGATCGCCCGTTTCTTCAATTCCAAGACCGAGATCGCGCGGCTCGAGTTCCGCACCGTCAGACAGAATACAGGCGCGTTCGATCGCGTTCTCAAGCTCGCGGACATTGCCGGGCCAGCGATGAACGCGCAGGGCGGCAATGCCGGCGTCACTGATCGTCGCCTCGCGCCCGCGCAATTCCTTTCCCAGTTGAGCAGCGAATTGGCGCGCCAGCAGAATGACGTCTTCCCCGCGTTCGCGCAGCGGCGGAATCTCGATCGGAAAGACCGCCAGCCGAAAGAAGAGATCACCGCGGAACTCGCCCGTATCAACTGCGGCACGCAAGTCTCTGTTAGTCGCGGCAACGACACGCACGTCAACAGGAACTGGTCCGCGGCCACCGATTCGATCTACGGCTCTTTCTTCGATGACACGTAAGAGTTTTCCCTGCACCGCCAGTGGCAGCTCGCCGATTTCATCCAGAAACACTGTCCCGCCGGCGGCAAGCTCAAACTTTCCCAGCCGACGGTCGCCGGCGCCGGTGAACGCGCCGCGTTCGTGACCAAACAACTCGTTCTCAATCAATGTTTCGGGAATGGCTGCACAATTAATGGCGACGAAAGGCTGGTCACGGCGTTTCGAAAGGTGATGAACGGCCCGCGCGAACAGCTCTTTCCCGGTGCCGGATTCACCCAAAAGCAGGACGGTAGCCTCAGTCTGTGCGACCCGCTGGGTCTCTGCGACGACGCGATGTAGGGCCTCGGACTCACCAATGATGCGGGGAAAGCCGTACCGCTTTGACCATTCTTCGCGCAAAAGAATGTTTTCGGTACGCAGCCGCAATTGTTCCAACGCGCGCTCAACCAGCAGGAGCAGGTGATTCGAATCGACCGGTTTTTGCAGGAAATCATGGGCGCCGTCTTTCATCGCCTGCACGGCTTCATCTATTGAACCGTAAGCGGTCATCACAATCACTGGCACGTTGGGATCGGCGGCCCGTGCGGCGCGTAACACATCCAGACCCGTGCCATGCGGCATTCGCAAATCCGTCAGGACGATCTTGTGAGGGGTGCGGCCGATCTCATCGATCGCCGCGCGCGCATCGGCGGCTCCAGTAACTGAATAGCCGGCGTGCTCGAGCGTCAGCCGCAGTACGCGCCGCAAACTTTCCTTATCTTCGACCAGAAGAATGTCAGGCATGAACTATTAGTCTCAAATCTTGAGTTCTGAGACCTGAAATCACAAATCCGAGATTTGAAATCGAGATCTCAAATGAAAAATCTGAGATCTGAAACGTCAGCGCTCATCATTCACTGCGATTTGCGGGGTGTCAAGTTCAAGAAAAGGCACGCAGGGCAGACTTCACATGCAGACTTAAGGCTGCCGACGAGCGCATAAGCCAGGGTGGGACTCTGAACTCCCGACACAACAGCACTCGGAATCTAACTTGAAATGTATTCGAAGCGGAAAGGAGTATTTAGGCAGGGCGGGAATCTTGATGCGTTAAACCAGAACAGTTTCGCGATGCTCGTTTGACGCCGCGATGATCGTGTTCGCGCGGGCCAACACGTCGGCGACTGCGTAGGGCTTGCGGATGACCTCGTCGATGCGACCTAGTTCATAGTCTTCGGCGGCGATCATCTCGGCATAGCCGGTCGCGATGATCACGGGCATCTCAGGACGAAATTCTTTGACCCAGCGCGCAACCTGAAGCCCGCTCAACTCCGGCAGGCCAACATCGCAAATCATCAAATCGAATTTGCCACTATCCAGTCGTGTGATCGCTTCTGAACCCGTGGAGGCTTCCACCACATCGTGGCCTCCGGCGCGGAACGCGTCGTTCAGGAGCGTGCGCACATTTTCTTCATCTTCCACCACCAAAACACGCGCCGGCCTTCCATCTGTAATTGGCTTCTCAGCGGCAACCACGGGCGCGCTCACTTCATGCAGCGGAAGAATCACCTCAAAACGGGTTCCCTTGCCCGGCTCGCTGGTCACGTTTATGTCACCGCCATGGTTCTCAATGATTCCATGTGACGCGGAAAGTCCAAGACCTGTGCCCCGTTCGCCCTTGGTGGTGTAGAACGGTTCAAAGATGCGCGCAATAATACTCGGCGCCATCCCAGCTCCGTTATCAGGATCCAAAAGCGTCCGGTCTTGCCTTCAATTCGGGCTCCTGTTTCGATCGTTCCCCCGTTTGGCATGGCGTCAACCGCATTAAAAATCAGGTTCAGCACAACTTCGCGCAACTCTGACGAATCGCCTAAGACCATCACTGGTTGGGCTGCGTCGATCTTCACATCGATCGTTCTGGTTCGAGTTGCTGACTCAGCCTGCCATTTCGGCCGCGCAATCTCGACGCTGGAGCTAATCAACTCACTCAGGTCCACGGGCAAGGAATTACGGGTCGAGTCCCGTCGAGAGAAATCGAGCAGACGCCGCAAAGTCTGCGAACAGTCGGAAACCGCCTGGGTGATAACTTCAAGACTCTTCTTATTGCCTTGTTCCGCATTGCTGCGCATCAGAAGCAATTGCGCCCGCCCCTGAATCACGGTTAGAGAGTTGTTGAGATTATGAGCTACACCGGCAGCGAGTTCACCCAGCGCGCGCAATTTGTCGGATCTGGCCGCGCGTTCCTGGGCCAACTTTTTCTCAGTGATGTCGCTCATGAAAACCATGACGCCGGTAATATTACCGTCGCGCCACAAGGGCGACGTATGCGCATCCATGCAACGGACGCGACCGTCGGTACAAATCGTTCGTAGCTCGAATTGCTTTTCTTCACCGCCCAAGGTGCAGGCAACGGCATCCGCGGCTTCTTCCCTCGACTCAGGCGTCAGGATCACACTGAATTCCTGCCCCAGTAAAACCGAACGGGTAAAGCCACTGTCTTCTTCGGCTCGCTGGTTCATCCACGTAAAGCGCCTGTCGGTGTCGACGGTGTAAATCTCATCGGGTGCGAGGTCGGCCAAACTGGCTAGAAACGCGCGTTGCTTGCCGGCTTCTTCCTCCACGCCACGCAACTCAGAAATGTCGCGTGCGATCACAATACAGTTCGTGGCGGGCGCATCTGGCTGTGCTTTGTTTCCGGGAATTACGCGAACCAGCAAAGGTTTCTGCGCTTTGTTTTCAGGAGTGAGCTCGACTTCGACGGCGGTGCCGTTGGCCATCGCCCGGTCAACCATGCAGCCTGTGTCTTCCAGCCCCCACAGCATGTCGCAACATCGGCGACCTGCCAGGAATGAGCGCTTTGCCTGCTCCAACGATTCGCCGGCACGGTTGATTTTGCTGAGCCGCTTGTCGGGACCAAAAATGTAGACCGCATCAGTCAGCGTGTCGATAGTCGCCTCCCAGAGGCGATTAGCTGCCATCAGCGAATTGCAAAGTTCGATATGTGCTTCAGCTGAACTCATTTGGAAAAGTAGGCGGGATTAGGAACAGTGGCCCTGGAATCCCCAGAAAGGTGGCCCAGGAGTCGGTCCTGTCCACCGTCGCGCGGAGCAATGCTTATGCCACCGCCGCGGTCCATCAATGACGGCTATATTTCAACTATGGTCTTGGGGATGAGTCACTTTGGCGTCACGGTCGGTGACATAGGGTGGAAGGGCACTTCAGACTGACGGAACTAAGACTTACTGTTAATTCTTTGGCTCGTATTCGCCCCGGCTCTTTGACGCCTCATAGTCTGAATCCGCAATTCGCATCGCCAACCTTACAGGCCGGTAGTCGAACGGCGCGGGACCGCCCAGCGAATTTTGAATCGCCGTAACAATTTCGTCCTGGTTTTGTCGAAACCGAGAGACGTTGCCGCGTTGATTGAGTATTACAAACAGGACTACTCGTCCGCTCTTTGTCTTCATTTGCCCAACCAATGCGCTTGCGCCGCCGTCCGTACGAATGAGGGTGCCCGTCTTGGCGATCACACTGCCACGCGAAAACTGGTCAGTGTAGCGCTCTTCCAAAGTGCCTGGGTCAATTCCAGCAACCGGCAGGATATCTGAAAGCGTAAGTTTGTTCTTCTGCAGTTCAGTGCGCAGGGCGCGCAGAATCTTCATCATCGCCCGAGGTGTAACGCGATTCACGCCAAGGCCGCTGGTTGACGACAAAAAAACCTCTTCAGGGCTGATCTTCAATGTGTCAGCTAAGCGCGCGCTGATCGCTTGTGGCCCGCCCAGAGTTTCGCCAATTCGCTCAGCCATAAAATTGTTCGAGTAGCAGAGGAGCACCTTGAGCACGTCCACCAGCCTGCTGGATTTCCGAGTCAGCAACGGGACTGCGCCTGGAGGCGCTGATCCGACTAACACCTCGCCGGATATCACCAAACTCGGAACACTGCTCAGGCTTGTCTGGTCGCCAACGAGAGTACGCTCGTCAATCCAGGCCCGGGTAGCATTGCCTGGGCGGAGCGCGGCATCGAGGGTTTCCAGTAGCTGTTCCCCGGAATGACTGGCCGACCAGTTGAAATTCATGGTAAAGCCAGGTGCGACGATAAGATTGCCGGTGACGTTCCGAACTCCCAACTGGTTCAATTCCTTTGCCACCATCACCGCGTGTTCGTAAGAGAACGAAGGGTCGCGACCTGTAAGTATCAAATCGCCGCTCAGAGTGCCGGTGGTCTTATCAATGTTTCCGGCGGCCCAAACGGAGGTTGTGAATCTGTGTTGCGGTCCGAAGTTTTGCAAAGCTACCAGAGCGGTCGCCAGCTTGACGGCAGACGCAGGATTGAACTTATCGTCAACTGACTGTGCCGCGACAGTAGCGCCGTCTACGGTCTCCGCCAGTACTCCCTGTAAGCCGCTGATCGGCGTTAGATAGGCGGGCCGGGCGAGTCCCTGAGTGTTTGCGGAACTCTGCGACGGACCAGGAACGGCCGAAAGTGGCGGGGCGATCTGTGTTTGAGTCTGATTAGGGCCTGATGGCGAGGAGGAAGTCTGCGAGGGTTGTTGGCCGAGCGCGAACGTAGAACCAAGCAGGATCGATGCGAGCACGCCGCCGGTCTTTGTAAATAACTGATTCATCCTTGTAAGAAACTGAAAAAGGCCGGCACTTCCTAGCCCACCGTCCCCCGTCTACCCGGCATCATAACACGAAACGAGTTGGCCCCTCTCGGCAGTCCGGAGGTGGATTCTTTGATGCGATCGAGTCGGATCAGGATGCAATCGACGCGGCGGTGCGTGTTCGCTGCCGCAACTTCGTTGACAGGCCAACAAGTGCGCACCTAGAATTCATAAAGTTAAAGCAAGCTCGTGTCACGCAATCGGGAACCGGTAACAATTGATCGTTTGCGCGTCACACACGCGGCGCGGCGCCAAGCCATTCGCGCACGCCTCAGAGAGTTCACAGAAGTTTGGAAAACGGGTTCGGATGCTCAACTTTGGGAAGAGCTGGTCTACTGTATTTTTACCGCGGGCGCATCGGCCAGGATGGGCTTGCGCTCAGTTGAGGCTGTTAGGCCTTTTTTGAAGGCAGGGCGGCGACAGACGATGACTCGCGCCCTGGTTGCAGCCGGCGCACATCGTTTTCCAAACGCCAGACCTGAATACGTAGTCAGCACTAGGGCATATTTACAAAAGTCTTTTTCGATGCGCCTGCGTGAGCGCCTGAATAGTTTTCGCGATCCGTTCGACCGACGCGACTGGCTTGCGCAGGAACCCCAGATCAAAGGCCTTGGCTACAAGGAGGCGAGTCACTTTTTACGGAACATCGGATTCAAAGGTTACGGCATTCTTGACAAACACATAGTGCGGTCGCTGGCGGAACTCGGAGTCATTGATTCAGTGAAACCGCCCGCGGGGCGTAGCCGTTACCTGGCCGTAGAAACGCGCATGCGGGAGTTTGCCGCCGCTGTGAAAATCGATTTCGACGAACTCGATCTCGCCCTTTGGTCCATGAAGACCGGTGAGATTCTCAAGTAGCCGGAGCTTAGCTGTCTCGGTAGTTGGGCATACCAACCATGCACATGAACTTCATTCCAAACAAATCGTCGCGCACGTTCGCAGTCGTTTTACTGGCGGCAACCTTGCTCTGTCTGACATTGATTCGTCCGGTCGCGGTTAAAGCGGCTGAGAACGAGAAGCTGCGCGCCAACGCGCAGCGAGCTTTGCGGGCCGGAGACTTTGAACGCGCCGAACAACTCTATCGCGAGCTGCTAGCCAAGAATGAAAAGGATGCCGATGCCCGTCTGGGACTAAGTCAAGCTCTTTTGAAGCAGCGGCGCCTACAGGACTCGTTTGATCACGCGGCGCGCGTTTTGTCTATCGATCCACTTTCTGCCCGGGCGCATGCGTTGCTGGGAGCAGCGGTACTTGCTTCGGGGGACTTTCGCTTATCGGTGGAAGAGTTTCGCACCGCTCTCACTCTGAATGATGACGAGGCAATTGCGATCGCCGGTCTCGCGATGGTCGACTATTACGAGAATCGCACTGCCAGATGCGTCGCAGGATTGCGCCGCGCGGCTTATATCGATCCTAACGAACCCGATTACGTATTTAACCTCGGCCAAGCTGCGGCGCGCATGGAGCGTTACAAAGAGGCGGCGAATGCGTACGAACGGTTTCTGGCGATTGCTCCCCGCACCGATGCTGACCGGCGGGCTCGTATCCGCGGTCTGATCGATTTTCTGCGTTACCTCGGACAACAAGGTTCGCTCTATAACCTCCAGGGCCCTGACCGCAGTGTCCTGCCGTTTGAGTCCCCTGACAATCGTCCCATCATAAAAGTTCGCATCAACGGATCGAAGGACTACCTCCGCTTCGTTTTGGATACCGGATCGGGAATGTCGGTATTGTCGGACGACACCGCCCGCAAGATCGGCATTAAGGCAGTAGCGCGTGGCGGACTGGCGCGAGCCGTCGGCGGCGGCGGCCGCTTTGAGATCGTCTATGGGTACCTCGACACGGTGGAGATCGGAGAAGTTCGCGTTACAAATGTGCCAGTCTACATTCGTCATTTTTATGACGAACAGAATCGGGTCGATGGCTACCTCGGAATCGCGGCGCTAAGCCGTCTCCTGGTCGCGGTCGACTATGGAACGCGCATGATGACCCTCAGCCGCCCGCGCGGTGGGGAGTCGGAATTGGGAAGTCTCACCTTCAGTCGGGAAACCCCGGTCAATACCAACGCCGGTCAAACACGACCGGGGATCGACATCCCGGTGCGAACGACGTCCAGTGGTTTTCTGAGCGGTGAAGTCTTAATTGAAGGAATTGCCAGACCACTAAACTTCATCATTGATACCGGGGCGACGATCAGCGTTTTATCTGAGAAGGCGGCAGCCCTTGACGAAGCCCGGGCTTTTATTAAGGTAGGCCGCATGCGGGTTTTTGGCGCCGCCGGAATCGCCGACGACGTCAAAACCGCGCTGCTGCCGAAGGTGGCCATCGGCGCCTACAGTCGAGAGAAGATCCCCGCCGCCGTGCTCGATCTTGAACCAGTGAATGAAACCGCCGGCTTTTTGCAGAGCGGCATCCTGGGCGGAAATTTTCTAAGACACTTCCGGGTGGTGTTCGACTTTCAGAGAGGCATCGTGCGCCTGGAACCTCTCGACACCGCTCCGGTCCAGGGCAGCACGTCGCCGGAAGGAACCAGATAACTCATGAAACCAAGCACCTATCTGGAAACTTCGGTAATCGGCGCCTACCTCGACAACGGTGAACCGTTTCGGCGCGATCTCACTATTCGCTGGTGGGAGCACGAACTCTCGGAATACCGGGCGGTAATTTCGCCGCTGGTTATCAGCGAACTCGAACGCGTGTCTGAGCCACATCGTTCGGCTTACCTCAAACTGGTTGCCAGTCTGGAACAGGTCGAACTAACGGACGAAGTGGCGATTCTCGCCGAAGGTTATGTCTCTCGCGGAATATTTCATCGCAAGTTTATCGCCGATGCTTTGCACGTGGCGGTTGCTTCATTCCACAAAATCGATTATCTAGTTACATGGAACTTCGGTCATTTGGCGAATGTGCGGCGGCAGGCGCGCATACGCTTGTTTAATACCGCAGCCGGATTCTTTGTTCCCATGATCGTGACGCCAGAGTTTCTGGTTTCAGAAGGAACCGAGGTTTCTGATTTCAAATCCGGGATTTCAGATGGTTAGTTCCTGACCGGAAATGAATGGACTTGAGATCTGAAAAGTTAGAGCTGAGATTTTGAAATCGCACATGTACCGCCGGCCTAAATTCCTGACCGTGTTACACAAGATTCGTGAGACGATGTCTCGCGAAGCGGATTACGATGTCGATCTGTTTGCTGAGATGGTTCGTTCCGGCGTCCGGCCTGCTTTTGGCCCGGAGCGCAACATTCGCGGTTTCAAAAAGCGCGCCCCGCCGAACGATGACGACGAAGTGCAAGCGCCGCCAGAGCGGCATCCACGACGCGCCGCGCGGTAAGACTTCAGATTGAGTCAGATGGACGCTACCTTCGAAACGATCGGTCTGGAAGTGCCCAGCGAGAAAGCCATCAACTTTCTCGCTGAGCGCGCTGAGAATCAGGGCGAGCCCACCCAGCTCTTGCGGCGCGGGGCGGTACTGCACGGACGCTGCTGGAAGCTGGGCCAGGGTCTCGAAGTGTGGACCGTGCTTTATGAATCCGGAACCGGTGATGTCTTCTATGCCAATTGCCGGCCTGGTTTTCGCGCTCGCTACATGCAGCGCATCACGCCGTGGGCGCTGACCGAATACGACGAAGAAGGCGAAGCAGTCGTTCACGGTTTTTGCGACGGCACCGACACCGAGGTCTTGTTTGAGCTGCAAAATCTTACTGAGGTCGGGACTTCAGGGTTTCGCGCTCCGGAATTGCACGTCGGTCTGTGCGGACTGGCGTACCGGGCGCGGGTCTGCTCGCGCGAAATGAACTCGCGCTGGCTGCCGTTGGAAAGGGCAGCCCCGTCGCGCGCCGCCCACGAAAACGATTGGATTCTTCGCGGTCGGGTGGTGGCGTTCAAACCTCTTCGCAACCCACTCTCGGGCAGCGAGCTTTACTGGATCTATCTGGACGTTGAGAAATTAAAGCTGGAAGTGCTGGTCAATGCCCGCGCCTTGAGCGGTGGCCGGCTTCAGGTCGGGTCTACGCTATCGGCCGAAGTATGGCTGCAGGGACATGTTTTTGATGACCAGGCATTGCGGCTGAGATATGAAGGCGTCGACCGGTCCTGGGCCGCGGAAAACTTCTGGTTAAGATTTTCCAGAAGCAATTGACCGTTGATCTCCGGCAGTCAAATCAAGTCGCTTGATTCTGCGTTCTTGATCGTGCTGGCTTTTTTCACGAATGAAGCGACTAGTCGTCATTATCCTCACACTCCTGGTGTTGGGCCTCGCCGGCCTTTACCTTTTCGATCAGTACTGGATTCATCGCTACGATTCGTTGATTGCTCACGAGGCCGGGATTCATCACGTCGATCCCGATCTGGTTTGGAGCATTGTCTATGAAGAAACGTACTTCAGCCCATGGAAAAAGGGTCGCAATGGCGAGATTGGTTTGATGCAGGTAACGCCAGTGGTCGCACGTGAGTGGGCGGCTGAGACGGCCACCGGCCCCCCCGAACAGCGCACGGTCGCTGACACGACGACCCTGCTGGGCGATCCGGCGCGCAATGTTCAAATCGGTTGCTGGTATCTGGAAAAGGCCGGTCAGGATTATCCCGACACGCCCGGTCGCGAGGCCCGCATGCTGGCCGCTTACAACGCCGGTCCCAGCCGTGCCGCGGACTGGAATCGGGTTCCAAAAGGCGCGCCGGCATTGAGTGAGCAGGAATTCATTAACCGCATCGACATCGCCTCAACGCGCGCCTACGTCAATTCAATTCTCGATCGTTACCATCGCGTAAAGTCAGCCAGAAGTGGTGCACAAGCAAGCGCGAGCCAGAGTCCGGCGCGGTAGCGGCTGACATTTACAACGTTTGCCGGCCCCTTGTCTCATCCAGCAATGCCGATCATCTATTCAGCTCGTTGGGTCCTGCCGATCGTTACCCCTCTGATTGAAAATGGCGCCGTCGCAGTCGATGACGCACGCATCGTTGCGCTTGGCCCCAGCACCGAAATCAAATCGAAATTTCCTGATTCGCGAGTCGAGGACTTTGGCCAGGCCGCAATCATGCCCGGGCTCGTCAACTCGCACTCGCACCTGGAACTTACCGTCATGCGCGGCTTTCTCGAACGTGAAGAGAACGATTTCTTTGTCTGGCTTCGAAAGCTGACGTTCGCGCGCTTGGCGATGACGTCCGAAGACTTGCTTGTGTCAGCAACCTGCGGCGCAATCGAAGCGGCCCGGGCCGGCGTCACCTGCCTGGCGGACGCCAGCTCCTCCGCAATGCAAGCGATGCAGGCGTTGAGGGCGGTCGGCTTGCGCGGTATCGTCTATCAGGAGTCTTTCGGCCCGGATCCAGCACTCGCAGACTCGAATGTCGCAACGCTTCGTAAACAGGTTGCCGAGATGCGCGCCTGCGAAAGCGATCTGGTGCGCGCAGGGGTCTCTCCTCACGCGCCCTACTCCGTAAGTGCCCCACAACTTGAATTGATTTCGCGCATGGCAATCGACGATGCGCTGCCTGTCATGATGCATGCCGCAGAGTCACAGGCAGAGAGACTCTTCATGCTGAAGGGTGAGGGCGCTTTCGCTGAAGGCTTAAGAGCGCGAGGCATTGAATGGCAGACGCCGGGAATCTCAACTGTGAAGTATTTGTCGCGGTTGGGTATTCTGGCAACGAAGCCGCTGCTCGCTCATTGCCTGAACGTAAACGCCGGCGATCTTGACCTCATCAAGCAGAGCGGCGCCGGTGTGGCGCACTGTCCAAAATCAAATGCCAAACTGGGTCACGGCCGCGCACCTTTCGCACACTTCATTTCGCGCGGAATCAATGTTGGGCTCGGTAGCGATTCAGTTGCCAGTAATAACACCTGTGACATTCTGGAAGAAGCCCGGTTTGCAACGCTGCTCGCGCGACTGGATCAGGACAGTAGCCCGATTACAGCCGACCAATCTCTCTCCGCCGCGACACTCGGCGGCGCGCGCGCCCTCGGCCTGGATGATCAAATTGGCGCGCTGGCGGAAGGAATGCAGGCCGACATCACGGTCCTCAGTCTCAACGGCGCGCATCAGCAACCCGTGGATAGCCCCGCGGATGCGATTGTCTTTTCATCATCGGGACGCGACGTAGTGATGACAATGGTATCGGGAAAAGAGACTTATCGGGATGGTCGCGTCTGCGGTGTTGATGAAAGCGAGTTCCGCGAGCGCATAGAGCAAGTCCGGATCACGATTGACTCAGCGGCTAGCGTCTAGTTTACCGACTTCTACTCCCAGGTCAGCGATTGCTCTTGCCGATTTCCGTTAAGAGAGCTCGTGAATGAGTCGAATCGCAACCTTCTCAACGCAAAACGGGCAGGAGATTAATCCTGCCCGTATCACTACTCGCCTTTCTGTTTTTTTGGTCCCGGCACGCGGGACCCGATGTAGCCTTATCAACCCTCTATCGTGGACATCGCGGTTACGGCTTTCTTCTCGTAAGCAGCGATCACCACGAGGTTGCCCTTCTCAATCGGACTCAATGACGCATCACTGTAATTCGGGTTGGCTTTGTACCAGTCAAAGCTGGCGAAGTACTTCTGCGTCCACGGGTCCTTGAAGACCTTGCCGTGGCGGGCATAGATTTCGTCGCGCATCTTACGCACATCTTCTACGAACAAGCCCTGCAGTAAAGCGCGGGTGATTGGCTTGTTGCCGATCTGGTTGTGCACTTTGTTTTCGTACGCGACGATCGTCTCAATGTTCGTCTTGTCCTTACCCGATATGTCTTCGTCCTTGAAATCCTCTTTCGGGTCGTACCATGGCTGGCCGCCGAAGTACTGCTGGATCCAGATCGTCTTGAAGATGCGACCGTGGCGCGCATAGATTTCGTTGCGAATCAGGCGCAGCTCGTGGAGGCTCAATCCCCGCAGCATCGTTTCAGCAATCAACTTGTTCTCGAACAATTCCATGTCGCCGGGTGCGATGGCCACGCGACGCTGTTGGCGCTGAATGGTATCGATCAGCCGCAGGTTCCGTCGTTCGATCTCGCTCAGGTTCTTTGGATTGTATTGGGCCGCCGGCCGGTACCAGTAACGCTCGTCAAAGTACTGCTGCAACCACGGCGTTCCGTCAAAGCGTTTGCCATGAATGGCTTCGATCTCTGAGGACAGAACCGTCCACTCAGCGTTGGTGTGCTGGCCGAGCTTTTTTCGTGTGAGAGTGCGGTCCTGATACAGACGCATGTCGCCGGGCTGCACCGTCTCGTGCCTTTGCGCTTCAGCGATGCGGATCACGTCGAGGTTCTTCCGCTCAGAATCGTTCAACCTGGAATTATCAAACTGAGGATCCGCTTTGAACCAGGTTCGCGATTCCAGGTACCGGCGAATCTCGGGATCCTTGAACACCCGGCCGTGTTTGCCAAAGACGATTCCGCGCACCAGCTTTAGATCTTCCAGTGAAAGCGGGGCAAAATCCGCCGTCTTCACACTGCGCGCGGAAAAGTCGAATGTCTCCCAGTTTTTGAGCGCGGCGTATTCATCCTGGGCGTGGGCGATCGAACCAGCGGCCAAAATCATGAGCAACAATAACGGCAGGGATAATCGCGGAAATCGGAAGCGGAATTTCATAGGTTACCTTTCTCTGATGCAGAGACGAAGCTGGGTCGCCTTTTTTGCGAGGGTAGTGGCACGGACGTCCCGTCCGTGAACCACGCGCAGGATGCGCGTGCCACGTCTACAACTATCCAAAAATATCACGGACTTTATCGACGAGTTTCTTGTCTTCCAGGTCCGGAGTTTCGATTTTGGCCAGCTGTTCAAGAACTTTGCGCTGTTCGCGGGTTAGGGTCCGAGGCGTTACTACAGAGACTGAGACAAAGAGGTCACCCCGGCCACGGCCGCCAAGCACCGGCATTCCCTGCCCGCGCACGCGAAAGACCGTGCCCGTCTGGGTGCCTGCGGGGACTTTCAACGACTGATCACCGTTGAGGGTCTTGACGTTAATTTCAGATCCCAGCGCGGCTTGCGCGAACGTCACCGGCACCGAGGCGTAGAGGTTGTTGCCCTGTCGCTCAAACTGCTCGTGCTCCGCCACGTGAATCACCACGTAGAGATCTCCCGGCACGCCACCGTAGGCGCCGGATTCACCTTCACGTTGCAGGCGAAGTCTCGATCCGGTCTCAACGCCGGCGGGAATCTTAACTTCGATCGATTTCTCTCGCTCGATCCGGCCGGCGCCACGACAACTGGCGCAAGGCGAAGTAATTACCTGTCCCGCGCCCCGGCAGCTGCCGCAGGTACGCGAGACCGAGAAGAAACCCTGTTGAAATCTCACCTGCCCCGCCCCTTCGCAGGTGCGGCAGGCTTCAGGCTGGGTGCCCGGCGCCGAGCCTGAGCCGCTACAGGTTTCGCAGGTCTCAAGTTTGGGTATGCGCAGTTGGGCGGTCATGCCGACGGCCGCCTGCTCAAGAGTAATCTCAAGATCGTAACGCAGGTCTGCGCCACGCTGCGCGCCAGAACGGCGAGCCCCTGCCCGACCGCCGGCGAACACATCGCCAAAACCGAACAGGTCCCCGAGGATGTCCTCGATGCCGCCAAATCCCGGCGCGCCCCAGGCTGCGCTGGCCGCGCTGGAGACACCGGCATGGCCAAAACGGTCGTAACGCTTTCGCTGCTCGGGATCGGAAAGAACAGCGTAGGCTTCGGCAGCTTCTTTGAAGTTCTCTTCAGACTGGAGATCTCCCTGGTTCTTATCGGGATGATGTTGATGAGCCAGCCGCCGGTAGGCACTCTTCAGATCCTGTTCAGTCGCCGAATGACTGACGCCCAAAACTTCATAATAGTCGCGCTTATTAATAGCCATAGTCGTAATTATCAGTAACTAACGGCCAGCAGTTGAACCGGCTAAGCCGGCACGCCACTGACCGCTTTTTCATTCTAACCGAACGAACTGAATTCCCTCAATCCTGCATGTAAGAGCAGCGTTACCGTTGCGCCGCGCCAGCAGCCGCTTGCGTGCCTCACTTGTCATTAGTAAGCGGATCTTCGGACTCTTTCATCATCGCGCTGGTGAGCTGCCGGGCCAGCCGCTCGACGCCGTCGAGTGCCAGCCTCAGCTCTCCCAATTGTTCAGAGTTCAGCGCGGCCTCGCCTTCACTCAAAAGGCGTTGCCCGTTTTCCTGGTCATCCTTTGAGAGCAGCCCGCCAAACTCGAGAAAAGCCCTTTGAGTGTTCTTGACGAGGCTGCTTAGCTTGTTGCTGAGATCCACTTTTTCCCGCTGTGAGCGATCGCTGTCGGCTGAGGTTTCCGCTTCAGTAATGATTCGATCAATCTCGTCCTGCGCCAGCCCGGAAGTGGGCGTAATGCGCATCTGCTGTTCACGGCCCGTCGCTTTATCCGATGCCGAGACGGACACGATCCCGTTGGCGTCGACTTCAAACGAGACGTCAATCTGCGGTACGCCACGCGGCGCCGCCGGAATTCCCACCAGTTCAAATTTTCCCAGGGACCGGTTGCCGCTGGAGATTTCCCGCTCACCTTGCAGAATGTGAATTTCCACTGACGACTGGTTGTCGACCACCGTGGTGAAGGTCAGACTATTTCGCAGGGGAATGGTCGAGTTGCGTTCGATTATCCTGGTGAACAATCCGCCGCGAGTCTCAAGCCCCAAACTCAGTGGCAACACGTCAAGCAGCACAATGTCCTTTACGTCGCCGCTTAGCACACCGCCCTGAATGGCTGCGCCCATGGCCACGACTTCGTCAGGATTGATTTCAGCCGAAGGTTTTTTTCCAAAGATTCCTTCGACCGCGCGTTCCACAATCGGTGACCGGGTTTGGCCTCCGACCAGAATTACTTTGTCGATGTCCTCGGGTTTGAGCTTGGCGTCCGCCAGTGCCTGTTCGCAGGGTGCGACAGTTTGCTGCACCAGGTCACCAACGAGTTCTTCAAATTGATCGCGCGTCAGAGTCTTGTTGAGATGCTTCGGCCCGGAAGCATCAGCGGCGATAAAGGGTAGGTTGAAACTGGTTTCAGTCGCTGACGACAACTCGCATTTTGCGCGTTCGGCCGCTTCCTTCAAACGTTGCAGCGCGAGGCGGTCCTTGCGCAAATCGATACCCGTGTCCTGCGCAAACTGGTCGGCCATCCAGTTCATGATCCGTTCGTCAAAGTCCTCGCCGCCCAGGTAGGTGTTGCCTGAAGTCGAGAGAACTTCAAACACGCCGTTGTTCATGTCAAGAATTGAGATGTCGAACGTGCCACCGCCCAGATCGTAAACCGCGATTTTCTCAGCTTCAGACTTGCCGAGACCGTAGGCCAGTGCCGCGGCAGTGGGCTCGTTGATAATCCGCTCAACCTGGAGACCGGCGATCCGGCCTGCGTCCTTGGTCGCCTGCCGCTGGGTATCGTCAAAATATGCCGGGACAGTAATAATCGCGTCGGCCACCGGCTCTCCGAGAAAATCTTCAGCCGCGGCTTTCAAGCGCTGGAGGACAATTCCGGAAAGTTCAGGCGGGCTGTAGACTCGACCCTGCACGCGCACACGCGCATCGCCATTTTGCGAGTCAACGATTTCGAAGGGAGCGCCCTCGCGCATTCGCTGCGCTTCGGGCGAGTCGAACTTGCGGCCGATCAGCCGCTTAACTGCATAGACAGTATTTACGGCATTGGTGACGGCCTGGCGTTTGGCGATTTGTCCGACCAGACGTTCGCCTTTGTCTGTGAATCCAACCACGCTGGGAGTGGTGCGGCCGCCTTCCTTGTTAGGCACGATTTGCACCGTGCCGCCTTCAAGCACCGCCACGCAACAGTTCGTGGTCCCTAAATCAATACCGATAATCTTACCCATGACTTGCGAACTGAATGCCTAATCTTCATCTCTCCGAGTGGCAACTTTGACCATCGCCGGCCGTAGCAACCTTTCACCAATGCGATAGCCGCGGGCCAGTTCTTCCATGACCGTGTCCGGTTCGAACTCGTCGGACGGCTCAGTCACTACCGCTTCATGCACGTGCGGATCAAAGGGCTCGCCCACAGACGCGATCGGCTGAACCCCGAAGGATTCAAGCACGTCGCTCAGTTGTTTGCTGATTAATTCGACCCCGTGCAGAAAATGTTTGAACTCTTTCGACTCGCTTGCTTCCATCGATCTTTCTGCATCCAGGGCCCGGGCCAGGTTATCAACCACCGGCAAGAGTTTGCGCGCAGCCTCTGCCACAATACGACTGTTTGTCTCGCCGCGTTCGCGATCGATTCGCTTGCGGTAATTATCAAAATCAGCTTGCCGGCGAGCCACCGATTCCTGCGCTTCGGCCAGCGCTGTCTGGAGGCGCTTCAGTTCCGCGCGCGATGCGATTAACTCGGCAAACTCAGGCCCTCCCATAGCTGAGTCCTCAGCCCTGGGTTCTGCGGGGCCTTCGGGTCCGCCCTTTGGGCGCTCGCCGCCGGCTCCAGCCTCCGCGGACGCGGAATCATCCGGTGAGTCAGAACGCGAGTCGTCCTCATCGAAGAAGCTAATGGGAATGCTATTCGACGGCTTCTGCTTTCTATCTGTCATTGGAAATTCGAGTCGCCAACCTGGGGCGTCTAGCGAAACCGAGTTTGCTTAATGAAGCGACGCTTCGTGAGACAACGCTCGCTCAATAAAGCGAGCCAAATAGTTTACCACAGCCATCATGCGCCCGTATTCAATTCTCATTGGTCCGACCACTCCCAAAGTGCCGAGGACCTCGCCGTCAACCTGATAAGTTGTGGTGATCACCGCACAGCGCTTCATCGACGACGCCACATTTTCGCGGCCGATTACAACCTTAACATTGCCGCCGGGATGATCGGCCGACACGCACTCGTTAAGAATCCTGATGAGCCGTGACTTCTCTTCAAAAGTCCGAAACAGTTCACGCATCCGCTCGGCGCTGGAAAACTCAGGCTTGGTAAGGATATTTGAGGCGCCGTCCAGGTAAACCTCGGCGGCGACTTCGTCTTCACCCTGCAGGCTGCCCTCGCACAACAACATCGCGTTGCGCAGGACAGTGTCATAGAGTGCCTTCTCTTCACGTATCAGGGCAATAATCTCAGCCCGAATCGCCAGGAGGGTCTTGCCGCTAAACTCAACGTTCAGATAGCGAGCGGCGCGATTGAGTTCTTCCTGGTTAAAGTCTTCGTCTAATGTAATCACTTTATCGTGAACAATGTTTGAGGTTGAGACCAGCACTACGAGGATGCGATTGTCAGGCAGGCGGACAAACCGAATATTCTTCAGACGATTCTCAGCGAGCGAGGGCCAGACCACGATCCCCACGTTCTCAGATAGTTCAGAGAGAACATGCGAGGCTTTCTCCATCAATCGATCCGGGCGCGCCTTGGCTTCGTTTCCGAAACCGATGCTCTCAATCGCCCTCAGGTCGGTCCGGGAAAGGCGAGTAGAGTCCAGCATATTGTCCACGTAATATCGATAGCCCTTGTCGGTGGGCACGCGGCCGGCAGAAGTGTGCGGTTGCTCCAAAAGGCCCAGGTCGTCCAACTCTCCCATCACGTTCCGGATCGTCGCGGAACTCCAGCCGGTCGCCCGCGCGAACCTCTCAGATACGGTGTGCGAGCCGATTGCGTCGCCCGTAATCAAGTGCTCCTGAATGATCGCGGATAGCACCGCCTGACGGCGGCTGTCAGGGCTGGGACGTCCCGATTTCTGTGAACTTTGATTGCGAACCATTGAATCCTATGCCGGCAAGCGCTGAGGGGTTCGTCTGCGGTGACCTGGTCCTGCGGAGCGCATCCTGCGTCTCAGGGCAGTATAGCGAAATTATCAGATGTCCCGCAAACTGTTGTTTTCTAAAGTGTTCGTGAGGTTGACGCCTCTACCGTGAAGCGAGGAAACACCACCATTAACTCAGTTAATTCCTTGATAATCCAAAACTTAGTGGAGCATTAACATTAAGTAATTCCGGGAACACACCTCGAAGGGACCGATTTAGCCTGTTTTGCCGAGGCTTCTCAGACCTCGACGGCGTCCAATTGACGCCCGAGTAAACCCGACTCTAAGATGGCTTGGCCGCCGAGTTCTCCGACGACAATGCCACAGTCGAATCTTCATCTCAGAAGGGTTTTCAGTGACGCCTTTCGCCAGCTTGAGCGAGGTCGCCGCCGTTTCCGCCCTGAGATCTCGGACATCGAAGTGAAATTCTATCCCTATGCCGGTTTACACCATACGATTCGAGTCCGCGCCGGCAGGGTTTATGTGCGGCTGTCGGATCTGTTTCAGACCGCCCCACCTGAGGTGATTCGCGCCCTCGCATTTTTGCTGGTGGCCCGCTTACTTTCGCGAAAGACACCTCGTGACCAGGAGCGCATTTATCGCTCGTTTGCTTTCAGTCCTCAGCTTTTGCGCGCATCGGACATCGCTCGCCGCCAACGCGGCCGCAAGGTAATCTCGACGGCGCACGGCAGCGTCTATGATCTCGATAAGATTTTTGCGCGCCTTAATCGCCGTTACTTCGACGGCGAGATGGAGAAGCCAATGCTGACCTGGTCGCAGAGGCGGGCCCGCAGCATACTCGGTCACCATGACGCGGCGCACGACACCATTACCATCAGTAAGGCTCTCGACTCGCCTGAGGTCCCCGAATGGTTCGTCGAATACATCCTCTTTCACGAAATGCTGCATATCAAACATCCCGCCCGGATTATCAATGGCCGTCGCTACTACCACACCACTGCGTTTCGCGCTGAAGAACAAAGTTTTCGACGCTATCGGGACGCACAAGAGTGGCTTGACCGCGTAGTCCGCAAGCGACACGAACTCCGGAAGCGGGCAGCTTAGTAAAGCGGCGCAGACTTCAGTCTGTGATAACCCTGACCTAAGAAAATCACAGACTGAAGTCTGCGCCACGATAATTGTGGAACTCTGCCTCCCCTCTCGCGTGAATTCAAAACAGGTAGGTGGGCTCCTCCTGAGAGCGGGCAGGTCAAGTTTGAGGTATCCGCAAGGATGCTCTCGCACGAGGCTTGCCCGCTTTGTTTTTGTGTTCGCACGGACAAATTGCTGGGAGCGCCTCATCCTAAACTGAACCAGCACCTACTAGTTCGCAATTGGACAACCGTCCGTCCCTGCCGCTAGACTACGTGGTTTGCGACAGATGGGCATTTCTTATCTATCGTTTTAGCCAACAAAACCAATCAGAAAGATAGAGCACCAGTAATGGCAATTTCAGCGACCCAAATCAGACGAGGCATGGTTATCGTGTTCGAGGGCCAGCCCTGCAAAGTAGTTGAGTTTCGGCATCACACGCCCGGTAACCTGCGCGCGATGATCCAAACCAAACTGCGCAACATTCTCACCGGTTCTTCTTTCGAACACCGCTTTCGCTCAGTCGATACCATTGAACGCGCCAGCCTCGAGCAGCACGAGATGGAGTACCTGTACTCTGACGGCTCGCATCATCATTTCATGAACACCGAATCCTTCGAACAGGTCGCCTTGAGCGACGATGAGTTGGGCGATTCAGCGCAATGGCTGGCGCCCGGGCTCAAGGTTCAAGCCGAGTTCCTTGACGGCGCTCCTATCGGTGTTGAACTGCCACCTTCGCTCGAACTGACGGTCACTCAAACTGAGCCAACTATGAAGGGGGCCACGGTTTCCAACGTCAACAAACCGGCTACTCTTGAAAATGGCGTGGTCATTCAGGTTCCGCCATTCATCAATGAAGGCGATCGCCTCCGCGTCGATCCTGTTGAAGGTCGTTACATCGAACGAGCAAAGTAAAGATACAGAAGTTCAGAGTTCAACCTTTAGGTTGCGCTCCACCCAAAGACAAACTAAAGTTTGAACTCTAAACGGTGTATTTCCTTTATAGCCTGCTTCTGACGGTCGGCTTCATCGCCCTCCTGCCGAAGTTTGCCATCGACGCGCTGCGGACCCGCAAGTACGTTACCGGGCTCAGTCAACGGCTCGGCAAGCTGCCGCTGATTCCCTCTCCCGATCGTCCCGTCATTTGGATTCACTGTGTTTCGGTCGGCGAGACAGAAGCCGCCCGGCCATTGATACGCGCGCTGTTGGAAAGATTTCCTTCGTACCAACTGGTCGTTTCCACCACCACCGTAACGGGGCAGAGAGTGGCGCGTGGCGCGTTTGGCAAGCAAGCCGCGGCAGTCTTCTATTTTCCAATTGACTGGGCCTGGACAGTGCGCCGCGTGTTAGGCGTCTTGCGACCTGCGGCGGTGCTGATCATGGAAACCGAACTGTGGCCTCATCTGCTCCGCGAATGCCGCGGGCGCTCCATTCCGGTAGCGCTAATCAACGGCAGGATTTCAGAGACTTCTTTTCGCCGTTACAAATGGATCTCATCATTCATTCGTCGTGTACTCGATGATCTTTCGGTTGCCATGATGCAGTCTGAGCAGGATGCCGACCGGATTCGCGAGCTTGGCTTGCCTGACGACCGGATCCTGATGTCAGGAAACCTGAAGTTCGACAACAGCGCTGATGTCACAACCGGCGAAGACGTCACTGTCAGCCTGCGGCGGCGCTTTGCCATCGACGAAACTACACAGTTAATCGTCGCAGGTAGCACGCATGCGCCGGAAGAGATCATTCTCATCGATGCTCTCCAACAGCTTAGACCGCTTCATCCGGGTACTCGCCTGTTAATTGCGCCACGTCACCCCGAGAGATTCAGTGAAGTCGCGAGCCTTCTGGAAAAGTCCGGCCTGAAATGGGTCCGCAGGTCCGACCCGGAAGCAACAGCTGATGCTGGTTGCGATGTAATCCTGCTCGACACGGTGGGCGAATTGCGCGCCGCGTACCCGCTGGCCACAATCGCATTCGTGGGCGGCAGCCTGGCGCCTTTCGGCGGGCATAATGTGCTCGAGCCCGCGTCGCTCGGCGTTGCCGTGGTGACCGGCGCAAACACACAGAACTTCGCCGCGATTACCCGGGCCCTGCTGGGCGAAAGCGCGATCGTGCAACTGCCACTCCTGGAAACCTCTCAGGCGCCAAACGAAATTGCATCCGTGTTTGGTCAGCTCCTGAGCCAGGAAGCGTGGCGCAGCGAAATTGGTAACCAGGCTCGAGCCGTCTGTAACCAGAACCGCGGTGCGACCGAGCGCACCATCCAGGTGATCGAGAGTCTGCTGGCGGCGACGGCGACGGCCGGCAAACCGCTTCCCTTTGCCGCTCTGCACGCGACTACAGTTAAATGAATCGGGCTACGACAGTCGCGCTGTCTCCACTGGGCGGCTTGTACGGCGTGGCGATGAAAGCACGCCGCGCGCTCTACCGGCGCGGGTTTTTTCGAACTCATGATGCAGGTGTTCCTCTGATCAGCGTGGGCAACCTCACCCTCGGAGGAACCGGCAAGACGCCTCTGGTCGAATGGATCGCCAACCGGTTAGGCGTGAATCGGCGCGTCTGCGTTCTGACGCGTGGTTACGGTCGCGCGGATGAGCACCGGCGCGTGATCGTTTCAAGTGGCACGGAGATTCTTTCTAACGCAGCAGAAGCAGGTGATGAAGCGTTCCTGCTCGCTGAAAAACTAAATTCTCGCGCAGCAGTGATCAGCGATGCCGATCGAGCCGCCGCAGCCCGCTGGGCGATCGAGAATCTGGGAAGCGATGTGTTTGTGCTTGACGATGGCTTTCAGAATCTGGGCCTCGCGCGCAGTCTTGATATCGTCACGCTTGATGCAACTAATCCGTGGGGCAACCGGCGCACATTTCCCGCCGGCACCCTGCGAGAGCGTCCAGAAGAGATTGCTCGCGCCGATTGCGTCGTGCTCACCCGCGTAGATGAGGCAGACGAAGTCCAGAAACTGGAGCGCGAGATTCGCGAACTAAGCCACGGCCGTCCGGTCTTTCACTCGCGCATGAAAATCATGGGGTTGCGACCGGTAAAGTCACCGCCCGAAGAACAAAACACGGCTTCTCCCGAGGAAATCAAATTATCAACCGTGGCGGCATTCTGTGGCATCGGCAACCCTCAATCACTCTTCACGCAACTGCAAAACGAAGGCTACGGCCTCACTTATAAGCAAGTCTTTCGCGACCACTATGTCTATACCCAGACGGATATCGACCGAATCGTTGCCGAATCGATCGTCGCGGGTGCGCGATGTCTCCTTACTACCGCCAAGGACGAAGTGAAACTTCGGGCGCTGAGATTTGATTTGCCCTGTTACGCAGTCGATATCACGATTGAGGTTGAGGAAGAAGATCAGTTTCAATCTCTGATTGAAGAGAGAGTGTCAGAAGCCCGACCGTGAGAGATGCCAACGCTGAGTTGAGTGGTTGCTGCGGCAGTAAGTCGACGGCGTGTGACGCCTCACCTAAGAATCAGCTAAAAGGTTTGCATCCCCACCTTGCTGCCAACGTCAATTGTCGGGGATGCTCTTGGCGGCGGAGGAGGATCAGGCCTCTCAACTGACGGAGACGGTTTTGGCGCCGGCGATTCCCGCGGTTGATTGCTATTACGGTTGGCGCTGCCGGAAGTATTCTCGTTCTCATTTCCCGGCGTGGGAGCGACCTGCGCTGCCCGGTTCGTGTTGGCGTTCGGACTCGGACTCGCCACGGTCACCGATTGGATATTGCGCTCGCTCTCCCCTGTGGGTGTTCCCGCCGGCAGGACTGGTTGACTGTTCGGGTCCGCAGCCAGGCCCGGCATCTGATTAGCCGGAGGCGTCTGACCAGAGCCGCGCGTCAGCAGGAACACAACTCCAAAAACAGCAACCAGAACAATCGCCGCGGGAAGCATGATCCGCCAGGGTCTAAGGCCGGCGACTGCATTCGGATCGTCCGAACGCGGCGGAGACAACGGGATTTCCGTGCGCACTCGTCCCACCGGCACTTCAGCACGCGGCCTGACGACGGTAACTTCATCCTCATCATCCGCCATCTCCACCGGGGCATTGGCTGACGGTTCCGCGGCCAGCGCCGAAGCGGTCTCAGTTGTGGATTCCGCGGCCACTTTCGTCAGCGCTTCGGACAATGCACCGGCTGTTTGAAATCGATCGCCGGGTTGCTTTGCTAGCGCTCGCTCAACCAACTCACCAATCGCTTTGGGTAAACCTTGACGAGCGGCGAGGATCGATGGCGGCGGATCCTGCACTTGCTTCATCATGATTACCGTCGGCGACTCTCCAGTAAACGGCACCCGGCCGGCGAGCATCTCGTAAAGAATCACTCCCAGCGAATACACGTCAGAGCGCGCGTCAATCGGCCCCGTTTGCGAACACTGTTCCGGCGACATGTACTGCGGCGTGCCGATCACCAGATTGGGCGCGGTAATGTCGTGGTCACGAACGCCCTCAAGTTCCTGGATCTTGGCAATACCAAAATCAAGCACCTTGGCCCAATCGCCGCCGTCTGTCTGCGACAGCATGATGTTGTCGCTTTTCAAATCTCGATGGACTACGCCCTGCTGATGGGCCGCATCGAGCGCGCCGGAAACCTGCCGCACAATTTCAACCACGCGCGCAAGCGGCATGGCGCCCTCGCGCCTGATGAGATCTTTTAGGGTTTGACCGTCCAGGTATTCCATCACCAGGAACACGACGCCATTTTCGGATTCGCCAAAGTCGGTAACGCTAACCGCGTGCGGATGCGAAATTCGCGAAGCTGCTTTGGCTTCGCGCGAAAAGCGCGCCACTACCACATCATCCGAAGCCAGAGACGGGCGCAGGACTTTGATCGCCACGGTCTTGTCCATCAGCACGTGCTTGCCCCGATAGACGGATCCCATGCCGCCACTTTTGATCAGTTCTTCGATTAGGTATTTCCCGGCGAGCTTTTGTCCCACCAGCGAATCCTGCGGCGTCTGCAGCGCCGCGGCATCAACCGGACACAAGCTCTGCGTATCTGAATATTCCTTGGCGCAAACAGGACAAACTTTCATTTGATCTTCTTTCTTACCGGAAAGCCAAGCGTTTCTTGCCAGGGGTTAGCCAAGCGTAACACACGGTTTTGGCGGCGAGCAAAGCAGCACTCCGCGAGTAGAAAAGAAAAATGCGAGCGACGCTCTAAAGCCTCGCTCGCATTATTTGTCCGGATGGACGTGGGCCTAGGCGCCCATAGGTCGAACTACTGCGAAAATAACCAGCAGCGCAAAGAGCACCAGTGATTCGATCAGCGCCAGACCCAAAATCATCATGGTCTGGATGCGGCCGGCCGCGCCTGGATTACGCGCGGCGCCCTCACAGGCGGCCGCACCAATACGCGATTGTCCGATCGCTCCACCGAAAACCGCGATCGCAAACCCGATGCCGGCTGCCAGGGCTACGTAGCCTTTGTGGCTCATCGCCCCCGATTCAGCCGCCTGATTCGCCGGCTGGGCCATTGCCGTCATCGCGGTCATCATCAGACCAAGCACGGCAAAACAAAGCATTCTTACTTTTCTCATGTCAGATTCTCCATCTCAAGGTCCTGTAGCTCAGGACTTCTCAAATGATCGGATGATCGAAAGTCACGGCCGGCCTGTATGATTTCGCCCGCATCCGGTATCCACCGCCCCTCTTACAACGGCGCTCCTGCGATACAGACATTTAGAATTTACTAACCAACTAAGAATGACCGATTGCGCTTCAGATCAATCACGAAGTTTATTGTCTTGCGTCCCAACGTGCGTGCGGCGAAAATGCGACGTCGCTCGGAAACGCGCGAATAAAGCCTTATTAAGTTAAGCCGTGGCTACCAACCCTACACTCTCATCCGCGGCTTCATGCTCTGCGTGACTGTCATGCGGAGCATGTGAAACCTCGCTCAGATACAATTGCGACAGCAGAACAAAAACAAAGGTCTGGATAAAAGCGACGAATAGGCTCAGCGGCATTAGGAAGACCGGAACTATCCAGTAGGTTATCCCCGGAGCCAGGTGCGCGATTGAATCCATCACCTTCTCATCGGCGAACATGTTGCCGAACAAACGAATGCCGAGCGAAAAGGGCCGGATAAAATTACTAATTATCTCGATCGGAAAGATTAGCGGAGCAATCCACCAGATGGGTCCGGCAAAGTGTTTCAAGTGCCGGAACACGCCATTCTCTTTAATTCCAATGTAGTTGTAATAAACAAACGACGATATTCCGAGCGCAAAGGTCACGCTGGTTGCCGACGTCGGCGACATGAAGAGTGGGAACATCCCCATCAGATTCGAAACCAGAATCAAGACGGCGAACGTCATCACGACCGGGAAATACTGCAAGCCGTGCGGGCCCACAATGTCTTCCAACATACTGCGGACGGCCAGCACGCCGACTTCCAGGGTCTGCTGTCCGTGTCCCGGCTCGTCTTCTGAAAGTTTTCCTTTGAAGATCCAAATCAAAACCAGACTGAGGATGCACGCCATGATGAACATCACGGTGTACCAGGGGATCGCGTTTTCGGGCGTGTACACCCCAAACAACGCTTCGGGCGTAGTGCCGAACTTTCCCAGCACCTTAGTCCAGAACGGATACGTAGTCTTCATTTCAAGGTCATAGGCCCATTGACCAAAGTACTGGTTGACGAACTGCACCAGAACTGGCGTGTGTTCAGCCTGTTCGGCGGCATGTCCTGCTTCTTCGAACAACATCAATAAGATTCCTCTCGACGAATAATAGCCAGATAGAACTCCCTGCCCGCCTCAGCAAACAGCGCCGGCACAAACGAGCAGAGCCCGGCAATCGTCGCCGGCAAAGAAACGATCTGTAATTGATAGGCCGCAATCGCGACGAACCCCACCACGAAATAACGAATCAGGTAACGCGACACACGAACACGCGGGTGATGCGTTTCGATGTCATCACCGAAAATCGCCGCTACTGAAGTTCGCAGCCAGTGATAGTTCAAGAGCGAAAGCCCGCCTCCCAGCACCAGACCGCTGGTAAACCGCCAGGGCGCGAATACCAGACTGGCAGTAACGGCCAGGACGACAGTTGCGATCATCACGCGAAGGATGCGCAACTCGACCGCACCGGTATCCATTCCGGTCAAAGGTTCACGGCTCATACTGTCAGCAATCTGATTCATGAATTAAGCGCACGATTTTACATTGAGTGAGGACGACTGTCGAGTTTGGCGGGCCAGGCGCCAAGCCGAACGGATCTTATCGTAACTGTCTCGGCGGCGGTGGCTTGTTCGGATCATCCGAAGGGCTCTTCACGCCGGTCTCAGCGAACATTTCTTTGATTGTGCCCACCGCTGAAAGCATGGTTGAAGTTTCCACCGGCATAAAGATCACTTTGGCGTTATTGCTCTTGGTCATATCGCGCAAACTTTCGATGTAACGCGTCGTGATCAGATATTGCGCGGGATTACCGTGTTCGGCCATCGCCGATGCGACCTGAGCAATCGCCTGTGACTCAGCTTCGGCTTGGCGCAAGCGCGCCTGCGCCAGACCTTCCGCCTGGAGAATGTTTGACTGCTTTTCACCTTCGGAGCGCGTCACCGCTGCCTGCTTCTCGCCTTCGGCCCGGGTGATGGCGGCCTGGCGTTCGCCTTCGGCTTGTAACACCAGCGCGCGGCGATTGCGCTCTGCGGTCATCTGTTTTTCCATTGTGACGCGCACGTCTTCGGGTGGATTGATATTCTTAACATCGACGCGTGTTACCTTCACCCCCCACTTATCGGTAGCCTCGTCCAGAATCAGACGCAGCTTGGAATTAATTTGATCGCGCTGAGAGAGCGTGTGATCCAAATCCATGTCGCCCATCACGGCGCGCATGCCGGTGATAGTCAACTGGACGATGCCGCCCACCAGATCATTCATCTCGTAAACCGCCTTGATGGGATCGGTAACCTGCCAGTACACAACAGAGTCAACGTGAATAGTCACGTTGTCGCGGGTGATGACCGGCTGTGGTGGCAAATCGATATATTGCTCGCGCAAGTCGATCGACGTAACGCCGCCGCGCGAATTCGTCCAATAGACGGCCCGCGCCTTATCAAGAAACGGCACCAGGATATTCAGGCCGCTCGACGCCACGCGGTTAAAGCGGCCCAAACGCTCAATCAACATGACGGTGGCTTGCGGTACGATCTTGATTGTCTTGGCTGCGACGATAAGTAAGAAAATCCCCAGAAATAAGAGAAGAAACATTACCAAAAACGCCGGCAATGCTCCTCCATCCTGCAACAGAATCATGATCGCAAACGGCATAACTCACCTCCGGTAAATTCGACTTGACGCTAACTGATAGAATTCGAAGCGCAACTATAACCAAAGCCACGCGCGAATGAAAGACCGCGAGCGTTCCTGGTTTAGAGTTCGAGCTTTAGCTCGCTGATTGCGCTGGCCTCACAAACTAAAGTTTGAACTCTGAACTTCTTCAATCGCGGCCGCCGCCCCCAGTATTGTTCTTTCTTCAAATGGCCGGCCAACAATCTGGACGCCAATCGGTAGTCCTTCCGCTGAGACGCCAGCAGGCACCACCACGCTCGGCAACCCGAAAACGTTGGCTGCGTGCGAGTAACTAAACGCGCGGAAGATGCTGATCGATTGACCCCTGACGTCCACTCGCGCGGCGCCGTGCGCAAACGCCGGAACAGAGCCGACTGGCATGACGAGCAGTGGCGTGGTCTTCATCCATCTGAGAATCTCTTCGCGCAGACGTTCGCGCTCGACCAGAGCCGCCGCCAGCGCTTCAGCCTGCGCAATTCTCGCTTCCATGTCACCACCTTTGCGGTCTGTCGCCAGCAACGCGCGCCTTACCACGGGGCCGGCTTCGGCTTCTCTTCCCTGATACATTTCGCGAAGTTGTTCAGCCGCGGCACGCGAGAATAATTCGATCCAGAGACGCGAACCGTCAGCGACGCCTGGCGGCTTTTCCTGTGTGACTTCGAGACCTGCGGCACTCAGCGCGCTGAGAGCGGACTCGATTGCCTGCCGCGTTTCATCCGTGACGGGCGCAACTCCTTCGTCGACGAAAGATGCTACCCGGAAGCCACGCAACGCCGCGATACCAAGAGCGCCAACTGACTCACGACTGCTAACTTCAAATTGAGTAGCGTCGGCAGTTACGCTGAACAGCAAGCTCAAGTCTTTGACTCGTCGGGCCATCGGGCCAATACAGGCTCCGATTGAAAGCGGTCCGGTTGCTGCCGGTACGTGACCGTCCATTGGCACCCGCCCGGCAGTCGGCTTCAAACCCGCAATCCCACAGAAATGCGCCGGCACCCGAATCGATCCGGAGAGGTCGCTGCCCACTCCTGCGGGAGAAAGATGCGCTGCGATTGCCGCTGCCTCGCCGCCGCTGGAACCTCCGGCGGTTCGCCGGCGGGCATAGGGATTGTTGGCACGGCCAAAAACCGGATTGTCCGTCTCGTAAGGGATCGCCATCTCCGACGTGTTCGTCTTGCCCAGGATAATCGCGCCGGCGGCTTTGAGCCGAGCTACTACGGCCGCGTCGCGTTCGGGAACATGATCAGCGCGCAGTCGCGAGCCACTGGTAGTGCGTATACCTTTAGTATCAATCGTGTCCTTAATTGTCAGCGGAACACCATGCAGCACCCCAAGTTCTTTCCCGTTCGTTAAGTCTGACTCGGCCCCGCGCGCTTGATCTACAACATCAGGCGCCAGAGTCACTATCGCGTTCAGAGCCGGATTCACTTGCTCGATGCGGCGCAGGTGGGCTTCGACAACTTCAACCGGCGACACGGCGCGCGAGCGGATCAATTCGGCGAGTTCAGATGCTGATTTGTAGGTGAGTTCCTCGGGCAAGTTTTTCGCTCTTAGTTATTTGTCGAAAGCTCCGTAGGAGCGCGATGTCTATAGAACCCTACGGCTCCACAAAAACCAAGCTCCTTTAGGAGCGAAATATTCTTTTGCGTCGCTCCTAAAGGAGC
>Ga0207646_10000940_pt1 | contig 37483 bp, 41 predicted proteins | sample KBSK5502metaG_FD_184343 | JGI IMG/M metagenome (GOLD analysis project Ga0207646, IMG submission 184343) | Corn, switchgrass and miscanthus rhizosphere microbial communities from Kellogg Biological Station, Michigan, USA - KBS K5-50-2 metaG... | ecosystem: Host-associated > Plants > Roots >... | reverse complement strand
GGAATGATCACGTCGATGAGGTCTGGGTCGCAGTTCGTGTCGACCATCGCGATGATCGGAATCTCGAGCCGTCGCGCTTCCTCGACCGCGATGTGCTCGCGGTGCGGATCGACGACGAAGATCGCGGTTGGCGGCCGGCGCAGCTCACGGACGCCGGAGAAATAGCGATCGAGGTGCGTCAGCTCGTCATCCAGGCGCTGCGCGTCCTTCTTTGGCATCGTCGCGAAGTCGCCGCGCTCCTTGCGCTCCACCAGATCGTTGAGCCGCTGGATGCGCTTTTGGATCGTGACGAAGTTCGTGAGAAATCCGCCGAGCCACCGCTGGTTCACGAAGTGCATCCCTGCTCGTTTGGCTTCCTCGGAGATTGACTCCTGAGCCTGCTTCTTCGTTCCGACGAAGAGCACTTGCCCGCCGTCGGCTGCTAGGTCGCGCATGAAGATGTACGCCTCCTCCACGCGCGCGAGGGTTTGCTGCAGGTCGATGATGTGAATGCCGTTGCGCTCCATGAAGATGAAGCGCTTCATCTTTGGGTTCCAGCGGCGAGCCTGGTGGCCGAAGTGGACCCCGGACTCGAGCAGCTGCTTCATCGTGACGACGGCCATGTCGTGTCTCCCTTGTTCCTCCGCCTGCCGGACCTGCGAGGGGACTTGGCAAGCGTGCGAAGTACCGAGCTCGCGCTCGATCTCCAACAATTGTACGGGTCGCGTGTCCATCGAAGCGGCTGCGGGTCGGCTACGCGCCGTGCCACCCGCAGCCGTTATGGAACATCCAGGCCGAAATTGCAGGTCGATCGGCCCTCGCTTTCTTAGATTCCTCTCACTTCGGCACGTCGCATGCGGAGTAGTAAGGGACCGATGGCTAAATACGATGAGGCCCGAGTCCCGCGAGGCACGTCAAGGCGATGGGAAGTCCTTATGTCCGAGGACCCGATGAGCGCGCGCCCGGACATCGAGCGACGCACGGCGAAGGACGTCAGCGCTGAGCACCGCGTGTTGCTTTCGTTCTCGGACGCCGATCTCAAAGCGATGCCCCTTGTCCCGGAAGGGACGCGCCTCGCACGAGGCGGCTGGTATCTCGATCTGCACAACCCCGCCAAGGCTGACTTCCCGGCCACCGGTGACGAGACGGTCGAGCCCGGGCAGCACATGCTCGCTCGAAGAGAAGTTTCCGCAGAGCGTTGGGATGAGCTCCGTCAGGCGTGTGACGGCGTGCTTGGCCGCCCTTCGATGAGGCGCCTTCGACCCGCCGTCTAGTCAACTACCGCGAGATAAACAGATCGGCCCGGCTTTCGCCGGGCCGATCGTCATTTCCAGCAGAGGGCGAGCTAGGTGAGGTTGTTGCCGATGTTGCTGAAGATGTTCTGGAGCTGACCGCGCAGGAAGATCATGGCGACGATGACAGCGATGGCAATGACGGCAATGATGAGTGCGTACTCCACCAACCCCTGGCCCTCGTCGTCACGGAAGAATGCGAGCACTTTTCAAGTCCCTCCTTCCTTCCATGTTTTGGCTGGCTGAGCGCCAGCCGGCCTGTAGCAAGAATAGGTGCGTTCCCCGGTCCGACCAGTCCCCTGGCGGTACTCCCCCGTTTGAGTGATACCTAGCGGAATCCGGATGCCCGCGACGCCTAACGCGGTACCTCGGTGGCTCCAAAGGACTCCGCGCTGGAGTTTGATGGCATCCGCGCCAAGTGTCGCGACGACAGCATCCGCAGCTGCTCCAACGGGCACCGGAACTCTCGCGTCGCTTCGCGCCCAAGGGCCCCGCGTCTCGAACTCCGCGCGGCGCCGAAGGAACCCGAAGTGGTTGTCGCGGGAGACGTCGAGCGCTTTCGTCGAGCGGTCATCCACGGTCACACCACGCTGAGACGCGGGCGGCTATCGCGTCGAGTGGCAAATGCTCGGCGCGTGCGTCGGGCAAAGAGCCGAGCAGCACCTCCCCGTAATCCTTGGTGACGACCCGGCGGTCGAGCAGCACGACGGCGCCATAGTCGGTCTTCGTCCGGATGAGCCGGCCGAAGCCCTGACGGAGGCGCAGCGCGGCCTGCGGCAGCTGAAATTCCACGAACGGATCGTCGTAACGCTCGGCTCGGCCCTGAACGAGCGGATCGTCGGGCACGCTGAAGGGCAGCCGGACGATCACGACGCAGCGTAGGGCGTCCCCGGGCAGATCGACGCCCTCCCAGAACGATTGCGTACCGAGAAGCACGGCTCGGCCTTGAGCGAACCGCTCCAGGAGCGAGCGGCGCGAACCGTCGACGCCCTGCGTGAGAACCGCGAGCCCCTCACGTTCGAGCGCCCCCAGGCGCGCAGCGGCGTCGCGCAGGCTCGCGTGAGAGGTGAAGAGAACGAGGGTTCTTCCATCGAGCGCTCGGGCCACCTCCTCGATGAGCCGCGCCGCCTCTTCGATGAACCGTTCCTCGCCAGGTAAGACGATGTCGGTCGGGAGCACAAGGAGAGCCTGACGCTGATGGTCGAAGGGCGACCCGACGGCAAGCGGCTCGCCGACGTCGGCGATCCCAAACCGATCGAGTGCGAAATCAAATGACCCCGCGACGGACAGGGTCGCCGACGTGAAGACGACTGCGCGATGCGTATTCACGAGCGTCTGACGGATGACACCGCCGAGGTAGGACTGCGCGACGTGAAGCGCGAGGGCGCCGTCGTTGTCCCGCTCCAGCCACACGATGTCGCTCGCGCGGGGATCGTGCAGGCCGCGTGTGATCGCCGCGCGTGCGCCGGCAAGCTCACCCATCGCTGCCTCGAGCTCCGCGAGCTCGTCTTCGTCGCCGCCGAGATTTCGGATCCGTTCCGCGGCGAAGGCGATGCCCGCGATCGCGTCCGCGAGCCGCTCGCCCGCGAGCTCGACCGGGAGCCAGCGGTCGTCGCTCGCGCGCAGGCCCGCGGTGATGCGAATCCGCTCCTCCGGAGGCCCGGCGACAGGCACGAGGAGCGCGCCGAGCGCATCGAAGACCTCCCCAGCCCGTTCGAGCGCTCGCTCTACCTCCGCGCGGATCCGCTCGGCTGGATCAGCGCGAGCCGGATCGCGCAGGGCCGACGTGACCGCCAGGGAATGCGCGACGCGCTGTAGGTCGCGACGAAGCCGGGGCTCGTAGAGCTCGAGCCCGAACGTGTCGGTCGCCACGTCTTCGAGCCTGTGCGCCTCGTCGATGACGACGTGCTCGGCTTGCGGAAGGAGCGCGCCGCGCATTCGCGCGTCCTGCAAGAGGAGCGCGTGGTTGACGACGACGACGCCGGCGTCGGCCGCGGCTTCGCGCGCGCGTTGCAGGTAGCAGTTCACGCCTGGGGCGCGCTTGCAACGCCGCTGGTCGCATGACTCGTCGTTCGCCGATATTCGCGACCAGAGCTCGCCCTCTCCTCGCATGAGGTTCAGCTCGGCCCGATCGCCGCTCTCCGTCGCGGTGCGCCACACGAGCGTCTTGCAAACGATGCGCGCCTCTTCGCGCGTGGTGACCGACCCGCGGAGAATTTGCCAGCGCCGCGGGCATAAGTAGTTCGATCTGCCTTTGAGCACTGTGATGCTGACGTCGGTCCCGAGCGCCGCCTGAACCGCTGGCGCGTCTTTCCGGACGAGCTGATCCTGGAGCGGAAGCGTGTGCGTCGAAACGATCACGCGCTCGCCCGATTCCGCGGCCGCGATCGCGGGCACGAGATACGCGATCGACTTTCCGACACCGGTGCCCGCCTCGGCGACCAGCGCGCCGCCGTCGACGAATGTCCGCTCGATCGCCGCGGCGAGCTCACGCTGTTCGGGACGATCCTCGTACCCCACGAGCTTCTCAGCGAGCGGGCCACCCGGGGCGAACACGTTTTCGACGGACATCGACGAGGAATGAGCTGCGTCGGGGTCTTCTGAGCGAGCGGCCCTTGGCCGGCGGTCCGTCGCGATCCCACGAGGGGCCGAGTGAAGAAGACTCCGGCGTTGTTCGCTGTCATCTCGCCATGCGTCTCGCGTCGCCGCGCCGGCGGCTTCGCGGAAGAATTCGGCGGTAGCCGGTCCGACCAGCTCACTCAGCGCGCCGATCTCGCCAAGGACATCAGCTGGGAGTCCGCGAGCGACGCGCGCGAGGTGGCCGAGGACGAGCGCGGACGTGATCGCGTCGTCGAGTGCGCGGTGTGCGGCATCGGGAACGATCGCGGCATCCGCTGCAAGCCGCTGCAGGGCGTAGCTCGATGCGGAAGGAAGCAGGATCGACGCGAGCTCGGCCGTATCGAGCGTCTCGGAGCCGATCGGCATCCCGGCGCGCTCCAGGAAGGACACATCGAAGCCCACGTTGTGGCCGACAAAGCACGGCGGACCATCGCGGAAGCCAAAATCCTCAAAGAGCGCGACCGCCTCTTGCGACGAAGGCGCGTTTCGCAACTCGTCATCGCGTATTCCGGTGAGCCGCAAGATCGGTGGGGTCAGCGGGCGGCCGGGGTCCGCGAAGGTCAGGAACCGTTCGCCGAGAGTCACCGCCCCGTCGGGCGAGAGAGTCAAGCGAATCGCGCCGATCTCGATGATCTCTTCGGTCTCCGCTTCGTACCCGGTGGTCTCGAGGTCGACCGCGACCAGGATCCGGTCCATGCCTCGCCGATCTAGCCGCCCGGTTGGGCGGTAACTCGTCGCGCTGGTCGGGCGCGCGCCCGCAACTTTAGCCGGTGGCACCGGCCGTGCGGGCGGGCGATCGTTGGTGCGTGGAAAAGACGCCCATCCGCTCGCCTTTTGGATCGGCATCGTCCTCCTCATCGTTCTGCTGGCCGTTCTCGCCGGCGGGTCAGTGGCCCTGCGCGGAGAATCGGCATCGACTCCCACCCCCTCGCCACCGCGACGATCCCGGCGACGCCGCCGGGTCCACTTCTCTCGGATTCCTGCGGGTTCATCGCCTTGCCGGGCAGCGCCGCGTCCGCGGAGCTTCGCCCGGGTCTGGACCCTCGACTCCTACAGCGACCATCGCGAGTTCGGAGCGGCGTCGGGCGAGCGCATCACGTTCGCGCGTTGGAAGCCCGGCGCCGATGAGCTCGTGGTTCTCGTCGCCGACCGTCTTGAGATCTGGCCGAACGCCGGCGGCGATCGCCCGATCGTCGCGAGGCGACTACCTGCCGCGAGCGACCCTTTCGTCAGCTCCGACGGAGCCCTGGCGTTCGTGGGGTTCGGCGGCGGAGCGAGCGCCATATCGCGTAAGACCCGACAGCAGGTGGTGTTCTCAAACGGATCGCAGACGCGTCAGGTGGAGCGTTCTACAACGCGTCGGGTCCGGTGAATATCACTGAGGTCCTGCGGAACGCGAAGTCGCGGCGCCTCTATGGCAGAGCGCTGCGGCGGCCGCGCTCGTCGTCGGCGCCCGGGTCGTCGCGGGCCTGACGATGCCCCTTTCAACCCCGACGATCCCGCCGCCATCCTTGCTGACTGAGGCGGAGCTGGCGGTCACCCGATATGTCGCGATGGGTCGGACCGATGAGGACATCGCGCTACGGACCCAGTCCACGGAGAAGCTCGTGCGTAAGCGCAAGCAAACAGTCATGACCAAAACTCGGCTTCGACCACGACTGGGAGCTCCGTGGATGGGCGCTCGCCCACCGCATCATCCCCGAGCCGCCGGCGCGCCACCGGTACGAGCGGACGCTGGTGCGCGGAACGCTAGCCGGAGGTGGCCTTATCGGCCTGCGCTGGACCTCCTACCAGATCCTGAAGGTGTGGTTCCCGCAGTTCTTTCACTGACAGCGTGATCACGGGTAGATGCCACGCGTCAGCGTCGCCTCGGCGACACGTCCGACCGCGACCATGTACGCGGCCGTTCGCATGTCGACCTTGTGCTTCTTCGACGTCTCGAGCACGTCGTTGAACGACTTCACCATCACCTCTTTGAGGCGCGCGTTGATGGTCGCCTCGCGCCAGAAGAGGTTCTGCAGGTCCTGCACCCACTCGAAGTAGCTCACGGTCACACCGCCGGCGTTGCAGAGGATGTCCGGGATGAGGAAGACGCCCTTCTCGAACAGGATGCGGTCTGCCTCGGGGCTCGTCGGCCCATTCGCAGCCTCTGCGATGACCTTGGTCTTGATGCGCGGCGCGTTGTGCTCGCCGATCTGGTTCTCGATCGCCGCGGGGATGAGGATGTCGCAGTCGAGCTCGAGGAGCTCTGCGTTCGAGATCCGCTCCGCGCCGGGGAACCCGGTGACCGAGCCAGTCTCCCTCTTGTACGCGTCGACCCGGTTCGGGTCCAGCCCCTTCGGGTTGGTGATCGCGCCGCTCGTGTCGGAGAGGCCGACGATCACCGCGCCGAGCTCAGCCATGAGCTTGGCCGAGAAGCTGCCAGCGTTTCCGAACCCCTGAACCACGACGCGAGCGCCCTCGAGGTCCATGTTGAGGTGCTTGGCGGCCTCGATGATCGTGTACACCGCACCGCGCGCCGTCGCCTCGTTGCGGCCTTCGCTGCCGCCGATCGAGAGCGGCTTGCCGGTGACGACGGCGAGGGCCGTGTAGCCGTGATGCATCGAGTACGTGTCCATGATCCACGCCATCGTCTGCGCGTTCGTGTTCACGTCCGGAGCGGGAATGTCGCGATCGGGACCGATGAGCAGCTCGATCTCGGTCGTGTAGCGGCGCGTGAGCGTTTCGAGCTGCTGTGCGCTCATGCCCTTGGGATCGCAAACGACGCCACCTTTCGCGCCGCCGTAGGGGATTCCGACCACGGCGCACTTCCACGTCATCCACATGGCGAGCGCCTTGACCTCGTTCAACGACACCGACGGGTGGTAGCGGATGCCGCCCTTCCCCGGACCGCGGGTCGTGTTGTGCTGGATGCGATATCCCGTGAAGACCTGCACGACTCCATCCGCCATCCGGACGGGGAAGTGGACGGTGAGCTCGCGCTGTGTGGTGCTCAGGATGCGCCGCATGTTCGGATCGAGATGGAGCCTGTCCGCAGCGATGCTGAATTGCTCGAGCGCGACCTCCCAGGGATCGCGCTGGGTGTGGTCGATGACCGCCGCATTAGCCTTCACGTGTACCTCCGACGCGTCATGGAGTAGCCGCCTTCAATTTTTCGATCACGAGCCAATCATCGGTCGTTTTTCCGGGCGCGTACGTGCTGTTCCAATTCTTGAGCACGACGCGTCGGAAGCCCTGCGCCTGAAGCGTGTCGCGCCAAGCTCGCAAGCCGCGCGTGACGAACGGCGTGAGCCGGACATTCGGGCTCGGCATGACTACGCCCTCCAGGTGACGCCGGCGCTCGAGGAGCGGAATCGCCAGGAGCGACTCGCCGTCGATCTCCAGTAGGTCGAACGCCGCGAAGATCTGCCGACCCCCGAATTGGCGGGTGTACGCATTGCCCTGATCGTCGACCTCGAGGTCACTCTCGTCCTTCCAGTCATCCACCAACACGCCGTCCAGGACGGCGGTCTCGCATCTCGTTTCGGCGACGATCGCGTCGTACAGCTCGCGCGGCCCCTCCACTCGACCTTCGTATCCGAGGAAGTGCGGCTCGGGATACCCAACGCGCACGAGCACCCTCGTACCCGTCCACGCCGGCTCGAGGATGTGGCCCTCCCGCTCCGCTCGTTCGCGGACTGCCCGGGGTCGTTGGGGCAAGAGATCTGCCCCAAGGGCGGCGCTCAGGACTCGAGTATCCGCGCTCTTGACATGGCGAACGTACGTTCTATCATGCGAACGCCTGTTCGAAACCGATTTCTAGGGGTGCACCGTGGCAGCCGCATCTGCGCTTCTCCTGTCCTTCCGTCCCGGGGAGTTCCCCTCCCCCTCACCACAGCACGTCGAGGCGGCATCCGCGTCCTGGCGGGTGCCGCCTCGCGTGTACTCACCCTTCAGGGCGCGTCCACGGGTGCGGCCGATGGCCGTCCCGGCGCGCGCGGAAGAGGCGGTCGCCACGCGTTCTGGCCGAGCGTGGCGCCGCATTTTCCGCGCGAGTCGTTCCGACTAGAGGGTTACTTCTTCTCGCCGTCGCGGGCTGCCACGAGCGCGCTGATCGGCGCGGCGAGGTTTGTGAACTCGGTCGGGATGATGAACTTCGTCGAAGGTGACGCACCGAGCTGCTTCAGCGCATCGAAATACTGAAGCGTCATCGTCTTGGCGTCCGCGGTCATCGCCTGCGCATTGATCGTCGAGATCGCCAACGCGAAACCTTCGGCCCGCAGGATCGCGGACTGCCGGGCGCCCTCGGCCTCGAGGATCGCGGCCTGCTTCGCGCCGTCGGCGACGAGAATCTGAGAGGCCTTCTTGCCCTCGGCCTCGGTAACCACGGCGCGCCGGGTCCGCTCGGCGGTAAGCTGGCGGTTCATCGCCTCCTGCACGTCGCGCGGCGGCGTCAGCTCCTTGATCTCGACATTCGTGACCTTCACACCCCAGCGGTGCGTAATGTCGTCGAGCTTCACCCGCAGCTCCTCGTTGATCTGCTCGCGCTTGGCGAGCACATCGTCCAACGGGATATTGCCGACGACGGCACGCAACGTCGTCGTCGCGATCCCCTGGATGGCCTGACGGAAGTTCTGGATGTTCAGGAACGAGTCCTTCGGCTCTACGACCTTCTGATAGATCAGGAAGTCGATCGAGATCGGCGCGTTGTCCTTCGTGATGCAGGTCTGCTGCGGGATCTCCACCACGAATTCGCGGAGGTCGACAGTCTGCGCGACGCTCTGGATCGGCGGCGGCAGAAGAAGCACGATGCCCGGACCGGCGGTCTTCTCAAAGCTTCCGAGCCGGAAGACGATGAGGCGCTGGTACTCCGGGACGATATGAATGATCGCCCGAAGCGCCAGGATCAAGATAACGATGAGGATGCCGAGAGTGATGAGGCTGAGATCCATTTAGGCCGCTCCCTTTCCTTCGGCGCCCTGCGCCGGTTCGACGATAAGCCGCACGCCGTCCACACGTTTCACGCGCACCGCGTTCCCATTCGCAATGTCTCCCCCTTCGCTGATCACGGTCCAATCTTCGCCGGCCACATGCGCGATCCCCCGCGGTGCGATGTCGGTCTTCGCCACCCCGATCGCACCGAGCAACAACGATGACCCGCTGGCCACCGGAAGGGGCCGCAGCGCGGCCCGAAGCGCCACCCCGAAGAAGATCGTCGTAAGTCCGACGACGAATACAACAAGAAGCGGCTCGACGTTCTGGCGTACCCCGGGGAACGTCGGGCGGAACGGCGGGAACAGGATGATGAGCCCAATGACTAGGGCCGCGACCCCGCCCGCGGTGAGAAGGCCATGTGCCTGCACCTTGATCTCGGCGACGAACAGGAGCAGCGCGAACACCATCAGCGCGACTCCGGCACCGTTGGCGTCGAGGGTGCCGAAGGAGAAGAGGGCGAGGATGATGGCGATCACCCCGATGATCCCCGGGAAGATGAGACCCGGGTTTGAGAGCTCGAAGATGAGCCCGTAGGTGCCGAGGGTGAAGAGCAGCACCGCGATCTGCGGGTCGACGACGAAGTGGAGGAGTGTCTCGATCGGGTTCAGCCCATCCTCGCTGACGGGCGCGTCCTTCGTCGCGAGCGTCACGGCGCCGGCAGTCGTCGTCACCGACCGGCCGTCGATCTTTGCCAGAAGGTCCGCAACATCGTTCGCCTGAAGGTCAACGACGTGAAGGCTGAGCGCCTCGTCGACGCGTGCGCTCACGCTCTTGCGGACGGCGTCCTCAGCCCACGCCTCGTTCCGCCCGCGAACCTTGGCGATGTTGACGATGTGGGCCACCGCATCGTTCTCGGCTTTGAGCCGAAGGTCTCCCTGGATGTCGCCGCCGCTCGAGTCCACCGGGTGGGCGGCGCCGATATTCGTCGCCGGGGCCATCGCGGCGACGTGGCCGGCCATGGTGATGAACGTCCCGGCTGAGGCGGCCCGGGCGCCGGCTGGAGCAACGAAGGTCACGATCGGAACGCGCGCGGCGAGGAAGCGCGCCGTGATCTGGTAGGTCGAGTCGATCAGGCCACCGGGGGTGTCGATCACAAAGACAACGGCGGCCGCACGGTCGGTCTCGGCGTCCGAGACGACGCGGTCGACATAGCGCGCCGTGATGGGATTGATCTCGCCCTGAATGTGTCCAACGAGCACGGGCGCTGGCGCATCCACGGCGAGCGCACTGGCGCCCAGACCGAACGCACCGAAAGCGACTGAGAGGGCGGCGACTCCCCTGACCGCGAGATGAAGCCGGGTCATGAGACCATTGTCGGCCCTCCCCAAAAGCCTGCTCAGACCGCCAGTCGCAGCTTTACCGGTATGCGACCCGCGTCGAGATACCAGTCGCCGACCCATTCGGCGCCGTATTTCTCGCGGAGGAGCTCGACGGCGCGGCGCAGGTCGGCGGCCGGATCGGTGGATGGTTCGTATCGTGCCGCGAGCTCGGCATCGGCGATGCGCACGCGGGCATGCGGATCGTGCTCGAGGTTCCGGAGCCAGTCGGACGTGCGGTCGGATTCCGTGCGGCGGCGAACGCCACTCGCGTCCGGTGCCACGGCCCGCTCGCCGGTGCGGAGCCAGATCACACCATCGTCGTAGGCGAACCGAAGTCGCACGGTATGGGGATGTCCGCTCACACGACCGGTCGTGACGAGCTCGAGCTCGTCGGCCTCGGCTAGGGCGCGCGCGGTGCTCCATGCCGGGTCCACGGCGCGCGTAGCGTAGCCGCGCGATGGACTGGCTCGCCGCGCCCGACTACTGGCTCACGCGATTTGTCTTCGAGCGCGGGCTCGGCCTCATCTATTTCCTCGCGTTCCTCGCGGCTGTGAACCAGTTCTGTCCGCTGCTTGGCGAGCGCGGCCTGCTTCCGGCACCCGAGTTCATCCGGGCCGTTCCGTTCCGCGCCTCGCCGACGCTGTTTGCCCTCATCGGGTACTCGGACCGGAAGCTCCTGATCGTCGCCTGGGCCGGCGTCGTCCTGTCGGTCGTCGCGACCACCGGCTTGCTCGACGGGGCGATCTACACGATCCCGTTCGCGTCCATGGTCGTGTTCGCGCTCCTGTGGGTGTTGTACCTCTCGGTCGTGAACATCGGTCAGACCTTCTACTCGTTCGGGTGGGAGTCCCTGCTTCTCGAGACCGGTTTTCTCGCGATCTTCCTCGGACCGGTCACGTCGACCCCGCAGTTCAGTCTCATCGTGCTGATGCGCTGGCTGCTCTTCCGCGTGGAGTTCGGCGCCGGCCTCATCAAGATGCGCGGCGACCGGTGCTGGCGCGATCTCACATGCCTCTATTACCACCACGAGACCCAGCCGATGCCAAACCCACTCAGCTGGTATTTCCACCACCTGCCCAAGCGTCTGCATCGGGCTGAGGTGCTCGGCAATCACTTCGCGCAGCTCGTCGTGCCGTGGTTCCTGCTCTTCCCGCAGCCGGTCGCGACGGTGGCCGGGATCATCATCGTGGGCACCCAGTCCTGGCTCGTGGTCTCGGGAAATTTCGCGTGGCTGAATGTCCTCACGATCGCGCTCGCGATATCGGCGTTCGACAACGCCGCGCTCGGCCGAATCTTCCCTCTCACCCCTTCTTTACCGCAGGACACACCGATCTGGTACCTCGTGATCGTCGTCGCGATCACCGCGCTGATCGTCTTCCTGAGCTACCGGCCCGCACGAAACCTCCTCTCGCGGCGGCAGATCATGAACGCGAGCTTCGATCCGTTCCACATCGTCGGCACCTACGGCGCCTTCGGGTCGGTGACCAAGGAGCGGTTCGAGGTTGTGATCGAAGGGACGGCCGAACCGGTCCTCACGCCGCGGACGGTGTGGCGCGAGTACGAGTTCAAGGGAAAGCCCGGCGACGTGAAGCGCCGGCCGCCGCAGGTCGCGCCGTATCACCTGCGCCTGGATTGGCTCATGTGGTTCGCGGCGATGTCGTCACCCATGTACCACGAGTGGTTCGTGCCGCTTCTTGGGAAGCTGCTCGAGTCGGACCGCCCGACGCTGCGGCTCCTGCGAAGGGATCCATTCGGCGGCCAGCCGCCGCGCTTCGTGCGTGCGCTTCTGTACCTGTACCGCTTTACGACCCCGACGGAGCACCGCGAAACCGGCGCGTGGTGGCATCGCGAGCTCGTCGGCGACTACGTGCCGCCGGTGAGCCTCCGGGGCACGCGCTCGTGAGCGGCCGCGGGTCGTTTCGTTTCGTCCTTCTCCTCGTGCTCCTCGCATCCTGCAGCCTCCCGCGGCCGACGGTCGGTCTCGCCATCAACGGAACGACCGTGCAGGGGTCGCGCGAAGGCAGCTACTGCCAAACCGGGGGATGTAGTGGCGTCTGCGCCGATAGCCTGGCGCCTACCGCGCCGCTGACAGCCCTCAGAGCGCCGGCTCCGGTCCGTCTCGACTTCTCGACTGGCGCTGAGGTCAATCAAATCCACGGCGACATCTGGCGAGGGGATGCGATGAACGGCCAGCCTCTCGAGTCGTTCGAGCTGCGCGGCACCGAGCGGTCGTACACCTCCCAGCAGATGCGTGGAGGCAGGTACTACCTGCTTGTCTCACTCGGATGGTCCCGCGTGACGGACCGCGGCGACACGAGCGTTGCGTTCCTAATCGAGCTGACCCCGCCTTAGTCGATCACTCCGGGCGGTACGGCGCCTTTGCCTCGATGCTTCCGACGTACTCCGGCAGACCCTTCTCCCCAAGCTGCTGCCGGATCGCAAGGATCTCGCCGATGTGGAACCAGTAGTGGTAAGTCATCCGACGGATCGCGGACCCTTGCGTCTGGCCGCTCCGCTTCCCGTTCAGCGGCAGGTCAACAAGGAGCTTCTGCGTCGTGAGCTGGTCGAGGAACGGATCGGAGGCCTTCGTGATCTTCCGCCAAGCTGCGAGCATTTCCGCGAGCGACGGCGTACTCATCGGGCCGCCGGACACGAAACTCCGCTGGATGTCCTCGCGCAGCATGATCCCTTGAGGGCGGTGCAAGAGGTATCGCTGCTCCTGCCACGCGAGGTGGCCGACGATCCACCCGATCGAATTCATTTGGCCGAAATGCCGTGCGCCAGCGTCGTCGCTCACGCCCTTGAGTCCGCGCAACCACTCGCTACGCGTGAATCGGAGCTGCTCTACGAGGGGATGCGCTCGCGGCGCGACTTTGCCGGGTCGCGGTCTAGCGGGACTAGGCGCGGCCTTCGCGGTCCGGCGGATCGTGCGTGTCGCCATCGTCCACCAGTATCACGGTTCCTGTTTCCATCGCGAGGACGCGATTCCCGCGGGATGCCCCATCGTGTCGCCGGCCATGACGTGCCAGTGGAGGTGAAAGACATCCTGAAGTGGCGCACCGGAGTTCGTCGCGAGACGAAAGCTCTTGGCACCTGCATCGGCTGCGATCCTCGAGGCGGCAAGGACGAGCCGGCCGGCCAGCTCGGTGTCGGCGAGATCAGCGACCGACCGAATGTGCCTGCGCGGGACGACGAGCACATGCAGCGGCGTCGCGGCGGGCTCGGCGTCGAACGCGACGAGGTCGGCGTCTTCGTAGCGGATGTTCGCTGGTGCTGTGTGCGCTGCGATCCGGCAAAACACACAGTCGACACCCTCGCTCAACGGAACCTCACACGTCCTTCGCGGTCCGGCGGATTGTCCGCGTCGCCGTCGTCGACCAGGATGACAAACTTCTTTTCCCAGTGCGGGGTCGGATACGCGCCGTCGTTGCGTTCGATGTTCTGGAACGAGCCGTCCGGCATCTTGATCGTGGCGGGGTACGCGAAGCGAAGCCACCACTCGTCGCCGTACCACTCGTCGAGGCCGATGAGCTGCCCGGTCTGAAAGCCGGCGGTGCGGTATTTGTCGGGCCGGTGGTTCTGTGTCAGCGGGTTTAGATCGCCGCGCTGCGGATCCTCGACGACCACGCCGGTGATCCTGTTGCTCGGATCGTCGTAGTACGTGCCATACGTGCCCTGGAAGCCCATCAGCACGGGCCCGTGCTGTCCGGCGAGGCTGATGACCATCACCGGCTTTCCACTTCGCACCAGCCAGTAGACCGCCGCACCGGTCGCGTCCTCGCGCGTGTCGTAGCGGTAGTAGTGGTAGTGGTTGCCGGCATCCATCCGCTGCAGGACGGTGGCGATTGCAGCGGGGTCGAGGCCAGGATCGTTGCTCTTATTGAATTGCCGGCCGAGATCGAGGATCGCCTGCGCGGTGAGCGGATCTTTGCCGGTCGTGTAGTTCTGAATGATCCTGCAGCTCGCGGCGGCGCAGGAGAGCGGCTCGCCTTTGGGGTCCTCGAACTCGGTGAACCATTTCACGTCGCTGAGCCGGTCGCCCATCGTCTTGAAGCGATGCTCGAACGGGAACGTGCCGACCGGCGTCGTGAGCTGGAGGTTGGCGACGTAGTCGGTCGCCCCTTTCAGAAGGCCGCGGCAGCTGAACGTCCCCTTGAGGCCGTTCGCGTCGATGTTTGCGCTGCAGTCGAAACCTGGGTTCGGCGTGAGCGTGACCTTCGCCGCGTTGATGTGGGCGCTCGACTCCCATGTCGCCAGGAGGAGTCGGGCCGTCTGCGTGCAGCAAGTGGCCTGGGTGATCGTGACGTCGGGTGCCCGCGAGACCGTGGTCGCGGTCGGTGTCGGGGTCGCCCCCGGCCCGGCCTCGCCCCCGCGGAAAAGCGCTGTGAACGAGACCATCGCGAACACGAGCGCGAATAGGACCAGACCAACCTGCGCCGCTCGCTCCGCGCCTGTGTACCGCATCGCGTGATAATCCTCGCATCCCGATGGACGACCTCCGACCCATCACGCCCATCCGCAGGCCGCTGGCGGACAAACGCGCCCGCGTCCCGGCGTCCAAGAGCGTCGCCAATCGCGAGATCGTGCTTTCGGCGATCGCCGACGGACGCTCCCGTCTGCAACTCGGGCCGCTCGATCCGGGCGACGATGTTCGTGCGATGACAGACGCCGTGATCGCCCTCGACTACCGCGTGGACCGCGAGGATGGCGAGCTCATCATCCACGGGACCGGCACCGGCCCGGACCGTGCGGGTGGCGCCATCGACGCCCGGGAGGCGGGAACGGTCGCTCGTTTCGGCGCCGCACTCGCCGCCCTCGGTAGCGGTTCCGTCACGATCACCGGCTCAGCCCGCCTGCGCGAGCGTCCGATCGGGCCGCTGTTCGACGCGCTCCGACGGCTGGGCGCCACCGTCACGGGCGATCGCCTTCCCGCGACGATCGTCGGGCCGATCCGTGGCGGCGAGGTCGAGATCGCTGGGAACGAGTCGAGCCAGTTCGCGTCCGCGCTCTTGCTCGTGGCGCCCGGGGTCGGCGGCGGGCTGAAGGTGCACATCGTGGGCGCGCTTGTCTCGGCGCCGTTCGTCGACCTCACGATCGCGTCGCTTCGGCAGCGCGGCGTGAAGGTCGAGCGAGAGGGCAACGTGATCACGGTTGACCAGCGCAAAGTCCGCGCGCGCGATTTGCGCATTCCCGGGGACGTAACAGCGGCGACCTATCCCGCCGCCGCGGCGGCGGTGCTCGGGGGGTCGGTGACCATCGAAGGCGTCGACGGGCGGGTCCGCGAGGGCGGTCAAGGCGACGCGCGGTTCTTCGAGCTCCTTCAGGAGATGGGCTGCGGCGTCTCGCATCGCGGCGGTGCGGTCGCTGTCCAGAGGATCGGCGAGCTGCACGGCATCCGCGCGAACGTTCGCGATTGCTCAGACGTGTTCCCCACCCTCGCCGTGGTCGCGACGCAGGCGTCCGAGGCCACGGAGCTCACCGGCATCGGCCACACCCGAAAGCAGGAGAGCGACCGCGTGACGGTCGTCGCGAACGGCATCAAGGCGCTCGGCGGCCGCGCGCAGGCGTTCGCCGATGCCATCCTGGTCGAGCCGGCGCCGCTGCACGACGGAGTCGTGGACGCGTGCGGCGATCACCGCGTCGCCATGGCGTTCTCGATACTCGGCCTGCAGGTGCCGGGCGTCGCGATCAAGGGTGCGGGGTCCGTGACAAAGACGTTCCCGCAGTTCTACGAAATGCTCGCCGAGCTCTCGAAATGAGCGACGAGCCACAGCCGACGGGGGAGCTGTGCCTTCGTTGCCGCGCCGAGCTTCAGTCTCTCGGCCAGACCGACCTGCGTACCGGCGGTAGCCGTGGCGCGTGGAAGCTGATCTTCGGCGAGTGGGCGGAGCTTGGCGAAGGGACGATGAAGGTCGAGCTTCTCGCGTGCCCGAATTGCCGGCGCCTCGAGCTCAAGCTCCCCGAGCGGAGCTGATTACCGCGCGCGCCTCGAGCGGCCCCAGATCCAGATCAGTACGACGACCGGACCGGCGAGCGCAGTCGTTGCGAGCGGGAGAGCGAGCCATGGCACGTCGCGCATCGTGGCGCTGATGAGCCCGAGAACTCCTATGGCTACGATCGGGATTACCCAGATCCCGGCGACCAGAACGAGGACGTAGAGAGCGAACTTGCCCACGACACGGCTCGCGATGCGGTCGACGTCTTCGTCGCTGAGTCGATTCATCCCCACGTTCTACGTCCCGGCGTCTAGCCAAGCGCTCGGATTCTCCACGTGACGTTCAGCCGAGCTCGCTCCGTACGGACCGTGCGGCCTTCAGGAAGCTGCGCGCGTACTCGCGATCTCCGTGCTCCACCGCGTCCCGCAGCTGCGTGAGACCCTCGATGATCGATCCGATCGCCGCCGCCGCGTCGGCGCTGTTGCCGAAGAGGAGCTCGGCCGCGAGGTCCGCAGGTGTGTCGGCGAGACGCGTGGAATCACGAAATCCCGGCCCCGCGGCACCGAGGAGCGGTTCGGCCTGCGCGCCGGCGACCGCGAGGGCCGCGGCGGCCGCGAGCGGGCCGGCGACCAGGCGGGCCATCGCCCGATCGTGCACATCGGCGGAGCAGACCGTGACCACCGCTCCAACATCGCGGACGATCGCTCCGGCCACGGCCATCGCGTCGTCGTCGGATCTCGCCGTGGGCACCAGTAAGAACGCGCGCCCACGGAACAGGCCCGGATCCGCAGCGCTGAAGCCGGCTGAGGTCGTCCCCGCCATAGGATGTCCGCCGACGATCCGCGCGCCGGCTGGCGCACGTCCAGCGGCGTACTCCGCGACCGCACGCTTGAGCGACCCCGTGTCGAGAAGGACCGCGCCGTCCGAGCGCCCAGCGAGTTGCTCGAGCGCGGGCACGATCGCGGAGAGCGGCGTCGCGAGGAGCACCACGTCCGCGGGAACCAGCTCATCCAGGCGCGTCGCGATCCGTATTCCGTCGGCCTTCGCGGCCGCGCGCGCTCGTTCGTCGTTGTCGTACCCAGTGACCTCGTGCCCGTCGCGAAGTGCCAAGGCGAGCGACCCGCCGATGAGCCCGAGGCCGGCGATGCCGATCTTCACGGGGCCGCCACCTGCTCAGTGCGGCCGACCGCGCGCGCCACGTGCGGCACCGCCGCCATGAGCGCGCGGAAGTTGTCGAAGCTGAGCGATTGAAATCCGTCGGAGAGCGCGTGGTCCGGACTCGGGTGGACTTCGACGAGAAGCCCGTCGGCGCCGGCCGCGACCGCCGCGAGCGCGATCGGCGCGACGAGATACCACTTGCCCGTCCCATGGGAGGGGTCGGCCAGCACTGGAAGATGTGAGAGCCGCTTGAGGAGCGGGATCGCGTTGATGTCGAAGGTGTTGCGCGTGTAGCGCTCGAAGGTACGGATTCCGCGCTCGCAGAGGATGACGTTGCGGTTGCCGCGCGCGAGGACGTACTCCGCGGAGAGCAAGAGCTCCTCCACCGTCGCCGACATGCCGCGCTTCAAGAGCACCGGCTTGGTCTGCTCCCCGACCGCGTCCAGCAGCGAGTAGTTCTGCATATTGCGCGCGCCGATCTGAAGACAGTCCGCGACGGCCGCGACCGCCTCGACGTCGCCGGGCGCGAGCACCTCGGTCACGACGGGGAGCCCGCTCAGGGCCCGCGCTTCGGCGAGTATTTCGAGACCTTCCCCGCCCATGCCACGGAATGTGTACGGAGAGCTACGGGGCTTGAAGGCGCCGCCGCGCAAGGCAGCGCCACCCGCGGCGCGGACGGCCCGCGCGGTCTCGATCGTCACCTCGCGCGACTCCACCGCGCACGGACCCGCCACGACGGCGAGCGGATGGCCGTGACCGACCGGGACGTCGCCGATGCGGACGACCGTGTCTTCGCCGATCACCTCTCGCGACGCGAGCTTGAACGGCCGGCTGATGGGGACGACCTCGGCAACGCCCGGGAGCGACTCGACCGCTTCCGCCGCCGCGCGCGAGGTGCTGCCGAACGTTCCGATGGCGGTCCGTTCCGCGCCCGGGAGCGGCACGGGTGTGATGCCGAACTCCTTGATGCGCTCGACGACGGCGTCGATCTCGTCCTTTGTCGCGTCGCGCTTCATGACGACGAGCACTACGGCACTCCGAGAGGAGCGTCGCCGGGAAGGTCGACTGCCCACGAGGGGCGAAGCGCCCGCGCGCCGTGAAGGAAGACGTGTCGTACGTCCGCCTGGGTCGTGGCGGTATTCCACGCGACGAGCACGCGAACGCACCGCTCGAGCGCGCCCGGGACCGGAATCTCTCGCCCGCAGATGAGCGGCACTTCGGTCCAGCCAAGGCCCGCGCGCGCGGCGTCCGCCGGGAAGGCCGCGTTCAGGTCGTCGGTCAACGTGAACCAGATGTACCCGACATCTTCGGCGCGCACCCCGTTGAGCCTCACGATCGTGTTGAGCAGCTCGACCGTCGCGTCGTAGATCGCGCCCGCGTCGTTGCGAACGACGGTCGTCGCGCCGCGAATACCTCGCACCGGCATCAGGCTCGTCCCGCTTCCGCGAGCGAGGAGACGAACGCGCGCAGCGCGTCCGGCCGGCCGTCCGGCTCGGCCGCCGACACCGCGTCGAGGGCCGCGCTGCCCACGACGACCGCATCAGCGACGCCGCGCAGCGACGCGACGTGTTCGGGCGTGCTGATGCCGAACCCGACGGCGATGGGGAGCGACGTGTGACGGCGCACGCGACCGACGAACTCCGCGACGTCGGTGCCGAGGGCGCGGCGAGCGCCGGTCACGCCGGTGAGCGAGACGCAATAAACGAAACCGCGCGCGCGCGGCACGAGGCGTGCGAGACGCGCGTCGGGAGTCGTCGGCGCGTACAGATCGATCCGGGCGAGCCCTTCGGGGTCGAGCGCGGCGTCGAACTCGGCTGATTCCTCCGAGGGGAGATCGGGAACGATGATCCCCGCGACCCCTGAACGCGCGGCGTCCGAGGCGAACCCCGCGAGGCCGCCGCGATAACGCAGGAACGGATTCGCGTACCCCATGAGCAGCACGGCAGCGTCGCGCTCGCGCGCGAGCGTGCCTGCCTCCGTCAGGCAATCGGCGAGGCTGACGCCCTGCCGAAGAGCGATCTCGCTCGCGCGCTGCACCGTCGCGCCGTCGGCGAGCGGGTCGCTGAACGGGACTCCGAGCTCGAGCACGTCCGCGCCGCCGTCGAGCGCGGCGCGCAGGAGTCCCGCGGTCGCCGCGCGATCGGGGTAGCCGACGGTCAGGTAGACGACCACGGCAAGACGCTTCTCGGCACGCGCTCGGGCGAACGCGCGGGCGAGGCGCGCGGTGCCTGTGTAAGTGGTCGAAACGGTCACCGCAGCAGTCCCTCCGCCATCACGATCTCAAGGTCCTTGTCCCCTCGGCCGGAGAGACAGACGAGCACGTTCTGCGCGGCGCCGTCCTTCGCGATCCCGGGGAGCTCCGCGATCGCGTGGGCTGGCTCGAGCGCCGGGATGATCCCCTCGCTGCGAGAGAGCAGCGCGAATGCATCGAGCGCTTCGCCATCGGTGCGCGCGACGTAGCGCACGCGACCGGCCTTGCCGAGCGCCGCGTGCTCGGGGCCGACCCCGGGGTAGTCGAGTCCCGCCGACACGGAGTGTGTCTCGAGTATTTGCCCGTGATCGTCCTGAAGGACGAGGGTTCGCGACCCGTGCAGGACACCGACGCTTCCGCCGACGATCGACGCGGCGTGCTTGCCGCTCGCGATTCCTTCCCCACCCGCTTCGACTCCGACGAGCTTCACGTCGGCATCGTCGACGAACGCGCTGAAGATGCCGATGGCGTTCGACCCACCGCCGACGCACGCGACCACGACATCCGGAAGGCTGGCGAGCTGCGCGAGGCATTGCTCGCGCGCTTCGCGCCCGATCACCGTTTGGAAGTCACGCACCATCGCGGGGTACGGGTGGGGACCGATCGCGGAACCCAGCAGGTAATAGGTCGTGCGCACATTGGTCACCCAGTCGCGGATCGCCTCGTTGACCGCGTCCTTCAGCGTCTTGCTGCCGGCGGCGACCTCTCGCACTTCCGCGCCGAGCAGCTTCATGCGGAAGACGTTCGCCTGCTGGCGGCGCATGTCGACGCTTCCCATGTACACGACGCACTCGAGCCCGAGCAGCGCGCAGGCGGCTGCGCTCGCGACCCCGTGCTGACCCGCCCCGGTCTCGGCGACGATGCGCCGCTTGCCCATACGCTTCGCGAGCAGAGCCTGACCGACCGCGCTGTTGATCTTGTGCGCGCCGGTGTGCGCGAGGTCTTCGCGCTTGAGAAGGACGCGAGCGAGCCCGACCGCGCGCGCGAGACGCGGCGCGTCGGTGAGTGGGGTCGGCCGACCGACCCAATCGCGCAGCACTCGCGCGAGCTCACGTTGAAATTCCGCGTCCGCCCGCGCCTCGAGCCACGCGGCCTCGAGCTCGGCGACCGCGGGCATGAGCGTCTCCGGCAGGTATTGCCCGCCGAACTCGCCGTACCGTCCCGGCCGCGCGTGCGCGATCATGCGTGCACGGTCCGGTGGATGGACGCGATCCCTTGGATCAGCTGCCCTGGATCGTCGGATCGCATGAGAGCCGTTCCGACAAGGACCGCGTCGACGCGCCCAGGCAACATCCGCGCGTCGTCGATCGACGTGATCCCAGATTCCGCGACGAGGATCTGATCGGTGTGTACGAACGTGTGCAGCTGCCGGACCCGACCGACGTCGATCTCGGCAGGCTTCCGGAGGTTTCTGGCGTTCACGCCGACGACCTGAGCGCCTGACGAGACAGCGCGCCCGAAGGCGCTCGCTTCATGCGCCTCGACGAGCGCCGACATCCCAAGTCGCTTCGCGATGGAGACGAGGTGCGGCAGGTCCGGGCCCTCCAGCGCCTCCGCGATGAGGAGGACGGCATCCGCGCCGGCGGCGCGCGCTTCGTAGATCTGATACGCGTCGACGATGACGTCCTTCGCAAGGAGGGGCACGTCGACCGCATCCCGGATCGCGACAAGATCGCCGAGAGACCCGCCCCAATGTCGGCCCTCGGTGAGCACCGAGATCGCCGTCGCTCCTGCCGCAACGTATCGCAGGGCCTGCGCGACCGGGTCGAAGTTCTCAACGAGAACGCCTGATGCCGGCGAGATTCGCTTCACCTCGGCGATCACAGCAAGGCCCGTCCGTCGATACCGCAGCGTCTGCAGGAACTGGTCGAACGGTCGCAGCGGCCCGACGCTCGCCCGCGCGCTCATCTCGTCGTCCGGCAGCGCCGCACGCGCGGATGAGACGTCGGCACGCCGCTCCGCGATCACTTGCTCCAGGAAGTCGCTCATACCGCGGCCGCCTCCGCGGCGCCGATCCGCTGACTCGTCGCGACAAAGCGCACGAGGACATCGTTGGCCTCACCGCTATCGATCGCCTCGGTGGCGAGCCTCGCCCCCTCGCGCATGTCCCGAGCGAGTCCCGCCACGTAGCAGGCTGCCCCGGCATTCATCAGAATCGCCGCTCGCGTTCCGCCCTTCTCGCCATCGAGGACGCTCCGCGCCATCGCCGCGTTCTTTGCGGAGTCACCCCCGATGATCTCCGCACGCCCGACCGGCGTGACGCCGAGATCCTCGGGCTCGATCCGGCCTTCGCGCACCGTGCCGTCACGCACTTCCCACGTTCGTGTCGGAAGGGATGGGCTGATCTCGTCGAGGCCGTCCTCGCCGTGGACGACCAGAGCGTGAGTGGTGCCGAGCTCAGCGAGCACGTCCGCGATCTTCTCACCGAGCGTCGGCGAGGGAACGCCCAGCAGGATCCGTTGCACGCCGGCGGGATTGGCGAGCGGGCCGAGCACGTTGAAGACGGTACGGATGCCGATCTCGCGGCGCACCGGCCCCGCATGGCGCATCGCCGGGTGGTACCGCGGAGCGAACATGAAGCCGATACGCACCTCCTCGAGGCATTGCGCGACACCCTCCGGGCCGAGGTCGATCCGGACACCCAGAGCCTCGAGCACGTCGGCGCTCCCGCAGGCGCTGGAGGCCGCGCGATTCCCGTGCTTCGCGACCCGGCCGCCCGCGGCAGCGGTCACGATCGAGCTCACGGTCGAGATGTTGAAGGTGTTCGAACGGTCCCCACCCGTACCCACGATGTCCATGGCGTCACCCGTCACCGTCACGCGCACGGCGACCTCGCGGAGCGCTGACGCGAAGCCCGCGATTTCGTCGACCGTCTCGCCGCGGATGTGGAGCGCCGCGAGCAGCGCCCCAAGCTGTGCCGGGGTCGCCTCGCCCGCCATGACCGACGCCATGGCCCCGCGCGCCTCGTCGCGCGAGAGCGTGCGACCACCCGCGACGATCCCGAGGGCCTCACGCGTGTCCAACGAAGTTCTCCAACATGCGCATCCCGTCGGCGGTCATGACCGATTCGGGGTGGAACTGGACGGCCTCGAGTGGAAGGGACCGATGCCGTAGCGCCATGACCACGCCGTCGTCGCTGCGCGCGGTGACGAAGAGGTCAGGCGGGAGCGTCCGCTCGTCGACCATGAGAGAGTGATACCGCGTCGCCTCGGTCGGGTCCGGTATGCCGGCGAACACGCCCTTGCCGTCGTGTCGCACGAGCGAGGTCTTTCCATGTCGCGGCTCAGGCGCGCGGATCACTGATGCCCCGAATGCCACGGCGGCGCACTGCAGTCCGAGGCAGACGCCCAGCGTTGGGATGCCGCGCTCGGGTCCCTCACGGACGAGCGCGGGCGAGCGGCCGGCGGCCTCGGGCCGACCGGGTCCGGGCGAGATGACGAGACGATCGGGACGGGCGTCGAGCGCCGCGGCGAGCGCCGGATCGTCGGCGCGTATCACGGTGACCTCCGCGCCGAGCGCACCGAACGCCTGCGCGAGGTTGTAGGTGAACGAGTCGTAGTTGTCGACGAGCAGCACCTTCGTCGTCATCGCACCGCCTCCGCGCCATCGACGATCTCGATCGCGCGCAGGAGTGCGCGCGCCTTCGCACGGGTCTCGAGCTCCTCCGCGGCCGGCTCGGAATCGGCGACGATCCCTGCGCCCGCCTGGATGCGACAGACGCCGTCCGCGATCACCGCGGTTCGGATCCCGATGCAGGTGTCCATGCGGCCGTCGAATCCCAGGTATCCCACGGCGCCGGCGTACGGCCCGCGCCGATCCGTCTCGAGCTCCGCGATGCGCTCCATGGCTCGGATCTTCGGCGCACCCGACACGGTTCCGGCTGGGAAGCACGCGCGGAATGCGTCGAGGGCATCGAGGCCGGCTGCGAGCTCGCCATCGACCACGGACGTGAGGTGCATGACGTGTGAAAAGCGGTCCACCCGCATGAGCTCGCGGACACGCACCGTTCCCGCCCGCGAGACGCGGCCGATGTCGTTGCGTGCGAGGTCGACGAGCATGACGTGCTCGGCGCGCTCCTTTTCGGAGGCGCGAAGCTCGGCCTCGTTCGCGGCATCCTCAGCCTCGTCGCGCCCGCGCGGCCGCGTCCCTGCGATCGGGTGCATCACGACGCGCCCGCCCTCGACGCGCACGAACGGCTCGGGCGAGGCGCCGACGAGGGCCGCCCCGGCGACATCGATGAGGAACATGTACGGCGAGGGGTTCACGTGGCGGAGGGCCCGGTAGAGCGCGAGGGGTTCGGGAGCAGGGCGGACGTCGAAGCGCTGCGCGACGACGATCTGGATGCAGTCGCCGTCGACGATCAGCTCGCGCGCCCTGGCAACGCGGGTGCGAAATTCGTCCGCCGTCCCGTTCGCCGTGACGGCCCGCACGACGCGGTCGGTTTGCGTCGGCAGCGAGATCGGCGCGTCGAGCGCCGCGAATACGCGCGCGATCCGGGTCGACGCGTTCTCACGCTCCCCCTCAACCTCGTGCGCGATGACGAGGAGGGAATGGCGGACGTGGTCGAAGCACACGACGGTGTCGTAGATGGAGAACGCGGCCTCAGGGAGCCGGAGCACGTCGCGCGCCGCGGCCGGAAGCCGCTCGAAGCGGCGCGCGGCTTCGTAGCTCACGTAACCGACGGCTCCGCCGGAGAAGCGCGGCAGCTCCGATCCGCCCGCGCGCCGATAGCGTCTGAGCTCGGCGCGAAGCAGTGTCAGCGGGTCGGTGTAATCGATCGCGCGCACGCCCTGGTCATCAAGTATTGAAGCGACTCCATCACGAAAAACGAGGGTGGCGCGAGGCAGCACGCCGATGAACGAGTAACGGCCCATGCGCTCCCCGCCCTCGACGCTCTCGAGAAGGAACGCGCCACCCAGCGGACGCAGCTTCGCGAACGCGGACACCGGCGTCTCGAGGTCGGCGAGGCGCTCGCGCACGACCGGCACGAGCCCGCGGACCGCATCTTTCGTCGTCACCACTGTCGTCATGGCCTGCCTCCCGCCAAAACAAAAACCCTCGCCCGTTCACGGGACGAGGGCTCGTGGTGCCACCCGATCTTGGCCTGCCATCGCTGGCGGACCCTCAGCCTCCGCAGTCACGGAGCGCCCCTTGATAACGGCGGGCTTCCGGGCATCCGTACTTGTCTTTCGGGATGCCGTCTCGCGGGATCCATTCGCGCCGCTTCCACCGCCCGGGCTTCCACCTACTCCCGGTTCTCTATCGGTTTTCCGCGGCCTAATCGCTCCCGCTCGAGCGACGTTCGCCAAAACTGTAGCACCGGGGGTAGGGGCCTCCGGGGCAGGGGCCTGGCTTTGGTCTCAAGCGGCCGCCGCTAAATTGAAAGGGTGAGATCAGTGCGCGGCGGCGGCCGGCCGGCGGGGCCCATGGCCGTTCGCTCCACCCTTCCGACCCACACCGCCGCGGACATCCGTGAGGTCCTCGCGGGGTTGCCCACCGCCACCGGCTACCGCGTCACGGTCAAGCCACTGCGCTACCGAACGGCCCCACACCTCCAGGCATTCACGTACTGGGACGAGCCCGAGATCGTGCTGCAGGTCCCCGAGCCCTTCCGGCCGTTTCGGGAGATGGTCGACCTCGGCGCCGATGGCACCCCAATCGTGCTCTTCCGCACCCGGCGGGAGGTCATCCGCTTTCTCTACCTCCACGAGTTCTGTCATTGGTGGCTCTACCTGACGCACGGGTGGGGCTCGAGCGCCGAGATCGCGTGCGACCGGTATGCCTTCGCGAATTACCGGCGGCGTGGCGTCGTGCGACCGCCTTCTGTTCACTCGCGAGGTGATCGCGCCGCGTAATTAGCCGCGGGGCGCGCGCGCGATAGTGAGCAGCCCCTCGAGCGTAGCGGTCGGCACATGAAGGCTGGTCGCGGTGACGACGAGGTTGTGATGTCTCACCAATGCATTGAGCTCCGCGATCGCCTGCCCCACTTCGGCGCGAACGCGAGCATCGGCCTCGTTCGTGAGCGCGACCTCCGGCACGATGCGCTCGGCTGGCAGGTGTTCGAGGAGCTCTTTGCGGCGCTCGAGCCAGACCAGATGGGCGCGCAAGCGCATGACTACCCGCGTCCGGCGTTCGGTGATCTCACGCCGCAAATCGGCCCAGAGCGGACGCGCGCCCGAGGCGCGAAGCACGTGACGCGCGGCCCAGGCTTCACTCGCCTTGTCGTGCGGATCCGGCGGGAGCGGTTGGCCTTGGCCGGGCAATCCCGATAGCTCTCCCGCATCGCGGAGCTCGCGGATCCGGGCCTCCACTCCCATTTCGATTCGACGGAGCTTGGACTCCGCGGTCTCGTCGGTCAGGCGAGGCGCTCCACGACCGCCCCCGAGGACGTAACGGTAACGGCGGTCGGTACGAGTACAACGCCGTACTTGCGCGCGAGCTCGGGACGCAGCGAGACGTCGACGGTCACAACCGTGCGCCCCGACGCGCGAAGCTCGGCCTCAAGTGAGCGACAGTCCGTGCAGAGCGGGTGCGTGAACTCGACGACGATCTCGCCGCTCGCCGCTGATGCGCCGAGCTCGGCAAGGTCTACGGAATCGATGTGCCGCGCGCGCACGCCGCGCAGGCGTGCGACGAAACGATAGATCTCGCAGCCGACGCAGAGACCAGTCGTGGCGGCCAGCAGCGCCAGCGCAGCCACGATGAGCCCGAGCGCCTGACCGACGAGGGTCAGGTCAACGAGATACCCGATGGTCGCCGCGCCGAGAAAGACTGCGCCGACGACGTTCGCGAATCGAGGCGGGCGGCTGTCCTCGATCGGTCCCTCGCCGATGCGCGGCTGGATGACCTCGAAGTAGAGGAGGCACGGGAGGCAGTAACGGCGTCCGAACAGCAGGCCGATCGCGAGTTGGCCGGCGAGCACGCCGAGGATCGGCCACCAGCCCGTGACGACCGCGAGGAGCGAGAGCGTTCCCACGATCGCCTGGTTGGTCCGAGGCGCGCGCGCGTCGATGACGTCGGTGTCGCGATACGGGTCGGCTTTTCGGATCATTCGGTCCCCCTCGTTCAATTCCGAGTTTAGCGCTCGGAATTGGCAGAGTGGCTACTTATGTGCGAGCGGCACAGTCGCGACCGCCGTATAGCGCGGACCCTTGGGCGAGAGAACGCTCTGCACGACGGCGATCCCGTCCACGTCGAAGCGGAGGGCCGGCGTCGCGAGATCTCGAACCGCGGCGCCGACCGTCTTCGCTTCCGCGGTGCTCGCGTCTTCGACGACGCGGGCGAGAGTCAGGTGCGGTGCGAGGGGGCGGTCGTCGAAACGGAGGCTCCGGCTCCGGAGACCGGAGTACACGCCCGCGCCGAGCTCGACCGCGCTCGCCGCGCCGTCGGCGACGCCCAGCCACACCACGCGCGGCCGGCCACGCTCAGGAAACTGGCCCACGCGATCGAACGACAGGGTGAATCCGGAGACGAGCGCCGCCGCCTCCCGCGCCGTGGCGGTCACATCGTCGAGCCGCTCGTCCGGCGTCTGCCCGAGGAAGGCGAGCGTCACGTGCAGGTTCTCTACTTTGACGCGGCGTAGAGCCGGCAACGTCGACGGCAAGACTTGGAATGCCTGCGCGGCAACGTCAGGCGGCAGCGGTATCGCAACGAAGAGGCGCACGCCTCCGACGGTACTGCGGGCGGTTAGAAGGAGGCGGCGCGGACCTGGTCGCCTACGAGAAGCGCCAGAAAGGCGACGCCGAGAACGACCGTGAAGGCCCCCAGCGCCGCCACGCGGAAGAGTTCGCGGCGATCGGCACGGGCAAGTGCTGTCGCGATCAGCTCAGCCATCGTCACTGAATACAAGCAAGCGGCGTGCCGTTTGTTGCGGGTGAGCGCTTGCTAAGCCGGTGTCGGTGCTGGCGCGGGCCCTTTGCCCTTCTCGCTCTTCTCACGCCGGCGCTCTTCCCCGGCCGGAGCGCCTGGCGGCGACTGATCCGGAGTTGAAGCGGCGACCGGCACACCGGCGTCGGGCTCGCCATCGAAGAGCTTGTTGAATTCATCCGACTCGAGCGTTTCCTGCTCGATGAGCTTGCTGACGACGAGGTCGAGCTTGTCGCGGTTCGTCGTCAAAACCTCATACGCCCTCTGGCGGGCACGGTCGACGATGTCGTGGACCTCGGAGTCGATGATCTTCGCGACGTCCTCCGAGTAGTTGCGCTCTTCCTGGATCTGCCGGCCGAGGAAGATGAGCTCGTCAGTCTTGCCGTACTGGAGGGGCCCGAGCTTCTCGCTCATGCCAAACTTGGTGACCATCTGGCGGGCCATCTCGGTGGCCTTCTCGATGTCGTTCGAGGCGCCCGTCGTGGCGTCTCCGCCCAGGTGTAGCTGCTCGGCGACCCAACCGCCCAAGGCGGCGGCGATGTCATCCTCGAATTCCTTGCGGGTGCGGAAGTAGCGGTCCTCCTGGGGAAGCGACCAGGTGACGCCCATGGCCATACCCCGCGCCACGACGGAGATCTTGTGGACCGGGTTGGTGTGCTTCAGGAGCTTGAAGCAGAGCGCGTGGCCGGCCTCGTGGTAGGCCACGATCCACTTCTCTTTCTCGGTGATGACGCGCGAGCGCCGCTCGGGGCCGAGGGCGACCTTCTCGAGGGCTTCCTCGAAATCGATCTGGCCGATCATCTTCTTGTTGCGCCGGGCGGCGAGGATCGCGGCTTCGTTCACCACATTCGCGAGGTCCGCGCCCGAGAAGCCGGGCGAGATCTGGCCGATCCGCAGCAGGTCGACGTTCTTGTCCAGCGGCTTGCCGCGGACGTGGACGTCGAGAATCGCCTTGCGACCTTTGATGTCCGGCCGGTCGAGCACGACCTGACGGTCGAAGCGGCCCGGACGAAGGAGGGCCGGGTCGAGGACGTCAGGGCGGTTCGTCGCGGCTACGACGATGACGTTCGTCCCGGTGTCGAATCCATCCATCTCGACGAGGATCTGGTTCAGGGTCTGCTCGCGCTCATCGTGCGATCCGCCGAGGCCGGCGCCCCGCTGGCGACCGACGGCGTCGATCTCGTCGATGAACACGATGCACGGCGCGTTTCGCTTGGCCTGGTCGAAGAGATCGCGCACGCGGCTCGCGCCGACGCCCACGAACATCTCGACAAACTCGGAGCCCGAGATCGAGAAGAACGGCACGCCCGCCTCGCCGGCGACCGCGCGCGCGAGCATCGTCTTGCCGGTACCGGGCGGCCCAACGAGGAGCACCCCGCGCGGGATGCGCGCCCCGAGCGATGAGAACTTCTCCGGGTACTTCAGGAACTCGACCACCTCGGTGAGCTCCTGCTTGGCCTCCTCGACGCCGGCGACATCGTCGAACGTCACCGTGGGCTTGTTCCCGATGAACATGCGCGCGCGGCTCTTTCCGAACGACAGGGCCTGGTTATTCGTCCCCTGGGCCTGTCGCATCATGTAGAAGAAGAAGCCACCGATCAGCAGGACCGGCAAGAGGCTCAAGACGATCGAGCCCACCACCGACAAGGTCTGGCTGTTCTCCTGGAACTTCAGGGCGACCTGGTCGGACGCGAGGTGCGTCGAGTTGTAGTCCTGGACCGTCTTCGAAAGGATCGTGTCCGGCTCGGGCACGGTCGTCAGTTCTTTGTGGGTGTCGCTGTCTTTGAACTGGAGCGTCGCCTTGTTTGCGACGATCGCCACGCTCTTGATGCGGCCCGCGTTGACGTCCTGCTGGGCCTGGCTGATGTCCACCTCGGGGACCGACGGAGTCTGGGAGCGGTAGGCATACAGGAGCGCGAGCCCCATCACCACCAGGAGCAGGGTCAGGATGCCGTTCTTGAAGATGCGGTTGTCGAGATTCAGTTCGGGGGCCCTTTCCGCGGTCGCGTTGCGACCGAGTCCACTTTCGATGCTACCTGTCTAACGCGTCTAGTCCAAAGCTCGTTCCCAAAGTGCGCCGGAGCCGCTACCGCAAGGCGTGTTCCGCCGGCGTCGTTCGGCGGTTCGGTGAGGCCTGGGACCCACCAAACACCGTCTTCGGTCGCAATAACGGGCCAGCGGCGCCGCTCCGATGCGGGGATTTTCGCGTCGGTGAAAAGATCCTGAAGCTTCTTTTGGTGCCCGCCGGTCGTCATCCGATCACCATCGAGCCGCTGCCGGACGACCAGCTTTCTTAGGAGCTTCTTCGGTACCTCGGCCTCCTGCACTCCGTTCGCGTTCGCGGGTCCGCCAAGGATGAGACGCCAGTCGTTCCAAATTATCTCCCGCCTGAGTTCGAGAGGCGTCGCCGGATCGCTCCTCTCGACGAGTCTGTCGGCAACGATACGAAGCAGACCGTACTCACGGATCGCGCGGCCGCCTGGCAGATCGAGTGACCGTGAGCCGTCCTCGGTCGCCGTGAGGGCTTCTACGGCCTTGCGGTGCCGCGCGCCAAGCCCTTGACCGGTCGCCTCGCGCCACGCCATCGCGAGGGCGCGGCTCCTCACAGCGGGTGCGAGCGCCGCGATCACAACCGCTTCGTTGTCTCGCGCGCGGGAGAGGGCTTCAGCAACATCGACGTCGCCTTCGAATTGCAGCTCGGCGGCGGCTTCGGCGAAGCGCGCGATCGCCTCGCTCGCCCGCGGGTTGATCTTCGCAAGCTTGGGAAGGACCTCGAGCCGTACGCGGTTGCGCGCGAACTTGAGCGAGCGGTTCGTCGGGTCGGCTAGCGGTCGGATCCGCGCCGCGCGACAGACCGCGATGGTGTCCTTGCGCCCGATCGCCAGGAGCGGCCGCGCGATCCCCTCCCGGAGCGGGCGCATGCCAGCGAGCCCGGCGAGCCCCGAGCCTCGCGTCAGGTGAAGGAGAACGGTCTCCGCTTGGTCGTCGCGGGTGTGGCCGGTGGCGATGGCGGCGGCGCCGATCTCGGTCGCGGCGCGCCGGAGGAACTCGTACCTGGCGATACGCGCGGAATCCTCGGTCTTGGTCGGCTTCTCCGCGCGACCCACGCGGATGGGCGCACCGATGCGGTTTGCGAGCTTCGCGACGAAGTCGGCGTCCACCGCGCTCTGTCCAGGGCGTGTCCGGTGGTCGAAGTGCGCGACGTGGATCACCATGCCGAGCTCCTTAGCGAGGCCCGCGAGGATGAGGAGAAGCGCCGTCGAGTCAGCACCGCCGGAGACCGCAACGACGACGGGGCCCGGTCGGAAGATGTGATGCGCGCGGATGTAGTCGCGCACGGTCGCCCGGCTCGCGGAAGGGGTCACTGGTGGCTGGGGTGGGGATCGGACCCACGAACCTGCCGGTTATGAGTCGGCTGCTCTACCACTGAGCTACCCAGCCTCGCCTGCACCAATTCTAGAGTTCAGGCGGTTTGAGAATCTGCTCCCCTGCGAGGCGATCGCGGAATTCCATCTCGGTGTCCGCGCCCTTGCGCTGATTGCACCGACCGCACGCGGGAATGATGTTCTCGATGAAGTTCGACCCGCCGCGGGATAACGGAACGCCATGATCGGCTTCTAGGGGACCCGGGCCGGCGCAGTAGCCACAAACGCCTCTGAACTGGTTAACGAGATCCGTCCACTCGGCAGCTGTGAAATGGCCCTCTGCTTCTCGACGGCGCGCGCGATAGCGATGATCCTTTGCCCGTAGTGCATCAGGGTGTTCCGCGTAAATAGGCGGCAGTGCGTGCTTGTTCACCCTCTGGGTCACGGGTATAGAGCGCTCGCTGGTACTCGCGGTTTCGCTCCCGGCTTAGCTCTCTATGCGCGTCTCGCCGACGACGCATCGCGTCGCGCGCCTTGTCCGGATGGCGCCGGATCCAATCGCGTGCGTAGGCCCGCTGTCTCTCACGGTCCCGGTATGCCACGCCGCATAACTAACAAACAGGCGGCGTCGTGTGAATAGGCCTGGAACAAAGAAAGCGCGGCCTTTAGGCCGCGCCACTGTTGCGGGGAAAGGATTCGAACCTTTGACCTTTGGGTTATGAGCCCAACGAGCTACCGCTGCTCCACCCCGCGAACCAATTCTACCTCTACCGAGACCCAAAGAAGAATGAGAACCATCGCGCGATCCGCGACGGTCCCTCGCGCACCGTGCGAGCCAGCGCATCGCTCGCCTGCCCGTCGCGCTGGACCGCGATGATCGACTCGTTCGGCGCGATGTATCCGTAGTCGCGGGCCTTCTGCTGCACGTAATCGGCGGTCTTCTGATTCGCGATCTGCGCGGTCAGCGCGTTGTACTGCGCCTGGTCCGCGACGAGGTCGTTGTGATAGCCCGCGATCTCGCGCGCGATCGCATTGCCCTGAACCGTCAGGCCCACGAAGGCCGCGGCCAGGACGAGTCCTGTCAGCGCGAGCGAGACCGCCGCGAGGCTTCGACCGAACCGAACGCGTGGAGACCGCCGCCGATGTCGCGAGCTCACGCGCGCATCATGCGGTACGGGTGAGCTCCGGGGGAAGAGGATCGCCCGGATTCCCCGCGGCTCGGTACGCGCACCACCCGAGCACCCCGAGCCAAGAGACGGCGGCGCCGGTGTCGCGAAGCTTGCGCGTGAAGGCCGCGACGATCATCGGATGATCGCCGGGAACGACTGCGGCGTCGTTGCGCGATTCGTCGAGCGTTCCCGTCTTGTGTGGCACCTTCAGGCCATACGGCAGGTACCGCAGCAGCATCGTGCGGTCCTGGCATTGCTCGAGGACTGCGAGGACCGCGTCGCTCGTCGGTCGGTCCTCGCACTCGCCGCGCTGTAAACGCAGAAGGAGCGACACCGTCTCGCGCGCGGTCATGACGTTCTCGGTCCCGCGCCTCGCGGCCTCGAAGTCGTACATTTTTCGCGACAGGCTGGTCTTGACGCAGCCCCACTCGCCGAGGCGCTCCCCCACCCGCGCGACGCCGACCCGCTCGATCAGCCGGTTCGTCGCGGTGTTGTCCGACACGATGATCGCGAGCATCGCAAGGTCCCGGAGCGAAAGATGGTCGACGTCCCGCAGATGCCGCAGCACGCCGCTCCCGTCGATGCGTTCGCCCACAGGAACCCGTTCTTCGAGATCAAGGAGGCCCCGCGCGGCGTCGGCGTAGAGCGTCATCACAAGGGGAAGCTTGATGACCGACGCCGAAGGAAAGGGCTCGTCCTCGTTCTCGCAGAAGAGCTCGCGCCCTTGCGCGTCGCAGGCGAACGCGCCCGCCACTCCAGGCAGCGACGCGAGCGCGGCTCGCGCCGGAGCAAAGGCATCCACGGTGCGAGACTACGCGACCGCGTCGAAACCAACGCCCGGTACGCTCCGCTCGTGAAACGTCAGCCCTTCGCTGCCCTGGCCCTGTTCATGGCCGTCGTTGTGGCCTGCTTCCCCGAGTCCACGCCCGCGCCGAGCGCGACGCCGACGCCGACGCCGACGCCCACGGTGGCGCGCCCGCGCTTCGAGCTCGCGACCTACATGTATGCCCTCCAGACGAAAGGCAAGATCCGGATTGGCGCGCTCGATAATGCCGCCCCTTTCTCGAGCCGCGGTTCCAACGGCCGGTATTCGGGATTCGAGCCGGATCTCGGGCGCGAGCTTGCGAAAGCGATCTTCGGCCCGCAACAGGACATCGATGCGGTAATAGAGTGGGTCTCCGTCGATTCGAGCACCGCAGTGACCGCCCTCACGAGCCTGCAGGCGGACGTGATGATCGCGAGGCTGCCGATCACGGACGAACGCGCCGCGGCCATCGACCTCACCAATACCTACTTCGTAACCGGCGAGCGAATCCTCGTGCGGTCGACGAATGACGAGATCAAGGATCTCGCGGACCTCGACACGAAAACGGTCTGCGTCCAGAACGGGTCCGGCGTCGACGCCCATGTCGAAGACGCGAACGACTCCGCCAGGACGCTCGCGCTCGATACGTACAACTCTTGCCTCGGCGCGCTGCAGCAGGGCCAGGTGGACGCCGTCGGGGCCGATGAGATGACGCTCTGGCGCCTCATCGGCCAGGATCCGAACACCAAGATCGTGGGGCATGCCCTGGTGGAAGAGCGCTACGGCATCGGCGCGAAGAAGAACACATCGGATCGTCAGGGGTTCCTCCTTTTCTTGAACACGTGGCTCGCCGCCGTGATCCGCGACGGAACGTGGAGCCGCCTCTACGCGCAGGACATCGCGCCTCTTTCGAAGGAGGCGAAAACGAACCCGTAGCCGCAAGCGCATTCCGATGTAGGGGCGTGACCGAGGATGAGCTTCGCGAATACATGGAGGAATGGCGGGACTTCGGCTACCTCTTCATCCGAGCGCGCTGGACGATGGATGGCGCGAAGACGCTCGTGGAGGCGGCGCGACGTTTTCGCGATCGCGCCGAGACTCTCGAACGGCTCGCTCGCGCCGGCTTCGAGCTCGATCAACCCGCCGACAACGGCTTCGCGATCGCGGTTCGTCCAGGCGAGGAGTCACCGATGCGTCTTGTCGAGGAGGACGCCAACACCAACTCGTAGCGCAAGTCCGGTCCGATGTACCGATGCGATGGAAGAGGACTGGCGCAAAGTGGTGGACGGGCAATGGCTACGTGACTGCATGGAGGAGTGGCGCGACTGGGGCCATCTGGTCATCGGGGCGAAGTGGACGATGGACGGAGCGACAACCCTCGCCGAGGCGGCCTCCCGACACCGCGAGCGCGCCGAAGAGCTTGACGATCTCGCACGGGCGGGCTTCGAACTCGAGCAACCGGTCGATGACGACTACGCGTTCATCGTCCGTCCCGGCGAGGAGTCACCGATGCGTCTTGTCGAGGAGGACGAGTGAGCCAAGAGGACACCCAGGACATCGAAGTCGGCGAGCCCATCTACCAATGTCGGGACTGCGGCAGCGTGACGATCCGCGGGAAGTGGTCCATCGAGGGCGCGAAAACGCTGACCGACGCGGCGCGAATGCTCCGCGACTACGCGCACGAGCTCGAGCACATGCGGGCTTCCGGCCTCGAGCTCGCAACTCCCGTTGAGGCCGACTACGGGACCGTGCGGCCGGGTGGTGTCTTGTCGGACGACGACACGGAGGACGACGAATGACGCCGCATCCGCGCCTCCACCTTCTCCCGGGGGGCCAGCGCGATCGTTCCGACTCCCTCGACGGCAAAGGACGCGACCGCGTTCGCGAACCCCGTCGCCGCTTCGAGATCGTCGCCATCCGCGAGGGCGAGTGCGAGCCCGGCGCAGAAGGCGTCGCCTGCACCGGTCTGATCTACCACCTCGTCCGCCGGGAAGCCCCCGACCTCGACCTCCCGCCCGCTGCGTAGGACGATCGCGCCCCGCTCCGCGATGGTCACGATCACCGGGGCCGTTTTCGCCCAGCCACGGGCGAGATCTAAGTCGCCCTCGATGTCTTCATCGCTGACGACCGCGACGCTCACACGTTCGAGTACGTCGTGCGCCTCGTCCCATTCGCGCCGCCTGATCGTGCCGTCTGCATCCCAAGACCGTAGGTAGCCCTGAGCCGCGAGGACCCGCGGGGCGTCGCCGTACACGTCGAAGACGGAAGGCTCGATCTCATGCGCGATCGACGCGAGCACCACCGAGCGGGTCTCCCGCAACGCCGGCGGAATGGCGTCGGCGCCGATACCTTTCGCGCGAGCTTTCAGGCGCAGCCGCCTGCGCCCGTCGACGTAGCGGAAGGAGAAGGTCGTGGTGACTTCGCTCTCGAGCGCGTGCAGCTCGATGCCCAGCTCCCGGCAACGCGCCGCGAGCCGGTCACGCTCCTTCGGTCCGACGCGCGTGAGAAGCGCGACCCGATCGCCGAGGCACGCGGCGGCGGCCGCCGCGTACGTCGCCGTGCCGCCGATGCGCCACTCCGGATCGCCCTCGAACTCGTCGCGCGCCGTGTGTCCGATCGTGACCAGATCGAACATCAGACGTTAAAGAGCACGTGTAATACCTCTCCGTCTTTCACTGGGTACGTTTTTCCTTCTGTCCGCATGACCCCGAGCTTCTTCGCGTTTGCCTCGCTCCCCGCTTTGAGGAGCTCCTCCCATCCGATGACCTCGGCGCGGATGAAGCCGCGCTCGAGATCGGTGTGGATCGCACCGGCCGCCTGCTGCGCGGGCGCGCCGCACGGAACGGTCCATGCGCGGACCTCGTCGTCGCCAACCGTGAAGAACGAGCAGAGCCCGAGAAGCTCGTACGTCGCGCGAATGAGACGCTCGAGCGCAGGCTCCGCGAGCCCGAGGTCCTTCCGAAACGACGCCGCCTCTACGGGCGGCAGCTCCGCGATCTCAGCCTCGAGCTTCGCGGACACCGGCACGACCGCGCTCGCGCGGTGCGCCTTCGCGGCTTCGCGCACGGGCGCGATGATGCGCTCGGGGTCGGCGACGTCGTCTTCGTCGAGGTTCACGGCCACGAGAACCGGCATGCGGGTGAGAAAACGAAAGCCGCGGATCGCCTTCTCCTCGTCCGGATCGAGGTCGAGGTCGCGGAGCGGTCGTTCCTCCGCCAGCGCCGCGATCGCGCGCTGCAGCACGGCCTTCTCCCGTTCCTTCATCTCGCGCTCTGGTCCCTTGGAGCTCCGAAGCTCTGGCTCGATCCGCTCCAGGCGTCTCTGGACGATGGCGTGATCGGCGAAGAGAACCTCGAGCTCGACGGTCGAAAGGTCGCGCACGGGGTCGACCGATCCGTCCACGTGCGGGACCGACGGCGCGCTGAATGCGCGCACCACATGCACGATCGCGTCAGCGGTGCGCAGATCGCCGAGCTTCTGCGTGGAGATCGCCTGACCGGGCTTTTCGGCGTGGGCGAGGCCGATGTCGCGGTACATCACTTCGGCATAGGTGATCTTCTTCGGTTTGTAGAGCGCCGAGAGGTCCGCGACGCGCCGGTCTGGCACCTTCGCGACGCCGACGTTCGTCTCCGCCTCGGCGCCGGCGAAAGCGCCGGTGGTCGCGTGCGCGCCCGTGAGGAGGTTGAACAGGGTGGTCTTGCCGACATAGGGCAGTCCGGTGATCGCCGAGACGACGTTCACGCGAGGCTCGTCTCGCTGACCTCGGGTGGATCCTCGTGGAAGATCGCGCGCGCGATCGCGCGGAACCGGTCGACGGGGCCCGTGCAGAGGAGCGCGTGCTCGGCGCGGCCGCCGGCTCGGGTGAGCCGATGCGACGCGAGGACCTCGCGCACCGCGAGCGCCGTCGTCGTTGCGGAGTCGACCACGCGAACGTCGCGGCCGGCGACCTTCTCGATCGCGGCGCGCAGAAGCGGGTAGTGCGTGCAACCGAGAAGAAGCGTGTCCACGACGGGCCGGACGACCCCACCCTCGGTGAGGAGCGGCTCGACGTATTCGCGTACAGCGTCGAGAGCCTCAGGACCTTCGGCCTTGCCATCCTCGACGAGCGGAACGAGCTTGGGGCAGGCCTGCTGAGCGACGTCAACCAGCGGGTCGAGATCGCGGAGGGCGCGCACGTACGCACCGCTCCGGACCGTGAGCACGGTCGCGAGGACCCCGACCGCGCGCCGCGCCGTGGCTGAGAGCGCCGCGGCGGCACCCGGCCGGATGACACCGATCGTCGGAACGGGAAATTCGTCGCGCACCGTCTCCAGCGCGACCGATGTCGCGGTGTTGCAGGCGATCACGACGAGCTTGCAGTCAGCCTTCGCGAACCAGCGCATCGCCTCGCGGGTAAAGCCAACGACTTCGGCAGGTTCGCGCGGGCCATACGGCATGCGCGCCTCGTCGCCGAGATAGATCGTCGACTCGTTCGGGAGCTGACGGCGAAGCTCGCGCAGCACGGTGAGCCCGCCGACGCCCGAATCGAACACGCCGATCGGCCGGTCGGCGGCCCCGTTCACGGAGGGTTAGCGGCGCTGCTGCTGGATGAGCGCGTTGGCGAGCGAGTCGATCGCCCTCGACACGGCGGAGTTGGGCGACGAAAGAACGAACGGCTGCTGCTTGTTCAGCGATTCCTGGACCAGCTTCGCGTCGGTCGGGATCTCGCCGACGACCGGAAGGTTAAGCGTGTGCTCGATGCCGCCCTTCG
>Ga0207646_10000938_pt1 | contig 37489 bp, 35 predicted proteins | sample KBSK5502metaG_FD_184343 | JGI IMG/M metagenome (GOLD analysis project Ga0207646, IMG submission 184343) | Corn, switchgrass and miscanthus rhizosphere microbial communities from Kellogg Biological Station, Michigan, USA - KBS K5-50-2 metaG... | ecosystem: Host-associated > Plants > Roots >... | reverse complement strand
GTGCCGCTCTTCAACGGTTCTTGGGCGCTCAACATCCGGCTGCCAAACAAGCCCAGCACGGCGCCCACTGCCAACGCGATCCCGAGCAACAAATAGATGCGCTTCATGGAGCCCCCTTTCACAAAGAGCTGGCACAGGTTGCGGATCGGATTTCAACTTATTGGTGTTACCTTTCCGGCAGGCCTTCGTTTCGGTCTAGATTAATGTCCCAAGTCAGGAGCTCACTTGTTAACGTCGCCATGCTTGCTTACTTCGGAGCCGGGAACACAACCAAGCTGATCCCGCCCCACCGCCTGCCGCATAGAATTTTGGTTCCATCCGGCGACCAGCGAGGGTTGACGAACTCTCCAGCTGCATCCGTCAACTGGCGGACGCCAGTGCCATCCCGGTTCATCACAAAGATCTGGAATCCATTCTGCACGTGGCGCGAGAAGACAATCTTGTTACCATCCGGGGACCACGAGGGCCATCCGTCCAATGTGGATGATCCCGACAGGTTATGGTCGCCGGAGCCATCCGCATTCATGACGAAAACCTGCGACACTTCGCCCTGTTGCCGGCGATGCAGAATCGACCTTCCGTCGGGCGAGAACGACGCATAGGTGTATCCGCCGCCGTGGGTGATTCGTTGCAGATCGCTTCCGTCGGGGCGGATCGTGGCTAGATCAATGGAGTCGTCCCTCTTCTCGCCGATGATCCGCTTCTCATCGGAGGTTTTGTCATCGTTCTGGCCTGCCTCGCCGAAGTGCGTGGTATTGAAGAGGATTCGTGAACTGTCTGGCGACCACATGGGGTGGATGTTCTGGCCCAGCCGGCGCGTCACCTGCCGCACATTGCTCCCATCCGCGTTCATGACGAAGATGTCAGAGACATCATCATGGACGGAAACGAACGCAATCTGCCTGGCGTCAGGCGACCAAGCAGGCGAATCGTCTTCATTCGCGCCCCTTGTGATCTGCCGCATGTCGCTGCCGGTTGCGTCGCTGCTCGCGTCTAGGATGTGCACTTTCATACCGCCATGCCGATTGGAGATGAGAACAATCTGCCGGCCATCCGGAGACCAAGCTGCCTCGTAGTCCACCAGGTAAGTGATCTGCGGAACTCGCTTGAGCGGGAACTCCTGCGCCACCACAAAGACCGCAGTCGTGCAAAGCAGCAGCCCAAACCCGAGCCGCTTCACAATCAGAGCCATGTCTCTTTTAATTTTAATCCCAGGGCTCAAATCTTCTCGTGGATGAATCCACGATCGGCTGCAAGGTTGCTCTCTAGCTCACCCAACTTATGAACAATGAAATCGACCAGTTTTCCGTAAGGATCGAAACCCACAATCCGCACGGCATCGGTTACGAAGTTGGACAACGCGTTCACGTCGTAGAAATAATGCCGGCCGTCTCGGTCATCCACCAGATACTCGATGCCTCCGAGATCTAAATGTGCCTCCCTCGCGATGGCCAAGACTTCCCCCACGATGGCTGTGGGTGGACGGTAACCTTCGATGTGCATCCGGCGCTTCTCGGGCTCCCCACCGGGACAATATTCAACAACTGGTTTGCCTTCGGTGGAGCTGGCCTTTTCGTCTTGGCAAATGTCTGCCGGGCAGAGGTTAAATCCCCCGGCCTGAGGTGGGAAGAGGCGAATCGCGTAAAGGAATTTCCCGTCGAGTACTTCCACGCGCACAACGGCGCCGTCACGAGCGGGCAAGAACTCCTGTACCAGCGCGGTCTGGTCGATGCCTAGCTCAATGGTCCCCGCCTGAACAGCGCCTGCCAGGTCCTCCCGCCGGGCAAAATACTGGATTTTGGCCCCGCTGCCCCCAATATTCGGCTTGATGATGAGCGGAAATTGCAGGCCGCTCGATGCTTCCAGGACTTGGGAGGCGTGGTTGACCACTCGGGCTCGGGGATAGCGCAGCCCCAAGCGCTCGAAGATCTCGATTTGGGCGCACTTCGAAGTTTCTATCAAATAGGATTGGTATCCATTGATGACCCTCACCCCGGTGTCCTCGAGATAGCGTAGGAACTCTCGGCAAAAGAAGATCCCCTGGCCATGACCTCGCAAATAGGATGAAGGACTCATGCGGTTCAACACCATAGGGTAGGGAAACGAGCGTGCTGCCGGGTCATAGGACAACTCCCCGGCGTAGAGGGGCACAAAAGCAACACTTCGCCGCTCCAGATGGGCGAAGAGCGGCTTGAACCACTCCGGGTGCTCATACAAAATGGCCAGGCGTGGGTTTGCCATAGAGGTCCCCTCGAATCACCCTCCCAATACCGCAGCTTCCTGGGTCCCCCGATGATTGTGACAGACGATTGTGACATAAAACTGACCTTTCTGCGACGGCAGGCACAAATAAGGTCAGCTTCCAAAACGAAGTCCTGGCCCGCGAGGCCGCTCAACAAAAATTGGTGGGCGGCGCACTCGCAGTCTATTCGAAGGCCATGACGTGAACCTCGCCCTGCCCTGCGCCAGGCCGAATGCAGCTCGCACCCTGCGGTCCCTCCATTGCGTGCAACCGCTTGGACTGCTGTAGCGATCCCTTTAGGACAGGAGCCGTTCCTGACCTAAAACTGGGCTCGTGACCAGCAGTTTCCTCGCCGCTATTTCTCTATCCTTGCTTCGTTACTGCTGCGGAGGTTGAAGCCGAATGCGAAACTTGCGCGAGGAAACATTGAAGCCGCCTGAACACCTCCCCGGCTCGGCATGGTTCGCCTGGTTGCGCAAACTGACGTTGCGCATCGGCGTGCTCACCGGGGTCTCTCTGTCGGCGGTGCTGGGCACCTGGTTGGTCGTCGCCAACCATGTTCGGTGGTCCTCGGATTTCGCCGGGATCCGCAACGAAGGGGCCGCAGCTTTGATGCTCCTGCTGATGCTGATTCCCATCGGACGCTTCCTGAGGTCGCCGGCGCGGCTGTTCATCTCCGGCCTCACCGCCTGGGGTGTGTTCACCTTCACCTATCTGGCCATGGGCCTGTATTTCGAGCGTCTGTACAGTCGGATGGGACCCCTGCATATGTTCATGCTCGGCGCCGTCGTCTATGGAGTTTTCGCTGTCGTTGCCTGGGTGACCCAGACGGTCTGGACGATGCGCCAACAGTCTCTGGCCGTCTCGCGCCCGCGCGCCTTCTGACGCCCCCGATTCATGCCCAATAAAGCTGACCCGCCGCGTGGTGGGCCAGAAACAGGACCCCAGCGGTCCCCCAGTGTGACCCTGGGGGTGTTGCAGCTTTGGGGCTAATCGCACATCCTCCCGTCTGTAGTTGCGCCTGCCCAATAGAAGTCCTATGATGAGGTCTCCAAAAGGGGAAAGCAAAAATGAAAAAAGCTCTGTCCTTGTTGATCGTGGCGGCGCTGATCGCCCTCCCCGCTCGTGCAGGGAGTCAAGAAAAGCAAAAAAATGAAGGGAAAGACCAAGAACGCCTGGAGAACGCCGGGAACGTTTTGAAGGAGATCCTGGACATCCCTGACGATATTCCACAAGACCTGTTGAATAAGGCCGAATGCGTGATTGTGCTCCCCTCGGTGGTCAAGGTCGCCTTTATCCTCAGTGGAAACTATGGCCGCGGCGCGATGACCTGCCGCACCGGTGAACATTTCACCGGGCCCTGGAGCGCGCCGGCTATGATGCGCCTGGAAGGCGGAGGCTTGGGCCTGCAAATAGGTGGCCAAGCGACGGACTTCGTCCTGCTGGTGATGAACCAGCGGGGCGCCGAAAGCGTTCTGAAAAGCAAGGTGAAGCTGGGTGTGGATGCTGCCGCTGCGGCGGGCCCCAAGGGCCGTGATGCCTCCGCCGCGACGGACGCCACCTTACGCGCGGAGGTCCTGACCTATTCGCGCTCCCGCGGGCTGTTCGCCGGGATATCGCTGGAGGGCTCGACGCTGCGGCAGGACAGCGAAGCCAACAAGAAAGTCTACGGCCGCGAGATTGAGGCCCGCGATATCGTCCGCAAAGGCGCCGTGCCGGTGCCGCCTTCGGGTCAGCACCTGGTCACGCTACTGAACCAAAAATCGCCCAAAAACCTCTCCGAGCCAAAGTCGTTGCAGTAGCCGTGCCGGCTCCGGATGAACCGCTGAGGCCGGAAAGCGCGCTCGGCGCGATTATCCGTACATCCGCATCGATCCATTGCGCCTCGCGCGTCAGAGCCGCGAGAGGCAGCGCCGAAACATTCTCTTTCGGTGGGCTCTCGTTTACATAGCCTTTTTCTTTCCGGGCGCGGGCTTCTTGGCTGCTCCCTTTAGCTCGATCTGCACAACATGAAGCATAGCAGCGCCCACGTTTTCCGTAGCGTGCGTCACTGCCTCGCTCCAGATTGCCGCACCCGCTTTACCCTCACGTTCTTCGGTCTTCCCATCAGGGTACGTGAACTTTGTCTTGCTATCGCTTAGGAAATAGACGACGTTAGCCGGATGCGAATGCATTGGCACTTTCTCTCCGGGTTTCACCCGAACGTCAAGCACCCGAACTTGGTCATTTTCGAGTAGGACTTTGTGGGTCTCCGGCGACACTTTCACCACATCTTGCGCCAGAGCCGTTGAGATCGCTAGGCAGATAAAGCCAGCCAGAAACAACACTCGACGCATATTCGCCTCCTTGCGCCAGATTTTGGATTGGCCGAGTTGACGCTGCCGAAGCCTACTCCTGTGACTCCCATCAGGTCAATCCTTTGTACTCGTCCACATGATTGGTGACACTTTCTGCCTTGACCAGGCTCTGCTGGTCATGGGCCCTTCGCCTACGCCTGTGCGGATTTCTGCGGTAGAACCCTCCAAGACCTAGGAAAAAGGCCCTGTTTAAGAACCATGAGGGGGAAAGTCCAAGCCCCTACATATCGGGGACTTACCAAAGAGGCCCCAAATGGCCGATTCCCAGTGTCACCAATCAATCTGAACGAGCACATCCTTGTAGTGTGGATACTTCAAGCGCAGGCCATCGCGTAGGTCGCCGCCGATCCGTTGCCTGCGTGTTAGAATCCCCTGCGCTAATGAGTCGTTCTTGGAGAAATCAAATATGATCCGCAGACTCCTGTTTGTTCTCGCTTTGCTCGGTGTGGTTGCTTCCGCTGCAGAGCGCCAGCCCAACGCGGACTATCGCGCGCGGCGCGTGGCGCTGGCCAAAGCCATGAGCGCAGACAGCGGCGCCCTGGTGCTGTTCGCGCCTACAGAGGCCGAAGGCCAGAACGACCTCTTCGGCTTTCGCCAAGAAGATAACTTCTACTACCTGACAGGTTGGACCGAGCCCGGCGCGGCCATCTTGATCAACTCCAATCCGTATGGCGAGATTCTTTTCCTTCCCGAGCACAACGCGACGCAGGAGAAGTGGACCGGCCCGAAGCTGGGCCCGGAAAGCCCTGACGCGCCCAAGGTCACCGGCTTCGACAGAGTCGCCAGCTTGGACAAAATGCATGATGAACTGCTGAAAGTCCTGCCGCAGCCTCGCGCGGTGATTTATTCCGACTTGGGCAATAACGGCCAGACGGCGGCGTCCACCGGTCCCGTGGAATGGCTGCGCCGCTCGAATTCGTTTCCCAACTACGTATCGTTCCGCGACGTCCGGCAAATGATGGGGAAGCTGCGCATGATCAAAGACGCCGGCGAAGTCCAGCTCATCCAGCGAGCCACCGACGCCTCGGCCGCCGGGCATCACGCCGCGCTCAAAGCGATTCATCCCGGCGTTTCCGAACGCGAAATTTCCGCGTTGATGCAGTATGAATTCGGCAAGCGCGGCTGCGAGCGTCCGGCGTACGCGCCAATTGTGGGTTCCGGCTTCTTTTCCACCGTGCTGCATTACTCCGACGACGACAAGATTATGAAGGACGGCGATGTGGTGGTGATGGACGTAGCGGGCGAATATTCTATGTACGCTTCGGACATCACGCGCACCGCTCCGGTCAATGGCAAGTTCACCGCACGCCAGCGTGAGATCTACAATATCGTTCTGGGCGCGCAGGAAGCCGCCATCCAGGCCTTCCAATTAGGTAAGTCCAAGCTGGAACGCGGCACGGGCGCCGATTCGCTTTTCAAGGTTGCCTACGACTACATCAACACCCACGGCAAAGACCTGCACGGCGAGCCTCTGGGCAAATATTTCATCCACGGATTAGGCCATCACGTGGGGCTGAACGTCCACGACCTCAACGATCCTGCTCCGCTCAACAAAGGCATGGTTTTTACTTTGGAGCCGGGCATTTACATTCCCGAAGAAAAGCTGGGCGTGCGGATCGAGGACATGTTTTATATCGATCAGGACGGCAAGCTGGCCATGTTGACCAAAGGCCTGCCGCGTACGCCGGACGAAGTGGAAGCGGCGATGAGGAAATAGCCGCCGAGATTGCCGGAAGCTACTTGTTCTCAGCTACCAGCAGCACGAACGAGCCGGGCTTCATGGGATGGGGGGCGTTGTGTAACGTGATCTCGTGAAGCGAGGTGGGTCGAAACAGCGGCCACTATTGCTCGCCCCCGCGGCAAATTGACGGGTTAGGTAAGCGGGACGCTTTGAAAGTGCACCCCCCCTCCCCCGCCCATATGTTGTTGGTCGCCCGGCCATCGCCTACTAGGGACGCGCTGAGCCGGAAACGAGATTCCAAGACCGCCCCTCCCCCGTGCTCCCATAGCAGCCGGGCGCGGGTGAGGCACGCCATAAGGGGTACCGCTCGGGCCCCTGTTTTCTGGCCCACCCCCCTGGGACCGAGGCGCACTCCAGGCTGGAAGAGAATTTAACTGCAAATACTGCAAATGTGAAAACTCTTGAACAATCTGGCCCCCCTGTGCAGATAGGGAAGCGTTAAATTTTCGTATTTGTTGCCTTTTCTTCTAGTTACATTACTTTGCTTTATTTCGAGGGATTGGTCTCTCAATTGCCGCAGAAGATGCCCGGTTTCCCGCCGTTGCGTGGATTGGCAAAGGCGTGTGGGTCCTGGATAAGGGTGGTTCGGCCCCCGGGATAGTTATCCTAATTGGTAAACGCTGAGGGTGGTAGCTGCTAGTGAGAGGCGGCGGATTGATTTTCTTGGAAAACCTTCGCCCAATCTCACGGAGGAACTGGTGCCCCAAGTCCGCCTGATCATGTTCCTTTTGCTGGCCCTTGTGTACTCCGGCGGGGAACTCTCAGAATTCCTAACGCTTACCGACGATACTTCCAACGATGGCGTGGTTGCCACCTCTGCGTTCAAAGTGCCTCACGCTGCCGCTTCTCGAATCATGTCCGCATGCAGCAACAAGTTTTTACCTCCGAGTGAACTCCCAGGCCTTTCTTTCCCGCATAAGCTGTCGCCCTTGACTCAATCAAGCCGAGATCTCCTACTCTTATTCTCCCTGCAAAGGAAATAGGCGTCGCCTCGGTAAAGGGTTGCTTTTCGGCCTCGTTTTTTTGAATTTGCCAAGCAATCCCAGATGGAAGGGTCGCTTCATTCGCACTTCCGCGGAGCGGCCGAGGCAAACGCACATATGAAGCAAGAGTCATCGGCGGGACTTCTTCTCGATTCCGGCAATCGGCCTGTGTACGCGGATGCCGAGGCCATTCGCGTGTTCGTCTACCCGGAGAACCCTGTAGAGATAAAGTCCGCGGGCAGCTACCTCGCGGAGAGAGTTCAAACGCTGGCCTTTAATGGTCAAGACCAGACTCAATTGCCTGCTGCGAGGGACTTCATCTCCGGGAGGCGGCGTTATTTGTGTCGCTTTTTTGTTCTGGAGTCTGACTGGAAGAAGGGCGCTGTACTTACTTTGGTTGTACTTATCGAGCGGGTCGGCCAGACGTCCTCCCCCGTTACTTCGGTGGCGCGGCAGTTCCATCTGACCTACCGCGAAAAAGAGACCGCAAGACTTCTCTTCGAGGGCCTAATTATCATGAGTGCTGGCTACGCTGCCGTCTTTTTGTCTCAACATTTCACAGCGTGTCCCAACCCAAGGGGAATTGAGCACAAGATTCCGGCCGGGCAACTATCGTGAATCGTGCACAGCGAGCTGCGGCTGCCCAGCTATCCCTTCCCTGCGACCAACCAGTGCGCAAGAAGCTAAATGCCATTCGAGTTCTAGTTGCCGACCATCAGCCGATCTTCCGGCAGGGGCTGCGAACACTTCTTCAGGCGGATCCTGACATCCGCGTAGTGGGAGAAGCCGGCGACGGCGTGACGGCCGTAACACTGACGCGTGAGCTGACGCCAGAAATCTTGCTTCTCGAGTTCGTGATGCCCGTGCTTTGTGGTTTGGAGGTTCTGCGCAAGCTGGCAAAACAGTCTGCTTGTGTGCGCACGATCCTTTTGGTCACGACGATCGATTCGGAGCTGCTGCTTGAGGCGGTGAAACTGGGCGCGCGCGGCGTTCTGTCCAGAGATTCGACTCCAGCCTTACTGCTTAAGTGTATTCGGTCCGTGATGGGGGGGCAGTACTGGTTGGGACGCGAAAGGGTTTCCGACTTGGCGCAAAGGCTCGGTGCCCCTGGCCTCCCCTCCGGATTTCAGGGATTCCAGAACAACCAGAAGAAATTGAATCTAACCCCCCGTGAGCTGCAAATCGCCTCCGCGATTGTTGACGGTGCGACGAACAGAGAGATAGCGCAAAAGCTTTCACTCAGCGAAGATACGGTCAAGCATCACCTCAGCAGAATCTTCGATAAGCTCGGCGTCTCGACTCGCTTGGAACTGGCGATGTTCGTCATGCACCATGGCTTCGTGGACAGGCATGGAACTGGCGAGGGCGCCGCGTAGCCTAGTTCCAGTACTGGTTGGGGCGGGAAAGGGTCTCCGACCTGGTACAGAGGCTCGGTGCCCCTCGTCTCCCCTTCGGACTTGAGAGACCCCAGAACAATCTGAACAACCACAGGAAATTGAATCTAACCCTGCGTGAGCTGCAAATCGTCTCTGCGATTGTTAACGGCGCAAAGAACAGGGAGATCGCGCGGAAGTTTTCGCTAAGCGAGGATACGGTCAAGCATCACCTAACCAGAATCTTCGATAAGGTCGGCGCCTCGACTCGCCTGGAACTGGCCATGTTCGTGATCCACCATGGCTTGTTGGATGGGCATGGCACTAGTGCGGGCGCCAGGCATCCGAATTCCATCGCCCCAGCGGTAAAAGTCAAGTCCTGATCCGCCACTTTCGTGCTCTCCTCGGCACTTTTGTGCCGTTGCGTGTCCCCTATTCGCATGTTAGAAACGCGTCGCACGTTGTTAAAATCACGGCCTCTCTGGCGCTGAGCCCTGCGGCGCAACGGTAGGCCAGGAGGAACCAAATGCGACGGATGATCGCGATTGCAGTGATGTGTCTATTTGTTCTGGGCAGCAGCTTGCCCATCCAGGCCCAGAATCCCGGCTTCAATAAGCTGAGCGCCAGCATTAGCGGCACGACGCTCTCGGTGACCTTCAAACTGACCGGCCTGGGCGACGCAACTACTGTTGCTGTCACCCTTTCGGACGACGTCAGCTTTACGTGCACCTCTCATGGTCAGGGCGGCACAGTAACCACTTCGGCGCATCAAACACTAAATGAAACCACAACGTTCACGGTTGGGCCTAAGCCTGGAACCAGTTCTGGAACCGTGTCATTCACACCCGACTGCCCCGGTAGCCAGAAGGTGGGGGGTCCTGTTGTTTTCAGCAACGTTTCGATTTCGGCTTCAGCTACGACGGGGACTGCCGGCCCTGTGGCTATAACAAATGTAAACGGGGTGTTTGTCTGCTCTAACCTGACGAACTGCTGATCGGTGGCCCGGTTCTGTGGTGAACCGACGGGAGAAGCTTGGCTCTCAGGCCGCCTGCAAAACAAAAGCGGCCAGCCGGGTCTTTCGACTGGCCGCTGTGTGGGGGAAATTGGCCTAGGGTTTGTGACCGGCGTAGATCTCAAACCCGCCGTGGATAAAACCAGTGGTGTTGTCGTTGGTCGCGTTGGCGTCGCGGTGATCGGAGAAAAACGGATAAGCCACGGCGCCCCAGCAGGCTACGCCGGAATAATCGCCCGGGCCGTTAGGGTTCCCATCGAAGTCTGAGTTCACGTCGGTCACCTTGGAGTCGGTGAAGGTCGCGCCGCCGTCGGTGGAGCGAGAAAGGTAAGTATTTGTCCGGCAGTTGTTGGGGTCATCACGCCGGTCCAGATAGCTGATGTTCACCCCACCCAAGCCGTCAATCCCAATCGCTGGGTTGTATTGTTGGCCCGCGCTGGTGGCGCTCACCCGTTTCGGTGCCGACCAGTGAGCTCCGTGGTCGGTGGAAATGGTGATAAAAACATCGAGGTTGACACCGGGACCGTGACCCGCATCTTTGGCAAACACCACATAGATGTTGCCCTGCGAATCTATCGCCATTTGCGGTGCCGGCGTGGCAAATCGTCTACCGTTGCAGGTCGGGACAACGCCGAATCCAATGTTCGTCGAAGCCACGGCAACGTCCGTGCCCCAGGTGTTGCCCCCATCAGTTGATTTGTCAATGAAGATTCCCTGCCGGGCATAGTCATGCCACAGAACGTAAACGGTGCCGTCGGGGGCCACTGCCGGGAACGCATAGATCACGCGCTCAGACAATGAGGTGCCGTCGTTGATCTCGACTGGCGCAGACCAAGTCAGCCCTTGGTCGGCAGAGTAAGAAACCAGTAGGAGCTGGTTTACGGTAAAACCTGAAGGCTGGTTCCGATCCCAGGCAACATAGAGGCGATCCTTGAACGGGCTCGAGGGGCTGGAATCGGCGGCGATCCAATACTTATCCTCAAAAGCAGAAAGATTTGGGTGGAGCACAATAGGGTTCGTCTTCGCCCAAGTCAGCCCAGCATCAGTCGAGCTAACCGCCACCACCCCGTTGGCGCCACTCGCAGGATCATACACCCCGTAGGCTAGGAAGGCCCGGCCAAGGCTGTCTACCGCCACGGATGTGTCAAAACCTACCAGGAACTTATCGCCACCCCACGTGCGACTGAGCTTGAACCGCTGCCAGGCAATCCCGCTGGTGGAAACCAGGGCCGCAGCTCCACAGTCCCCGAAGTTACCTGGCGAAGCGTGGGTACTGCAGTTTCCAGGATAGATGTCGTTCGAGGAGCCCATCAGCCGACCCAGCAAAGCATTGGCCGCAAGCATGGGCTCGCCCTGATAGGAGTCTTCCGCGCAGCTAGCGTCGAAGTTGTTTGCGGAGGGTGGGAAGCAATCCGGCACCATAAGGACCGCGGCGTTTTGGCCAAAGTCTCCTCCGCCACCGCCGTTGCCCCCTCCACCGTTGCCGCCCCCACCGCCCGGCGCGCCTGTCCCGACCAGCTCAAACATTTCTTCCCTTAACTCCAGTCGAAAAGGCATGGGGTGGTCTTTATCCGCCGCCGCGCCCTCAATCCCCGCATGCCTGGGAAGTGTGACGAACGCTGGAGGCGCTTGTGGCTGGCTCTGCGCGGCGGCCGTTCCAATAGCGGCCACAACCAGCGAGACGCCAAGGAGAAGTTTTGCTAGCCACTTCCAAGAGGAAAAGTTAGAGGCAGATTTACTCACGACACCCCCCAATCCCTGAGGCTGTGATACTGAGACGCCCGGCTTACAAACCAAGGTGTACTAGCTACGTTCGTCACGTTCCCATGGTGCTTTGGTACTATCTTGTCGAGAGAGCTACCCTGCGCACGTGGCCACGACATCGCACGCGCAAGCAGGGACAGGGAAGGAGTAGCGGGTGGGCCAGAAACGGTCCCAGTGTGGCGCGCCGAACCCGCGCCCGGCTGCCTGAGGGACTGGGAGGGGGGCAGTTTTTCGATCGCGTTTCCGGCTCAGCGCGTCCCTAGTAGGCGATGGCCGGGCGACCACAACATATGGGCTGGGAGGGGGGGTGCACTTTCAAAGCGTCCCGTTTACCTTACCCCGCGGCAAATTGACCGCGCCAGGCATCACGCCTATACTCAGAGTGGGGAGCAAACTTTGAGTGTTCTGAAGAAAATCCTTCGGATTTACCGCGAGCCAGAAACCCACTGGGTGGGCGACGGCTTCCCCGTCCGCACGATTCTCTCCCACCAGCGGCTTGGTTCAGACATCAGTCCATTCCTGCTGCTTGACTATGCTGGCCCCGTGGATTTTCCGCCTGCCAAGGAGCCGCGTGGAGTGGACGAACATCCCCACCGCGGCTTCGAGACTGTCACGATTGTTTACCAGGGGGAACTGGACCACCGTGATTCCGCCGGCAATTCAGGTTCGATTGGGCCTGGCGACGTGCAGTGGATGACGGCGGCTTCCGGGGTGGTGCACGAAGAGAAGCATTCCAGAGAATTCACCGAGCGTGGAGGAACCATGGATATGGTTCAACTCTGGGTGAACCTTCCGGCCAAGGTCAAGATGTCTCCACCCCGCTATCAGACGATCCTGAACCGCGATATCCCAGTAGTCGTTTTGGCTGGCGGAGGCGGCTCTGTGCGGGTGATTGCAGGCGAGTATGAGGGAAGGAAGGGACCAGCACAGACGTTTACTCCGGTCAATGTGTGGGATCTCCGCCTGAAGTCCGGGCAAGAAGTGACATTCAACCTTCCCGAGGGCTTCAACACGGCCGTTGCCGTGTTGAAGGGAAAGGTGACAGTTAACGGCACTGAGAACGCCAACGGCGCGGAGCTCGTCCTCTTTGAACGTGACGGGGATCAAATCACGCTTCGTGCTCAGCGAGACGCAACTCTGTTGATGCTAAGCGGACAGCCGATTGATGAGCCGGTTGCCAGCTACGGGCCGTTCGTCATGAACACGCAGGAAGAAATTCGGCAGGCGGCCGAGGACTACCGCAGCGGCAAGATGGGAACGCTCGACCTTCGAATCAAGTCTCGCGGAGCAACCCGCGCCAAACGAGCCGCGAAATGACGAAGGTTGCCACCTGGGCAGGTTTGGCGTTGTTTTTCGTTGGAAGTGTTGCCTTGAATTCCGGCGCGCAGGTGCCTGCGCGGAGCAGCCCGCCTCAGGCAGAGAGTCCCGAGGCCATCAAGCAATCGAACCAGGAGAAGGTGACCGAGATCAAAAAGCAGATCGAGGGCAAGGAGAACCAGCCGGCCGAAACCGTCTTCGAGAACATCCAGTTGTTCAAGGGGGCGCCCGCGGAGCGAGTGCTGATGATCATGCAGAGCTTCAGCAATGCTCTCGGCGTGAGCTGCGCGCATTGCCACGTCCCAGGCGAATGGGAGAAAGAAGATAAGCCGCAGAAACAGATCGCGCGCGACATGATGAAGATGATTGGCACAATCAACAACGATCTTCTGAAGAACATCAAGAACTTGAAAGGGCCGAATCCCATCGTCAACTGCACCACGTGCCATCGCGGTCAGCTCAAGCCCGCGCTCAACCTCGAGGAACCCAGGCCCGCGAAATAACGCTCTAAGGAGAAGCCATCATGGAACAACCTGTGATTTTGAGTGCCGTTCGCACTCCCATCGGAAAATTTCAAGGCGGCTTGGCTCCACTTTTCGCGCCGCAACTCGGCGCGCAGGTGGTGGCCGAGGCCGTGCGCCGCGCGGGCATTGAGCCGCAACAAGTGGACGAGATCATCATGGGCAACGTGGTGCAGGCCGGCCTGGGGCAGAACCCGGCGCGGCAGGCAGGCCTCCGCGGCGGGCTGCACCCCCGCGTCGCCGCCATGACGGTCAACAAAGTTTGCGGGTCGGGACTGAAATCGGTGGCGCTGGCCGCACAGGGCGTCCAGCTTGGCGAGTCGGAGATCGTCGTGGCCGGCGGGATGGAGTCCATGTCCAACTGTCCCTACCTGCTGCCGCAGGCGCGCACCGGCTACCGGCTGGGCCACGGACAGATCCTCGACTCGATGATCAGCGACGGCCTGTGGGACGTTTACGAGGATTTCCATATGGGCATGACCGGCGAGCTCGTCGCCGAGAAGTACAAGGTCTCGCGGCAGGACCAGGATCAGTTCGCGGTCGAAAGCCACCAGAGGGCCGTGCGCGCCATCAAGTCGTGTTTCTTTGAATCGCAGGTACTGCCGATCGAAGTGCCGCAGAGAAAGGGCGCGCCCGTGGTGGTCAAGCACGACGAGTCGCCGCGCGAGGATACCTCGCTCGAAGCGCTGGCGAAGCTGAAGCCTGTGTTCAAGAAGGACGGCACGGTGACCGCGGGCAATGCGCCCGGCACCAACGACGGCGCCGCGGCGCTCGTGGTCACCAGCGAGCGCAACGCCTCGCGCCTGGGGAAGACTCCGATGGCGCGCATCGTGGGCCAGGCCGTCTCCGGCGTCGAGCCGAAATGGGTGATGATGGCGCCGGTCGAAGCCGTCGAGAAGCTGCTGAAGAAGCTCGGCTGGGACCGCGAGCGCGACGTGGACCTGTACGAGCTGAACGAAGCCTTTGCGGTGCAGGCCGTGGCGGTGATGCGCGAGCTGCACCTGAATCCGGAAAAAACAAACGTCAACGGCGGGGCGGTCGCCTTGGGCCATCCCATCGGCGCTTCGGGCGCGCGCATCCTGGTGACGCTGCTCCACGAAATGCACCGGCGCAACCTGAAGCGCGGCATCGCCGCGCTGTGCCTGGGCGGCGGCAACGCCGTGGCGCTCGCCGTCGAGCGTTAGTTACAAGGGCCATCTCATTCGTCTTTGAATCGGCTCTTCGTTGCATCTGCAGAGGCACGGCACTTGTGGTGCTAGCCCTGAGCGCAGCCGAAGGGAGCGAAGTCGAACCACCTGTGGTGAGCGAAGTCGAACCATGCCGTGCCTTTAGGCCTTTTATGTTTTGCCCGCTTTGCAAAGCCGAATACCGCGAAGGCTTTTACCGCTGTGCCGATTGCGACGTGGACCTGGTCCACTTCCTGGCAGAACCGCCCGCTGAAGAGGCCCCGGGTGAGTCTCTCGAGCTTCTCTGGCGAGGCCAGGATCCCGTCCTTTTCACGGCCGTTCTCAGCGCCCTGAATGACGCGCAAATCGCCCACCACGATAGGACGACCCAGGATAACCAAGGTCTTTCCTCGCCGTCTTTTCCCGCGGTGTACTCGGCGCCCGGCTTTGAGATTCGTGTGTTTCGCTCTGACCTGGAGGACGCGCAACGCATCCTCGGGGATGTGCTGCAGGCCCTGTTGGCAGGGGCGGATTCCACTCCTGCGCCGGAAGGCGCCCTGGAAAACCAAGACATGGGTGTTGGAGGGATCTCGAACGACTGGAATCTGGAGGAGGCCACCGCCGAGGTATGGTCGGGGAACGATCGAGCGATGGCGCAATTCGTCGCAGACACCTTCCGCGAAAACGGCATCGCCAGCCGGACGCTCGCGGAATCAGGCGCGGCTGCTCGCATTCTGGTGCGCGCGCAGGATCAAGGGCGTGCCCGCGAAATCATCCGCCAGATCGCCGCGGGCCTCCCGCCCGCATAGTCGCGCTTGACCTCCTTTGTCTCCTGTGTTTCCTTTGCTTCCTCTGTCGGCTTTCTCCGGGAGGTTTCCTTGGAACTCGAGGACATCAGGACCGTAGGCGTGCTCGGCGCGGGCACGATGGGCAACGGCATCGCGCACGTCTTCGCGAAGTCCGGCTTTTCGGTCGTCCTGCGGGATGTGGAGACCGGCTTCGTGGACCGCGCCCTCGAGACCATCGGAAAGAACCTCGATCGAGAGATCAAAAAAGGCAAGTTGGCAGAAGTGGAGAAGCCCAAAATCGTCCGCCGTATCCAGGGAACGACCGAGATGGCCTCGCTCGTCGGCGCCGATTTCGTGGTCGAGGCGGTGCCCGAACGGCTGGAGCTGAAGCTCGCGGTGCTGGAGGAAGTGGACAAGCTGCTGCGGCCCGAAGTCATCCTGGCCAGCAACACGTCCTCGATTTCCATCACCGGGCTGGCCGCGGCCACCAGCCGGGCGGATCGCTTCGTGGGGATGCACTTCATGAACCCGGTGCCGATGATGGTGCTGGTCGAGGTGATCCGCGGCTTGCAGACCAGCGACGCCACGCTGGCGACCACGGTAGCGCTCTGCGAAAAACTCGAGAAGAAGCCGGTGACGGTCAACGACGCGCCGGGCTTTGTCTCCAACCGCGTGCTGATGCCGCTGATCAACGAAGCGGCCTATTGCGTGATGGAAGGCGTGGCCTCCGCCGAGGCGGTGGACGCCGTGATGAAGACGGGGATGAACCATCCCATGGGGCCGCTCGAGCTGGCTGACCTGATTGGGCTGGACGTGTGCCTCGACGTCATGGAAGTGCTCTACGTAGGCTTTGCCGATTCGAAGTATCGTCCCTGCCCGCTGCTGCGGAAAATGGTCTCGGCTGGGTGGCTCGGCCGGAAGTCCGGCCAGGGCTTCTATACCTACTAGGGCCTACTAGCGGCGGCGTGCCCGGGGGGGGAGGATTTCCCTTTGCTTTTTCTTCGCCTTGTGTTAGTATCCCTCGGATAAACACCCGCACCAGGCAGGCACTCTCTGGTAAACTGCGGCTGGCGGCTCAGCGTCCCCAGGAGTCAGATTTCTCCCCTAACGAGGTGGGACCATGGCGGATGACAAAACCAAGATGCTGGAGTCAGCCATCGCGCAGATTGAGAAGCAGTACGGCAAGGGCTCGATCATGAGGTTGGGCAACAAGGACGTGCTGGTCCCGGTCAGCGTGATCTCCACCGGTGCCCTTTCGATCGATGCGGCCCTGGGCGTGGGCGGCTTCCCGCGAGGCCGCGTGGTGGAAGTGTTCGGGCCGGAATCCGGCGGCAAGACCACGCTGGCGCTGCATGTGATCGCCGAAGCGCAGAAGACGGGCGGGCAGGCAGCGTTCATTGACGCCGAGCACGCGCTCGACCCGAGCTACGCGCGCAAGCTGGGCGTGGACGTGGACAACCTGCTGGTGTCGCAGCCGGACAACGGCGAGCAGGCGCTGGAGATTGCCGAGACGCTGATCCGCTCGGGCGGCGTGGACGTGGTGGTGGTGGACTCGGTGGCGGCGCTGGTGCCCCGGGCCGAGCTCGAAGGCGAAATGGGCGAACCGCAGATGGGCCTCCAGGCGCGGCTGATGTCTCAAGCGCTGCGGAAGCTCACCGCCATTGTCTCGAAATCCCGCACCTGCCTGGTCTTCATCAACCAGATCCGCGAAAAAATCGGCGTGCTCTTCGGCAACCCCGAAACCACAACGGGTGGCCGGGCGCTGAAGTTCTATTCCTCGATCCGGCTCGACATCCGCCGCATCCAGTCCATCAAGGACGGCGACCGCGTGGTGGGCTCGCGCACCCGCGCCAAGGTGGTGAAGAACAAGGTGGCCGCCCCGTTCCGCGAGGCCGAATTCGATATCGTCTATGGCGAGGGCATCTCACGCGAGGGCGATCTACTCGACCTAGGCGTCGAGAAGGGCCTGATCGAAAAGGCAGGCACGTGGCTCAGCTTTGGTGGCGAGCGCCTTGGCCAGGGCCGCGAGAACGCCCGGCTCTTTCTCCGGGAGAACGCCGACATTCGCGAAAAAATCGAACAGGGGCTGCGCAAACAATTGGGGTTACCCACCGTGGGACCCGCTGAAGCGGAGCACTCCGCGCCGCAGGCTGCGGCGGCTGCGGCCGCAAAGAGCAAAACTGCACGCTGAGACCCCCTGGTACCCCGGTACACGAAAAAGACAATGGAGGGTGGAAATTTACCTGCTTTTCCTATTGCGCTCGGGCACATAGTTTCTCTAGAATCAGTTTCCGCTTGAAGGGCCAACGAAAGGGCGGAAGAAAGCGTCAAATGGAGAGGATGGGCTTGCGCTTGAGCTATCTGCAGTACATTTCCTTCCTGCTTTGTTTGCTCCTGGCGTGCGAGCCTGCTGCGTTCGCCGCAACGCGGGCGCGGAAACGCGCCATGCACTACCGCTATGGCGTGCCCACCTACGCCGATTCCACCAAGAACGACATCGCGGATTTCGACGATCCGGTGGTGCGCCAGGTGGCCGTGGAGGCGCTGGGGCGCTATAACGGCTCGGTGGTCGCGATTGATCCCCAGTCGGGCCGCGTCCTCTCGATCGTCAACCAGAGGCTGGTATTTTCCTCCGGTTTCATTCCTTGTTCCACGATCAAGCCGGTGATTGCGCTGGCGGCCCTCGAGGAAAACGTCATCACGCGCGACACGATGATGCCGGTGGCCCGCCGCCGCTTCATGAACCTGACCGAGGCCATGGCGCATTCCAACAACGCGTTCTTCGAAGGGCTCGGCCGGCGGATGGGTTTTGAGACCGTGGCGCGCTATGCGCGCCTGCTCGGCCTGGGCGAGCTGGCGGGCTACAACATCCCGGAGGAATATCCCGGCGCGTTGCCGTCCGAGCCGCCGGTTCGCGGCGGTGTCGCACGGATGTCCAGCTTCGGCGAAGGCATCCAGATTACGCCGCTTCAGCTTGGTTCGCTGGTCGCCACGCTGGCGAACGGCGGCACGATCTACTATCTGCAGTATCCGCGCAGCGAAGTAGAGCGGCAAGGCTTCGCGCCGCGCATCAAGCGCAAGCTCAGTATCGAACCGCTGCTGCCAGAGCTGCGCGACGGCATGCTGGCAGCCGTGCTCTATGGGACTGCGCGCTTGAGCTACGATCCCGAAGGAGAGCAGGCGCTCGGCAAGACGGGCACGTGCTCGGACCAGAGCTCGCGCCTGGGCTGGTTTGTCTCCTACGCGGACCAGCTTCACCCGCGCATCGTGCTGGTGGTCCTGCTGCGTGGCAACACGCGCCGCGTGAAGGGCCCCACCGCTGCCCAGATCGCCGGCCACATCTACCGCGGCTTGCGCGAGCACAACTACTTCGTCGAGACGCGGCCGGAGACCCCGGTCACGGTGAGCTCCCTCGCCGGCGATTCCAGGCGCTGACGCTCCGCGCGCTTCTCGCTCCTGAACGTTCTCCGCGGATTCTTCTGCGTGCGCGCCGGTGCACGCTTCTTCTTGGCCGCGTATTTGCACTTCAGCCGTGCCCCTCACGGAGGGCTTCGGATTATCGGTGTGGGCGCACCCGGCCAGCTTTTTGCCAGAGGTGCAGGCGTCGCGGCTCGAATTGCGCCTCGTAACACGTGTCGCAGAGTTCTTCGATACCCTCTCCGACATGGCGCGGGCGAAATGTTCGACCGCATTCGGCGCAGACTTGGTCCGAACGGCGGCTGGGGCGATTGGGCGGGATGAAGAGGACACCTTCCATCGGGTTTTCCTCCCTTTGTGGGTGCTGCGGTGTCCGCTGCGGAGCGCGTTGGGCCTTCACAGGGAAGGGGCGAAACGCCGGCGGGGAAGATTTCAAGCAACCCCGTGTCCAAAAATGGTCTTTCGCCAACCGATTGAGAATGCATGGCTTCCGGACAGCGCAAGAATCGAAGGGCAAGAACGTTTCCGAATCTGGGCATTCTTTGTGACCTTCCGGCTCATCCTGGTGCTGACGGAGTGCAGCCTTCCTCAAAGGGTTGCTCAGTAGGGACGCTCGGCCATTTCTTGTTTTGACACACGCATTCCAGTTGGGCGAAATGGAACGTGGGTTATTCTGCTTCCCCCTGAGAGGCACTCGCTTTGTCAGGGGAAGCGGAGGGGAAAGGCGTCCACCGCGGAATTTGCGGGCGCCCGAATGTGGGGAAATGGTGACTCGTCGGACTTGGATCGTCTGCCTGGTTGTTTCCGCGCTGGGTGCCTGCTATCTGGGCTTTGTTCTGAATGGCCGCGTGGTGGCGGCGCGGCAATTTGCGCGCGAGGTCGCGCTCGCACGCGATGAAGCCGCGCGCATCCGCCAGCAGGTGGTGCTGTTTTCCGAACGCAAGGTTGCTGCGGGGCGGACGTTCGCCGACTCCTTGCAGCGCATGGGCCTGGACGCGCCCACTGCCGCCGGCATCGTTGTTTCCGCGCAGTCTGCCTACGACCTGCGCCATCTCCGCGCGGGCAACTTGCTGGCGATTGGCCGTTCGGTTGTGGGCGACCTGCGCGTAGTTCGCTATCAGATTGACGCCGACCGGATGCTTTGGATTCTTCCGCGCGGGCAGAACTTCCACGCCGAAATCAAGACCATCCCATCGCATACTGAAGTCGCCGGCGTCACCGGGGAGGTTCGCGACTCGCTGTTCAATGCAGTGACCGACGCGGGCGAGAGCCCGGAACTCGCCATGCGCTTGGCGGAAATTTTCGGCTGGGACCTGGACTTCTACACCGACCCGCGCCCGGGCGATACCCTCCGCGTAGTGGTGGAAAAGAAGAAGTATCTCGACGGGCGCACCGCCGCCTACGGCCGCATCCTTGCCGCGGAGTATGACAACGATGGCCACGCCTATCAGGCCGTGCTCTTCCGCGACTCCGCAGGCCGGCTGGCCTATTACGCGCCGGACGGCAAGTCGCTCGAGAAAGCGTTCCTGCGCTCGCCGCTGAAGTTTTCTGCGCCCATCACCTCGCACTTCAGTCGCAGCCGGTACCATCCCATCCTCAAGGTGCGCCGGCCGCACCTGGGGATTGATTACGGCGCTCCGATCGGCACGCCGGTGCAGGCCATCGGCAGCGGCCGCGTGGTATTCGCCGGGCGCAAGGGGGGCGCCGGCAATCTGGTCCATCTCCAGCACGTCAACAGCTACGAGACGATGTACATGCACCTCTCGCGTATTCTCGTCCGCCCTGGCCAGCACGTCGAGCAGGGCCAGCGCATTGGCTTGGTCGGCATGACTGGCCTGGCCACTGGGCCGCACCTCGATTTTCGTATCCGCCAGCACGGCGCCTACCGCAATTTCGAGACGCTTCGATTGCCGCCCGCCCAACCAGTCGGCAAACGCGACTGGGGCGAATTCGTGGCCACGCGCGAGCGCTGGCTGCCGCTGCTGCCCGACGCGAAGGCTCTGCACGCCGCCGCACAGACGCCGGCCCCGGCCGGCACCGCGGACTCGCAGACCGGTCCGACCGGCCACACCCGCTAGCGCAGAGTACAGGTGTGATCTTTCAGTTGACGTCGTGCTCGGGCCCCGACTTGGTCGGGGCCGAGGCATCTCTCAGAGGGATCCTTTGTCCGCCGGAGCGGGCTCAGGATAACAATCCCTTGCGGTCAGCCGGCAGATTGAAAAAGCAAAAAAGGCGGCCCGATCGAAGCGACCGGGCCGCCCGATGAGCCAAACCTGCCTCGCTACATCAATTCGCGAAGGTTGGGCGTGATATCGCGGTGGTAGAGGTCGAGCTCGGCCAGCGGTTTTTCCCGCAGGCCGGGGATCTTGGCCTTCAGATAATCCTCGTAGGTGGGCACCTCGAGCTTGTAGTACACGCCGAGGGCCAGGCGGCCTTCGGTCGCCTGCGACTTCAGCAGCGCCTGCGCCTTCTTCTGGGCAATTTCCGCCGGGTCGTTCGGATTGTGGACGACCGGGTCGTAATCGGTGTCTTCCAGGTGGTAGAGCCGGGGCTGGCCGTCCACCGCTTCGCCGTACCAGCTTTTCGTATGCAGGTCGTTGTAGGTCGGACAGGTCTGATAGACGTCGATCAGAGAGCTGCCGCGATGCTGGATGCCCTGGGCGATCAGCTCGGAGAGGGACTTGATATCCAGGGCGTAGCCGCGCGCCACGAAGGTGTAGCCGCAGGCCAGCGCCAGCAGGATGGGGTTGATCGCGTCCATGATCGTTTCTTCGGGCATGGATTTGGTCTTCTGCCCCTTGGCAATCGTCGGCGAGGCCTGGCCCTTGGTCAGCGCGTAGATATCGTTGTTGAACACGATGTAGGTGATGTCCAGGTTGCGCCGGCCGCCGTTGACGAAGTGGCCCGCGCCGATGCCGTAGGCGTCGCCATCGCCACCCACGCCGATCACGGTCAGGTCGTGGTTGGCGAGCTTCAGTGCGGTGACGCTCGGCATCACCCGCCCGTGCAGCGTGTGGAACGAATAGGTGTGCATGTAGTGCGGAGCTTTGCCCGCGCAGCCGATCCCGCTCACCGCCGCCGTGCGGTGCGGAGGGATCTGCAGCTTGGCCAGCGCCATCTGCACGGCGTTCAGGATGCCGAAGTCGCCGCAGCCCGGACACCAGTCGTTGTGGATCTCGGCCTTATAGTCAGAGGCTTTGAACAGCTTCAATTCCGTTGCTACGGTTGACATGCCAGATTCTCCCGTTCCCTCATTCTCGAGGGCGTGGTCACTTGTTGTAGCCCGGCGGCAGCGGCACCATCGGCGCCAACATCTTCGGCCGCTTCTTTCGCAGCTCCAGCATTTTGTTGAACTGCTCGAGGCCGTACTCCGGCGGCACCACCTGGCCTTCGGAGACGATCAGGCGTTCGGCCCCGTCGGCCACCGCTTTTTCGATGGCCACGATGATTTCGTCCTCGCTGAACGGCCGCCCGTCGAATTTCACCACCTGGTGGTGGATGTTGAAGCCGGTCTCGGCGCGGATAAGCGTGGCGATCTGGCCGGAATAGTTGCCGTCGAACGAAATTACCTTCGCCGCGCCTTGGAGCAATTGGGTCACCTGCTCGGTGGGAAAGGGCCGCATCATGCGGAGCTGGAGGAAGCTGTAATTCTGGCGTTGGGGGTCGGCGCGGTCGAGCGCGTCGAGGACGGCCCCCTTGGTCGAGCCCCACGCGACGATGAGCACCGGCGTCTTCTTCTGCGCTGACTTCGGACCGAACAGGCAGAACTTTTTCTCGTCAGGGATTTCGCGCGCGGCGAGCTGGAGCTTGTTCATGCGCTTCTGCATCATCTGGATGCGGTTGCCGATACCTTCGGTGATGTGCCCGCGCGGGTCGTGCTCATCCGTGGTGGTCCAGAAGATTCCGTTCGGCGTGCCGGGAATGGCGCGCGGGCTGATGCCGTTTTCGGTGAAGGCGTGGCGCAGGTAGTCGCCGTTGGGCGACCCTTGCGCGGGCTGGTAGATGAGGCCGCGGTCGATCTTGAGCTTCGAGGTATCGAACACCGGAAGCGTCTGGTAGCAACTGGCCAGGTGCTTGTCCACGAGCACGATCACCGGCACCTGGTAGCGATCGGCGTAATTGAAAGCGTCGAAGGTGTCGTAGAACGACTCCTGGATATCGCCCGGCGCCAACACCATGCGCGGGATGTCGCCCTGGCCAGCGTTCAACGCGAACAGCAGGTCGCCCTGCTCCTGCCGGGTGGGCAGGCCGGTCGAGGGCCCGCCGCGCTGGTAGAGCAGCACGACCGGGCCGGGCGCCTCGGTGATGGCGGCAAAGCCCAGGCCCTCGGGCATCAGCGAAAAGCCCGGGCCGGAAGTCGAGGTGGAGGAGCGCACGCCGCCGTGCGCTCCCATCACCGCGGCGTCAATCGCGGCCACTTCGTCTTCAGTCTGCAGGACCAGCAGGTTGTAATCGCCCTGGTAGTTCTCCAGGTACACGCTTTCATCCGTCGCCGGGCTGATGGGGTAATAGGTTTGCAGCCCGCAACCCGCCTGGATCTTGGCCAGCCCCACCGCCTGGGTGCCCTTGACCAGGATCTGCTCGCGCCTGGCCGGCGCCACAGGCAGCTTGTATTTCATGTCCTTGGCAAATCTTTCGCTGGCGTATTCGTAGGCGTACTTTGCTGCGTTTACGTTGAGTTGTGCCACCTTGCCCGCTTTCATCCCGAAGCTTTCCCGGATGGCCTGGGCCACGGGCTCGAAGTCGAAGCCAAGCACGGCGACCGAGGCGCCGAGCGCGAGCGTGTTGGTCATGATGCGGTAGGCGCGCGCCTGGCCGGGCTTTCCGGCTTCGGCGAGGGCGCGCTCGAGCAGCTCGGCGTAGGGCATCTCCCAGAGCAAGATGTCGTCGCGCTCGATCCACTCGGCGAATTTCCTCTGCTCGGCGTCGTAGAGGATGGCGCCACCGGGGGCGATCTCATGCACGTGGCCGCGGTGCGCGGGAAACTCGTGGTACAGGTCGCCGACCAGCGTTTCCTCATCGAGCGCCGAAAGCAGGTGCACGGCCTCGACGTGCGAGTGGACCGGAACGTCCGAAACGCGCAGCCGGTAGGCGCTGTGTTTGCCTTTGATGTTTGAGTGGTATTCGATCTGCCCGAAGATGTAATAACCAGCCCGCGAGAGCGACCTGGCGAGGATTTCCGCGCTCACGTTCAAGCCGCTACCCTGCGGGCCACCGATCATCCAGGAAAAAGAAGAAGACATGAGACCGTCCTGCCGATCCCTCCTGCGCGCGCAGGAGAGAGGGGATTGGCGCAGCGCGGCAGAGTGCGTCCGCCGCAATTTCCGAGCATACCACATCCGCAAACGTTTGAGACAGCGGAACCCCCGCGCCGGTTTACTTCCACGCTCCGTTGGTCCGGGCGCTCAGGCGAGCAAAGGTTTTCTGCGGAACTGGGTTCGGATGCGCTGCGAGGCGCTTCTTGCCCAGGAAGAGAAAGCGGCGGGCATTTTGCTTGACTTTCGCTTTTGATTCGCCTAAGCTTGCAGATGCTCCAGCGCCTTTGAGGAGAGCGGCCCATGGCACTCACCAAGCGTCAGAAGGAAGTCCTGGATTTCCTGGTGAACTTCCTCAACAAACACGGCTACGCGCCGAGCTTCGAGGAAATTGCCAAATCGCTCAAGCTGACCTCGCTCGCCACCGTGCACAAGCACATGACCACGCTCGAGCGCAAGGGGTTCATCCGCCGCGGCTACAACCAGAGCCGCTCGATCGAGGTGCTGCAACTTCCCCGGCCCGTGCGCGAGCAGGTGATCGAGCGCCACGCGGTGGAGTTGCCCCTGGCGGGCCGCATCGCCGCCGGCCGACCGCTCGAGGCCGTCGAGGACCGCGAGACGATCTCGCTCGGCGATTTCGCCCGCGGCGGCAACGTCTTCGTCCTGCAGGTGAAGGGCAACTCGATGGTGGACGACCACATCCTGGACGGCGATTTCATTGTCGTCGAACAAACTCAGGTGGCTAACGCCGGGGAAATTATCGTCGCGCTGGTGGGCAGCAACGAAGCCACACTGAAGCGTTTCTACCGCGAGCCTGGCGGGAAGATCCGCCTCCAGCCCGCCAACGCCGAATTGCAGCCCATCGTCGTTCCCGCCTCCGAGGTGAAGATTCAGGGCCGCGTCATCGGCGTCCTGCGCAAGTACTGAGAATCCCTCGAAAGATTACAGTTGAAAGGTAAGGTAGGGAGGGCCTCGCGCCGCTCTGCGTTGCCGAACCGAACATCCGCCCCGATTTTTCTTCTTGCTTCGCTTTGCAGCATCGGAGTAGATTATTCACCACCCAGTCCTGCGCCAAACTCTCTGGCGGGTGTCTTTGATCCGAGGAGGGGCCATGTGGGGCACCAAGAAGCCCGAAGTGCCACAACCTGCTGTGTCCAATCCACGAGAAACGAATCCGCCGAAGCCTGTTCCGGCACCTTGGGAGGGAACTGCGATGAGTACCGACGCCATCCGTCCGTTGACCACCCCAACTGACCGCGCCACGGCGCGGCTCGGTTCCAGCCTGCACTTCAAGGGTGAGATCTCCGGCAACGAGGACCTGCACATTGATGGCACCGTCGAGGGGTTGGTCCAACTCGAAGACCGCAAGCTGACTGTTGGAGCCAGCGCCAAGCTGACGGCCGATGTGGTGGCGCGTGAGGTGGTGGTGTACGGCAGCGTCAAGGGTAATCTCCGGGCTCGCGACCGCATCGAGATCAAGAAAGACGGCTCGGTGGTCGGTGATCTGACCACCGCGCGCATCATGATCGAGGACGGCGCCTACTTCAAAGGCTCGATCGAAATCGACCGCGGCACCGAAACCGATACGGACGTCAACCGCCCGGCTTACGCCCGCGCCGCCAGTGCGACGCATACCACCACGCCCACGCCGACGACCAAGACCAGTTAGGCCGCGCGAACCCGGCTGCCAGGCGGTCGCTTGTGTGTGTTCAAACGCGGCCGCCTGCTCGTTCGCCCAGTGGCCGCATGGAGCCGCTCCGATTCCGATAATACGGAGCGGTCCGCATTGGCAGAATCAGACCGCCGCTGCGCTTTCTGTAGCGGCGGGTTTATCCCGCTCTTCCCTGACCGCCCGCCTTCACTGATCTCCGGACACGTTGGTTCTTGCGCGGCTGCTGCTTTGGGTCTATAACGTCGAGCCGATGCCTCCCCGAGTCGCCCTTTTCATCCCGTGTTTCGTGGACCAGTTGGGCCCGCAAGTCGGCCAGGACATGGTCCGCGTCCTGCGCAGAATCGGCTGCGAAGTGGACTTTCCGCAGGAACAGACTTGCTGCGGCCAGCCCGCATTCAATACTGGCTACTGGGCCGATGCCGCGCCGCTGGCAGAGCACTTCCTGAAGGTTTTCACTTCCGCCGAAGTGATTGTTTGTCCTTCTGGCTCCTGTACGACCATGGTTCGCAACTTCTATCCTGAGTTGCTGCGCGGCAGCCCGTTGCGCGCGGAAGCAGCGGCGTTAGGCCAGCGCGTCTTCGAGTTCTCGGAATTCCTGGTCCGCGTGGCCAATGTGAAGGACGTCGGCGCCTGTTTTCCTCACCGCGTCACCTACCACGACTCCTGCCACACGCTCCGCGAGCTGCGCCTGCGTGAGGAGCCCCGGGAGCTGCTGCGCCACGTGCGGGGACTCGAGCTGGTGGAGATGCCCTGTAGCGATGAGTGTTGCGGCTTCGGCGGAACGTTTTCCACCAAGTACGGGATGATTTCCGCGGCCATGGGCGATGGCAAGGCCGAGAACATCGAGACGTCGCAGGCGGAGTTTGTGACCGCAACCGATTCGAGTTGTCTGATGCACATCGAGGGCATCCTTCGCCGGCGCAAAGCCCGTGCCCGCACCATTCACCTCGCCAGCATCCTGGCCCAGGAGGCGTCATGACCACCCCTGCGGCCCAGGAATTCCTGCGCCGGGCGGCGGAGAAGTCCGCCGACCTCACGCACCGCCAGATCATCCGCCGGGGCATCGAGCACTACGACGCTGCCTTTCACCGCGGCCAGGCGCGGTTCCTGAACTGGGAAGCGGCGCGGCAGCAGTGTCACGAGATCAAGTGGGAAGGCGTCAACCACCTGGACCGCTACCTCCTCGAGTTTGAAAAGCGCGTAAAAGAGCGCGGCGGGCATGTCTTCTGGGCCGCCGACGCCGAGGAAGCACGGAACTACGTCGCCAGCCTGGCCGCGCGTCACGGTGTCCGGCGGGTGGTGAAGTCGAAGTCCATGGTGACCGAGGAGATTCACCTGAGCCCGGCGCTCGAAAAGATGGGCATCGAGGTTTTCGAAACCGACCTCGGCGAATTCATCGTGCAGTTGCGGAACGAGCCGCCGTATCACATCGTGACCCCGGCGATGCACCTGACCCGTGTGCAGATCGCTGCGCTGTTCCGCGAGAAGCTCGGCGACGTGGCCGGGGACGACCCGCCCGAGCTCGTTGCCACCGCACGCCGGGCCTTGCGCCGCGCGTTCTTCTCGGCGGAGATGGGCATCACCGGCGCAAACTTCCTGGTCGCCGATGCCGGCCTGATCGCCATCACCACCAACGAGGGCAATGCCCGCCTTTGCGTCAGCCTCCCTCGCATTCACGTGGCCGTCACAGGTATCGAAAAGGTGATTCCACGCCTGCAGGACCTTGCCGTGCTCTGGCCCACCTTGGCCACCTCGGGCACGGGCCAGGCCATCACGACCTACAACACGCTGGTGGGCGGCCCGCGCCGGCCGGGCGAGCCCGATGGGCCGGAGGAGTTCCACGTCGTCCTGCTCGATAACGGACGCAGCGAGCTGCTCGCCGACGTCGAACAGCGCGACGTCCTCTACTGCATTCGCTGCGGCGCCTGCCTGAACGCGTGTCCTGTCTTCCGCAACGTTGGCGGCCACACCTACGGCACTACTTACCAAGGCCCGATCGGAAGCGTGCTGACGCCTCACCTGCGCGGCCTCGCCGAGTTCGAGCATCTTTCCTACGCGTCGTCGCTGTGCGGCGCGTGCACCAGCGTCTGCCCGGTGAAGATCGAGCTGCACCACCACCTGCTGCACACCCGCCGCAACGCGGTGCGCGCGGGCACCCGACCCTTCGGCGAGCGCCTTGCGTTTCGGGCGTGGCGCTGGGCCATGCTCGGCGCCGGGCGCTTTGAACTGTTTGGCCGAGTCGCGCGGGCCCTGCTGCGCGCGGCCTACGCGCTGGGCCTGGAGGGTTCGGTGCTGGATCCCATGAGGCCGTGGACGCGGAATCGCGCTGCGCCGCCGATCCCCCGCGCCTCCTTCCGCGAACTGTGGAGAAAGGCGAATGGGCGCAACTGAGAACCCGAGCCGCGAACGCATCCTCGAGCGCATTCGCGCGGCCGTGCAATCGCCCGCGCCGCGGCAGCCCGCGGCCGCGCCGGACGGCCGGGCCATCTTTTCGCCCGTCGGCGATGCGCTGGAGCGTTTTCAGTCCGAATGTGCTGCCAATCTCACCGAGTGTTTGGTCACCTCCGACAACACGGCCAGCGCCGCGACGATCGAAGGCGTATTGGCTTCGCTTCCTCCCGGCGAATTATTTGTGCAGGATGCGCCGGAATTACGTCGCATGGCGCGGGCCTGGCAGGCTGGCCGGGGCATGCGCTGGTCGAGCGAAGGGGGTCCCGGCGAGGCTTCCCAGGCTACGCTCACCTTGGCTGAGGTGCTCGTGGCGGCCACGGGTTCAATCTTGGTTTCGGCGAGTTGCGGCGGCCGCGGAGCCTCCGTGGTTGCCCCCTGCCATATCGTTCTGGCGCGGTTGGAGCAGCTTGTGCCCGATCTGGAGACAGCCATGGCGCGGGTCTACGAACGCGGCACGGCGTTTCGCAATTCCTTTATGGGTCTCATCACCGGCTCGAGCCGCACCGCCGACATCGAAAAGCTCCTCGTCATCGGCGCCCACGGCCCGCGAAGGTTGGTGGTGGTCGTCCAAAGAGCCGATGAGTAGGCCGCGGCGGCGGGCGCGGTGTCGCCGCGCCCTTCCATGCTGCGTGAACGCCCGCAACGTCTTGCGATCCCGCGGTGTGCTCGTTCAGATTGATTGGTGACACTGGGAATCGGCCATTTGGGGCCTCTTTGGTAAGTCCCCGATATGTAGGGGCTTGGACTTTCCCCCTCATGGTTCTTAAACAGGGCCTTTTTCCTAGGTCTTGGAGGGTTCTACCGCAGAAATCCGCACAGGCGTAGGCGAAGGGCCCATGACCAGCAGAGCCTGGTCAAGGCAGAAAGTGTCACCAATCATGTGGACGAGTACACCGCGTTGACAAAATGGGGCGCATCCTCTATCGTTGAGTTTTGTCTTTGAAGGGGAACTTGTGACTGAGCGCATGCGGACGTACGTACCCCAGGGCGAAGAGGCCGAACAGCTCAAACACGGCAACACCTGGTATGTCGTGGATGCCACCGGGCAGGTGCTGGGGCGGCTGGCCACGCGTGTGGCGCGGGTGCTGATCGGGAAGGACAAGCCGAACTTTACCCCGTTCCTCGACAGCGGGGACCACGTCGTGATCATCAATGCTGATAAGATCCGCCTGACCGGCAACAAGCTCGAGCAGAAGATGTACCGGCATCACAGCGGCTACCCGGGTGGCTTGAAGGAAATCCCCGCGAAGCGACTTCGGCCGCAGCGCGCCGACTTCATGGTGCGCGAGGCCATCCTCGGCATGTTGCCCAAGAACAAGCTGCGCGCGCGCCGCGCACGGAAGCTGCGCGTCTACCTGGACGCCAAGGGGCTCGCGCGCCACGCCGGGCAAAAGCCGCAGCCGCTGGCGCTCTAGCCGCCCCGTTTTCTTCAGAAGGAAGCCGCCCCTGCCGACCGGGGCTAGGCGTGTTGTCTCGGAGCGAAGAGAATGAAGGAGGAACGTTGAGTTCCAGCGCAACGCCCGTCGTGGCGGACGCCAAAACGCAGTTCTACGGCACTGGCCGCCGCAAGGTGGCGGTGGCGCGCGTGTTTGTCAAGCTAGGGTCTGGCAAATTCGAAGTCAACGGCCGGCCCGTGGACGACTACTTCAGGAACGTCGCTTGGCGGAATGCCGCCATTGGGCCACTCAAGTTCACGGAGACGCTCAACCAGGTGGACGTCAGGGCCACGGTCAAGGGCGGGGGCGCCGGCGGACAATCGGGCGCTGTGCGCATGGGACTCTCGCGCGCTCTTGCCCTGTTCAACCCCGAGCTGCGCGCGGGCCTGCGCAAGAACGGCTTCTTGACGCGCGATTCGCGCATGAAGGAGCGCAAGAAGTACGGGCAGAAGGGCGCCCGGAAGCGCTTCCAGTACAGCAAGCGGTAACGGACAGGCTCCGCCCCGCCGCGGCGAGCGGAAGCTTGGCCCCGGCGGGGCCAAATCACGGCCGGCAAGGCGCCGACAACAGGGTGCTCACCCGCAGGACCCACGCAGCCTGGGGCAGCGGGTCGCAAGCATCCAGCCAAAGAGGAGGTACGTTGGCGGTTGAAATTACGATGAAAGAGTTGCTGGAGGCCGGAGTGCACTTCGGCCACCAGACGCGTCGCTGGAACCCGAAGATGAAGGAGTACATCTTCGGCGAGCGTAACGGCATCCACATCATCGACCTGCAGAAGACCCTGAAGATGTTCCGCGAGGCTAGCAAGTTCGTCAGCGAACTGGCCAGCCAGGGCAAGACGGTTCTGTTCGTCGGCACGAAGCGCCAGGCCCAGGAAGCTATCGCCGAAGAAGCCACTCGCTGCGGGATGTTCCATGTGAACCACCGCTGGCTCGGCGGCACGCTCACCAACTGGGCCACGTTGCAAAAATCCATCAAACGCCTGAAGACACTGAAGGCTATGGGCGAAGACGGCCGCATGGCTCAGCTCTCGAAGAAGGAAGCTGCGCGCCTGGAACGCGAGCTGAAACACCTGCAGCAGAATATAGAAGGCGTCGAGAACATGGCCGCGCTGCCGGAGGCGATGTTTGTCATTGATTCCCACTCCGAAGAGATTGCGGTGCGCGAGGCGCGTCGCATGGGCGTCCCGGTGGTCGCCATCGTGGATACCAACTGCGATCCCGACCTAGTGGACTGGGTGGTTCCCGGCAACGACGACGCGTTGCGTGCCATCCGCCTGTTCACCTCCAAGGTTGCCGACGCCGTGCTCGAGGGTCGCCAGGCCTTCGAGCAGACGCAGATCGCCGAGCAAAAGGTCGAAGAGGGCGCCGAAGCCGCTGAGGCTGTCGAGTACGTGGATACTAGCGCGTACGAAGCGTACGAGAAGCAGGAGGGCGATTTTGTCGAGCCGGCGGTCGAGCCGGTGGTCGAGCCGGGCATCGAGCCGGCGGTTGATTCCGAACAGGCGGTTCCCACGGAAGAGGGAAAAAAACAGTAGCAAGTCCGGAAGCTGCGGGGCTTGCGTCTGAAGCCAGGCCCGGTGCGGCGGCGCCGTAGCGCACCGCCGGAGGGAATCAATTCCGCGCAAACGCAACCGCCGTACGAAGTCTGGTGCTCGTGGGGCCAGCCGGCGGCCCGTAGGAAGGCGAAAAGCACAACAAACAGAGCGAGCAGACACGCGAGCGCTCAAAACCGTCCCAAAGGAACCTGTTGAGCCGATGACCACGAAACCCGAGCAAGTGACAATCTCCGCCACACTGGTGAAAGAGTTGCGCGAGCGCACCAGTGCCGGCTTCAGCGATTGCCGCGCGGCCCTGGTGGAGGCTGGCGGCGACATCGAGCAGGCCATCGACGTCCTGCGGAAGAAGGGCCAGGCCGCGGCGGAGAAGAAGGCGCAGCGGGAGGCTGCCGAGGGCCTGATCGGCAGCTACATCCACGCCGGCGGGAAGATCGGCGTGATCGTGGAGGTGAATTGCGAGTCCGATTTCGTGGCGCGCACCGAGGAGTTTCAGCGCCTCTGCCACGATCTAGCCATGCACGTGGCCGCGCTCGACCCGCGCTTCGTGCGCCGCGAGGAGGCCACGCCGGAAATTCTCGCGCGCGAACGCGAAATCTATCGCGAACAGGCCCTGGCCACCGGCAAGCCCGATCCGGTCATCGAGAAAATCGTTGCCGGCAAGATGGAGAAGTTCTACGAGGAAACCTGCCTCTACGAGCAGCGTTTCATCAAGGATGAGTCTGTGACGGTCAAGGAACTCATCAATCAGATGATCGCGAAGCTCGGCGAGAACATTACCGTCCGCCGCTTCGTCCGGCTCAAGGTCGGCGAGGCGGGCGGGCCGGCGGTGGCCGGCGCGCCCGCCCCCTGAGCCTAGTCCGTTCTCGCGAATCCGCCCCAACCCTGCACGCGCATCCCGGTCCGAAACCCGCATGGCTTGTTGCTTTTGCGAGCCGCCCGCCCTGTTTTTGCGGCCAGCCGTGCGACCGGGCTCATTCTTTGCTAGAATGCCCGCCGATGCGGTTGCACGGGAGGTAAACGGGCGAATCGGCAGAGCATGAAGACGGCGACTCCATCCACGAAGAGGGCGACGAAAGCCAGCGTCGAGGCGGGGAAAGACGCCCCCGTGTATCAGCGCATTGTTTTGAAGCTCTCCGGCGAGTCGTTGCAGGGGCCGCAGGGCTTCGGCATCCACGCTGAAACCGCGTTCAACATCGCGCGGGAGATCAAGGAAGTCAACGATCTGGGCGTGCAGGTGGCCATCATGGTGGGCGGCGGGAACATCTTTCGCGGGACGCGCCAGAAATCGTTGGCCATCGACCGCGGCACAGCCGACTACATGGGCATGCTCGCCACAGTCATCAACGGCCTCGCGCTCCAGGACGCGCTCGAAAAGCAGGGCTGCTTCACGCGGCTGATGAGCGCCATCGAGATACACCAGGTGGCCGAGCCCTTCATTCGCCGCCGCGCCAGCCGCCACTTGGAGAAGGGACGCGTGGTGATCTTCGCTGCGGGCACGGGCAACCCGTATTTTTCCACGGATACCGCCGCTGCTCTCCGAGCCATGGAGATCAAGGCGCAAGTGATCCTGAAGGCCACTCGCGTGGACGGCATCTATGATGCCGACCCGGAGAAGGTGCGAGGCGCGCGGATGTTCGACCGTATCAGCTATCTCGATGTGATCCAGAAGGGACTGTCGGTGATGGATTCGACCGCCATCTCGCTCTGCATGGACAACAAGATGCCCATTATCGTCTTCAATCTGAATGTGCCGGGAAACATCCGGCGCGTGGTGCTGGGCGAGAAGGTCGGCTCGGTCATCTGCCCAATGTGATTCCGAAGGTCCACGGAATCCATCGTTTCCGGAGCCGGGTCATCCTGAATCGTTCGGGGGGGCGCAACACCGTATGACCACTGTAGCGAATACCAGAGATGCGATGGCGCAGGCCAAAGCGCGGATGGAGAAGGCGGTGGATGATTTCCGCAAGGAGCTGGCGTCGGTGCGCACCGGCCGCGCCAACGTCGCCCTGCTCGATCACATCCGCGTGGATTATCACGGCACACCCATGCCCATCAATCAATTGGGAACGCTCGCGGTCCCCGAGCCGACCCTGATCATCGTCTCGCCCTGGGACCCCGGCGCGGTGAACCTGATCGACAAGGCCATCCGCACCTCCGACCTCGGGCTGAATCCGGTCAGTGACGGCAAGGTGATCCGCGTGCCCATCCCTGCGCTCACCGAGGAGCGGCGGAAGGATCTGGTCAAGCACGTACACAAGGTGCTCGAAAACCACCGCACCGCCGTCCGCAACATCCGCCGCGACGTCAAGGAAGCCATCGAGAAGCTCGAGAAGGAAAAGAAGATCAGCGAAGACGACCGCAAGCGTTCGATTGAGGAGCTCGAAAAACTCACGCACCAGGAAACGAAAAAACTCGAAGACCTTTCCGCCACCAAAGAAAAAGAGATCCTCGAAATCAAATAGCCTTCCCTTTTAAGCGATTTCAGTTGATCGAAGTGACCCGCTCCGGCAGGAGCAGCACGAAGTCGCAGGAGAGAAGGCCGCGGCGCAGGGCCGAGTCGAGGGACCGTGTTCCCCCGAGAAGGACTTCAGCCAAGGTTTAGGGGTCCTTGCCAGGTGGTAGGGTTGGCATTCTAACAATCTGATTATAAATGGTTTAGAGTCAGACCGCCGTGTGCCTCCTCCTTCGCGAGCCAGCCCTCGCAGTCCGCTGGCCTGGGCGCAGCGAACAAAACACGAATTTTTTCGATCTGCTTTACCGGATTTCCGTTTGACAGCAAAGGGGTTTATCTCTATACTTACCCCTTTGTCAGGGGCGTTTTGGCCCTGCAGTTGAAGGGGAAGGTCTCCCGCCCCGGAACACGGAACGACGGAATGGGGTGAGGAGAGCGGCCGGAATGGGGCGCCAGCCCCGCAAAGCCGAGTAAGCCTCTCCGCGTGGCCCAGGTGCGGTGTTCGCTTCGGCGGGTATCGCTGCGGAGTTTCTTGTCGGTTTCCTTCCGGGGTCGCTACTGACCCTTTCTGTTTAGCAACCCAAGACACTCCGCGGTCGCTTGTCTGCGAGTGCGGGGAAGGAAGCGAGATTTTTGCTCGATTGAGGGAGAGCGTTGCCGACGTTTGCACAGTTGGTTCGTGAAGGGCGCGAGAACCTCCGGTCGAAGACGAAGTCTCCGGCACTGCAAGGTTGCCCGGAGAAGCGCGGCGTGTGTATCCGCGTCTATACCCAGACGCCCAAAAAGCCGAACTCGGCGCTGCGCAAGGTGGCGCGCGCCCGGCTGACCAACGGGATTGAGGTGACCACGTACATCCCCGGTATCGGTCACAACCTGCAGGAGCACTCGATCGTGCTCGTGCGCGGAGGCCGCGTGAAAGATCTGCCCGGTGTGCGCTATCACATCATCCGCGGCACGCTGGACGCCGCCGGGGTGGAGAATCGCAAGAAAGGGCGCTCGAAGTACGGCGCCAAGCGGCCCAAGGCCGCGCAGAAGTAGGAGAGGTTCGGAGATGCCCCGCAAGGGATTCGTCGTTCGTCGCCAGGTGGCCTCGGATTCGGTCTACGGCAGCGAGCTGGTGCAGAAGTTCATCAGTTCGATGATGTGGGACGGCAAGCGCTCCACTGCGCAGCGCATCTTCTATTCGGCCATGGAGCAGATTGCCCAGAAGACTAACGACGACCCGATAAAAACGTTCAAGAAGGCGGTGGAGAACGTCAAGCCCATGCTCGAGGTGAAGACGCGCCGGGTGGGCGGCGCCAACTACCAGGTGCCGGTGGAGGTGAACCCGTTCCGGCGACAGTCACTGGCCATCCGCTGGCTGCTCCAGTACGCGCGCAGCCGCGCCGGCAAGACGATGACCGACAGGCTGGCCGAGGAGCTGCTCGACGCGGCCAACAGCCGCGGCGGGGCCATCAAGAAGAAGGAAGACGTGCACCGCATGGCGGAGGCCAACAAGGCCTTCGCCCACTATCGTTGGTAGGAGCGGACGAGAACGGTTCCCATGCCCAGGCAAGTCCAACTCGACGAAACGCGCAACATCGGCATCATGGCGCACATTGACGCCGGGAAGACCACTTCGACCGAGCGCATCCTGTTCTACACGGGTGTCACCTATAAGATCGGCGAGGTGGACGAAGGCACCGCCACGATGGACTGGATGGAGCAGGAGCGCGAGCGCGGAATCACCATCACCTCGGCCGCCACCACCACCTTCTGGACGCGGTTCGGCAAGAAGCATTGCATCAACATCATTGATACGCCCGGCCACGTGGACTTCACCGTCGAAGTGGAGCGGTCGCTGCGCGTGCTCGATGGCGCGGTCGCCATTTTCGATGCTGTGGCCGGCGTGCAGCCGCAGACCGAGACCGTCTGGCGCCAGGCCGATAAGTATCGCGTGCCGCGCATCGCCTTTGTGAACAAGATGGATCGCGTCGGCGCCGATTTTGACCACTGTATCCGCTCGATGCGCCAGCGATTGAGCGCCCACCCCGTTCCCCTCCAGTTTCCCCTTGGCAAGGAAGACACCTTCATCGGTTGCATCGACTTCATCGAGGAAAGAGCTATCGTCTGGAAGGAAGAGACGCTCGGCGCCAAGTTTGAAATCCTCGAGCTTGGGCAGCTCTGGGACGCCGCTTTCCTGAAGGCGCGCCCGGAGATTGCTGCTGCGCTGAAAGCCTCAGCCATCAGCCCGGAGTTCTACCGCGAGCATCGCGACAAAGTGGTCGAATACATCGCCGAGCACGATGATCTCGTGCTGAGAAAATGGGTGCAGGAACACGCGCTCTCCCCGGAGGAGTTGCGCGCTTCGGTTCGCCGCTCGACCATCGCGCTGAAGCTGGTGCCGGTGCTGGCGGGCTCGGCGTTTCGCAACAAAGGCATTCAGCCCCTGCTCGACGCGATTGTGGACTTCCTGCCTTCGCCGCACGATGTGCCTCCGGTCGAGGGCATCTCGCTCGAGGACACGCTGCCGGTGCTGCGCCGCGCCGACGACGACCAGCCGTTTTCCGCGCTGGCGTTCAAGATCATGTCCGACCCCTACGTCGGCCATCTGACCTACATTCGCGTCTATTCCGGCGTGCTAAAATCCGGCAGCTACGTCTATAATTCCACGAAGCGCACGCGCGAGCGCGTCGGGCGGCTGCTGCGCATGCACGCCAACAAGCGCGAGGAAATCGCCGCCGTCTATGCCGGCGACATCGCTGCATGCGTCGGGCTGAAGAGCGTCACGACCGGCGATACCCTCTGCGATGAGGACAGGCCGGTGGTGCTCGAGACCATCGAGTTCCCCGCACCGGTGATCTCCGTGGCCATCGAGCCTAAGACCAAGGCGGACCAGGACAAGCTCGGCGCTGCCCTCGGCAGGCTCGCCCAGGAAGACCCCACGTTCCGCGTCCACACCGACCCGGATACCGGCCAGACGCTGATTTCCGGCATGGGCGAACTGCATCTTGAAATCATCGTGGACCGCATGATGCGCGAGTTCGGCGTGCAGGCCAGCGTGGGTCGGCCGCAGGTGGCGTATCGCGAGACCATTCGCCGTGCCGCCTCAGCCGAAGGCAAGTACATCCGCCAGACCGGGGGCCGCGGTCAGTACGGCCACTGCAAGATCGAGGTCCACCCGCTGCCGAGCGCCGCCCACGAGGACATGCACGAGATGTCTACCGACGAGCTCGACGCCCTGGCCAAGCAGATCGCCGGCTCGGGCGGCAAGTGGCGCTTCGACAAGGAGCACCGCCTGCTGTTTATCGATAAGATTGTCGGTGGCACCATCCCCAAGGAGTTCATCCCGCCAATTGACGCGGGCATTCGCGAAGCCATGGAAACCGGCGTGCTCGCCGGCTACGAGATGGTGGACGTGGCCGTGGTGCTGGTGGACGGCAGTTACCACGAAGTGGACAGCTCGGAGATGGCCTTCAAAATTGCCGGCTCGATGGCCTTCAAAGAGGCTTGTCAAAGAGGCCAGCCGACGCTGCTTGAGCCGGTCATGCGCATCGAAGTCGTCGTCCCGGAAGAATACATGGGCGACGTCATCGCCGACCTCAACAGCCGCCGCGGCCGCATCCTGGGCATGGAAGCGCGCGCCGGCAGCCAGATCATCCGCACGGAAGTGCCGCTGGCCGAGATGTTCGGCTATGCCACCGACCTGCGCAGCCGCACGCAGGGCCGCGGCAGTTTCACCATGCACTTCTCGCACTACGAGGAAGCGCCCGCCTCGATTGCCGAGGAAGTGGTAGCCCGCGCCACCGGCCGCGCGCTGAGGTGAGACCGCCGGGAACGGAGTTTTCTGGAACGTACCCGCTGAGGAGCAGACAGATCGATGGCCAAGGAAAAATTTGAACGGACCAAGCCGCACGTGAACATTGGGACGATCGGGCACATTGACCACGGCAAGACCACGCTGACGGCGGCGATCACCAAGGTGCTGTCGAAGAACAACCCCAA
>Ga0207646_10000936_pt1 | contig 37493 bp, 32 predicted proteins | sample KBSK5502metaG_FD_184343 | JGI IMG/M metagenome (GOLD analysis project Ga0207646, IMG submission 184343) | Corn, switchgrass and miscanthus rhizosphere microbial communities from Kellogg Biological Station, Michigan, USA - KBS K5-50-2 metaG... | ecosystem: Host-associated > Plants > Roots >... | reverse complement strand
AACGTCTGTGGCCGGGGGACGCGTGACGTCCAGCGGTGCGTCGAGTGGTCTATACCAATCGGCCACGCGCGGAATTTCCCACACCAGACCACTCTTGTCAAGGTCCGGTGTCGGACGGGTTACGAAGGCGTCAGCTAGGAGACGATCTGGTAGCGATCGCCGCGATAGATCGAGTGGACGAACTCGAGCGTTCGACCGCTGGCATCGCGGCTCGTGCGCTCGAAGAGGAACGCCGGCGAGTGGAGCGGCACCTCGAGCGCGGCCGACTCCTCCTCATTCGTCACGGTCGGCTCGATGGTCTGCATGGCAGTGGCGATCTCGATGCCGTACCGGCTGCGCAGGAGCTCGTAGAAGGAGGCCTCGAGATCCCGCGGCTCGACCCCCGGGACGACGTTCGACGGGATGTGAAGCGTCTCGATCGCCATCGAGACACCGTCGGCGAGCCGGAGCCGCTTGACGACCACGATTTCGTCTCCTGGAGAGACATTGAGGAAACGACCGAGCTGAGGCCCGGCGAGCTGCCGCGTGAGCGAGAGCGTCGTGCTGCTCGGCACCATGCCGCGCCGGCGCATGTCCTCGCTGAACGACGTCATCGTGAGCTGCTGCGAGATCTTCGGCTGCTGGACGTAGGTGCCGCTACCGCGCCGGCGCACGAGGTAGCCCTCGCGCGCAAGGTCGTCGAGCGCGGCGCGGACGGTCAGGCGCGAGACCCCGAGGTCTACGCTGAGCTGCCGCTCGGAGGGGATAGCGGTCCCGACGCCGAGTTGCTCGATGAGCTCTAACACCTGCTGCCGCGCAGCGCTCTGCTTCGTCATCTTCGGCTGAGCTCCGATCGCCTCCATGCTGCAGGCGACTATAGAGGCACCGGGAGAAGTGGTCAATGCCATTGCTTTCCGTCGGCGGATGCGGTATAGACTCCACGATCGTTTCGGTGGCCGAAATCGTCCTCGACAACGTCAGCAAGGTCTTCTCCGGCGGAGTGGTCGCCGTCGACGGCGTGTCGCTCACTATCGGGAGCGGCGAGTTCCTCGTCCTCGTGGGCCCGTCGGGCTGCGGCAAGTCGACGCTGCTGCGGATGATCGCCGGCCTCGAGGAGGCAACGGCGGGGACGATCTCGATCGGCGACCGCGAGGTGACCGACCTGCCACCACGCGCCCGCGACATCGCCATGGTCTTCCAGAGCTACGCGCTCTACCCGCATATGACGGTACGCCAGAACCTCGGCTACGGGCTGAAGGTGCGCAAAACCTCGAAGCACGAGATCGCCGAGCGGGTCGCGCGCGCAGCGCAGCTCCTCGGCCTCGAAGACCTCCTCGATCGCAAGCCGGCCGCGCTCTCGGGCGGGCAGCGTCAGCGCGTTGCGATGGGACGCGCGATCGTGCGCGAGCCGAAGGCCTTTCTGATGGACGAGCCGCTCTCGAACCTCGATGCGAAGCTTCGCGTCAGCATGCGGGCGCAGCTGGGTGCGCTGCACGGCCGGCTCGCCACGACGACGATCTACGTCACGCACGACCAGATCGAAGCGATGACGCTGGGGCAGCGCGTGGCGGTCATGCGAGACGGGCGGATCCAGCAGGTCGACACGCCGCAGGAGCTTTACGCGCGGCCTGCCAACCTCTATGTGGCCGCCTTCATCGGCTCCCCGGCCATGAATCTCGTCGAAGCCGAAGTCGTCGGCGGCCAGGTGCATTTCGGCGGCTACGCCATCCGGCTGCCCGAATCGGGCGCGCGACCTTCCGGACATGTGGTCGCGGGTCTCCGGCCCGAAGCGTTCGAGGACGCCGCGTTCGCCGAGCCGTCCCTCCCGCGCATCGACGTCAAGGTCGAGGTCGTCGAGGAGCTCGGCGCGGACACGCACGTGCTGTTCTCCGTCGCCGCTCCGCCGGTCGAGGTCGGCGAAGTACGTGCCGCAACAGGCGAGGAGGACGCGACGCTGGCAACTGTCGAGGGGTCGCTCTTCACCGCACGCGTCGATCCGGGAACCTCCGCGAAGCCCGGTCAGCCGCTGCAGCTCGCCCTCGACCCGTCACGGTTCCACTACTTCGACCCGGAAACCGGGCTCCGCCTCGAGCCCGAGCGCGCACTCGCGGCCGTCGCCACCTGAGCCGTCCTAGACGGCGCTCGAAGCAGCTGGTTCTCTAGCCGAGTGCTGGAACACCGCCGGCAACCGGCGCCTCGCTGCCGCGACGGAACCTCAATCGGCGGCAATCCGGCGACCGCACCAACTTGTCGGACTCCCTCAGCGCTGCGAACTCCGCAGGCAAGAGTGCGACCCGCTGATTGCAGTCGTGCCCGCACTCGCAGAGGAACTCTCCCGGCAGGTCCGGGTCGGCCGAAGCGAGCAGGTCGTAGATCCGGTCGTTGACCTCCTGAAAGAGGCTGGAGCGCTGGCCAGGACTCATGCCGGGGAGCATGCTCCTTCCGGGGCACTCGGCGGGAGAGGAAGCGCCAAGGCCTTACCGACGTTTTACGCCACTGGCGACGCGGTTTGCGACGCCGGCGACGCGACCGTTAGGGTCGCTCGAAAAGGAGGTACGGATGGCACTGACGATTGGTGACACGGCCCCGGACTTCGAGGCCCAGACCACGGAAGGCACGATTCACTTCCACGATTGGATCGGCGACTCCTGGGTGGTGCTCTTTTCGCACCCGAAGGACTTCACTCCGGTCTGCACGACCGAGCTCGGCTACATGGCAAGCATCAAGCCCGAGTTCGACCGGCGCAACGTCAAGATCATCGGGCTCTCAGTCGACGCCGCCGAGGACCACGAGAAGTGGGCGCGCGACATCGAAGAGACTCAGGGCACAGCGCCCAACTATCCGCTCATCGGCGATCCGTATCTGACGGTTGCGAAGCTGTACGAGATGCTGCCCGCGGGCGTCGAGGGCGAAGCACAGGGACGGACGCCGGCTGACAATCAGACCGTGCGCAACGTCTTCGTGATCGGCCCGGACAAGAAGATCAAGTTGATCCTCGTCTACCCGATGACGACCGGCCGCAATTTCGACGAGGTGCTGCGGGTGATCGACTCGCTCCAGCTCACGGCGAGCCACAAGGTGTCGACCCCGGCCCAGTGGCAGCCTGGCGACGACGTGATCATCGCCGGGTCCGTCTCGAACGACGAGGCGAAGGAGCTGTTCGGGGAGTGGGAAGAGCCGAAGCCGTACATCCGGATCGTCCCAGACCCGTCCAAGGTTCCGGCGGGGGCCTAGAAAGAACACTGCGGGCCGGTGCTCTGCGGCGCCGGCCCGCGGGTCGATACCCCGTCCGGGGGAGGCGCAGACGGCTTAGAACGCCGATTCCCTGTCAGTGTCTGCGGCTCCAGTCTCTGTCCGCGAGTACGACGACGGCCATCACCTCTCTCCGGGTGAGGTTGCACGCCGTTATCACACGCTGATCGAGCACCTTCCGCTCGTCGTCTACGTCGACGCGCTCGACGCGGTCAGCTCCAACATCTTCACGAGCCCTCAGATCGAGCCGCTCCTCGGCTACAGCGTCGCGGACTGGAAGGCCGACACCGACCTCTTCGCGCGCCTGCTCCACGAGGAAGACCGCGAGCGTGTGCTCGCCGCCCACGCGCACACCCACGAGACGCACGAGCCGCTGAGCATCGAGTACCGGCTGATCGCCCGCGACGGCCGCGTCATCTGGCTCCTCGACGAAGGGGTCATCGTCCTCGACGATCACGGGCAACCGCTCTATTTGCAGGGTTACCTCCTCGACATCACGCGCGAGCGCGAAGCGGAGCTGCAACTGCGGCAACAGGCGCTCTACGACCCGCTGACCGGCCTCGCGAACCGGGCCTTCTTCCACGAGCGGCTCCGCCACGCGATCAAGCTCCGGCACGAGGAAGGCCAGGCAACCGGCCTGCTCTACATCGATCTCGACGACTTCAAGGGCATCAACGACCGCTGGGGTCACGACCTCGGCGACGACGTGCTCCGAGAGGTCGGCAGGCGGATCGAGCAGTCGGTCAGGCCTGGCGACACGGCCGCCCGCCTCGGCGGCGACGAGTTCGCAGTCGTCCTAACGGAGCCGCTCACCCCCGAGCACGCCGTGGGGGTCGCAGAGCGGCTGCTCAAGGAGATCGCAAGTCCAATGGACAGCGGGTCAGGCCCGCTCTACATAAACGCCAGCATCGGCATCGCCTTCGGCAACCACGACGAGACGCTGCTCAAGGAAGCGGACATCGCGATGTACCGGGCGAAGGGACATCCGGACGTCGGATTCGCGTTCTTCGATCCGGAGCTCGACCGCGCCGCCCTGGACCGCTCGAAGCGGATCGGCGAGCTACGGGAAGGCATTGTCCGCCGTGAGTTCAGACTCGACTACCAGGCCGTTGTCGATCTCGAGCGCAGCCAGATCATGGGCTACGAGGCGCTCGTTCGCTGGGAGCACCCGACCGCCGGCGAACTCCCCCCGGGGGAGTTCATCCCACTCGCGGAGGAGACGGGCCTGATCGTCGGTCTGGGCGAGTGGGTTCTCACGGAGGCCTGTACCGAGGCGACGAGGCTCTGCCAACTGCATGCCCGCCCGATGCACATGTCGGTCAACGTCTCGGCCCGCCAGCTCCATCACCCCGACTTCCTGCGCCACGTCAGGCGCGCGCTCGATTCGTCGGCGCTGCTTCCCAGCCTGCTCACGCTCGAGCTCACGGAGAGCACCCTGCTCACGTCGGACGAGCGCGTCGCTCAGACCCTTCGCACGATCAAGGAACTCGGCGTCGTGCTCGCACTCGACGACTTCGGCACGGGTTACGCCTCGTTGTCCTACCTGCGGCAGTTCCCGATCGACGTCGTCAAGATCGACCGGAGCTTCACCGCGCACGTCGGTACCAAAGACGGCGACCTGGTGCTGCTCAAGGGCATCATCGACCTCGGACACGCGCTGGAGCTCAACCTTGTCGCCGAGGGGATCGAGACCTCCGAACAGCACACGATCGTGCGCAAGCTCGGCTGCCAGCAGGCGCAGGGCTTCTACTTCGGCCGGCCGTCACATCCCGCGCAGCGGGACCTCGACGCATCGATCGGCGTCTAGAACCGCTACCGCGGTTTCGCTTCGGAGTAGCGCTCGAGGCCGTCGTGGGGAAGCGGCTCCCAGTCGCACGCGTAATCGACGAACGCATGCCACTGCGGCCGGATCCCGTGGCCTGGGTCGAAGAGCCCGAGCCGCACGCTCCCGACCTCTCCGGTGTCGGGATACTTGCTCCAGAGCGCGCTGCCGCACGCCGAGCAGAAGCACTTCGGCCAGCCGTCGCCGGGCGCATATTCCTCCACGAGTTCCCCGCCTGCGAGCAGGCGGAACGAACCCGGCGCCAGCCGCGCCTGGACGGAGGCCGCGGTGCCCGTTCGCCGCTGACAGCGGGTGCAATGGCAGTAACCCGCGCTCAGCGGCTCCGCCGTGATCTCGAAACGGACGCCTCCGCACAAGCAGTGGCCCGTGTAGAGAGCGTCGCTCATTGCAGCATTGGCGACGGCGGGATGCGCGTCTCACCGCTGACCCCGTCGATCAGCATCGCAACCTCGTCCACGTAGCACCAGCTCCACTCCTCGCCAGGCTCGAGGGAGCGGATGAGTGCGTGCGACGTCCCGTGGTAGTGAGCGGTCGCGTGGCGGTTGGGCGAGTTGTCGCAACAGCCCACGTGGCCACAGGTCAGGCAGATGCGCAGATGGAGCCACTTGCCGCCCATGCGGAGGCAGTCCTCGCAGCCGGCGACCTCAGCAGGGAGCTCGCGCACCTGGACCTCGTCGAGATGGGTACAGGCGGTGGGACTCATCGCACCGCCTCCTCCGGCGTCGCTGCCAGGTGACCGTGTACGAACTGCACAGCCATCGAGCCCTCGCCGACGGCCGTCGCGCAGCGCTTTGTCGAGCCCGATCGGACGTCACCGGCCGCGAAGATGCCGGGCACGCTCGTCTCGAGCAGGTTGGCTGCCCCCGCCGCGTCGCCGGTGAGGATGAAGCCGTCGTCGTCCCGGGCGACCGCGTCGCCGAGCCATTCGGTGCACGGCTTCGCACCTAGGAAGAGGAACAGGAACGAAAACGGCAGCCGCGTGCCGTCGGTCAACGTCACAGCCTCGAGGCCCCCGTCCGGTCCGTGCAGCTGGGCAATCTCGCTGCGGTCGCGGATCGCAACGTGATACCGCTCGAGCTCGCGGATCAGGTAGTCCGACATGGTCTCGCTCAGGTCTGCCCGACGGTGCAGGAGGGTGACGAGAGCGCCGCCTCGGGCGAGCCAGACTGCTGCCTGTCCGGCGGAGTTGCCGCCGCCGACCACCCCGACGCGCGCCGCGCCGCAGAGCTGTGCCTCGGGTGGTCCAGCCGCGTAGAAGATGCTCGTGCCCTCGTAGTCCGAAAGCTCGTCGAGTGGAAGGCGCCGATACTCGGCACCCGTCGCAAGTACGACAGCTCTGGCCGCGATCTCCTGCCCTTCGTCCAGACGCACGATGTGTCGTCCGTTTCCCGGCTCGAGTGTGATCGCGCGATACGGGGACGCAGGCCTGGCCCCGAATTTCCGCGCCTGCGAGACGGCGCGACCGGTGAGTTCGGTGCCGGTCAGCCCCGCCGGGAAGCCGAGGTAGTTCTCGATCCGGCGGGAGGATCCGGCCTGGCCGCCGAGCGCGGTGCTTTCGATGACGAGCGTGTCGAGCCCCTCCGAGGCGCCGTAGACAGCGGCGGCAAGGCCGGCCGGACCGCCACCGATCACGAGCAGATCGGCTTCCTCGCGGCGCTCGAGTTCCCGACCAACGCCGAGCGCACGCAGCACGTCGCCGTTGGACGGGTGCTCCAGCTCTCCGCCGCCGGGGATCCGCACCAGTGGAGGCTTCCGGCCGTCGGGGGGCGACTCCTCCTGCCACGAATACGGCAGACGGTTTGCCCGCACGAAATCCAGCAGCCGCCTGGTGGGCTCAGACGAGCGCGGCCCGACGATCTCGAGGCCGATTCCCTGCACTCGCTGGAGGGCTTCGCGCCGGGCTATGAAAGTCGACAGCAGGAGGTCGCTGAGCTGGCCGTCCTCGAACAGCAGTCCACGGAGTGCGTCGCGATCGACCGCGATGTAGCGCAACGGCTGCGTCACGACGGCGGTCAGGAACACCGTCTGGCCCGAGAGCAAGTTCAGCTCACCCAGGAACTTAGAGCGTCCGCAGCGGATGATCTCGTTACCTGCGCCGTCGCGGATCACAACTTCGCCCTCCAGAACCGCGATGAAGTTGTAGGCGGTGTCGCCGACAGTGAAGAGCACGTCGCCGGCGTCCGCCGTCCGCTCCTCGCCGGCGGCACGAAGCACGGCCAGCTGCGAGTCGGAGAGAGAGGGATCAGTCGGGTTTTCCACCAAGCGAGCCTACTCCCGGAGCGTCAGTCTGCGACGGGGCGCGGCGCAGCTCGGCGGGCATGCAACGCGAGTCGCGGTCGTTGGTGGCTGCATGAAGCCAAATCTCGTCGGGATCAATCACGTCGCACTGCAGGTCGAGGACATCGACCAAGCGGTCACCTTCTATACCGACCTCTTCCAGACAACTTCGGTGAGCCGGATCCCGGGTGCCGCGTTTCTGCGGATGGGCGACCAGTTCCTCGCCCTGTTCCAGCGAGGACCGCGCACGGAGGAACCGCACTTCGGACTCGTCGTGGACGACAAGGAGGCGGCGCGTCGCAGGCTCGAGGAAGCGGGCGTGGAGGTGCTTCCCGGCCGCTTCTTCGACATTCGCGACCCGAGTGGAAACCGCGTCCAGATCGTGCAGTACGACGAGATCCAGTTCACGAAGACCGATCGCATCCTGGCCGGAATGGGCCTGAATCTGGGGAAATCGGAGCAGGCGCTGTCCGAGCTGCGTTCGCAGAACCTCTCCGACTAGCTCCGAGCGTGTAACAGTTCCACCGAACCGGCAAAACGTCATCGTGAGGGAGGGCACCATGAGCCGCGAGCACGACGAACGAACCGGACGGCCACTGGTGAACGGCCGCGACAGCATCGAGGAGCTCAGCGACGCCGAACTCGAGGTCGAGATGACGATCGCGGTAGCCGAACCTCGCCATCGCGGCCGCAGGCTCGACGCGCTCCTGCTCGAGCGGGCGCGGCGCCGGGGACAGCAGCAGCCTCAACCCGCCTGAGCGGAGCGACCATGGCCCCGGTCGTTCTCGCCGTCGACGTCGGGGGGTCGCACGTCAAGGCGCTGACCTCGAATCGGCGAGAGCGCCGGCGGTTCGCCTCCGGTCCGTCGCTCACTCCGGAGGAGATGGTTGCGGGCACGCTCGAGACGGCCGCGGGCTGGCGGTGGAGCCGCGTCACCGTCGGAATCCCGTCGCCTGTCAGGGCGGGGAAGGTGATCTCCGAGCCGGTCAACCTTGGTGACGGCTGGGTGGGGTTCGACTTCGAGTCGGCCTTCGGGAAGCCGACGCAGGTCGTGAACGACGCGGTCATGCAGGCGGTCGGCAGCTACCAGGGCGGACGCATGCTCTTCCTCGGCCTCGGCACTGGCCTGGGGTCGGCCATGATCGCCGACGGTGTGATCGAGCCGCTCGAGCTCGGCCATCTCCCGTTCCGCAAGAGGACGTTCGAGGACTACGTGGGCGAGCGAGGGCTGAAGAAACGCGGCAAGAAGAAGTGGACAAAGGACGTCTTCGCAGTCGTCGAGCAGCTCGCGGCGGCGATGGAGCCTGACGAGGTCGTCCTCGGCGGCGGCGGCGTGGACGAGCTCGAGGAGCTGCCCGAGGGCTGCCGGCGCGGCGAGAACGAGAACGCGTTCCTCGGCGGGTTTCGCCTCTGGGATCCCGACTGGGTCTCGAAGCTGACGAAGTAGCGTGGGGACCGCCGAACGGCAGCCCCCACTCGGTCGAACAGCGCAAGAGTCGTCCTAGGGATGAATCGGCTGCCCCGTCGCGGGATCGAGAATCAGCCGGCGATCGTGCTGGCCCTGGAAGTTGAAGAGACCTGCGAGGTCGAACGGCACGCCCTCGGACGCGTCGGTGCTCGACTGGATCTGGTCGGCCGACCCGCTGATCGACGGCAGGCCCCAGTTGTACTCGACGAGGTTGATGATCGAGGCCTGGTTGCTCAGGTTGTGATCGACCGCGTTGTCCTTGGCGAACGGAGAGATCACGAGCAGAGGCTGCCGCGGACCGAAGCCGCAGCGGCCCTGCTGGCTCGTCAGGGGCGGTCGCGCCGCCGTGGTGCAGGCCGGCACGTCTGCCGCCGTGTTCGAGGGGTTCTGCACGCCCGGATAGGCATGGTCGTACCAGCCGTCCGAATCGTCGTAGAGGACGATCACCGCGGTATGCGACCAGTCCGGCGTCCGCATCAGCGCGTTGATCTCCTTGACCACGAACGCCTGCTCGTCGGCCGGGTCTGAATACGCAGCGTGGCCATCCTGATAGCCGGGCGCCTTGAGAAAGCTGACGTCCGGCAACGCCGACGGCGGCAGCTTGTCCTGCTGAATTGCGCTCACGAGCCCCTCGAAGTCGCTCATGTCGTACTGGTGGTTGGCGGTGTCGAACTGCGGTACGTCCCCGACGTACGACTGCGTGTCCCGGCCGATCGACGAGAGCGAGGCCGGCGGCAGGTGATGCGGATTGGCCGTCGACGCGTAGTACTGGAACGGCTCGTGGTGCGGGATGTAGTCGTCCTTGTAGCCGTACTGGCCAGTGCCCCCGAGCGCAACACCGACGGGGGTGACGTTGTCGCAGTTGCCCTGGTTCGACGAGTGCGGCGGCCGGTTGGCAGCGGTGTTGAAGAAGGCCTTGAACTGGTCGGGGATGAACGTGCTCGTGGGCTGGCCGCTCGCACCGACGTCCGCCAGCGCGTCGGCGTAGCTCACCGTCGGGCGGAAGCCACCCTGGAACCATCCCCAGGAGAGGCCGGCGTTGTTCAGCACGTCGCCGATGTTCTGACCGGTCATTCCGACCGCGTCACGGGTCGAGCAGTCGTCCCAGTAGGGCTGAGCATCGCCGGTGAGCGATTGGCCGCCCAGACCGTCTCCGATCAGATCGGAGTTCGGGCCGACGCTCGGACTGTTTGCCTGGTGCACCATGTCGACGCCACCCGTATTGCCGGCGACGAGGTTGATCGCGCCCGGCGAGGACGGGCCGAACGTCGTCGAGTAGGAGTTGTCGCTCATCGCGAAGTGCTGCGCGTAGTTCCACAGCCCCGTGACGGTGTTGCCGTCGTAGTAGTCCATGACGACGGGCTTGAGGGTGCTGCATGCGGTCGACGTGCCCGGCAACGTGCCGAACGTCGAGCCCAGCGTCTGGACGAACTTGTCCATCGCTCCGCCGTCGAACGCACTCTGCTCGTCGGTGTAGTTGTGGTCCTGGTCGCAGGTCAGTTGGCCTCCCGCGCTTCCAGCGAGTCCGAGCGGGCTGCTGTCGAGGCGCTGCGGATTGTTCAGGTTCGGGTTGCTCGTCAGCAACGACTGGGTGAGCCCGTCGACCGTCGGCGTCCCGGGCCTTGCGTGGAACGTTTGCCCGTCAGTGTTGGCCGCATCCGGGTAGGTGCCGAAGTAATGGTCGAACGAGATGTTTTCGCCGAAGATCACGACCACGTGCCTGATCGGTGTGACCGTTCCCCCATGCGCTTTCGAGGTCGCGCTCGAGGAACCCGCAGTCACAGCCGCGAACGCGCAGGCCGCAAGCAACGGCAGGATCCAGCGGATCCGTCTCGCCATTTTCTCTCCCCCTCTAATCGGGTCGATGGACGTTGCCGATCCTTTGGGGGATGGAACCGGCAGTGGGAAGCGCTGAGGCAACCAGGCGGAGACGGAGTGGTGACGAGATCCGTCCAGCGTGCGCGCACCCGGGACCGTCACCAGACCGTTACCTACAGGTCTACGGAAGGCCGGGGTAGGCTCGTACGATGGCTACCACCGCCCGCACCCGTAAGCGCGCCGCAGCCGCGGCCGAACGGCTGATCAACCGGGAGCTCTCCTTCCTCGAATACGACGCGCGACTCCTCGAGCTGGCGCGCGACGAGACGCTGCCGCTGCTCGAGCGGGTCTTCTTCCTCAAGGTCTCGGCAGAGATGCTGGACGAGTTCTTCATGATCCGCGTTGCTGGGCTGACCGGGCAGACCGAGGCCGGCGTGAGCAGGCGCCTGCCGGATGGCCGGACGCCGCAGCAGACCCTCGACGACGCCCGCGAGCGCGTGGTCGAGGTCTACGGCAGCCAGGCCGAGCTGTGGAGGGACGAGCTTCTGCCGGCGCTTGCCGAGGAGCGGATCGTCGTCTCGAGCGTCGAGGATCTCGAGCCGGAGGAGCTCACAGAGCTCGACAACCGCTTCGAGCGCGAGATCTTCCCGGTGCTGACGCCGCTCGCCGTCGGGCCAGGCCAGCCGTTTCCCTACATCTCCGCGCTCTCGATCAGCCTCGGCCTCTTCGTCGCCGACCCCGAGACGGGCGAGGAGCGGTTCGCCAGGGTCAAGGTTCCTGAGGGCCTCCCGCGCTTCTTCCCCGTCGGTCGCGGCGGGCGCTTCGTCCCGCTGGAGCGAGTCCTCAGCCACTATCTGCCCGAGCTCTTCCCCGGGATGGAGATCCTCGAGCGGTCGCTCTTCCGCGTGACGCGCGACGGCGATCTCGAGGTGGCCGACGAGGCCGACGACCTGCTCGAGGCGGTCGAGCTCCAGCTCCTGCGCGCGCGCTTCGGCGAGGTGACGCGGCTCGAGGTGTCGAAGTCGATGTCCGAGGCCATGCTGGAACAGATCCAGCAGGGATTGCGCGTGCGGGACGAGTTCGTCTACCCGCTCGATGGAATGCTCGACCTGGCCGACCTCGGCCAGCTCTACCGGCTCGACCGGCCGGACCTCAAGAACGAGCCGTGGGTGCCGGTCGCGAGACCGCCCTGGAACTCGATCGAGTCGGCCGGCGAGCAGTTCGCCGCGATTCGCTCCGGCGACCTCCTCGTCCACCACCCCTACGACTCGTTCGCGGCCAGCTTCGAGTCGTACGTCGACCGGGCCGCCGCGGATCCCGAGGTGATCGCGATCAAGTCGACCGTGTACCGGACGAGCGACGACACGCCGCTCGTGCCGGCGCTGGTCGACGCGTCGGAGCGCGGCAAGCAGACCGTCTGTCTCGTCGAGATCAAGGCGCGCGGCGACGAACGCCGCAACATCGAGTGGTCGCGCTCGCTCGAGCAGGCCGGCGTCCACATCGTCTACGGCTTCCCCGGCCTCAAGATCCACGCGAAGACGACGCTGGTCGTACGACGCGAGGCGGGCGGCCTACGCCGCTATGTCCACCTGGGCACCGGCAACTACAACGCCGTCACCGCCCGCAGCTACGAGGACTACGGGCTCTTCACCGCTGACGAGGACATCGCCGCCGATGTTGCCGACCTCTTCAACCACCTCACCGGATTCGGCCGCCCGGGCCGCTTCCGCAAGCTGCTGGTGGCGCCGTTCACGCTCCGCGAACGGCTGGTCGACGAGATCCGGACGGTTGCCGAGGCGGCCGAGGCGGGCAAGAAGGCCCGGATTCGAATCAAGGTGAACGGCTTGACCCACCCGCAGGTGATCGACGAGCTCTACGCCGCATCTGCAGCGGGCGCAAAGATCGAGCTTCTCGTGCGCGGCGTCTGCTCGCTGCGGCCCGGCGTGCCCGAGCTGAGCGAACACATCCGTGTGCGCAGCGTGATCGGCCGTTTTCTCGAGCACAGCCGCCTCTTCTCCTTCGACGCCGCCGATCGCAGCGTCACCTACATGGGCAGTGCCGACCTGATGCCACGCAACCTCGACCACCGCGTCGAGGTCGTGACCCCGGTCGAGGACGTGGCCCTCCAGGCCGAGCTCTCCTCGACCTTCGAGGCTCTGTGGCGCGACACGGCGGCCTCATTCGAGCTCGACGCGAGCGGTCACTGGAGTCGCGTCCAGGCGAAGAAGGACGAACGCCCGCGCTCCGGCCAGGGGACTCTGATGCGGCGAGCACGGCGCCGGCTCTCGCTCGCGCGCACTCACTGAACCGCCTCGGCACTGTCTCTACTCCGTCACCGGACCGTCACCTGAACGTCTATTCGCCTTCCGATCGCGGACCTACGATGCGTGGAGATGCGAATTGGAGTCATCGACGTGGGGTCGAACACCACGCGGCTGCTCGTCGCCGGAGCCCGGCCCGACGGTCTCGAGCCGCTCGAGACCGCAAAGCTGCGACTGTCGCTCGGCGAGGAGATCGAGCGGCACGGTGCCGTGTCGGCCGTCCACGTTGCGGCCGCCGCGAAGGCTGTTCGCGACATGGCGCACTCGGCCCGGCGCAGGCGCGTTGACTCGCTCGACGTCTTCCTCACGGCACCCGGCCGCCAGGCGGCCAATTCTGCCGAGCTCGTCGCCGCGTTGTCGCGAGCGGCAGGCGTCAAGGCGCGGGTGCTGACGAAGGAGGAGGAGGGCACGCTCGCGTACCGCGGGGCCGTTCTCACGGCAGACCTTGCTCTGCCCGAGCGGATCGCGGTCTGCGACATCGGTGGAGCGTCGACCGAGATCGCCGTCGGCAGCCCGGACCGCGATCCCGACTGGATCGAGTCGGTCGATCTTGGTTCCGTGCGACTCACGGCTCGCGCTGCAGACATGCGTGCGGAGGCCGAGGATGCCTTCGCTCACCTCGAGCCGCCCTCGGTCGAGGCCGCTCTGGTCGTCGGCGGAAGCGCCCGTGCGGCGCGCCGGCTCGTCGGCGCGGAACTCGGCGAGACCGAGCTGGCCGAGGCGCTGGCGATCGTCGAGGCGACGTCGCCACGCGAGGTCGCCCGCCGCTTCGGGGTCGATCGAGCGCGGGCCGACATCCTCCCGGCCGGCGTGATCCTGCTCTCCGAGGTGCAGCGCCGACTCGGCGTCACCCTTCACGTCTGCGGCGGCGGCATCCGCGAAGGCGCCGTCCTCGCGTCGCTCGACGAGCTCGCGGCCTAGCTACTACGGCGGCGGAATCTCGCGCACGACCTCGCTGTCGGCTATGACGACAGCGGCGCCTTTCTTCAGGCCGCGACCGATCAGCGCCTCGATGACGTCGCCGTGCGTGCAACAGACGACGCCGTCCTCGCGCAGTAGCTCGACGGCACTCCCTTCGGCTCCCTCGGCCAGGCGGTCGTCAGGCTCGACCGACAACTCGCGCGCAACCGCAAGCGGCCGAACGGTCTCCATGCAGCGAACGTACGGACTCGAGACGACACGACGCACTTCGAGATCCCGAAGGATCTCGACCAGCTCAGCCGCCTGACGGCGCCCCCTGGCGTCGAGCGGGCGGTGGAAGTCGTCATCGTCCCAGTAGGCACGGTCTCCGGCCTCGGTGTGGCGTACGAGCACGCTCGTCACAGGCGCTCCAGCAGTGGCAGGTCCCGCGACCAGCTGAGGATGTCGGCAGCGAGCTCCGGTGTCTCCCAGCGGATCTCATCCACCTCGTCGTGCGGCGCGAACTCCCCGTCCACGGCCCGCATCCTCCAGTAGCGCACCGTTTTCGGTCGGCCCTTGCCATCGAAGTAGCTCGTTTCACCGATCTCGTCCAGAAGTTCGCAGCGAAGCCCTGTCTCCTCCTCGACCTCCCGCAGCGCACACGCCTCGTCCGACTCGCCGTCGTCGCACTTGCCCTTCGGAAAGCTCCAATCGTCGTACTTCGGCCGATGCACGAGCAGCACCTCCCCGTCCCGGACCACGAGCCCGCCTGCGGCGCGGACGAAGCTCAGATCGCCTTGCAGAGCTTCCGCCACGCCTTCGGCCACGCCTTCCGCGCCTCCGCTCGACGGCCTTCCTCCCGCTCGACGAGGCGGCCCACGGCTAGAGCGTGCTCGGGCGATGCCCCAACGGCGAGCTGCCGTAGCCGCCCAGCGGCGACCACTCCGTCCTGGTGCTCGCCGAGGACGTCCTGCAAGTTCTTCGCCCGGCGTACGAACTTCTTCCGGCCCGCCAGCTCGGCCGCGTAGCGGGCGCGCTTCCCCTTCCTGCGGACAGCGTGCAGTTCCTCGTCGGAAGGCTCTTCCGGGAGCCGGTGGACAGCTTTGCGCGCCTTTGCGAAAGCCTTGTCGGCGAGCGCCTCGAGCGAGGCGCCTGACGCGCTCGGCCGGAGGTCGTCGATCGCACGCGCGGTGTCATCGAGAAGCGCGAGATACTCGTCCGAGCGAAGCGCTCCGAGCAGACGGGCGCGGCTGCACGAGCGCTCGGTACGCAGCGCGGCGAAGAGCGACCGCGCGTGCCTCGCGTCCTCGCCGCCGAGCTCGCCGGCCTCGTGCTCGAGTCGCGCGAGGAGAACGTCGAGATCACGAACCTCGCCGAGCACGGCTCCGAGCTCCTTGAGCCTCCGGTCGAGCTCCGAGGTGTCGGCGGCGACGAGATCCTTCCCGGCTCGGAGCATCGCGCGGAGGCGGCGGACACCGACCCGCATATCGTGGAGGCTCTCGGGGTCGCGGCCGAGCCGCGTGCCCGGGTCGTGCCGCTCGATCTCGCGCAGCTGCTCGCGCAGCCGGCTTCGCAGCTCTGTGAACGGCGTCCGCGACGACGAGGCCGTCCCGTTCTCGTGGCCGAGCGCGCGGAACACCTTCGGCAGACCGTTCCCCGGCTCCGCGCCGGCCGACGCGACTTCGTCGGCGATCGCATCGAGCTGAGCCGGGCTCCCGGCGCGCAGCTCTACCTCGACCTCGACGAACGTGTCACTGACCCGGCTGGCATCGAGCACCGCTACCTCGTCGACGGTCACCTCCGCGGTCGTTCCGTTTCGCGCGACGAGCTCGCCACGCCGGTCGGTGCGCAGCTCGACGATGCGCTCGAGGGGCCCGTGACGCAGATGAGCTCGCAGGAGAGCGAGCAGCTGCTCCGGCGGGTGCTCCGGTCCGCCCTCCGCTTCGATCTCGAGGCGGGAGTCGTCCGATGGGAGCTTCAGCTGCCAGACGCCGTGGCCCTGCTCGGTACGCCGCCGGAGCGTGATGCCCGCGATCGCCAGCGACGCGCCCGGCACGTCGTAGTAGACCGAGGTGAAGATCCGACGCCTGAGCGGCTGACCGCCTAACGGCGGCAGCCGGAATCCGGTCGGAGCATCGAGCTTGCGCTCATGCTCACTTGTTGCCCGCATACGCCCACGATAGGGCTAGCCGACGAGCTCTGCCAGCTGCTCCCGCGTCTGCGTGGCCTCCTGCTCGAGGCCGGGCGCAAACGCCCCAGCGGCCTCGAGCAGAAGTTGCTGCCGACGCTGAGCGTCGATCTGCAGAAGCAGCTCGTCGATCTGCTGCCGACGAAAGACCCGGTCCTCTACCGAGCTCATGCGGCCTCCTCGAGCTCGAAGCTCTCGGACTCCTCCGCGCGCTCGCGCGCCGGTCGCAGGAACACCCCGGCGACGACGATCGCCGCGACGAGTAGCCCGCCGAGGACCACGAACGACGTCTGGAATCCGTTGACCGTCGCCGACGCGCTCGCCACGGATACTCCATGAGCGTGGGCATAGCTCGCAGCAGCGCTCGCCGCAATGGTGCTGATCGCCGCGAGGCCGATCGCGCCGCCGATCTGGCGGCTCGTGTTCACGAGGCCGGAAGCGACACCGGCGTCCGAGCGCTCCACACCCGTCAGGCTCGCGATGGTGACCGGCACGAAGGAGAAGCCCAGTCCCGCGCCGCCGAGCACGAAGGCCGGGAAGAGATCCCAGAAGTAGTGGCCGTCCACCGGTAGCTGCGTCAGCAAACCGAGGGAGACCGTTGCCATCGCAAGGCCCGCGATCAGCGTCGCCCGGATACCGAAGCGCGCAACCACAGCCTGCGCGAGGTTGGAGGTGACGACTACCGACAGGGCGAAGGCGCTGAAGGCGACGCCGCTCTGCACGGCCGAGTAGTGGAGGACGTCCTGCACGTAGAGCGTCAGGACGAAGAACTCCGAGAAGGTGACGGCGCCGACGAGGGCCATCGTCACGTTCGCAGCCGAAAGTGCGCGGAGGCGGAAGATCCGCAGCGGCAGAAGCGGCGAGCGCGAGCGCGACTCGATCCAGACGAACGCGGCGACGAGCGCCGCGGAGCCGGCGAGCAGCCCGAGCGTGACGGGAGAGCTCCAGCCGTCGCTCGACGCCCGCGTCAGCCCGTAGACGAGCAGCATCAGGCCGCCGGTGACCGAGGCGGCACCCGCGAGGTCGAAGTGGCGGTGCGGCAGCTCCGCGCGACTGTCACGCAGCAGGAACGGCGTGACCGCGATCGCAGCGACTCCGACCGGAACGTTGATGAAGAAGATCCACGACCAGCCGAGATACGAGGTGATGACGCCGCCGAGCAGAACTCCTGCGGCCGCGCCGCTCCCCGAGGCGGCGCCGTAGATCCCGAGCGCGCGGTTGCGGTCGCGCCCTTCGGCGAAGGTCGTCATCAGGAGCGAGAGCGCAGCCGGAGCCAGCAGCGCGCCTCCCAGCCCCTGCAGAGAGCGGAAGCCGACGAGCGAGGCCGACGACCAGGCGAAGCCGCAGAGCAACGAGCTCGCGGCAAACAGCGCGAGGCCCGCGACGAACATCCGCCGCCTGCCGAGCAGATCCGCAAGGCGGCCGCCGAGCAAGAGCGTCCCGCCGAAGAAGATGGCGTACGCAGTGATCACCCACTGGAGCCCTGTGGCCGAGAAACCGAGATCGGACTTGATCGACGGGAGCGCAACGTTCACGATCGCCACGTCGAGAATGACCATGAACTGGGCGGTGACGATGAGCGCGAGTGCGCTCCAGCGCCGCCGGGAAGAAACAGGATGAAGCGTGGGAATCAAGCAGTTCCTCCAATCGTTGGTGCTACCAACTATACATGAAAGGAACGCTTGGTCGCGCTACACTATTCCAGGAAATGGGAACTGAGATGAAAACTGTTTTGAAGACCCAAACCGGCTTGCCCCCAGAGCTCGTCGCCTCGAGCCTGTTCCTGCTCAAGCGGCTCGGAATGGCGGCGAAGCAGCGCTCGATCGACGAGTACGAACGCCTCGGACTAAACCCGTACCACCACGCGATCCTCGCCTTGCTCGAGGGAAACGCCCCCGAGACGCAGGCGGAGATCGCGGACGGGCTCGGCTACGACCGCGGGACACTCGTCGGGCTGCTCGACGAACTCGAGGAGCAGAAGCTCGTCGAGCGCAAGCGTGATCCTGACGATCGCCGCCGACAGCTCGTGCGGATCACGGCCGACGGCAAGCGCACGCTCGGCACGCTGCGTGCGCTCTCCAAGCGGCTCGAGGACGAATTCCTCGCGCCGCTCGACGCTGAGCAGCGGGAGCAGCTCCACGCCCTGCTACTCGTGCTCGCCGCGCGCCACGAGCCGGGATGTGCTCCGCCGGTCGTCGCCGGCTAGCGCAACGCGCGGAGACGGGCCTTCGCCGAAGCCACCAGCCCGCTCAGCGGCTGGCAGATGACGCAGTGGTACACGCGGGCCGTGCCGTCTTCGCTGCCGGTGAGGATCCACTTGCCGATCGGGCTGAAGCTCGCGCCGGTGAGCGGCTTCGCGTTTCCCACCAGGTAGGAGACGAGCTGGCCGGTGCCGGCGTTCCAGAGGCCGGCTGTGAAATAGCTCGCGGTGACGATCCAGTGGCCGTCGGGGCTGAAGCTGCCCGTGCGAACGGGAAGGGAGTGGCCGACGAGGACACGCAGCAGATGCCCCGTGCGGGCGCTCCAGATGCGACCTGTGTGGTCGTCGCTGACCGTGACGACTTCGAGACCATTCGGCGAGTACTCGGCATCGGTGACCAACAGCGTGTGCCCGTCGCGACCGCCCAGCGTGTGGAGGAGCCTCCCGGTGGAGGCATCCCAGAGCTGGGCGTCATCCCCCTTCGTCGTCGCCACGCCGAGGCCGCCCGGAGACAGGACGGCGTGCTGTGTCGCGACGTGGATCGTGCTTACGAGCTTGCCGAAGTCGGTGTAGACGCGCACCGAGCCCGGCAGCCGGACGAGAAAGCGCCGCCCGCCGGTCGAGATCCCGAGGACGCGCCCACCTGTGTCGACGCACGGCTGGGCCACCCCCTCGGTGCAAACAGTCCCCGAGGCGTCTCCGACGAGAAGACCTCCTCCACTCTCGAAGGCAACGGCGGTGTGTCTCCCGCTTTCTCTCTCCGTGCTCATACCGCTCCTCGTCGAGGTGGCGAGACTTCCATGTGCGTCGACCGCCGCGATCCGGTTGCTCTGCGCCGCCGCGGCCACGATGGGCGCACGCATGCTGATCGTCGAGAGCACGTGTCCGGACTTCGTCAGGATTCGCGCGTGCCGGCCGGCGACGGCCACCGGGTTCATGCCCGCCCACAGCGCTTCGACCGGCGGCCGTCCCTCGAGAATCGGGGTCAAGGTGCCCTCGGGCTGCGCCTGCCAGAGTCGTGCGCTGCCGTCGTGCGAGCCGGTCACGATCGTACGTCCGCTCGAATCGAAGCCAATGCTGGTGAGGGCATCGCCGTGGCCGGCGAGCTGCGCGACCACGCGGCCGTCTCGGGTGTAGTAGATCGTCCCCAGCCGGTTTGAAGAGGCCGTCGCGATCTCGCGGCCGCCCGGGCTGAAGGCGGCGTCGTTGATCGCGCCGACGGCGCCGGAGCCACCGACGAGGAGCAGCTCCCGCCGGCCGGTGCGGACGTCCCAGACGTAAGCGGCTCCGTCCTCGCTCGAGGTCACGAGCATGCGGCCTCTGGAGGAGAACTGCTCCGAGAACACATATCCCCGGTGGGGCAGGACGTGGAGGAGCTTGCCGGTGTCTGCATCCCAGATTCGCGCGGTCTTGTCGTAGCTGCCGCTCGCGAGCAGCTTCCCGTCGGGGCTGAAGGCGAACGAGCGGATGCCGGCCTCGGGCAAGTGCCTGATCGCGTGGCCGGTGCGCGCGCTGAGGATCGATGCGCTCGTCGACTTCCCTGACCGGGTCGCGACTGCGAAGACCTGTCCCGTCGGATCGAGCACAGCGGCGAGAACGCCCGCGCCTAGGTCGATCGTCTTCGTCCGCCCCGTTGCGAGATCGACAAGGCGGATGTGGGTTCCGCTCCCGATGAGCAGCGTCGTCCGGTCGAAGGAGAGCGCCATGACCTGGGAAGGCGTGGAGATCTTGCGCACCGGAGAGTCGCGCCCGACCCGCCAGATCGCCACGCTGCCGTTGACCGCGCCGGTGGCGAAGGTCTTTCCGTCGGGACTCCACGCCGCCTCGGTCAGCGGGGACTGGTGCTGGAGCACGTGCGTCTGAATGCCGGCACGGTTGTAGAGGCCGACGCGCCCGTTGCTGCTTGCGACGAGCAGCTGCTCGCCTCGCGGCGCGAAGGCGGCCGCGACGATGTCCCCTCTGAGCGTCAGGATCCGCGTCTCGCGCATCGCAGCCAGGCTCGAGCGGAGGACATTGGCGGTCTGACGTCCGGGAGCGAGCTCGGCGGCCTGCAGCGCCAGGCCGACGCTGATCTGCGGGTTGGTGGGAATGCTGGCGAGCGCGCGACCGGCGAGCTCGCCTCCGTGCGCGCGCCGTGCCTGCGTCCGCGCATGGCTCCGTTGGATGAGCGCATACGCCGCAATCGCGGCGACCACGGCGAGCGCCACGAGGCTCGCGGCGATGATCACGCGCAGTCGCCGACGCTGGAGCCGGGCTCGGATCCGCTCGGCTTGCAGCTGGTGCTCGGCCTGCCAGGCGAGTATCGGCGGCCCGAGGACGTCGTGGAAGATCTCGTAGCGCGTCGGTGCTCCCTGCATCCCGTTGACGCCGCGGACGATCCGCTCGCGTCCGAGCCGCTCGAGCAGGCGGCGCAGCTCGGCGTCGTCGACGTCGGCGTACTCGGCGAGATCAGAGGGTTCATGCGAGACCTTCCGACCCGACGGCGTGACGAGCTGGCGCACGACCCGTGCGGCAGCTTCCTGCTCGACAAGCGGCAGCGCGTTGAGAGCTCCGCGTACGTGCTCGCGGACGACGGCACGGGCGCCGCCGATCGCACGAAGTGTGGAGAGGCGCAGCTCGCGCGAGCCTGACTCTTGCTCTCGCTCCCAAAGCCGCTCGAGCACGAGCTGGAGATACGGCGCCTCGACGCCCGAGTCGGTCGACGCCTCGTCGAGCACGGCCTCTACGAGGGCGTCCTCCGCCGTGAACTGCTCGCCGGCGAGCTCGCTGTAACGGGCGAGCGGGCCAAGGATCGCAGCCCTCCCGGCCTCCCGGTCGAGCCGGTCGAGGCGCAGCAGGTTCGAGAACAGCTCGGGGATCCGCCCCGCGAACTCGTCGAGCTCCGCCAGCGCGTCGTCGCGCAGGGCGAGCAGCACATTGACCCGCAGCCCCGGCCGCCGTAGGAGCTCGGGCAGAGTTGCGCTCAGCGGCCCTTCGAGACCGTGGTAGAGGATGTACTCCTCGAAGTTGTCGAGCAGCAGATGAAGCTCGCCGCTCTGCTGGGCCGCCGCGGCGACCGTGTCGACGAGCCCCGCCGTCGCGCCGAGCTCTCCGCACTCCGCGTGGACGGACGCGATCAGACGAGCCGCGGGATCCTCGGCCCACGTGTCGTGCACGACGACGGGCGCGCCGCTCAGCTCCCGCAACCGGCGCGCGACTCCCGCTCCGAGCAGCGAGCTCTTGCCGACGCCGCTCGGCCCGTAGAGGACGGTGAGCCGGTTCGCGAGCACGTTCGCCGCCACAGCCGCGACCTCGCGCTCGCGTCCGAAGAAGAGCAGCGCGTCGAGCGCCGAGTCCTCGAACGAGGCGAGGCCCTTGTACGGGCTCTGGGGAACGCCGCTCACGAGGCCGCCGCCTTTTCCAGCACGCGCTCGAGCTCCGCGACATAGGCCGCGGGCGCCATGTCGACCACCTCGACGTCGCGCCGCCGCCAGAACTCCCGCTCGAGCGGCTGCAGGCCGGGGTGCACCGACCACGAGCGATACGGCAGGGGCTCGCTGCCCCAGAAGCGGTCGAGGACGACGCGGAGCGTCCAGGTCGAGAGCGTGTAGCCGAGCAGCAGCAGATGCGTGCGGCGCAGCCGCGCGGCGAGCGAGACAGGCAGCCGGCGCGCGACGTCGCCGTAGTGGATGAAGTCGTCCTCGGTCACGGCGAAGCTCTCCCAGGCGCGCTCGCTGGAGCTGTCGATCCGGCCCTGAAGATGAAGGAGCACCGTGCGCTCGTCGAGCGCGAGCTCGCCCGTATAGGCGTTGGGCCGCTCGATCACGTTCGCGACGCCGCTCGGCGCGATGTGACAGAAGCTGCCGCGCATCTGGCCGGCGGCGAGATAGCAGACCGTCTCGTACTGCTCGTCCGCCTCTTCGAGCGCACGTTCGAGCGCGAGCTCGTAGCCGGTCGTGACCAGCAGGGGCTGTGCGCTGCCGCGCTCGCGCAGCACTGCCGGCAGCCCCGCGAGGAAACGATGGACCGCCGACGGTTCACCATCGCCCTCGACAAGCGTGTGGAGCGTGTCGTAGAGCGGGCCGGAGCCGTTGAGGACGGCAACGGCCTGGGAGACGCGCGCCAGCTCAGGCGTGACCGCCTCGACCCCGAAGCGCCGCGCGAGCTCGGAGGCAAGCGGCTCCGAGTCGGAGCCCACCACGACGGTGACCTTGCCCGCCAGCAGCGCCGCGGCAACCTCCTCGAAGTGCTCGACCTCGGGAATCGCGCCACGGTCGACCGCAAACGTCTCCTGGCGCAGGATCGACGCGTGCACGCCGCGCAGGAGCGGGCTCGGCTCGAGGCCGAGCTCCTCGACCAGCAGCTCCCGACCCTCGCGGTAGACCTCGAGAGCCTGCGCCTGCCGGCCGGAGCGATAGAGCGCGAGCATGAGCTGCGCCCGCAGGCGCTCGCGCAGCGGATGCGTGCGGACGAGTGCCTCGAGCTCGCTCACGACTTCCGCGTGCGCGCCGATGGCGAGCTTCGCCTCGGCCCGCTCTTCAACGAGAGTGAGGTGGAACTCCTCGAGCCGTGCGACCTCTTCCCGTGCGAACGTCTCGTAGCGGAACTCGGCCAGCGGCTCGCCGCGCCACAGCTCGAGCGCATCGTCGAGTAGCGCGGACCGCTGGACGGGTTCGCTCGCGCGTGCAGCGTCGACGAGGCTCCGAACGCGCGCGAGGTCGAGTTGCTCCGCATCGAGCCGGACGAGGTAGCCCGGCGGCCGCGTCTCGATCACGTCCGGACCGAGCGCCTTCCGCAACTGCGCTACGAAGTTCTGGAGCGACGCAACGGCGGTCGCAGGAGGGTTGCCCTCCCACAGAGCCTCGACCAGACGATCGAGCGAGACGACCCGTCCGGCCTCGAGCAACAGCATGGCCAGCAGTGCCCGTTGCTTCGGGCCGCCGAGCGAGATCGGTTCGCCGTTCGCGCGAGCTTCGAGCGGACCGAGAATGGCGAAATCGACCAACGCGCGAAGGGTTGTAGCACCCCGGCAAGACCGCTACATAGCGGCCGTTAGCGGCCCGTTAGGGCGCGGTTGGTGCCGCCGCCGACGGTGGCGCCATGAACATCGCGCCGCACCGCTCCCGTGAACGCCGGATCCCGTCATCGCCGCGGTCCCGGCGACAGCGCAGAGCTGCCGCCAGCCTCGCATCCGGCGTGGCCGTCACCGCCGCAGTCGCAGTTGTCTTTGGAGTCGTGCTCGGCCCGGGCCAGGCGAGTAACGCTCCGCTTCTCGCGGGCTTCGGGGCCCGCAGCTACGCGCCCGGACAGGTCGCCGTCCTGAACATCAGCGGGGGCGACACGAACCGCGCCACGCTCCAGGTCTTCCAGGCCGGTGCCGCCGGCACGCCCGGCGTCGCTGTCGCCTCCGGCTGGGACAGGCACACATTCGGCAAGCCCGTCACGGCGCCGCAACTCGTGAACCGCCCGTCGGGCAACGCTCGCTGGGTCGTGCACCTTCGTCTCGGCTCCAATTGGGCAAGCGGGGACTACGTCGCCCGCCTGACGTGGGGTACCCACACCGACTACGCACCGTTCGTCCTGCGCCCGAGTACGCTCGGCACGTCACCCGTGCTCGTCGTCGAGCCCACGAACACGTGGCACGCGTACGACGTGGTCGACGGTGACAGCTGGTACCTCGACTCTTCGGTCCACGTCATCGACCTGACCCATCCGTTCGCCAACTCCAGGGTGACCGGAGCGGCTGTCCCCGCGGGGCTGCCGCTGCAGTTCTCGCACTACGACCTCGGCTTCCTACGCTGGTACTGGCACAGCGGCTATCGCGCCGACTTCATCTCCGACGACGACCTCGAGCGAATCTCGAACGCCGGCCGGCTGAGCCGCTACCGGCTGATCGTCTTCGCCGGCCACGAGGAGTACGTTACGTCCCACACCTTCGACGTGATCACGCAGTACCGCAACGCCGGCGGCAACCTCGCGTTCCTGTCTGCCAACAACTTCTTCTACAAGGTGAAGGTCTCCGGAAACACGATGACCGGCCGCACGCCGTGGCGCGACCTCGGGCGGCCCGAGGCGGCGCTGGTAGGCGCGCAGTACGCCGGCTGGGACGAGGGCAAGTATCCGAACCGGCCGTACCACATCGTGAATACCGCGGCCGCCCCGTGGCTGTTCGCGGGGACGGGTCTCCATGACGGCAGTGTCATCGGCAACTACGGGATCGAAGTGGACGAGCCGAATGCGGCCTCGCCCCCGCGCACACACGTTCTCGCCGAGATCCCGAAAGAGCTCGGACCCGGCAAGCCGGCCGAGATGACGATTTACACTCGCGGCCGCTCGACCGTCTTCGACGCCGGCGCCATCAACTTCGGCTCGAGCGCCCATTGGCCGACGCTGTCGCGCTTCTTCTCCAATCTGTGGAGTCATCTCAGCGGAGAGAGCACCGATAGCTAGGAGCCTCGCGGCCATCGGTGTGCTCGTTGCGGCCGGCGCTCTCGTCTCGTGCGGGGGCGCTCGGCCGACGACGACGATTACCACGACGGTGACCGTCACTCAACCGACCAAGCCGCCGGCGACGAGTGCCGCACTGCCGTGGCCGACATACGGCGCGGACAACGCCCGCCTGCGCGCGGTCGACGAGCCGGGGCTCCGGCCGCCGTTCAGGCGGCTCTGGACGTTCCACGGCCACGCGCTGCTCGAGTTCCCGCCCGCCGTCGGCTACGGCAGTGTCTTCGAGGAGGCCTTCGACGGGCGGCTCTACTCGATCGATCCGGCGACGGGCCGTATCCGCTGGGAGTACAACGCCCATCGCTGCGGCTGGTCGTCGCCGGCGCTCGCCGACCATCTCCTCTTCGCCACCTTCATCGGCAACCACGAGTGCAAGTCCACGCTGCCAAACGGTGAGCTCCTGACGTTCTCCCCCGAGACCGGCCGGATCCGATGGAGGCGCGCGATCGGTCCCTCGGAGTCGTCGCCGCTCGTGGCAGACGGCACCCTCTACGTCGCCGACCAGAACGGATACGTCTATGCGTTCGCCGCACGCACCGGGCACCTGCGCTGGCGCTACGACACGGGCGCACCGATCAAGGCCTCGCCCACGCTCGCATACGGACGGATCTACATCGGCAACTACGCAGGTGCGATGTTTGCGCTCGCCGCTCGCACCGGCCACCTGGTGTGGCGGAGCAGCGGCTACGGCAACTTCTACTCCACCGCTTCCGTCGACGCCGGCCGCGTCTATGTCGGTTCGCTCGACGGCCGGGTCTATGCATTCTCGGCCCGAAGCGGCGACGTGCTGTGGAACTTCCAGACGGGCGGGTATGTCTATGCCTCGCCGGCTGTCTGGGACGGCCTCGTCCTCGTCGGCTCGTACGACCACAACTTCTATGCGCTCGACGCCGGCACCGGTTCGCTTCGTTGGAACCGGCCGGTCCGGGCAGCGATCTCCGGCGCGGCGTCGGTCGTCGACGGCATCGTCTACTTCTCGAGCTTCGACCGCCGCACCTATGCGCTCCTCGCCGCGAGCGGCCGGCTCCGCGCGCAGTGGCCTGACGGCGAGTACTCGCCCGCCGTGGCCGGCAACGGCCGTCTCTACCTCGTTGGTCTCGGCCGGATCTACGCGTTCAGGCCGGCGCGGTGACCCGCTCGGCCAGGGGCAGCTCGAACGAGAACGTGGCTCCCTGGTCCGGATCGGACTCGACCCAAATCCGGCCGTTCATCGAGCGAACGAGCTCGCGGCAGATGTAGAGGCCCAGGCCGCTTCCGCCGATGCCGCGCCGATGGTCCGGATCGAGGCGATAGAACTTCTCGAAGATTCGCTGCTGCTCGCCGAGCGGGATGCCCAGGCCCTCGTCGCGGACGGTGAAGCGCGCGTAGTTCTCGCCGGCCTCGACGCCGAGCTCGATGCGTCCACCCTGGGGCGAGTACTTGATCGCGTTGTCGACGAGATTGGTCAGCACCTGGCGTGTGCGCTCGGGGTCGCCGGCCACCTTCGGCAGCACGGTGGGAATCGACACGTCGATCGTCGTCTCGTCGCTCACCCGGAGACGGGCGGCCGCGGCCGCCGTCCACACGAGCTCCTCGGGGTCGAACGGCTCGGTGACGACGCGCAGGGAGCCGCTGTCGAGCTGACCGGTGAGCAGGATCTCCTCCACCAGGTCCGCGAGCCGCTTCGACTGGACGGCGATCATGTCGAGCAGGTCGTGCCGGGTCTGTTCGTGAAGGTCGTCCTCCCGCTCGAGCAGTGTCACGGCCGCGCCGTGGAGCGACGCCAGGGGAGTGCGCAGCTCGTGCGAGATTGTCGCGACGAACTGGGCGCGGAGCTCCTCGAGCCGCCGCTCGCGGGTGACGTCACGGAACGCGTACACGATGCCGTCCGCCAGAGTGACTCCGACGATCGAGAGCCAGATCTCGCGGCCCTCGATCTCCAGCGGCACGGTTTCGGCGCTCGACGCATCGTCGGCGTCACCCGGCCGCCGGGCCACCGGAATCCTGTCTGCGATCGTCGACCAGCCGGGAAGCATCTCCTCAGCCGGGTGGTCGCAGACGGCATCCGAGCGGAGACCCGTGATCGCCTCGGCCGCCGTGTTCCAGAGGCGGATCACGCCGTCACGATCGACGAGGAACACACCATCGCCCACGTGCCCAAGCACGCGCTCGGCCCGCTCGCGCTCCTGTCTCGACACCCGGCTCCGCGCGATCGACGGCGCGACCGCATAGGCCAGGGCGAGCAGCGCCGCGATGAGAGCCAGACCGAGACCCACGACGCGCCAACGCGCCGTGTTCGCGGTGGACTCGATGGCGGAGCTGGGCTCCAACGCAACAAGCCGGACGCCGTTTGCGCCGGAGCCGACCGTGAAGGCAACAGTCCGGTAGCCGACTCCGTCAGCTCGGATGTCACTCGGCGTGCGAACAGGCGTCCCCACCCCGATCCGCCTCGTCCCGTCGGCTCCGACGAGGCTGTGGCCTTGAGCTAGGCCGAGCTCCTGTTGGCCTTCTAGCTGGGAGTGCCGTGTCAACCAGGCAACGAAGGGGCTGTCGACAGGAAGGAAAACGACGACCTGACCGATCCTTCTGCCTCCAGTGGGGGAGAGGACGGCCACACTGCGAGCCGCAACGCCTGCGGGAAGGGTTGGGCTGGCGACGAGCACTCCGTTCGGATGCACGATGCTCGGGTGCAAACCCCAGTAGAGGTCGCGGCGGCGACTCCGGAGCTCACGTTGATACCGCGTCTTGCGAGCGAGCTTCCCGGCGCGCCGCTGGGCCTCCGGAAGCAGGCGCCGGTAGGTCCCCACCGCACTGTTGAGGCTGTCGGCAAGCCGGGCGTCGGCCTTGTCGTGTGCGCGCTGCCCGGCGTAGCCACCGAGGCTCCAGGCCGCAACGACGAGCGGAGCTGCGAGGAGCAGAAGCGCGGCGATGAGTCGTACGCCACCGGGCCGGATGCTCATCTCCCGTCTGGGCGGTACGGACGCACTCGTGAGGGCTGCTTGCGACTTCATCCTGGACGCCGCCCCACCGGCCGCAACGAAGGGACACTTCCGACCTGCGCGAACGGTAGCGCGGAGCCCCTCTTCTTACCAGGCCACCGTGAAAATTCCTCGCTACGGTTCTGACGTTCGGAGGCCGATGAAGTACCTGATGCGAAGCCTCATAACCCTCGCGCTGCTCCTGATTGCCGCGTTCGCGGCAGCTCCGGCGTTCGGCAGCGCGATCATCGGCCGCGACGTGACAGGGGCAACGCTCTCGATCGACCGCCAGGGCCGCGCGTACGTGAGCTATCGCAGCGGGGGACGCAGAGAGTCGCTGGTCGCATCCGGCGCGATCAACGCCCGCGCACCGAGCCGAGGCGTTCCGCAGGTCAAGTTCCGGATCCGCTACGGCGTGGGAGGGAAGGGTGTCTGTCTTCCCTACGACGGACCGCCGCTGGCCTGGCTCGTCAAAGCATGCAAAGCCCCGGACGGCAGCTACTGGGCGCTCCAACAATGGGTGCGCCTCAAGCCCAACTACGGCGGAACGACAGGCGCCCGGGAGCTCCACCTCTCACACTGGCGTGGCCCGCTCGCCGTCCTCACGATGTACCAGAACTGGGCCTACGGAAAGTACCGCCACCTGTTCGGTCGGCTCATGTATCGCGGCCGCGGCGTCTACGGCTTCAGCGCCACGGGCCGCGGCTCACCACTCGACGCATACGGACGGAACATCTACGTCGACACCTTCGATTCCGCCTACGGCAAGGGCTGGCATCGCGAGAACAGCTTCCTCACGCATCATCGGGGCAACACTCTCGGCGACTTCTGTTACGGCTTCTTCCCCCATTCCGGACATCCCAGCGGCCACGGCACCAAATACCGGGCGACCGTCGAGGGTCCCGGGGTGACACCGGATGTGATGTGGGCGGCAGACGACATCGGCGCGTACGACGCGACGGTTCAGCAACAGATGCAGGCGCTGGAGCGAAGCTGGCGCGACCCCAAGTGCCGCACCTGAAACGGTCGGAGAGCTAGGACGCCCGCCGTCGGACGCGTCGCTGGAAGAGGCGTTCGACCGCCGTGTCGATGCCGGCTGCGAGGGCGCCTTCGATCACAGCAGCCTCGCCGAGTGCGGAGCCCTCGACGCGCGGAGCGGGGAACGGCAGCAAATCGTCGAGATGGCGGCGCACCGGTGCGAGCAGAGCCGGGTTCGCGCCCACGCTGCCTCCGAGCACGACGAGCGGGAGATCGAGCGCCGCCGCCAGGGGTAAAACGTGGAGCGCGATGCGTCGGGCCGCCTCGTCGATCACCGCGATCCCCACCGCGTCGCCGACGCCTGCCGCCGCGAAGAGTTCCCGCACGTCGAACGGCGGCTCGAGCATCGTCTCCTTGCCCGCGGCAAGCTCCGCGGCCAGCTGAGACAGCGACGCCGCGCACGGATCGACGTCGTCGGTGCGACCGTTGCGGACGGCGTCGAGCTCACCCGCGTTCCCGTTGTGGCCGCGATGCAGCTTCCGATCGAGCATGACCGCCGCCCCGAGACCGGCTCCGACGAGCAGGAAGGCAAAGTCTGCGACGTCCTGGGCCACTCCACGCCGTTGCTCGGCGATCGCCGCGAGGTTGACGTCGTTCTCGAGCTTCACCGGGACGCGGAGCGCCCGCTCGAGCTGCTCGCGCAGGTCGGAGGCGCCAAGTCCCGGCAGGTCGGCCTCGGAAACTCGCCCTTCCGTGGGATGGACGACCGCCGGCAGAGCGACCACGGCATTCTCGAGCAGGTCGCCGGGGAACTTGCCCGTGCGCAACAGCGAGCGGACGGAGCTCGCCAGCGCGTCAATCCGTTCCTCGACCGAACCACGGCTACGTAGCTCCTCCCTTGCGCGAACCCGGCCGGAGAGATCGCTGAGCGCGGTGCGCACGGCGCGCGACCCGAAGTCGACGCCGAGAACCACGGCCGCTTCCGGATCGGCCTCGTAGTAGACCGCGCCGTAGTGCGGGCCGTCGGGGTCGTGCGCAGTCTCTCGCACCAATCCGTCCTCGAGCAGCGAACGCAGGACGAGCGACACCGTCGGCCGCGAGATGCCCGTCTGGCGCGCCACCTCGGCGCGCGAGATCGGCCCGGTCGTGCGAACCGTGTCGAGCACGGTGCGCTCGTTCAAGGTGCGCAGCAGAGCCGGTACAGCCTTGGTTTCGGTCATCTCGTAAGTAAGATTAACCAGAATGAAGATCGCGGTCGTCGGCGGCGGATCCACGTACACGCCGGAGCTCGTCTCCGGGCTGATTCACCTCGACGTCGACGAGTTCGTGCTTCAGGACGTGGATCCTGGGCGACGCGAGGTCGTTGGAGGCATGGCGGCGCGCATGCTCGCACGGCAGGGCTACGCAGGCCGGCTCGAGGTGACCGGCGATCTCGATGCGGCGGTCGCAGACGCCGACTATGTCCTGATCCAGATCCGGGTGGGCGGCCAGGAGACGCGGCTGCACGACGAGACCGCTCCGCTCGCCTGCGGCTGCATCGGCCAGGAGACGACCGGAGCAGGGGGCTTCGCCAAGGCGATGCGCACCGTCCCAGTCGTGCTCGAGATCGCCGAGCGGACACGAGCACTCGCGGCGCCGGCGGCCTGGATCGTCGACTTCACGAACCCCGTCGGCATCGTCACCCGCGCCCTCTTGGACGCGGGCCACCGCGCCGTCGGCCTCTGCAACGTCGCGATCGGGTTCCAGCGTCAGTTCGCCGGCTGGCTCGGTGTGGAGCCGGCGCGCGTGGTGGTCGACCAGGTCGGGCTCAACCACCTCACCTGGGTGCGGCGCGTGCTGCTCGACGGTGACGACGTGCTGCCGTCCCTGCTGGCCGCGCACGGGGACGAGCTCGCCGCGGAGATCGAGGTGCCACGCCGTCTGCTCGACGAGCTCGGCGCCGTCCCGTCCTACTACCTCCGCTACTTCTACGCCCATGACGCCGTCCTGCGCGAGCAGCTGGAGGGCGAGCCGCGCGCTGCGGTCGTGCAGGAGATCGAGCGAAACCTCCTCGATCTCTACCGCGACCCGTCCGTCGACCAGCGGCCCGACCTTCTCATGCAGCGCGGAGGCGCGTACTACAGCGAAGCCGCGCTCGGATTGATCTCGTCGCTCTCGACGGACGACGGCGCCGTGCACGAGGTCGACGTCAGGAACGAGGGGACGCTCGAAGGCCTGGCCGCCGACGATGTGGTCGAGGTGCCGGCCCGCGTCGGCCGCTGCGGGCCGGAGCCGCTCCCGCAACCGCCGCTCGCCCCCGAGCTGCTGGGCCTCGTCCAGCATGTCGCGGCCTACGAGCGCCTCACCGTCCGCGCCGCACTCAGCCGCGATCCGGCGGACGCACGGAAGGCGCTGCTCGCGCATCCGCTGATCGGCCAGGTCGAGCTCGTGGACGGCCTTCTCGACCGGCTCGTCGCCGAGGCCGTCCACTGAAGACCATCTTTGCGGTCGACGGCGGCGGCTCGAAGACCGACGCCGCTCTCGTCCGCGAGGACGGGGCCTTGCTCGGCCTCGCCCGCGGCCCGCTCAGCCAACCCGACTACATCGGGGTCGAAGCGAGCGTGGCCGTGTTGGATGCGCTGGCCGTCGAGGTCGGGACTCCGGCCGATCTTGCAGTCCTCCTCATCGCCGGTCTCGACTTTCCCGACGAGGAGGACGCCTACCAGGAAGAAGCGGCACGGCGAGGCTGGACGCCCGACATCGTCGTCGGAAACGACACATATGCCGTGCTCAGGGCTGGAACGGAGCGCGGCTGGGGTATCGCAGTCACGTGCGGCTCGGGGATGAACTGTGTGGGAGTCGGGCCCGACGGCCGCGAGGTGCGCTTCCCCTCTCTGGGTGCGGTCAGTGGTGACGTGATGGACGGAGCCGGGGCGGTCGGGGTTGCCGCCGCTTCCGCCGCGGCCAGAAGCGAAGACGGTCGCGGCGCGAAGACCGAGCTCGAACGTCTTGTTCCCGCCCACTTCGGGCTCGCCACGCCGGTCGAACTCGCGCGCGCCGTCGAGGCAGGCACCGTGCCGTGGCGGCGGCTGGGGGAGCTCTGCCCGCTCGTGTTCGACACGGCAGGGAGCGATGCCGTCGCCGCCGACATCGTCGACCGTCAGGCTGCGGAGGTGGTCGCTTTCGTCCGCGCGACCGCCCATCGGCTGGATCTCGGCGACGAGGAGACGGAGGTCGTGCTCGGCGGGAGTGTCCTCCAGTCCGGGAATCAGCGCCTGCTGACAGGTATCGAGGCCGGGCTGAACGACCTCGGCCCACGGCTCTCGATCAGGTTGGCGCGATCGCGCCCGATCGTCGGCGCGGTGCTCGTCGGCCTCGACCGGCTCGGAGCAGAAGGCGGCGCCTACGAGCGGGCGCGCGAAGAGCTCGACCGCGCTACCGCGTCACTCGGCGACGTGGCAGGCCACACGGCGCCCGTCCGCGAGCTCCCGTAGCTCGGGCGTCTCGGTCTCGCAGCGCGCGATCGCGAGCGGACACCGCTGTCGGAAGCGACAGCCTGGCTTCGGATCGACGACCTTCGGCGGCTCGCCGACGTCACGTGCATCGGCGAGGCCGAGTTCCGCGCGAGGGTCGGGCACCGCGGAGACGAGCAGCTGCGTGTACGGGTGCTTGGGGTGCTGCAGCACGTCCTCCGTCAGGCCCTGCTCGACGAGATGGCCCGCGTACATGACGACGACACGGTCGGCGAGATAGCGGGCGCTTGCGACGTCGTGCGTGATGTAGAGGAACGAGACGCCCTCCTGCTCGCGCAGCTCGGCCATCAGGTTGAGAACGCCGATCCGGATCGAGACGTCGAGCATCGAGACCGGCTCGTCGGCGACGATGAGCTTCGGGCGTAGCGCGAGTGCCTGCGCGAATCCCACCCGCTGCCGCTGGCCGCCGCTCAGCTCGAAGGGGAAGCGGTTGCGCGTATCGGCCGCCGGCGTGAGTCCCACCGCCTCCAGCACGCGATCGAGCTCCGTCCTCCGCGCGGCCGCGGAGAGCTCGCCGCGGTGGAGCTTCATCCCGCGCAGGATCCCGTGCGAGACGCGGTACGCCGGATTGAGCGAGCTGTACGGATCTTGGAACACCATCGGCACCGCGGCGCTGTAGGCGAGTCGGCTTCGCCGTCCGCGGAGGCGGCTGAGCGGCCGACCCTCGAACCAGATCTCACCGCGAGTCGGCTGGTGGGCGAGAGCGAGGAGCCGGGCGATCGTGCTCTTGCCGCTGCCGCTCTCGCCCACCAGGGCGACGATTTCGGCGCGGCCGATGCTCAGATCGACGTCGTCGACAGCGTGCAGAGTCTGCCGCGACATGAGCTTGCCCACGCGGAAGTGGCGAGTCAGACCCTCCGTGCGGAGCAGCGTCTCGGTCACGAGGCGTCCTCCTGAAGAACGCAGCGGACGAGGCTCCCGTTGACGGAATAGAGCGGCACCTCGGCCGCGGTGCAGCGCGGCTCGACGTGCGGGCACCGCGGCGCGAATCGGCAACCACCGGGCGGATTCGCCAGGTTCGGCGGTGAGCCCGGAATCCCGAGCAGCCGCTCCTTGGGACCGTGGAGCGAGGGGAACGCCGCGAGCAACCCCTGCGAGTACGGGTGGAGCGGCCGGTCGAACAGCTCACTCGTCTTCGACAGCTCCGCGACCTGGCCGGCGTACATCACGAGCAGCCGGTCGGAGAAGTGGCGCACGAGTGACATGTCGTGCGTCACGAAGATCACCGCGAAGCCGAGCTGCTCCTGCAGCTCCTTGATCTGCACCATCAGAGAACGCTGCGCGACGACGTCGAGCGCCGAGGTTGGCTCGTCCATGATCACGAGGTCGGGAGTGAAGAGCAGCGCCATCGCGATCATCGCGCGCTGCCGCATCCCGCCCGAGAGCTGATGGGGATAGCTGTGCAGGTGCACCGGATCGATGGATACGAGCCGCAGCACCTCGCGCGAGCGCACATCGATCTCCGCCTTCGACCAGGTCGAATGGGCACGGCAGGCGTCGCGCATCTGCTCCGCCACGGTCAGCACCGGGTTGAGCGCATTCATCGCGCTCTGCATCACCACGGAGAGGTTGCGCCAGCGCACGGCGCGGAGCCGTTTCTCCTCGAGCAGGACGAGGTCTTGGCCCTGGAAGATGACGCGCCCGCCCACGATCTCGCCGGCCATCGGCGCCCCGAGCAGGCGCGCGATCGCGTACAGCAGCGTCGATTTCCCGCAGCCCGATTCGCCGACGATCGCAAGGAACTCGCCGCGCGCGAGCTCTAGATCGACGTGGTCCACCGCGACGACCGGGGCGCGATCGGTGGCATAGGCGACCGTGAGATTCTCGACCCTGAGCACCGGTGCGTGCTCCTCGGCGGCCGGCTTCGCAGGCTCGGGTGACGGCTCCGCCTTCGGAAGCCGGGCGCGGTCGAGCTTGCGGACGCGCAGGGCCGGGCTGCTGATCTCGTCGAATGCATAGTTGAGCAACGCGAAGGCGGCGCCGAGGAGCGCCACGCAGACCCCGGGTGCAATCGCCCAGAGCGGCATGCCCGCCAGGAGCGCGTCGTTGCTCTGCGCCCAGTACAGCATCGTTCCCCAGCTCTGGCTGTTCGGGTCGCCCAGGCCGATGAACTGCAGCCCCGCGGCGGTGAGAACCGCGTAGATCGCCGAGCCGAGGAACGTCGCCATGATGAGCGACGTCATCGTCGGCAAGATCTCGTGCAGGATCACGTACGAACTTCGCTCCCCGCGCACACGTGCCGACTCGAGAAAATCGCGCCTCCGCAGCGACAGCGTCTGCGAGCGAAGCTGTCGGGCGCCGTACGACCAGCCCAGCACTCCGAGTACCACGACAACGGTGAGGAAACCCGCGTTCTTCTCGTACGCGGCGATCACGATGATGAGCGGGAAGATCGGCAGAACCAGGATCACGTCGGTGACGAGGGAGAGGAATCCGTCGGTCGCCCCACCGAGATAGCCCGCCGAGACGCCGACGAGGACGGCCAGGATCGTGGCGACCGCGCCGACGGCCAGCGCGATCAGCAGTGAGAGGCGGGTGCCCCAGATGAGCTGCGAGTAGATGTCCTGCCCGAGGGTCGTGGTGCCGAGCCAGTGCTGCCGGGACGGGGGCAGCCCGGGCGGAAAGATCTTCGCGGTCGGGCTGTACGGCGCGATCTGGCCCGGGATGACCGCGAGCACACCGAAGAAGAGCAGCAGGAGCACGCCGACGGCCGCCTTCTTGCTGCGGCTGACCGCCCGCCAGAGGTCGCGCCCGCGACCTTGCCGTGCGTCGGCGACCATCGGCGCCGGCCCGGCAGGAGGGGTCGCCAGCTGGTCGGTGGCGCCGACCGAGGATGCGCTCATCGGACGTCCCTCGTGCGCGGATCGAGAAATGCGGTAGCCACGTCGGCGGCGAGGATCGCCGTCAGCACCGCGACGACGATCAGCAGGAAGAGGCCCTGCATGAGCGCGTAGTCCTCGTTCGTGACCGAGCTCAGGAACATGTAGCCGACGCCCGGATAGTTGAAGACGTACTCCACGAGGATCGCTCCGGCAACGACGAAGCCGAGCGACATCGCGAACCCCGTCAGGTTGGGCAGGATCGCGTTCCGCCCCGCGTAGGTCCACATGATCCGCTGCGGGCTGAGCCCCTTCGCGCGCGCCATCCGGATGTAGTCCTCGGTCAGCACCGAGATCGTGTTGTTGCGCATGGTCAGGATCCAGCCACCGATCGCTGTGACGAGGATCGTGAGCGCCGGCAGGATGGAGTGCACGAAGGCGTCGTGCGCGAAGTGCCACGTCCAGGCGGGCGTGTCGATGGGGTCGTAGCCTCCGCCGTGCGGCAGCCAGCCGAGCTTGAGTGAGAAGAGCCAGATCGCGATGCCAGCGATCCAGAAGTACGGGAACGCGGATGTGATGACGAAGATCGGCGGCATGGCGCTGTCCATCAGCCCTCCGCGCCTCCAGGCTCCCACCAGCCCGATCAGTGTCCCGAGGAAAAAAGCCAGGACCGTCGTCACGCCGACGAGCACGAGCGTCCAGGGCAGTGCCTGGAGGACGTCGTGCATCACGGGATCCGGGAAGAACGTGAGCGAGATCCCGAAGCGCCCGCGAAAGACGTTGCCGAGGTAGTCGAAGTACTCGCTGATGAGGCTCTGATGCGCCTTGACGCCGAACGCGATCTCGAGCGCGTGCAGAGCCTGCGGATTGATGCGCCCGTGGTAGCGGGCCATCATCGCCTCGGCCGGATTGCCCGGCATGAGGCGCGGGATGAAGAAGTTCAGCGTGATCGCCGCCCAGAGCGTGACCACGAAGAACCCGAGCCTGCGAAGGACGAACCTCACGACCCGCGCCTCATGTCGGTGAACTGTGCCTCAGGCCGTCACCCCTTGGGCCTCAAGTGGGTGAGGACGACTCCCCAGTCGGGGACCTCGTAGGGGGACGGCTTTGCATACGGGTTCTTCGGATTCACCCAGCCGGTGATCGATTTCGTGTTGTACTCGTAGAAGTCGACGCCCTCGGTGATCGGGATGACCGGGATGTCACGCACCATCGCCGCCTGGAGCTGGTTCACGATCGAGTGCTGCTTTGCGAGGCTCGTCGTCTTCGCGTACGACTCGATCAGCTTGTCGACGTTCTTGTTGTAGTAGCGCTCCCAGTTCGACGACGCCTGCTTGCCGATCGGCGCGGAGTTCTTCGAGTAGAGCTCCTGCCGCATCTCGTAGTACGGGCTCGGGCCGCCGGCTTCGTTCCCGTCGTACGCGAGCTGGAAGTGGCCGTTGAAGGTGTCGTCGTCGTACGCGTTGCTGGAGATGTTCGAGGTCGTGATCTTGATCCCGATCGCCTTCAACTCGTCCTGCACGATGCTGGCCGACGCGATCCAGTCGTCGTAGCCGCTGATGTTGATCATCGTGAACGACAGCGGCTGGCCGGACTTGGTCTGGAAGACGCCGTTCTTCAGCTTGAAGCCGGCCTTGGTCAGGATCTGCTTCGCCTTCTTCGGGTTGTAGGTGATCTGCTTCGCGAGCTTCTTGTTCTCCCAACTCTTGAACGTCGGCGACACGATCCCGGTCTGGTTGCCGGCCGGCTCGTAGCCGGACTCGCCGAGCTTGGCCACGTGCGGACGGTTGATCGCGTACGCCATTGCGCGGCGCACGGCGACGTTCTTGAGGATCGGGTTCTTCAGGTTGATGAAGATCGAGACGTTCGCTATCGGCGGGAACCAGTAGTGGTTGTCCTTGCTCTTTCCCGTGTAGGAGGTCTTGATGTTCGAGATGTACTGGCCGCCCCACTGGTCCTGCCCGGTGGCGAGGTCGAGATTCGCGGGCGAGTTGTCGGTGTAGGCCGGATAGACGACCGTGTCGATCTTCGGCTTGCCCTTCTGCCAGTAGTGCGAGTTCTTGGAGTAGATGATCCGCTGCGGGTTGCAGTTGCCCACGGTGTACGGACCGCTGCCGACCGGATTCTTGTCCGTGTACTTGACCGGGTTCGGGATCTTGGCCCAGATGTGCTTCGGCACGATCGGGGTCTGACCCGCCACGTAGTAGAAGTACGGCGCGGCCGCCGACTTGAACGTGAAGGCGACCTGGTTGCTCCCCTTCTTGCTCACGCTCTTGAGCACGGCCCACACGGCCTGGAGGTCGAGCGCCTTGTGCTTCTTGAGGAGTTGGAACGTGAAGAGGACATCGGCTGCGGTGAGCGGCTTCCCGTCTGACCACCTGACGCCCTTCCGGATCGTGAAGGTGAGCGTCTTCGCGTGATTCGACCATGTGTACTTCGACGCGAGCCACGGAGTCGCTGCGCCGCTCTTGAGCGCGTTCACGAACACGAGCTCCTCA
>Ga0207646_10000934_pt1 | contig 37550 bp, 35 predicted proteins | sample KBSK5502metaG_FD_184343 | JGI IMG/M metagenome (GOLD analysis project Ga0207646, IMG submission 184343) | Corn, switchgrass and miscanthus rhizosphere microbial communities from Kellogg Biological Station, Michigan, USA - KBS K5-50-2 metaG... | ecosystem: Host-associated > Plants > Roots >... | reverse complement strand
TCGCCTGCACACGTGCCGCCACGCTTGCTGACGTACTTAATCAGACTCATGCATAGATTCGGAGGGCAGGTAGCTTCGCCGCGACCGGCGGCATGAATTGCAGCCACGATTTCAGCAGATGAGGCGTCCTTAAGCAGATAACCGCAAATTCCCCGATGCGCCGCTCTTAGAAAAAGAGTCGGGTCCTCACTCATCCCAAAAAGAATCACTTTAATTTCTGGACGCTGCTCGAGGAGGATGCTCGGAAAGCCCGCCCAGGTCAAATCATCAAAGCCGTCCGTTAATATAACTTCACAGCTTGAATTAACGAGTTCGTCTTTTGCCGAGGCGAAGCTTTGGCTAACCCCAACCACGTTTATGTCGTAACGTCTCTTAATAAGTTTAGCGAGGGTGTCACGGAGCAGCCGGTTCTCGGCTAGAAGATAAATATCAATGACTGGGGACAGCCTATTGACCACATTGCTCGCTGATTTCTTCAGGTAATCTCTCCTTGCAGGAACAACTCCTGCGACCAGAATTCCTGAGCGTCAGCTAACCGACTGTATGGATACTCCGTCGAAATGCTCCTTGTGTCAACTACCTTCCAAGTTTAAGTTTCGAATGTCAAATCGAGGTCAAAACATTCTAATCCTTGCGCATGGCAGCGCCTCCAGCGAATGGGAGCACTACAGCAGGGTCTAGTCCGCTTTGGTACCCATGGACTATCGGGGCTCTAGGTTAAATGACTCCGGAAATCAAGTCCCAAAGGTAGTGCACGAATGATGCGTCTTTGGTCCTAGCGATTTCCGACCGCCGCAAAGATACTGCGGTACCGAATGTGTGGGGGATCTTGATGACCAAGACATTCCGCATCCTAATGGCGAACCAGCCGAAATTGATGAGAGAGCTGCTTGTCGAAATGCTCGAGGAAGAATCTTGGATTGAAATTGTTGGAGAAGTACCGCACGAATCGGAGATTCGAGAACTTGTCCAGAAAACTGCGCCCGACCTACTTGTGGTTACTGCCGACAAGCCGGGAAGACGACCGGCCATCTGCGATGCACTGCTGAGGGAATTCCCGGCACTGCGCATTATCGCGGTCGCGCCGCATGAAAATTACACCGTTTGTTACTGGGCGTCATTGGATATTCACGCCGATGACGTGGAATCGTCCGAACATGGGTTTCTTGGCGCGGTGAAAAACGCTGCACAAATCGCGAGCAGCGGGAGCAAGGTCAACTAGGGGGGATGCGAAAACATGCCATGGACGGAAGGGGATGGCATGGAAAGGCAGATTCGAGTGCTAGCGGCCAAATCGTCCCGAGATCATAAGCGATACGGCGTCTGCATCCGAAGGCGAGCATCATCGCGGTGGCGGCCCGCACGGGTCGTAGCATGTCATACCAGGGCAACAACGCGCACAAGGGAAGTGTCATGAGAACTGTTTTCCGCCGCACGGAGTGCAACAGAGTCGTCGTAATTGTTCTGCTTCTTCTGGGAGCGGCTGTGTTTGCGTCGGCGCAAGAACAACGGCCGAAACCGCGAAGAACGAGCGCTCCGCCGGACGTGCCTGTGGCGTCCCAGCAATTAACGTCGGACTTGACGAGAGACAATCTCGATCGCGTTGCCGCCTCGCCAGCCCAGTTGAAGTCAGTTCTTGTGCGAGACACCGGATTGATGGTGGAACTGAAACGCTGGATGGCAAAGGAAGCAAGCGATAACGGTCAAGTCATCGCGGATGAGGATTTGACGGATGCGGCTGTCTACGAACGCCTGATGAATGATGTGAAGTTTCGCTCAATAGCCACGCGGCTTGTACAGAAGTATGGCTATTTGCGACCCAGCATAAATCCTGAGTCCGATATGGCGAAGGAGCAGGACCTGGTGCTGAAAGAACGTGCCAAGAGGATGGTGCAGGTAGAAGCGCAGGAGGATCAGGCCGCTTTGCAGCTGCAAACGACAGGGCGCAGCCAAGGAAGCGAGCCCTGCCGACCGGGAAGCTACGACGAGAACAATTCTGACGATCCCACTTGCAGCGATGTGGGAAACGTTCCGGCGAAGCGTGATCGAAGCAATCCTGAAAATACCTATCCGCGAAATGACCAGCAGCAGTTTCCAGCGCCAGACCAGGGAATCCCGCTGAATCCAAACGCTCAGGTGCTAAGGGCACAAGCACAATCCGGCGGATCGGAAATGACGCTTGGCGGTCTCGGCGAGAATTCCTCGTCGTACGACGCTCTTTCAAATTTGCTGATGACCAGCGGGACGAGAAATGCGCCGGATTCACTGATCGCCGGCAATTTGACAACTGAGCAATTGGAACTGGCTGCGAGTTACTCGAATCGTGCAAGCGGCTTGCAGGGATTGGGAATGTCGAATAGCGATCCGACACAGGACTTAACGGCGCGGAACGGTAATCGATCCGATCGGCCTGACCTCTCGAATAGTGTTGGCAGCTACTCCACAGCAAGAGCACCGCGCAACAGGCTGATCGTGACACCGCCAGAAACGGTGCATCGTCCAACTCCCTATGCGGATATTCCCTCGCTGTACGATTTATACGTTCAAGCGCCATCGAGGAACGGAACTCCACAACGTTTTGGCGGACAAGTGTTCCGTGATGGCTTGAGAGATTTGCGTTCCGTACCTATGGACCTTCCGGTGGGACCGGATTATGTCGTCGGACCTGGAGACGGACTGACGATTGATTTGTGGGGTGGGGTTTCCACCCGGTTGATGCGTGTTGTGGATCGGCAAGGCCGCGTGGCGTTGCCCGAAGCAGGCCCGGTGCAGGTAAGCGGACGCACCCTGGGCGACGTACAGCAAATAGTGCAGAGAACGCTTGGTACGCAATATCGGGACACCTCCGCGGAGGTTTCCGTCTCGCGATTGCGTACGGTTCGCGTGTACGTTGTTGGTGAGGTAAGCGAGCCCGGCGCATATGACATCAGTTCGCTTTCCACGCCGCTAAACGCACTGGTATCCGCGGGAGGAGTCACGCCTCGTGGCTCGCTTCGTTCCTTGAAGCATTATCGCGGCCGACAGCTGATTGAGGAAGTGGACGCCTACGATCTGCTGCTACGAGGTGTCACTCCAGATGCGAAGAAGCTAGAAAATGGCGACACGCTGATGGTGTCGTCTCTGGGAGCGCAGGTGACAGTCACGGGAATGGTGCGCCGTCCGGCAATCTACGAGTTGCATGAGGAAAAGACGCTCGCGGACGCCTTGGATTTGGCCGGCGGAATTCTTCCTGCGGCGACCTTGAAGCATGTGGAAGTACAACGACTCGATGCTCATGAAAAACGGACCATGCTCAGCCTCGATTTATCGGCAGACGGCGGTGGAGAACCGCAACTGACATCGTTCAAGATCCGGGACGGCGACGAAATCCATATTTTTCCTATCGCTCCTTACAACCAGGACACGATCTACTTGCAAGGACACGTCTTGCGTCCCGGGAAATATTCCTATCACGATGGAATCAAACTAACGGACATTGTCACTTCGTATAAAGACTTATTGCCGGAGCCTGCGGCGCATTACGGAGAAATTATCCGCCTGAGCCCGCCAGACTTTCGGCCAAACGTGGTGAGTTTTGATCTATCGGCGGCGTTGCAGGATCCAGCTTCGGCGCCAAAGCTCGAGCCGCTGGACACGGTTCGAGTGTTCAGCCGGTTCGATTTTGAGCCGCCCCCAACTGTTTCGGTGAGCGGAGAGGTACGCTTGCCGGGCACGTACAGGACTTCCGGCCAGGCCTCATTGCGCGACGCGGTTTTTCTGGCTGGCGGACTGACACCGGACGCTTCTGTGGATGGTGTGCAACTTTTCCGGATCAATCCTGATGGAACCTCGAAGATCTTCAGCGTCAACCTCCGGGAAGCGCTGAACGGAAACAGCGCGGACAATATTTTGCTGCAGCCGCGCGATCGATTGTTGATTCACCGCAATGCCTCGAGGGTGGAGGCGAGCACGGTAGAAATTACGGGCGATGTAGCAAAACCAGGCCGCTATCCCTACACCGGCAATATGCGCGCGGAGGATTTGATCCGGGCGGCGGGCGGATTGAAGCGGAGCGCGGATACAGAATCGGCCGATCTCACACGATACGCGGCCACGGGCGGGCCTGCTCAGCAGCTACGGATTTCGCTCGCGTCAATTCTCAATGGCAATGCGACCGAGGACGTGCCATTACGCGGTGGCGATGTGCTTGCGATTCGGCAAGTGCCGGGCTGGAAAGACGTCGGAGCGTCCATCAAGGTCAGCGGCGAAGTCATGCATCCCTCTACGTACGGGATTCAGCCGGGCGAAAGGCTGAGCTCGGTGCTGGAACGCGCAGGCGGATACACGAAGTATGCCTATCCCTACGGGGCACTATTGGTGAGACGGGATATCCGCGAAATCCAACAAAAGTCACAGATGGATCTGATTACGCGCATCAAGTCGGAGAAAGCGCTTCTGACTTCGTTACCTGAAAACGATGCTGACCAAAAGAACGCGAAACTAACCGCGATATCGCAGAGTGAAGCGACGCTCGCTGAACTGGCGACACATGACCCGGTCGGTCGCGTGGTCGTCCACATTCAGGGCGATATCGGTAAGTGGAAGAACACGCCCGCGGACATAACGCTTCATGACGGCGACGTTCTGACAATTCCGAAGAATCCGAATACAGTGCTGGTGACGGGCCAAGTATTCAATCCGACAGCGATCAGCCGGCAGGGAGGCCGGTCAGCGAAGTGGTACTTGAGCCAGGCCGGCGGTCTGACACCGATGGCTGATCGGAAAGCGGTTTTCGTGATACGGGCCGACGGGTCTGTGATCTCAGCGAAGAACAACAATTCAGGTTGGTGGTCGGGCGATCCGCTGAATTCCTCTTTGCGCCCAGGGGATACGGTCGTTGTGCCAGAACGGGCACCAAAGGTTGGTGGGCCGAACTTCACGACCGTGTTGCAGGCTGCGCAATTGGCGACTTCGGTCGCGCTGGCTGTGGCTTACATCCATCCATGATTTTAGGACTGTGGACGAGGCCTAGGCCGTGGGCAGTTGCACTGGGAACCATTCTGGCTGTGGCGGGAATTGCTCGTGGGCAAGAGCCCGAAACTACGGAGAAGAATGGCGAAATGAAAACGGCGCAACAAGAACCCGGGTCAGGGTCGCAACTTGCGGAGGCGAAGGTCCCGGCCGCGAAGCATAACTGGCTGACGGAGCGCGTGAAGGATTTCGCCGGCGATCAGAAAGCTTTGTGGACCAGTCCGAAGAATCTGCAGGTCTCGGACGCAACATGGCTGCTGCCGGTCAGCGGAATAGCCGCGGGACTGGTTGTGACGGACGCCGACTATAGCAGGCACATTTCACACGATCCTAAAACGATGTCGCACTACAACACGATTTCGAACGCGGGAATTGCCGCGTTGGCTGGCGGCGCCGGAGCCATGTGGGCTCTCAGCTATAAAAACCACAACTCGCACTGGCGGGAAACAGGATTTCTTGCTGGCGAAGCCGCAATCAATAGCTTTGTGATTACCGAAGCCATGAAGTATTCATTCCGCCGCGACCGGCCGATTGAGGGGGACGGCACTGGAAGCTTTTTCCGGAACGGGGCTTCGTTTCCCTCAGAGCATGCTGCCGCCGCCTGGTCCATCGCAGGTGTGATCGCGCACGAGTATCCCGGGCCGTTGACCAAGATTCTCGCCTACGGCGCGGCCGGCCTGATCAGTTATTCGCGTGTGAAAGCGCGACAACACTTTCCGTCAGACGTGTTTGTGGGTGGATTGATCGGTGACTTGGTCGCACAAAACATTTACAGCCGACACTTCGATCCGGAGTTGGGGGGCTCTTATTGGCCCTCGGTCAGTCAGTACTTTGCGGAACATTGGAAGCCATCTCCCCGGAGCGCGGGTTCGCCTTATGTTCCACTAGATAGCTGGATCTATCCGGCGACCGAGAGGTTGGCAGCGATGGGATTGGTGAACACGGCGTTCCTTGGTCTCCGGCCGTGGACGCGACTCGAGTGCGCCAACCTTACCGAAGAAGCCGAGGGAAATTTGGCGGATGGTGCAGAGAACTCTCAAGGCGATGACATCGTGGCGGCTTTGCGCACCGAGTTCGCGAGCGAATTCGCCATGTTCGAAAAAGGTGTTGAGAATTCCGCGCGCGTCGAGTCTGTCTACACGCGCATGACGGGAATCAGCGGTCCCCCTCTCAACGATAGCTACCACTTCGGGCAGACAATCATCAACAACGACGGCAGGCCATACCAGGAAGGTTTCAGCAACAATACGGGATTTTCGGCGTACGCAACGGCGGGCCGATTTACGATCTACGTAAACGGAGAGTACCAGCACGCTCCCTCCGCGGCTGGATTCTCGGCGCCTATCCGTAGCTTCATCGCATCGATTGATCAGACCCCCTTACAGCCCCCCAGCCCCATCCGAACGGTCGATCAATTTCGTTTACTCGATACATATGTTTCGGCCAACCTCGAGGGCTGGGATTTGAGCTTTGGCAAGCAGAGTCTTTGGTTTGGTCCCGGGGACGGAACTGCATTAATATTTAGCAACAACGCCGAGCCGGTATACATGGCTCGCGTTAGTCGCACTGCGCCTTTCTTATTGCCATGGATTCTGGGCAAACTCGGCCCGATGAAGGTAGAACTCTTCTTCGGGCAGCTCGCGGGCAATCAATTTCCTCCGCGCCCTCTCATCCACGGGGAGAAAATCAGTTTTAAGCCAACCCAAAATCTAGAACTAGGATTCAGTCGAACCTCCGAGTTTGGAGGCGTCGGCCGTCCGCTGACGCCTGCGGCCATTCTGAATAGCTATTTTAGTTTCACGTCATCCGGAGCTTACGGACCAAACGATAATCCGGGAAAGCGCACTGGCGGATTCGACTTTTCTTATCGACTTCCGTTTGTGCGTCGCTGGTTGACTCTATACGCCGATTCGATCTCAAACGACGACCCATCGCCGATCGACGCTCCCCGACGAGCCGCAATCAATGCAGGCCTCTATATGCCTCGCATTCCAGGCATCCCTAAATTGGATTTACGTGTGGAAGCGGGATATACCGACACCGTAACCTCACGAAGCGTGGGTGGAAAGTTCTATTACTGGGAGCTGTTTTACTACCACAATTTGTATACGAACAAGAACAATATCTTCGGAAGTTGGATTGGAAGAGAGGGCGTCGGATATCAAGCCTTTAGCACTTACCGCTTTAGCGCGAAAAACGGCATCCAATTTGCGTATCGACATGCGAAGGTCGATGGTGACTTTGTTCCTGGCGGAGTGAACCAAAACGATGGGTCCATTAAACTGGATTGGTGGGTGCGACACGACCTGAGTCTCTCGACCTTCGTGCAGTATGAGAAATGGAGCGCTCCGATTTTGGCCCCGGGCCCGCAGTCAAACTGGACATCGACCGTCGAGGTGGCGTTCTGGCCCCGGCAATGGAGTCATTAGGGCGACATGACGGTCGGACCGGTCATGTTCGCAGCACGACAGGAGAAAGAGTGTCGCAACAGTTGGAACAGAAACCCTCCGATTCGCACCGAACCCTAGGTGAACGGTTGCTCCTTCGATGGGTTGCTCAGGATGGGTTGCACGACTGGTGTCAGCTACGGAAGCCGCATTTACTTCCGGTATGCGGCACTCCGCACAACATGTCTTCAAGCGGAGGCCGGCAGTGAACTATTCAAGTGGAGCTCCGGCTCGACGGCCATTGCCAGAACTACCGGACAATGAATTCTCCGGCGATGCGGCGCGTCACGAGTTTCCGGATTCCAGTAAGGGAATGCTTGAGTCTCTGCAATTGCTTTGGTCTCGTCGTCGAACATTGTTCCGTGTTGCTCTCTACGCATTGCTTGCCAGCACGCTTGTTGCTTTTCTGATTCCAGCCCGTTATGAATCCACCGCTCGTTTGATGCCACCCGATAGTCAGTCCGGTTCCAGCGGCCTGGCCATTGCGGCTGCGGCGATGGCGGGCGCGGCCGGCGGCAGCGGTAGTAGCGGCGGCGGCCTTAGCGGAATTGCGAGCGACTTTCTCGGGCTTAAGAGCACGAGCGAAGTCTTTGTCGGCGTCCTGGGGAGTCGCACTGTTCAAGATAAACTTATCCAGCAATTTGACTTGAGAAAACTCTATTGGGTCCGGCGCATGGACGATGCGCGAAAAGCTCTAGAGAAACATACTTCCATCTCCGTAGATCGCAAGAGCCAGATCATCACCATCACGGTGACGGACAAGAGCCCCCAGCGGGCAGCAGCCATGGGGCAGGCTTACGTCGAGGAATTAAACCGCTTGGTGGCGGCTTTGAGCACCTCATCCGCCCGCCGCGAGCGAATTTTCCTGGAAGGACGTTTGATCACCGTCAATGAGGATCTGGAAGCAGCAGAGAAAGATTTCAGCCAGTTTGCGAGTAAGAACACGGCGATCGACGTCAAGGAACAAGGCAAAGCCATGGTCGAGGCGGCCGCGTCTCTTCAAGGTCAGCTCATCGCAGCGAAAGCGCAATATGAGGGTCTCCGGCAGATTTATACCGACAACAATACTCGAGTGCGAACGGTCAAGGCTCGTATCGACGAACTGCAGCGCGAGCTCGAGAAGCTCGGCGGAAAAAACGAAAGCGCAACGAACGTCGCCGACCAGTCCAGTGATTCCATGTATCCGTCGATCCGCAAGCTACCTTTGCTCGGTGTCCGATACGCAGATTTGTATCGGCGGACGAAGATTCAGGAGGCGGTTCTCGAGACGCTCACGAAACAGTACGAACTGGCGAAGGTCCAAGAAGCGAAAGAAATTCCCACGGTGAAAGTGCTAGACGTTGCGAATATCCCTGACAAGAAGTCGTTCCCACCGAGGCTATTGATCATGTTCCTGGGGACCTTTCTCGCTTGCGGATTGGGCGTGGCGTACGTGCTGGGATCGGCCAGTTGGAATGCCATCGACTCGCAGGACCGGCGGAAGCGATTTGCGCAGGAAATTTGGGTGGAGCTGAAAACTTATAAGCCGTGGATCTCGAAGAACGGCGCGGGAACGACGATACAGACTGACCGCGCTCTCGACGAAGTCGACAGCCGGAGTGAGCGTAGCGACGAACAGTCGTAGGCTCGGCCATTTTTTGTTGCAACATGTTGCACATGAACGGGTTAGGTCACATATCGCCCTGTGAGTGACGGGGCGGAGCTGTCTAACCTCTGCCGGAAGCGCGAGCCGCAAAGACTAGAAACGGAAGGCGTAACCGTGGGCGATGGCGCACAGTTCGACGTGAAGAGGGACGGCCGTGATAGTCCGGAATACCTTGAAGAGCACTGGTACGCTGCGCAGACTTGCGCGAACCATGAAAAACGTGTGCGAGAGCAGCTGAGCCAGCGAACAATCGAAGCGTACTTGCCAGTCTATGCTTCCGTGCGTCATTGGAAGGACCGCAGCGTTCGGCTGGAACTGCCGTTGTTCCCCGGCTATGTTTTTGTGCACTTGCCGCTGCGCGACCGCTTGCGCGTACTACAGACTCCTAGCGTTGTTCGCTTGGTGGGGTTTGGTGGCCAACCAGCCCCGCTCCCGGATCAGGAAATCGAGGCCCTTCGTCAGGGACTCGCCGGCGAATTACACCTTGAGCCGCACCCGTATCTGAAAGTCGGACAGCGCGTGCGAATCAAAACTGGTCCCCTGCAAGGACTTGAGGGCATCCTGGCGCGAAAGAAAAACGTCTTGAGATTCGTTGTCTCGCTGGATCTGATCATGCGGTCGGTAGCAGTCGAAATCGACGAGGCCGAATTAGAGCCAGTACGATGAAAGGCAATCCGAAATTACGTGTTTCTCGTGGGCAGGCGAGGCATGCGCGAAGTTTACGAGTGCCGCGCTGGACCAGTCCTCATTGAGCAAGGGCATCAAACTCAGGCCTTTGCTTGGCCTGCCATCCAGCACAAGGGTGAAGGACCGTCTTGACGAAGACGATTTCCGACTGTCAATTCAGGTTGCTCGAGAATTCGAGGATAGCGCTAATGCAAAAACAAGACTCGCCGAGGAAGCTTCCGAACTGATTGTTCACAAGACGAAAATATCCTGCAGTCTGGAAAAAGGTTTTGCGCGTTGAAGACTCGCACGAGAGGTAGCGACGGTGGAGATCCATTCTGAACTTCTGACGAAATTCTCGCGCAGTCGAGTCCTGGTCATTGGCGACCTCATGCTGGACGAATGTCTCTGGGGCCACATTCAGCGAATTTCGCCTGAAGCTCCGGTGCCTATTCTGAACCTAGTCCGGCGAGAATACGCGCTTGGAGGCGCCGGCAACGTTGCCAACAACCTGAAAACGCTCGGGGCAGAGGTGGTGGTACTTGGGGCGTTGGGTGACGATCCGACGGGGCACCATATCATTAAGTTGTTGGACGAATTGGCTGTTGACCGTCAGGGGCTGATTTGCGATCCGGCACGGCGATCCACCCGAAAGACGCGTCTGATCTCGCTCGAGCACGGCCAACAAGTGTTCCGAACGGACGAGGAGTCTATTCATCCGATCGACCAGGCTAGCGAACATGCGCTATTAGCTCGACTAGAAGCAATCCTCCCTGACGTAGATGCTATCCTCTGCTCTGACTATTTGAAGGGTGTGCTCACTCGTGGATTCCTGCAAGAGACATTTCGACTGGCAAAGCGGCACAATCTGTGCGTGACGGTCGCACCGAAAGATCCGAATCGGAACAAGTATCGTGGAGCAGGAATTTTAGTCCCCAATGCGATGGAGTTAGCAGGGCTCGCCGGCATAGCCATGGATCAGAGCGACTGGCTTGGTCGGGCGGCAACTAAACTGCTCAACGAGGGTGGGATTGAAGCTCTGTTGGTGACTCGAGGCAGCGAGGGAATGTCCCTTTTTGAGGCGTTTGACGGGACGGTTCGCCGCGTGGATATTCCAACCATGGCGCGAAGTGTCTACGACGTTACCGGGGCGGGGGATACCGTTGTGAGTGCGTTCACCTTAGCGGCGTCTGCTGGCGCAGATCGCGAAACAGCGGCGCACATAGCCAACATCGCTGCAGGGGATCGTGATAGGAAAGCGGGGCACGGCTGCGGCCACAATCCAAGAGATTCAGGAGAGACTCAAAGAGTTCCAAGGGCTGGCAGTAGAGTCTAAAGCGACTCTTTCTGTGGCGTAATGTGGGTCAGAATGGCAGGATCGAAAGTAGGATCTCCATCAATGAATAGTGTCCGCTCGGGTTTGACCTTGCAGGACGCGGAGTCAGCCGCTGCCGGAACCGTCTTGAAGATTGGCCGGTTCAGGCGCTGCATGATTCCCGTGCTTGATGCGTTTTTCTTTCCTTACGTTTACGCGGTGAATCTGTTCCGAAAGCCAGTGCCAAGGAGAAAAGACGAACAGATACGCAGGATTTTGGTTATCGAGTACACAAAGTTGGGGGACATTGTCCTCCTCTTGCCTTTTCTCCAAAACCTTCGGATTCACTACCCGAGCGCAGAAGTTACACTGCTCGCCGATCCTAAAGCGATACCACTTCTACAAGAACAGAACCTCGTGGACCATCTCATCCCTGTTCGCGTGCCGCTGGCCATGTATCCTTCCCGATGGCGGAGATACAACCCCTTCTCGTCCCTCTGGGTCGAATTTTTGCGATGCTTGTTGCTGCTTCGGCGGCGGGAATTTGATCTGGCATTCGTCGGTAAAGCGGATATTCTCCAGAACTTGATGCTCTGGATGACCAGAGCTGCTCGGCGAGTAGGGTATGGGTTCCGCGGTGGACGATATTTCCTTACAGACGTCGCAATACCAGATGTGAGTAATCCACACGTTGCTGATTGCTGGCTTGCGCTGTTGCAAACTGTAGGTAAGCCGGTTCTCGACCGCTTGCCTCGACTAAAGATCTCTCCCGACGAACATCGGCTGGCTACCGAGTATCTCCTTGGAAAAGGAATTCGCGAAGGCGAATTCATTATCGGGATCCATCCCGGAGCGGGAACACGCATCCGGCAATGGGGGGACGAAAATTTCCGTGAGATCGCCGACCGGGTGGCCCGTCGGTTCGCCGTCAAGATTTTGTGGTTCGAAGATCCGGGTACGCGTGATCAAGCCCGTGAATCACCTCGGGGCTCGATCGCCGTGATGCTTGATCTCCGCCGGTTCATGGCCGTGCTTGCTCGATGCCAGCTCCTGATTTGCAATGATAGCGGCCCGATGCACATCGCCTCTGCGTTTGGGTTGCCGGTCGTTTCGCCATTCGGTCCAACGGAGCCGAGTTGGTACGGTCCTTTGGGAGCCGAGAACCGAGTCATCATTCATCGCGGTTTTTGGTGTCGGCCTTGTGGCGAGCACTGCATCTTTGACAAGCCGTATTGCCTTCGAACGATTTCAATCGATGAAGTATTGCAGGCGACTATCGAAGCCATTCTTAGTTTACCTGGCGCTAGAGGCTTGGATAAGGGCGTTCAAGTCGAAACGCTCACCGGCAGGCTTGAGGAGAATGTCACGCCTCAAGCGGCGCACGGCGGTCGGATTTGATATCCCGGATTCGAGAACGCGGCGCGCTTTTCTTGGGGCATGACGCGCAGAACGCACTTCAATTCTATCGATTCACCTCAAGACGCTGATGAACGCAATTCTTGAAGCGAAAATTGTAGAGAACCGACCGACGGGAACCCGTCGGAATTTCGGCGCGAAGGTTCTTTCGGGTGCGGCGAGCCTTTCGGCATCACAGGTCGTGCGCCGGGTCTTTCGCACTTTTTTTCTATTGCTCGCTGCCCGTCTCCTCGGGCCGGAAGTTTTCGGACTTTATGTTTTGCTCCTTACAGTTACGGAGATCGTGGCACTCGTTTCAGGAGCAGGATTTGGGGATTACCTAACGCGCGAAGTGGCGAAAGCTCCGGAGCGAGCCTATCGACTCCTCTCTCGAATTACTAGGCTTCGTTTGGTCTATCTTCTTATTCTGGCGGCGATTGTGATTCCGACTCTGGGCTTGCTGAAATATTCGCCATCCGTCCTGGTCAATGCGGCTCTGCTTTCGCTCACTCTACTGCCCCGGGCCGTGGCCGAGTCGAGCCAAGGGATCATGAGGGCGATGCACCGGTTTGGGACTGTTTTCTGGATCGAATTGTTGCAGGGGGCAGTGCTGTTGGGGACGGGAGCCCTCTTTTTGTTCGAGGGCCGTGGATTGCGAGGCATCATCTGGGCAGAAATCTCCTCGGTACTGCTCGGCGCTGCTGTAGCGCTTCCTATCGCTCTCCGTCTCTCTCCCGACCGCGGCCGAGATGAGTCTGGCTGGCGGCAACAGATTCGGGAGACGTTTGCATTTAACCTATATCCTCTGATTGCTAATGCGTACGACCGCGTTGACGTTGTACTTCTTTCCAAGCTGGTGGGAAACACCGCGGTCGGCATTTACGGTCTTCCATATCGAGCATTCACCGCGTTATCTATCGTGCCTTACGGAATCATGGGGGCGTTGCTGCCTTCGCTCGCCAAATCCACGTGGAACCAAGATGAGAGAGAACGTTGCGGCATCACGATGCAGTTACTTTACGCTGTGGCGTTATTCCTGATTCTTGGGGCAATGCTCATGGCGAACGTCGCGGTTCGATTCTTGCTCGGTCCCGGCTACCAAGCATCAGCAACTGTACTCAAGATCCTCGCATGGGCCACGGTTCCGGCATTTCTGAACTTTACTTTAAACACCATGTTGCTGGCCAAAAATCAAGAGCGGGTATTTCTGCGGACAGCTTCGGTTTGCACGGTGGTGAATATATCGGCCAATCTTCTGCTCATTCCTCGCTACTCTTATATTGCCGCCGCCGCCGTCACCATTCTCACGGAACTGGTGCTGCTCGGCCAGAACTTGGCCTTAGCGCGCAAATGCCTCGGCTATGTGCCCCTGCCCAAACGAGCGCTGCGGAACTCGCTGGCCTTCGCGGCAATATTCATCGTGGTCCACGAAGGTTCCCGGTTTTTGCCGGCCCTCGCGGTGGCAGCAGCGGCTCTCGCGATATTTGCAGTGTACTTGTATGCCGCAAACCGAATCCTTTGGCCGGCTGGACGTGAAAACACTGTTTGCGCGACCTGACGGCTGTAGAGGTTGTGCGAGAAAGAAACGAAAGCTGTGAGCGGCAATGACACGAGAACCTTTAGTGCGTGGCGCGGCTTCATCAATCGGCCATGCAGCGCTTGAAAAGATCGGGGCGGGATTTGTGGCTACTGTAGCTGCGAGAAAGCCGGAACTGGAAACGCTTTCGCGCTGTCTGTTGTGTGACGGTGCGCGCATCCAGGCGGTGGATGCAGAATACAATCTTTATCTTTGCGAAGTGTGTGGATACATATTTGATAATCCCAGACCGACGTTGCCGGCGATAGTCAACTTTTATTCAACGCCAAAAAAATACGACACCTGGCTTGCGACAGAAGAATCCAGAGAGGAGTTATGGAACAGAAGATTGAAAAAGCTCCTAAGGCATGCCAAGCGTGGCAATCTTCTGGATGTTGGGACCGGTACGGGGCAGTTCTTGAATCTTGCGAAGGCCCACTTCAACAGTGTTTCCGGCACAGAAGTATCACAAACAGGCCTAAGAGTTGCCAAGGAAAAATACGGCCTGGAACTATATCAAGGGCAGATTGAAGACACTAACCTGCCGGAGGATAGCTTCGATACGATTACCCTGTTTCATGTTTTGGAGCATGTTCCCGATCCAAGGAAGACAATTGCGCGATGCAAGGAATTGCTGAGAGCAGGAGGAGTGTTGCTTGTTTGTGTGCCGAACGATGTCCTGGCCTGGACCTCCAAAGTCAAGATTCTTGGCAAGAAATTGGGCCTTGGCCCCTTCCAAAAATTTAGTCCTAAGCTTGGTGTTCCACGGGTCTTCACTTCGAATGAAATTCACCTTTCCCATTTTGCTCCCGGGGTGCTGCGGCGTTTTTTGGAGGAGACAGGTTTCAGGGTTATCGAGGAGTCCCTCGATCCCTATTACGCAGCGACCGGCGTGAAGCAGCTACTCCACTCCGGGTATTATATTTTTCATCGGCTGCTTTTTGCTCTAGCTCGCGCCAATCGTTATGACACGATCTGGATGCTGGCACGGAAAGCTGCTCGATAAAAAAAGAGAGAGAGCCTCACTCGGAATTTACGCCCGGATACTATTCGAAAGCTCAAGAATTTACCACCGCATCAAGAAGCTTGGCTGTTCGTTGCGTTTGCAAGGATTGAACGTGAACCCTGGAATCAACAGTCAAAACAAAACGAAAAGCAACTGGGAAGATTTAGGAGGAGCACTGATCCATGGCCACGATGAAGCATGTTGAGCAAACCTGGGAGTCCCTCGCAAAGGACGACCCTCTTTGGGTTGTGTGTACAGACGAACGAAAAAAAGGAGGCCGCTGGGAGCCTGCTGAGCTTAAAGCGACGGGAGAAATAGAAATACGGCGGGTCATTGAATATGCTTCGCGCCTGGGAGTCCAACCGGACTTCGATGGGATTGCGCTTGACTTTGGCTGTGGAGTTGGACGGCTTACTCAGCCGCTAGGCAAACGGTTCCGAACCTGTTTTGGGGTCGACGTTTCTGCCACGATGATCGAGCATGCAAATCGCCTGAACGATAATCCCGATCGTTGCCGTTTCTTGGTCAACAATCGTGCAGAGCTGCGAATCTTCCCAGACAACCATTTTAGCTTTATATACAGCAATATCGTGCTACAGCACATACCTTCGGAATTCTCAAAACGATATCTTCGAGAGTTCGTACGAATCCTAAAGCCCGGAGGCCTGCTCATTTTTCAAGTCGTCGATCCGTCGGGAGTGTCCCTAATCACGCGTCTGCGAGATGCGATCAGACTACGCACCAGAATTCGGGAGGCTCTCGGAATCGAAAAAGCGCATTGGTGGATGTACTATCTTCCAGAAAGGCAAGTCAGAAGATCGCTGAACGCTGCGCGCGTACTTGATATCCGGGTCACAAACGCCACGCAGCCCGATTTTAACGGCAATTTGGTATTCCTTGATTCCGCTCCTCCGGCGGGTCCCGTTAGCAAACAGTACTGCGTCACGAAATCCTAAGTAGACGATTTGCAGGCTGGCCCTCGAAGGTTCGCTACGCCAGCTTCTCTCAAAGAGGTTCAAATTAATTGAATGTTCAAGGCAATTTAATGCGGCGGATGGCAATCCCGGCTGCTCGCTCCTGGTTGCTCGAAACCCTAATCGCGTCCTCGGCCTGCGCATTGGCCGTGGTCAGCGTAACGTATCCGGCACTATTTGGAATCGGGCTGGCCTCGTGTGTTCTGATCTTGGCGGCGCTCCGCGTGGACTTACTCTTGTACATGATCGTTTTTTGTTTACCGTTAGCTCCTCTACTCAACACTGACTTAGCGGTCCGCGACATCTCCTCGCTTCTGCATTATGGGCTTTTCGCAGGTCTCGTACTTTCTTACTCCTTTGGTAAAACGTCGTTCCGCGAGTGGTTACCGCCCAACAGCCTTAACTCCGCGATATTCATCTATGGTCTAATCGCATTACTATCCGTAGTTGCCTTCAATGAGGTCAACCCCAGTTCTCAACGAGCTCTCTTTCGGTTGTTTGCCTACCTTGCCTTTTTTTTCGTCATCGTCGGGTGGGTCAACACGCCGCAACAAGTCTGGAATCTGCTAACGGTACTAATGCTCTCTACCGTTTTGGTGGCCCTGTTTGGCATCTATCAAGCTTTGGTTGGTGGCTACGGCGATATCTACTATCGACTTTATCCGCTGCAGGAGGAAAGCGTTCCGCCATGGGAGGGCCGTGTATCGTCATTTTTGTTCCATTTCAATTCCCTGGCGGGCTACCTTAACTTGATTCTACCGTTCTGCCTGGCTTCAATCATGACGTCGACGACCAGATGGTTTCGCGGCCTAGCGGCTATATGTTTCGTGCTCGGCTCTCTAACGTTGGTCCTCACGCAGAGTCGTGGTGGCCTTATCGCCTATGCGGGCACCGTTCTGCTTGCTATCTTGCTCCTCACAGAAAGTCGCAAGGCGCGCTTTTGGCTGCTGGCTCTTTTCCCAATCGGCGCGTTGCTCGCCATCTTGGTAATGGGTGCTTACGCGGGACGTTTGTCCGAAGTCGACGAATTTACCTCGAGCAGCAGGCTGTTGCTGTTTGGCGCGGCCGTCACCCTGTTCCTGTCTTCGCCCATCATCGGGATCGGGTATGGAAACTTTAAGGAACTTTATGCCACGATTATCCCGGTCTCCGGCGGCACACTCGATAGTCACAATCTTTATTTGCAGTTGTTGGCTGAAACCGGGATTCTCGGTCTTGCCGCATTCCTCGTGCTGGTCGTGATGATGGTGCGACTTGCAATGCGGCAACTTCGCCTCTCAGTCGTTCCTCTTGACAAGATTGTCGGCTTCGGCGTTCTCGCAGCAATTTTCAGTGTCCTGACCCACGGCTTTGTAGACGTTTTGTTCCATACGAGCCCCCAATTCGGGGCGCTTTTTTGGCTGCTGCTGGGACTCTTGGTCGCCAAGGAACGCTTGGGAACTTCGACAGTTCCGGCGCTACCTGCGTGATGGCGCGCATGAGAGTTGGATTTGACGGTCGGTGGCACGGCTATTCGGGCGTTGGCAACTACGTATCCGAACTCCTCCGAGCCATGGGGAGCCTAGACGGCGATTTCGAGATCATTCTTTATGAAGATCCGAGGAATCCTTTGGAGCACGTGCGCGGCGAACGCATTCGAAAGGTTCCTGTGCATGCTGAGAGATATTCCATTCAGGAGCAACTCGAGCTTGCACACCGGTGCCGTGCCGATCGACTCGACGTGTTTCATTCGCCGTTTTACGTAACGCCGTGGTTTGCCTTATGTCCCGTTGTGGTTACCATCCACGACTTGATACCATTCCTATTCAATATTTACAGTCTGCCCAAACGGCAGATAATCAGACTTGGTTACCGACTGGCTGCAAAAAAGGCTGCGCGGGTGATTGTAGATTCAGAGAACACGCGATGCGACCTCAGCCGCATTTTGGGTGTATCGGGGGAAAAAACCGCGGTCGTCCATCTTGCGACATCCCGCGAGCACTATCATTCGACCCCAGATGCCGATGAACGAGAGTACCTGCTTGCGAGATATGGCATTCGCCAGCCATACGTTTTGACGCTGAGCGCAAAGAACTGGAGAACGAAAAATCTCTCTGTCGTCCTAAAGGCCCTAGCGATTTGCCAGCAAGAAGTCGGATTCCCATTTCAAACAGTTATTGCTGGCTCTCCGGATGGCTTTCATGAAGCGTCGCAACGAGATACGGTGACAACAGAAAACGTAGTGGTGACCGGGTTCGTGCCTGCCGCCGACCTGCCGAAGCTGTATCGAGGCGCCGAAGTGTTTCTGCTGGGTTCGAAATACGAAGGATTTGGGCTCCCATTACTGGAGGCGATGAGTTGCGGGTGTGCGGTGGTCTGCTCAAATGGCGGTTCGCTGGCCGAAGTAGCCGGTTCCGGCGCTGTTTTGGTCGATCCGGACGATGCTATCGCTATGGGCCGGGCGGTCGGTCGGCTTCTACGCGATTCGAGCGAGAGCCTAGAGTTGAAGGCGCGCGCCACCAAGAGGTCAGACGACTTTTCATGGAAGAGAGCAGCCAGGCTCACGGTTTCTGTTTATTCGGAGGCGGCAAAGATAAATTCAGTAACGAGCAGAGAGTCAGAGAGCACCGGCTTGACTTAGTTGGGCGGAGGAAATCGTGCGAGTGTTGAGTGAGCTAAAGGAGTTTTCCGGATGCTACATGGGCCTCGGCCGAAGGTTTCAGTTATCGTTTTAAACTTGAATAACCACAAAGACACACAAGACTGTCTTAAATCGATACAACGCGTAGAGTATCCCAATTTCGATGTCATTGTGGTGGACAACGGGTCCTCCGATGATTCTTGCTCGCGCCTTCGGAGCGAATTCCCGGATACAGAGCTGCTTGCGAGTAAAGAAAATCTTGGATTCGCGGGAGGCAATAACCTCGGAATCGAATATGCTTTGCAGCATGGTGCAGCTTACATCCTCTTACTAAACAACGATACAGTCGTGGACCCAAGTTTTCTGAACCAACTTGTTCAGGTGGCTGAAACGGACGTTCGAATCGGAATTCTTTCCCCCAAAATCTTTTATGAGGCTGACCCACAGCGGATTTGGTACGCGGGTGGCGACGTGAAATACGGAAGCGGTACTTGCCGTCATCTAGGGCTAGATCAACTAGATCAGGAGGGGAAGTTTTCCCGAGTGAAAGATACCGATTTCATAACGGGATGTGCGATGGTAATTAGATCAAAGACGCTACTGGACATAGGCGGATTAGATTCGAAACTTTTTGCGTATTGGGAAGATGCGGACTTTTGCATGCGGGCGAGGAAAGCCGGCTATCGTTGCGTTTTCGTACCAACGGCGCGAGTCTGGCACAAGGTCTCACGAACCTCTGGAAACCGGTCTCCGTTTACACTCTACCTCACCACGAGAAACCAACTGATCTGGGTCACCAAACACGTACCCTTTCCTTACAAGCCTGCGGCGCTTGCGTTGACGTTCGCGAGAAAAGTCTTGCAGACCGTCCCCCTAGGCTTCAAAAGCCGTGCCTCGGCTGCAGTTTGGGCAGGAATTTGGGCCTTCCTTTTCGGTGTGTACGGACCTCCGCGACAGGAACGGGAACCAGAGACTTCTGTCTTCATCACCAATTGTCAAAATTAGACCAGGAGCGCGAAATGAAACGGGTAGCGTTGATAACAGGCATCACGGGTCAAGACGGTTCGTATCTTGCTGAGTTCTTGCTTGAAAGAGGGTACGAAGTGTACGGGTTGGTGCGGCGAAGCAGCCTCGAGAAATTCGACCGCATTCAACTGTGCATAGACAGGGTCAGCCTGGTCGAAGGGGATCTGACGGACCAGTCTTCGCTCGACCACGTCATTCAAGCAGTGCAACCTGACGAGGTTTATAACATGGCGGCACAGAGTTTCGTCCCGGCATCATGGAGCCAACCTGTTCTGACAGCGGATGTGACCGGCCTCGGAGTTGTACGGGTTCTCGAAGCGATCCGCAAGCACCAGCCAAAAGCGAGATTTCTGCAAGCTTCGAGCTCTGAAATGTTTGGGAAGGTTCAGGAGTCGCCGCAAAACGAAAGCACTCAGTTCTATCCGCGGAGCCCGTACGGCGCGGCCAAGGTATTTGCTCACCACATTACTGTGAACTATCGAGAGAGCTACGGCCTGTTCGCATGCTCGGCGATCAGTTTCAATCACGAATCGCCGCGCCGGGGACTGGAATTCGTCACCCGTAAGGTCACTCATCAGGTGGCGCGGATCAAGTGCGGGTTGGCAACCAAGCTTTCAATGGGCAATCTGGACGCTGAGCGTGACTGGGGATTTGCAGGCGACTACGTCCAGGCAATGTGGATGATGTTGCAACAGCCAAAGCCGGAAGATTTCGTTATCGCGACCGGTAAAACACACAGTGTGCAGGAGCTCCTTAAAACGGCGTTTTCTGCCGTGGGTCTGGACTGGCAAGAGCACGTCGAGATTGATCCAAAACTCATCCGGCCGGCAGAGGTAGATCACCTTTGCGGCGATTCAGCCAAAGCGCAGCGGCGCCTGGGTTGGGAGCCGACTAAGGACTTCTTTCAGCTTATCGAAATGATGGTAGCAGCAGATTTGAAGATTGTTCAGAGCTCGATACCTTCGCCGGCTTCTGTGAATGGCTGAGAAGATGGCTTAGTCCATGAAGATCGCTTTTGACCTCCGTAGAATCAAGAATCTCGGAATTGGCCGATACATGAAGTGCCTCGTCGAGGCCATCCTAACTCAGGAGCCTTTGGGCGACTATCTATTGATCCTTCCGCCTGGTGCCGAGCGCATGATTGAAGTTGGGACAATTGGGGCAAAAACGATCACCCCCAAACTGAAATATTATTCTGTTCGCGAACAGTTCCAGCTCCCAAAGATTCTTCGCGACCATAAGGTCGATCTTCTGCACGCTCCTCATTTCATGCTGCCCTTGATGCGACCGTGCGCGTCGGTGGTTACAATCCACGACGTGATTGGCCTGATGTGGAAGGAAGACTTGAGGTCACCTGTCGGACGCGTGTACTACCGTTGGATGATATCTGCGGCCGCGCGGCTCGCAGATAGGATCATTACGGATTCGAACTTTTCGCGGGATGATATCGTGCGTTGCCTTGGCGTCGATCGGGAGAAGATCAAAGTGGTCTATCCAGGAATAAGCCCCGATTTTCAGCCGACCAACAATGACGTTCAGCTCGAGAATATTCGCAGCAAGTACCGGATCGAGCATGATTACATCGTTTATACTGCCATCTATAAACCGCGGAAAAATCATTCTGCACTCTTGCAAGCTTTTCAAAGGTTTCTTTCAATTGAGAAACACGCCAACCTAGTTTTGGTGGGGCCGCTCAGCGATGGGGAAGGAGAATTGCGACGTCTGGCAGATGAACTCGGGATCCGCGAAAAGGTCATCTTCACTGGCTTTGTAAACGATTCCGAATTGCGAGCGCTTTATTCGGCGGCGAAAGTATACGCCTGTCCTTCTCTTTACGAGGGTTTCGGTTTTACGGTGCTTGAAGCCATGGCGTGCGGGACTGCGGTGGTCTGCAGCGACGAGACATCGCTGCCCGAAGTTGCCGGAGAGGCAGCTCTTTACGCGAATCCGGGGAATCCGGAAGAGTTCGCCAAGGCCATGCACGGCGCATTCACGAACGACAATCTGCGAAGGGCGTTGATCGCGAAGGGCAGAAAGAATCTTCAGCGATTTTGCTGGGCGAATGCTGCGAAAGAAACGCTCTCCGTGTACCAAGAGGCGCTGGGCGTCTCCTTACGCAAGACACGCCCAGGTTTGAGCGCTGCCGCAGCCGATTTAACCGATTCCTGAGAACCACGCCGTCTATCGCTGTGTGTGGACCCCGGGAGAATTTGGGCTCATCGCCGTAGAACATCAGAAACGACTATCGGCCACGTAAGAAAACCATACCTGTCAGTGTCACTCGCTGTGGTTATATGAGTAATATTTAATATAATCTCGTCATGATTAACGAACTGGCACATATCTATCAGTATTTATCAATAACGGAGCGATTACAGCGTATCGTGGAAGCAAATTGTATCGTCGATACGGCTGCTCTCGATGGGATGACGTGAGAAAAAAGCGACGCCGAGTCACAACAGCGCCTCAACATAGTTTTGGGCCCGTGACGCGGCTTGGGTTAAATTCGAAACTTGGAGGGAACCTGATGCAAATATTTATTGATTCAGCGGACATCAGCCAAATTGAAACCTGGTTGGGGCAAGGCGTAGTGGACGGAGCCACCACGAATCCGTCTATTATGTTCAAGGATGGTGTCACCGACCTTCGGACGGGCGCGCTGCGCATCAGTAACCTGCTCGGCGACCGGCCCCTTAGCGTGGAAGTCACTTCAAACCATCTTGAAACCATGCTCGAACAGGGGCGCTTATTTTCCACGTGGGCCCGCAACATCGTCATCAAAATACCAATCGTCAACGAATTCGGTGAGTCCTGCTTGGGCGTAATACACCGGTTATCACAGGAAGGTATAGCCGTGAACGCCACGGCGATCCTCTCATTTAATCAAGCCATGCTGGCAGCGAAGGCGGGTGCGACTTACGTGAGCGTTTTCGCCGGCCGCGTAGCGGACGAGGGAAATGATCCGGCGATTACCATTAGGAACATCCGACAGTGGCTTGACGATTGGGGGCTTTCCGCGCGCATCATCGTAGGCAGCGTCCGTACAGTTTTGGATGTTCAAAATGCGGCGCTGGCAGGTGCGCACATCGTTACGATTCCTCCCCAATTCTTGCCCAAGATGGTCGATCACAGATACACGCGGGAAACGGTCCGTCAGTTCGTGCAAGATGCCGAGAAAACGATTGAAGAAATGAGCAAAGCTGCTTCGCAGGGAAGTTAGAACGCTCTGGAGCTGACCGAATCGGGTCTTCTATGTCCACCATTTCAACGCGCCACACTCTCGCACCGCGCGATGCCAAACCTGAGGCAAGGGGCAAGCAGTCGCAGTCCTTATATGCCCGGTCTATGGCGTGGCCTCAACTGCACAAGTTGATTTATTTGGCGGGCGACGTTTTTGCGATAACCCTCGCGCACACCCTGGCGCTTCATACGGTGGAACGTTTCTTGGGCGCGCCCGCGAGCGCGCTCAATCCATTCGAATACCATCGCTTTTATGTCCCGTTCTTCGCCGTTCTGTTGTACCTCTTCGACGGCTATAAGAGTCCGGAGCTGCGGCGACCCGAGCAGGAACTCGAAAGAAGCTGTAAAGCTGTGGTCGTGAGTTTCCTCGGTCTTGTGCTGTTCAACTTTGTCGTCTTCCGCTCGGAAGTATTCTCCCGATATATGCTCGTTCTCTGGTTCATGTTGGCCTGTGTCTCCTTGGTGGCGGTGCGCTTCGCCTTACGAACCGTCCACGAAAGACTGTGGAAATTCGGTCGGTTCCGGCGGCGAGCCGTGCTCATCGGTTCCGAAGTTGGACTCGCTGAATACCGGCAATTGCTCTCGATTCAGCGACATCACTGTTACGACGTAGTTGGAATCCTAATGGACCCGGCAGCGTCGCGATCTCCGTTTGCATTGATCCCTGATGTTCCCTTGTTGGGTTCTTTGGACCAATGGGAGGATGCCGTGGCAAGCACCGAAGCGGATGTTCTGATCGTGGCATACCCACCTGTTGCTGACAGGGACGAATGGCTTGGAGCGCTTTTGCGGCGGTGCAAGCAATTGCGGGTTGACGTCGAAGTTTATTCTTGCGTGCTGGCGACCGCGCATATGAACTACGAGCACGATGAATTCTCCGGATGTTTCCGTTTCTACGCGAAGCCAGAATGGTCCGCGGCTCTACAACGCGGGATTAAGCGTGGAATTGATGTAGGGATCGGCCTTTTTGGCAGCGTGGTGACGTTGCTGTTGACGCCGATCGTATGGATCCTTGTTAATATCGAGGACCGCGGTCCGGTGTTTTATTCCCGAGAATTTGTGGGTTCCGATGGCAAGATTCACTATTACCGTAAGTTTCGTACGATGCTGAAGGACGCAGATGACATTCTGCGTCGCGACCCAGGCCTGAAGGCGGAATTTGTCCGCCAATACAAACTGAAAGACGATCCTCGGATGTTGCGCGTCGGAAGGTTGATGCGACGCTTCAGCGTGGATGAGTTCCCACAGTTTTTCAGCGTCCTTTCCGGGAAGCTGACCTTTGTCGGGCCGCGTGTGATTTCAGCGGAGGAAAGACAACGCTACGGGCCTTTGTTGCCAAAGTTGCTTTCCTTTACGCCAGGCTTGACCGGTTTCTGGCAAGTGATGGGACGGCAAACGACCACGTACCAAGAGCGCGTCCACATGGACATGTTCTATATCGACCGATGGTCGATCTGGCTTGACCTGGTCATCATCGCAAAAACGTTCTGGAAAGTTCTGAAAGCCGAAGGCGCGTACTAAAAAGGAGGAGAAACGCCACCGTGAAAATTCTCGTTACAGGGGCCGCAGGTTTCATCGCGTCGCATGTGGCAGATGCTTATGTAGGCGCGGGCCACGAAGTTGTCATACTTGATGATCTCTCTCGCGGCGCGAAAAGAAATGTGAATCCAAAGGCCCGCTTCTATCAGTGCGATATTCGAGATCGCGAAGCGGTCGAGAGCATTTTCCTTGCAGAAAAGCCAGGGATCGTCAACCATCATGCGGCGCAGATGGACGTTCGGCGCGGCGTTCGGGAGCCACATTTCGACGCACAGGTCAACATTCTTGGGTCGCTCAACGTGATCGAAAGCGCCGTTGCCCACGGCGCCCACCGCTTCATCTACGCCGCAACCGCAGGTGCAGGCTACGGCGAACCCAAGCAAATCCCCGTTCCAGAAAACTATCCCATTAATCCAATCACTCCCTATGGCATCAGCAAACACACCGTTGAACACTACCTCTTCACCTTTCAGTTTCTCTACGGGCTGCAATACGTCGTCTTGCGGTACGGAAATGTGTATGGTCCGCGGCAGAGCTCGCAGGGAGAAGCAGGAGTCTTTGCCATCTTTTCCGAACAGATGCTGTCCGGCATTCAGCCAGTCATTTATGGAGACGGTCAGAAGGTTCGGGACTATGTTTTCGTCTCGGACGTGGTCAGGGCAAACGTCGCCGCACTCGCAAACGGTACAAATGAGATTTTTAATATCGGCAGTGGCGTGGCTACGAAAGATTTTGAAATCTTCGAACAGGTCCGCAACCTCCTTGGCAAAACGGAAGTTCGACCTCAATACGTACCCAGGCGTCCTGGAGAAATCGATAGGATTAGCCTCGACATCTCGAAGGCAGCTCGGCTCCTCGACTGGGCTCCGCAAGTGCCTTTGGCCGAGGGAGCGCAGCGAACCGTTAGATATTTTCAAGACGCAGCTCTCGCGTCTTCCGCAGCGTCCAATGCCAAATAGGTCTAATACCCGGGGTCTCGCAAGTCGAAACACTCAGAGCTCTCACGACCAATAGATGGAACTCGCCGATAAGACATGTCTAATCGTAGGTGCAACCGGGGCCATAGGGCATGCCGTGGCGGAACGTTTTCATCGTGAGGGCGCGCGCGTCGCGCTCACTTTCCATTCTCAGAGGAAGAACGCCATCGTGAAGGCCCTGTCGCTGACAGACCCGAGAGTTGCGGTGTTCAAGCTTGACGTGCGCAATCGCAAGGACGTCCGGGCGGTCGTCGCGCGGGTAAGACAAAAGTTTGGGCCAATCACGGTTCTAGTCAATTGCTCGGGGGTGCTGGGTCCGATCGGGGCCACGCACGAGGTCTCGGCCGCGCGCTGGATACAAGCGATTGAAATCAATCTGGTCGGCAGCTTCCATCTTGTCCAGGCCGTTCTGCCGTCCATGTTGGCCGCCGGCCAAGGCAAGATCATCCAATTCTCGGGCGGAGGGGCAGCGTATGCTCGGCCTTTCTTCACAGCATACAGTGCTTCAAAGGCGGCCTTAGTGCGATTTACGGAGAGCTTGGCCGCGGAACTTCGTGATCGTAGCATCGATACCAACGCGATCGCGCCCGGCCCGGTCAAGAGCCGGATGTGGGACGAACTCCGCGCCAGCGGCGCCGCTGGTGGGCTCCAGGCGCTTGAAGAGTTGGAGAAAATGGATCTAACGGGTGGCGTTTCGGCCGAGCGCGCGGCAGCATTAGCTTTGTTCCTAGCCTCTGACCGCTCTAACGGCCTCACTGGCCGACTCATTAGTGCTGTACACGACAAATGGGAAGAAATGGCGCCTCGCATTTCAAAGATTGCCAGCACTGACGCCTGGACCCTTCGCCGAGTGCCACTGGATTAAGATTGTGCTCTCTGTTGCCATAATTGGAGCTGGACGCATCGGGCAAATCCGCGCCGGGGTGATTCGCCGCTCGGACCACGCCCGTCTTGTTGCCGTCGCCGACGTTGATCATGCGCGCGCTGAGAAGCTTGCGGAGGGCGCCTCTGCCCAAGTGTATTCGGATTGGGCGCAAGTCGTGCGGCGGGACGACGTAGATGCGATCGTGGTTTGCACACCGACTAAATTCCATGTCGACGTCACCGTTGCGGCACTGAAAGCCGGGAAACACGTTTTGTGCGAAAAACCTTTGGGCCGAACTGTGGACGAGGCCCGGAGGATGTTCGAAGTGGCCCGTGCGTCTGGCCACGTTCTGAAGACGGGATTTAACTATCGTCACATGGGGCACGTGCGCAAGGCCAAGGAACTGCTTGAAGCGGGCGTCTTGGGTTCGTTGCACTTCCTGCGAAGTCGCTATGGCCATGGCGGGCGCCCCGGATATGAAAACGAATGGTGTACTGATGCCGAGTTGAGCGGCGGTGGGGTATTGCTCGAACAAGGCATTCACATTTTCGATCTAGTGCGCCACTTACTTGGCGAACCTGCGCAGCTCTTGGCGCAAACGCGACGCTTTTACTGGGATTTCCCCGTGGTCGAGGATAACGGTTTCTGCATCTTAGAGACAGCCGCCGGTCAGGTGGCGCAGATTCATGTAAGCTGGACGCAGTGGGTAAACCTCTTTGAGCTCGAAGTGTTTGGAAGTGAAGGGTATTTGCGTCTCGAGGGTCGTGACGGTCACTACGGTCCCCAGCGTCTGATCTTCGGAAAGCGCAAGCAGGATCACAGCCGGCCCGCCGAGGAGCTATTCGAATTTGTTGCTCCCGACGATTCCTGGAATCGTGAGTGGCAAGAATTCCACGCGGCCATAGAGGAGGCCAGGGAACCAATGGGAAGCGCGAGCGACGGTCTGCGAGCCCAGCAGTTAATTGAAGCTGCCTACCAGAGCGCCTCTCGGCAGTCTTGGGTCTTGATTCCGGGCGCGGAAAATCAACCGCAAGAGGCGAATCGATGATCATTACTCGGACACCATTTCGTTTGACTCTAGGGGGAGGGGGAACCGACCTGCCCTCGTTTTATGGAGACCACGGCGGATTTATCCTCGCTGCGGCGATCGACAAATATATGTTTCTGAACGTGAATACGCCCATAGTGGACGACAAGATCCGAGTCCGCTACACGGGTTCGGAGATGGTGGACCATGTGGACGACGTTAAACACACCCTGGCACGCGAGGCCCTGAAGTATTTCGGTGTCACGAGCGGTATCGAAATCGTTTCTATTGCCGATATCCCGGCGGGGACGGGACTAGGTTCGTCAAGTTCCTATCTGGTAGGCCTGCTGAACGCTTTGCACACGTTGCTGCAGGATCAAGCCACTCCGCAAAAGTTAGCGGAGGAAGCCTGCCGGATCGAACTCGAGGTTCTAAGAAAACCAATCGGAAAACAAGATCAATACATGGCGGCTTTTGGTGGTCTGACGACGCTCGATATTGATCCTGAAGGCAACGTAAGTGTTAAACGCTTGGACTTGGATATGGATTTGGTGGAAAGCCTCGAGCACAACATTCTGATGTTCTATACGCATGAGATGCGCGACGCCACCACCATCTTGAAAAAGCAAGATGCAGCTGCGCGCACGAAGGACCGCACGGTCGTCAGGAGCCTGCGCGAAATTAAGGATATCGGTCTTGAGATCAGCGAAGCAATCTCGAAAGGCAATCTGCGTCGTTTCGGTGAGCTGCTGGACGTCCATTGGGAATCGAAAAAGCGACTCTCCGAGGGAATCTCGAATCCCCAGATCGACGCTTGGTATGAGCTCGCAAAACAGAACGGCGCAGTCGGTGGAAAGATCTCCGGTGCAGGGGGAGGGGGCTTTCTCATGTTGTACTGCGAAGAGAATAAGGCGCGCTTGCGGGAAGTGATGCGGGCAGCGGGCCTCCGAGAACTCAAATTCCGATTCGATTTTGAAGGAAGCAAGGTAGTGTTTGACGTAGTATCCCGTGACGGCAGGCTTGCTCACAACCATCGTCGCAGCAGTAACAATCACTGCGATGAGCGACTCGCGTTTGCTCAAAGGACCACGGGCTAAGATTGCGCCGCACAGATTCGCTTCGACCGAGCGTTTTCCTCCGATGAAAGCTGTTTTCTTAGACCGTGACGGTGTCGTGAACGCTTTGGTTTATCACCAAGACGCCGGCGTGATTGATGCCCCCTTTCACCGTTCACAATTCAAACTTTTGCCGCGTGTTCCTGAGGCCATCCGGTTATTGAACGATCTCGGACTGAGCGTCGCAATCGTTTCCAATCAGCCCGGGATTGCCAAGGGACACCTGAAGCCAGAACTGTTGAAGACCTTTGAGCGCAAGATTCTCTCGCAGGTCCGCGCGGCAGGCGGTCGCATAAATGGCATCTATTACTGTCTTCACCACCCTGAGGCGAAAGTACGCAAGTTCCGACAGCGTTGCCATTGCCGCAAGCCCGAGATCGGTCTACTGGAAAAAGCCGCCGCAGACCTTCGGGTGCGGCTCGATGAGTGCTATATGGTCGGAGACGGAATTCCCGACCTGCTAGCCGGAACCCGCGCGGGCTGCCGAACAATTTTCATAGGTCGTTGGAAGTGCGAAATATGTCAGTTCACTGAAGGTTCTGACGCGCTCCCGTCCTTTGTAGCCAGAGATTTGTGGGCAGCCGCACAGCTCATTCGTTCGGAAATGACGGGAGCCGGCCAAGCGACATCTGCACGGAGTTGCCTTTCGGCCCAAGCGTGAGTTCAGGTGTTCGCTCGCTTGTTGAACTAGCTTCCGTGACCAGGAGAATGGAAACCACATGAGTTATGTCGCGCAATACATCCAAGAAGCCACAGAGATATTGAAGCTACTGGACCAGTCGGCCGTCGAACGCGTTGCGGATCTGCTCCTTGAGCTGCGCGAGCGCTCCGGTAGGCTCTTCCTTCTTGGTGTAGGCGGCGGCGCAGGGCACGCCTCTCATGCCGTTTGCGATTTTCGCAAGATCGCCCAGATCGAAGCGTACTCTCCATCGGACAATGTCTCCGAGATAACAGCGAGGGTAAATGATGAAGGCTGGGAAACAGTTTATGCGAATTGGCTTCGCGGTTCCCGATTAAACGAAGCTGACATGGTTTTCGTATTTTCCGTCGGTGGCGGCGATGCGCGAAAGAATGTTAGTGCCAACTTAGTCCGCGCTCTTGAACATGCTCGCGAGGTGCGCGCCACTATCTGCGGAGTGGTCGGGCGTGACGGAGGCTACACCGCGCAGGTTGCTACCGCCTGCGTGCTCGTTCCAGTCGTCAATCCTTCCACGACAACTCCTCACACGGAATCCTTTCAGGCGATGATTTGGCATCTTCTGGTCTCCCATCCTAAGTTGAGAGTCGCCGAGATGAAATGGGAGTCGCTCCACTCCGCCACGAAAAGCTAGGCATTTTGGTCGCGAATTGAGTAAATTACGTATCGGCGCGCTCGCTCCGTGCAACACAACAAGCAGAACTGAACATCGGTTGCGAACGACCCATGACTGCTGCGGACGACACGACCACTCATGCCTCCATAAAGGCGATTCTTCAAACAGGCGTCGGGCCGTTCGGAGAGATGCCTTCTGAGTATTTGCGGTTCTCACCCGACGCCGCCCATTGATCGCGCAGGGTATTCCTTCTCACGACCGCAGAATATCGTCACCGCACCTTCCGCCACTCCTCCTCACCTCTTCCGAATTTTTGCCTGCCTGCCATTTTGGCAGAATCCATCAAAGTGCCTCAGCAGCTTTTCTAGGGGATCTGTGTGTAGAATGATTCCACACCCAAAAAAGTTGAGGGACTTGTGATCGATAGATTGCCTCCCTTGCCCAGATGTACGGTGCGAATCTTTTGGTTTCTTGGTCGCCAGCAGAATATGAACCGCGATGACTAGAACTACTACATCGAATCACCAAAAAATTGTGAAGGCGGTGATCCCTGCAGCCGGTTTCGGCACGAGGATGCTGCCCATAACCAAGGCTCTGCCCAAGGAAATGCTTCCAGTTGCCGGCAAGCCCCTGATTCAATATGCGGTGGAGGAAGCCGCAGCGAGTGGGATCGAGACGGTGATTCTGGTTGTCCGGAACCATGAATCTCTGATCGCTGCGCATTTCGCCCCCGACCAAGAACTCGAGTCTTTCCTGGTGGACCACCATCAGCTTGCGACGGCCGACGTTGTGCGCCGTTTGGCGAGATTTGCCGATTTGCAATTTGTCAAACAGGAGAGACCCTTGGGGCTTGCTCATGCCATTTCTTGTGCGCGGCCTTTCATGAGAGAGCGAGAAGCCTTTGTTGTCCTCCTTCCTGACGTCATCATGGTTAGCGATGAACCAGTTACCCGCCAGTTGATGAGTGCTCACGAATCTGACGGCGGAAGTGTCGTTGCCATTCGGCAAGTTGAACCACAAGACGTAGAACGCCACGGCATCGTGACAATCGAACGGTCCCAGGGGTTCTCTTCGATGAAGTCCGTCCGCGTGACCGGGTTGGTCGAAAAGCCCTCGGCTCGAAACGCACCCTCCCTTTTTGGCGTATTCGGCCGCTACCTCCTCGAACCCGCCATTTGGGACTCGATTGCAAGAACAAATCCCGATTCGCGCGGCGAAATTCAACTCACGGACGCTTTGAATATTCTTTGCCGCACTGAAACTCTCTCCGGGCTCCGTTTTAAGGCTCATCACTACGACGCCGGCGACCGCCTTGGCTACCTCAAAGCCAATATTGAGCTCTCTCTTTCTGACGCTCAGCTTCGCCCGTCTCTCCTCGAATATCTGGCAGGCCTACAATCCTAGGCCGGGCGCTAGTGCCCAGCCTTTCTCCTTCCTTTCCTCCGCCGCCTGATCTCAATTTAATCATCGGCTTCGTTGAAGGTTGGCATCACCGCGTGGGCCCAAGTAAACGGCTGGCGCTGCGATACGTCAATCGAAAAACGGGTCGAGTTTGATTTGCATTATTTGCAAAACTGGACCTGTTCATTCGACTTGCGGCAAGAATGCCTACTGAGCCGGCTCTTTGGTTTGGGCCGCAATTTTTCGGCGAAGGTACAGGCCGTTTTAGTTATCTATGTAGCCGGTACGCACTGTTACCTATGTGTTCGGGTCGGACGCAGTCGGACGATGACGGAGAGGGTGGGATTCGAATCCGCCGGATGTAGGGAAATAAAGGAGTTTTGCGGCGCGGCCTGGCCTTCTAAGTGACTGAGAGGAATGGAGCGGAACTCTTATTGCCCCCTTAGCGCCCTTTGACCTGCTCCCAAAATCCACTCACAGATTCAAACGTCATAGGATTCCGTGCCTGGACCGCGGGGGCGGCCTTCTTTGGACCCAAATATTCGACGTTCGCATCGCGACAAGCCCCTGCATCCGCTAGGCTGTCGCGGCCGCAGCTGATCGTCCATTCGTTAGCTGCTTCGTGAAGTAGAACCCAAGGATGAATGACCACATTATATCTGAAAGGTGAATGATTATGGGCAGCCCCCCAGTAAAGAAGCCACGAACTCCAATTCCTAACAGGGTCACGCAACCAAGCAGCCCCACCACCTGGATCCAACGGGACCCTTCCCCGACTTTCACCGGGGCAGGGATCAAGGCTAGGTTTGCCCGCTTCTCGAGCAGATTCCCAATCCAGTACCAGAAAAAACCGACAGCCAGAAGGAACACAAGTTGGGAGGCCAATCTGAATTTCGCTACCAACGCGATGAACGGTAGAGAAAGCAAAGACGGTGGGCTGTCTATTGCCAGAAGCCAAATCCGGGCACGGGGCATATAATCCCACTCCGTTCTCAACTCCCACCCCGTTCTCACCCCTTGTTCCATTTCGATTCGGTGAGCCCGTTCCTGAAAATGACCAACAATCAGCAACCCCACGGCAAGCAAGACGTGCCCAGCTGCTAGAGAGCTTCTCCAACTAATAAGCTTCATGAGAGCTCCAAATCTACTCTACTGAGGAACTTGGTCGCGCAAACGGTCCTTCCGGTCAAGCCCTTCTGGGGATTCAACATGGGCAACCCATGGCTTCAGCCGGCTTTAGAAGATCTATTAAAGTTCGCTGCAAGTCCGTGATGGCTTGCTGGTGTCCAACCCACGTACCCCTCAACGAAGGATTGGTAATGCGGACCCGGTCGTTCGCCGGGCTTGATTCGCAGAAGCCGTCGCAAATGGCGATCGTTTCCCTCACAAGCCCCTTGAACGATCCCGTCCGGAGGTACCACGGCTCCAAGTGTTCGCCGCAGGGCGATGTCCTATTGGCTCGACTGGCCGCCATCCCTACTTGCCCTTGCCAACTCGTCGGGAACGTCTCCCACCGCTCGCCGTTCTCGTCCCTCCAGTGAGATGAGTCATGGCCTGTCGTAGAAGCCAATTCGCTTTGGTTTGATAACCGCGGCCATCCGCCTTAAGCCAAGCGATGACGTCGGAATCGAGACGCATGGTTACTGGCTTCTTCGTTGGCCGATAGAACTTGCCCATTTCGGCTCCACTCCAGTCAAGAACCGGAGCAACATCGGAAAAATCAATGTCTTCGTCTTTTTTTTTGGCGATCGTGCGGATGTCTCGCTTCTGCTCCTTTGTGAGCTTCCTCATAAGCTCTCCTTTCGTGCGACTCGGCGGCGCGAGCCTGAAATGATGCGAATGACTTCCTCGTCTTCTTGCTCATAAAACGTATGCACGACCAGCAGAATTGAGCCCCGTCCGATGGCACCAATTGTTATCCATCGTTCCTCATCATCAAAAGCGAAGTCGCGCTGCGTAAGAGCGTAGGGATCATCGAAAACGAGAACCGCTGCTGCAAAGCGAACATCATGCTTTCGAAGGTTCTGCCGATTCTTGTGTTCATCCCATGCAAATCGCCTAGCCGATCGCTACGAAAAGAGCATACCGATTTGCGTCAAGCATGTCAATACAATTGTACGTACAATATCATAGTCACGTGAGCTGACTTGCGGGATTTTAGACACCACAGATTTTAATGGGTATGAATCAGTGAGGTATGGCGGAGAGGGTGGGATTCGAAGCCGAGGCACTGAGAATTTCGCAACAACAATGGTAAAACCTAACCCTCTTATTTGCCAAAGGGAATTTTGCACAAAATCATTTTCCCATGAACAATGAAACATCTGATGCTTCGGCAGGCAGGCGATTGTGTAGAAAGGCGTAGAAATAATTGTCGTTTGATTTCGTCATCGCAGCCCACCGCTCCTTCCAGCTACCGACAATTCTTGCGCAGCCTCGACGCTCAAAATGGCGTTTGCCGGACGTAATAAAAAGTAAAGAAGGTTCATAAGGCGCCCGCTTCGTTCGACGGCTTGCAATCAAGGGCTCCTCAGACCCAGCATTTCCCGGTCCTCTTGCTCGCGCCCGAATTCAAATCGCGGGGCGATCGGCAGTGAGAACCAGCGCCCAACCCATACCCACTTCACTTCTACGGAAAGCCGACTATTCGGCCGACTGGTGATAGGTCGTCCTAGGACGTACTTTTCCGATTACCGCGGTAATCAGGACTTGATCGTTGTTTTCACCCCACGAGCGACCAGACTGGAAAATCACCAGTCTGCGTCACGGCAATAAGGTGATCTCGGTCGCTTTGCCATCGAGATATATCTTCCCGTCCGCGCTACGAACAAAGACGAGAGTAGTTGAAAACTCTGTTTCTGGAAGCTCGTGAGCCTCAACCCAATACGACATATATTGATCAACGTCGAGACCAAGCCCTTCTTCTCGGTTCGAGAGCACCCGAATCACGACTCCCTGCCGCTCAGTCAGAGCATCGTCCGTTAGTACTGTGAACTTAAATCGTTGACCAACTTTGACTGTAGGTTGCATCATCCTTAATTGGCTCTTCTGATTTCTGCGGATACTGCCCGGTGAGTTGGCCTCACCTGGGGGCATTCAGCATCCACGGGTCCTGACGCGTAGCGCTCACCCGCGCTTTGGACTGCCCTTGACCGTACTGAGCTTGCTTGGCCTCAGGAACCACATGATCTCATCGATGCCTTGCGCGGAGGCATCAATAGTAAGCCCAAAGGGAACGCCATCGCGCAATACGAGAACAGTTGTCTGTCCGTTTGTCTCGACCCAATCAAGCGTCACGCCCTTCCAACACCATTTGGAGAGAGCGGCAATGAAAGTTGCTACGTGCTTGCGACCAGAAACAGGGACCGTCGCTGCGTGCACAATTCCGCCGCCATCTGCGTAAGAAACAACATCCTCTGCGAGGAGGGCTTCTAGAGCGGCCATATCTGCGTTCTGCGCGGCGGCGACAAATGCCTCCAGCAGGCGCCGCTGCTCGCTCGGGGCGACGGACGTGCGTCGGCCGTCTGCGATGTGTTTTCGGGCACGGGAGACGAGCTGGCGGATGTTTGTTTCCTCCAAGTGCAGGATCCCCGCAATCTCGGAATATTCGTAGTCGAATGCCTCACGTAAAATATACGCAGCGCGTTCCGCGGGGGATAGTTTCTCAAGAAGCAGCAGGACCGCAAACTTGAGTACTTCATTGCGCTCCGCACCTATTCTGGGATCGCTGCTGGTATCCACTGGTTCGGGAAGCCAGGTCCCGATGTAGGTCTCACGGCGTGTGCGTGCGGATTGGAGAATGTTTATGCACTGTCGAGTAGTCGCCGTAGCCAGGTATGCGGGCGCGTTCTGGACTGCGCTCCGATTCATGGACTGCCATCGCATCCAAACGTCTTGGACCACGTCCTCGGCTTCAGCAACGCTCCCGAGCATACGGTAAGCGATGCCAAACAAACGCGTACGCACGCTTGCGAAGATTGACAGTCCGTCATCCTGTCCAAAGGTCTTCGCGTCGGCCTGAATCGAAGGCGGGGTTGGTAGCGGACCCGACGCCACAGGTGTACCTTCCTGCCAGTCAGATGAACTTCGCCAAAAGCGACGCCTACCGAAAATAGCGAAGGCACGCCCCGAAGTCTAGCGTTATCCCTTCCACGGTCAACTCACCGATCTTCCCTAGGATCTCCGAGTACTCACAGTGTTCGAAGTGCCTCGCGAACTGCCTCTTGGCCAAGCGGTGATCAGTTTTCAGCTGTTTGTTCTGGTTCTTCATCGAGACTCGCCGCTGCGCGGGGAGAGTAGTTCGCGTCGGACAACCTCAGATTGAATCAAGTTAAGACAAAGCACAGTCTCGATTTGTGACAGCTAGCGCCCAGGTTTATTTGTGAATTCAGTTTGTCACCGCTGCGAGGGCTGCCTTGTCATAGGAGGTGAGGGTACGACTTAGCGGCTCGTCATCGCTCACATCGATCAAGAAAATTGAAAGGGAACATTTATGCAGAATTCGCAGCAGGCAATTGCAGATTCCTCCACGAAATCCAAGCAGGTGGAGATAAACATGAGCTTGGACAAGACTTCAAACGCCGGTAGACCAAGATCTGAAGAGTTGGTTCCATCACGCTATGCGCTGAAAGTCGGCGAGATTGACGTGATGGTGGTCAGCGACGGAGTGCTATCGCTACCAGGCGCGATGTTGGGCCACAACGTCGACCCTGCCGTCCGAGGGGCTTGGCTGGAGCACAACTTCCTCCCGCCGGACGTGCTCGAGTGGGCGCTGAATGTGGTGGTAAAGAGCGGCGGACGAACCATACTCATCGACGCTGGGCTCGGCGCGGACCCGGACTTGAACTTGCCGCGAGCCGGGCGATTGATCCAACGATTGGAAGCCGCTGGCATTGATCTCACATCCGTAACCGACGTAGTGCTTACTCACTTGCACATGGACCACATTGGCGGGCTACTCGTCGGCGGAGTGAAGGAGCGGCTGCGTCCTGATCTGCGGATCCACCTGGCGGCGGCTGAGGCTGAGTTTTGGGCGTCGCCCGATTTCTCTCGCGTTTCCATGCCGCCGGGATTCCCGGACGCGCTTCGGCGGGCGGCCAAGCGGTTCTTGAACGAGTACGGCAGCCAGCTGCGGCCGTTCGAGACGGAGTACGAGGTGGCATCGGGGCTGCTTGTCCATCGCACCGGCGGCCACACGCCCGGACACAGCGTCGTCCGTCTGGCGTCCCGCGGCGATCGGCTGACGTTCGCTGGTGACGCCGTGTTTCAGGTTGGATTCGAGCATCCCGACTGGTTCAACGGCTTCGAACACGACCCCGAGGAGGCGGCCCGTGTCCGTGTCAGTCTCTTGCGCGAGCTGGCGGCGAACCGCGAGTCGCTGGTGGCCACTCACCTGTCGTTCCCTTCCGTTTGCCATGTGGCAGTCGATGGCGATGTTTTTCGTTGGGTACCTGGCCCTTGGGAGTACTGACGCTAATGCGTTTGAACGGAAGCAATGGCCAACGGCGGAGAAGTGATCATGGACGTATATGAGGCAGTCAAAAGTCGACGGGCGGTGCGCGGATTCAAAGACCAGCCTGTGTCGAGGGAAGTTCTGGAACGCGTGCTGTCCGCCGCGGCTTGGTCGCCGTCAGGATCGAACATTCAGCCGTGGAACATCTACGTGCTGACCGGCGCGCCGCTCGTCGAACTCAAGACGCGCGCGGTCGAACGCGTGGCCCACGGCGACCCCTGGGACGAGCGGCAATACGAGATGTATCCGCCCGCACTGAGGTCCCCATACGGCGAGCGTCGATCTAACTTCGGCAAGGAGCGCTACAGCGCGCTCGGCATTGCACGCGACGACTGGGAGGCGCGCCAGCGAGCGGCCATCGCCAACTGGAACTGTTTCGGCGCGCCCGCCGCCCTCTTCTGCTACATCGATCGCGACCTGGGCCGGCCCCAATGGGCCGACGTTGGCATGTATTTGCAGACCATCATGCTGCTGCTCCGCGCCTAAGGACTGCACAGTTGCCCGCAGATGGCGTGGTCGCAGGTTCGCGAGACAGTCGCGGAGGTCCTGTCACCTCCAGACGGCCTTATCCTCTTCTGCGGTATGTCAATCGGGTACGAAGATCCCACGGTGACTTACGTCCGTACGGGCCGCGCCCCGCTTGACGAGACGGTTACGTTTGTCGATGATTCCGCGTTAGCACCTCGTGCATCTGAGCTCGAGCAAACAAATCATCTGCATCTGTCACAGAGGGATAAGATGTTCGGTCATAGCAGGTACGACCGACAGCTGTGAAATGCTTCGGTCGAAATAGAAATAGAGGTGGCTATCATGAAAATCGTTGTGATTGGCGGCAGTGGACTTATCGGGTCAAAGCTGGTTCCCAAGTTGCGTGAACATGG
>Ga0207646_10000933_pt1 | contig 37602 bp, 39 predicted proteins | sample KBSK5502metaG_FD_184343 | JGI IMG/M metagenome (GOLD analysis project Ga0207646, IMG submission 184343) | Corn, switchgrass and miscanthus rhizosphere microbial communities from Kellogg Biological Station, Michigan, USA - KBS K5-50-2 metaG... | ecosystem: Host-associated > Plants > Roots >... | reverse complement strand
GAAGAAATATCCGGCGCGACGGTGGGTAGTGGAGCGGACGCATGCTTGGCATAACAAGTTTCGGCGGTTGTTGGTGCGTTGGGAAAAGAAGCTGGATCATTACTACGCGATGATTGATCTAGCTTCGGTACTCATTATCTGGCGCATTATTGAGACAGCTAGCATTTAGAGTTTTCGGACAGACTCTAAGCTCCACAGGGTTATTTGCGATAAAGGAGCTTAAGCTACGTATTCTCAACACGAAATCCAGCTAAAAAGCTGGAAACTAGAGTCACTCACAGAAAGCATAAAAATGAGCAGCGATCTTAGCGCGGAATGGACTCCAGCCCCAAGAGAAGTTCGATAGTACGCCGCATCGAACCGCTATTCTTTCTCTTATGAGGCTAATCAGTTCATCGAAACAGCAACGGCGAAATTTCGTGCATGTAGCGCCGCCAGACGATCCACGTGTGGGCGCCGCCGCTTTCCCTGAACGTGTGCTTGTCGGCGCCAATCTCCGGCGACTGAACGTTTGCCGACTGCTGCGCCGAGACGGCCGTCGCCCAGCAGACGAGCCAGAAGACAGGGATGAAGAGTACATTGCACACCTTGCTCGCTTCAGTCACTCAACTGATACTACCAAGTTGCTTCTCGCATTCACTAAAAACAAAGTCTATCAACCCCAACACCTGACCCGGCTCACTGATAGAATATGGGAGCGGGTGTTTCACGAAGGCGCTCCCTTCTAACTTGCCAAACTCCCAGATGATCCCCGTCGAAACAATTCCATAGATTATTATATCTACTCTCTGATTAAGTTTCTGACAAGCTATCATTCCAATCAAGCACTGCGCCCATCCCTTCGTAAAGTCCTCTTTCTTTGCCTCAGTGACAGCTAACAGTGGCTTATTGATTAGCTTTTCAACCACCCCTTCCGGTAAGGCAGAAATGAGATAATCAGGCTCGCCGTATAGTTCATTGTCATAGGTCAATGCCCGATGCGACCATAATTTTAGCTTCCTGTGCTGCTGCCACGCTTGTTGTAGAAACGGGAAGACAAAGCCTTCGCTCAAGAATGCTTCATTCTCATCGACAGATTTCATCTCTAGCAGGAAACTCAAATTGCTTCTGAACCATTCAGGCAGCTCTCTACTTACCTCATCTGGTAAAAACCGCTCCTGTTTGATTTCAAGCGGATACCTCGCAATTACCTGCTCAACATTCTCAAAATCACTGAACTTCACTTTACCCTCCTACAAAGTGACCCTACGCCGAAGTACGCCGCATCGAACCGCTATTCTTTGCTCTTATGAGCCTTAATCATTTCATTTCTCCCCCTCCTGCGGGCGGGAGGAATCTCACCGCGGCCGGCCAGGGCATTTCCGCGAAGATCCCCGACGGCTTCAGGCGACCGTTGCCTTCATCAATCCGCGAGGCGAGCACCTGATTGGTCTCCGGCAGCGAAATCGCCAGATGCATCGAGTTGGGCTGGAGTCCGAACTGCCGCGCATGGCGGCCACCGGTGCCCTGTTCTTCGACGTAGGTCAGCGTGCCTTGCTCGCGATCAACGCGGAACAGGACGATGCTGTCGTGACCGGTGTTCGAGACGTAGAGCCACTTGCCTGTGTGATGTGCCTGCAGCTCAATCGCGGTGTTCGGTCCGTCGTAGAACTCCGGCACCGTCGAGACGGCCTGCACTTCGGTAAGTGCGCCAGTCGCCGCGTCGTACGAGTAGACGTTGATGGTCGAAGTCTTCTCGTTCAGGACGTAGGCGAACTTGCCGTCCGGACGGAATAGCATTTGGCGCGGCGACGATCCCGCTTTGATCTGCACGAAGGCCGGAGTCGCCGGATGCAACTTGCCCTGCTCGGCATCGAAGGAAAACTTCAGCACTTTGTCCGAGGCGGGATCGCAGACGAAGGCAAACTTGCTCGCCCGATCAAGCGTCACCGAGGTCGCGCGCGCGACCTTATCGTTCGGATGGACGACGTCGGTCGCCTCGCCAAGCTTGCCATCGGCCGCAATCGGCAGCACGGCCACACTTCCGTCGCCGCAATTGGTGACCAGCAGATTCCGCGCTTCCGAATCAAGCACCAGATGACAGGGCTTGGGACCCATCGATGGGCGTTGGTTGATCAGCGCCAGCTTTCCGGTCGGGGCGATCGAAAACGCGCTCACCGCCCCGGTCGGCTTCCCTTCGAACTGATCAATTTCATTGACGGCAAACAATGACCGCCGTTTGAGGTCGAGCTCGAAAAAGGTCGGGTTGGGCGTTTCGGCGGCTAGCCCCAGCGGGACGAGCGTCACGTTCTGAGAGACCTCGGTGCCCGCCGACTGCAATCTGAATAAATGGATGCCTTTGCCTTTGTTGCCCCCGGTCCCGATGTAAACCAGCGTGGCCTTCCCCTGAAGGGGTGGGTCCGGACCTTGAGCGTTGACGAGCGCGCAGAAAAGCAGCGCGGCGCTGAGCGGAAAGACGGTCCTGCCGTGGCTTCTAGTCGGTCGCATAGATTGCAAAAAGTGCCTGTTGCGTATTCTGATGCATCCACGCACATAATCAAGATGCCCAGGGCAGACTGGTGGTCGGCGTGTCAGGGCGCATGGTCATCGGTAGGCAGAGATTCTACACCTGAGGAGCCGAATGGAATAGAGCCGCCGGGCCTGGATCATGGGAGAGCACCGATGTGACGCCCGACTCCCGAAGGGACATGTCTGCTCGCAGGTATGCACGGGCGCCTCTTGGGCGGGGAGCCCCGTTGCCTCGCGCCCGAGAGGCCTGCGGGACTAGCGAGCCATCACATAAAGGGCGAAAGCGGTCGCGATCAACGGGTCGTCCTCTTTGACGAGGTTGTTCGGGTTCCGGAAGCTGCCGTCGCCAGCCTGCGGCGGCAGCTCGACTGGCAAACCAGGCAGGACTCGGGAGATCGCGTGTGCGTAGTAGAAGCGCAGTCCCGATCCCCAGGGTTGGTCAGTTCCCTGGTCGAACCCTGGCGCCCGGTCAGGCTGGTGATGATCCCTGAGCCACCTGGTAGCTTTCGCGATGCGTGGATCCGCCTCGGAAATGCCGACAGCCCGCAAGGCCAAAACACCGTCCGCGGTCGCCGTGCCATAGCTTGAGAAACGGCCGCCACTGCTCTGGCCGGCCTTGTTGATTTCAGGATTGACGGGAGAGAAGTAGAACCCTCCGTCGGGGTTCTGTGAGCGCGCCAGAAACACCAGCGCCCGGGTCATCACCGGGTCGGAAGCCGGGACGCCTGAAAGCTGCAAAGCCTCCAGCACGTATCGCGTCATCGACAGGTCCACGTGCCCCGCTACCGGCGGACGGTGAATCGCGCCCCCCATCCCCCACCCGCCATAAGGGGCGTCCTGCGGCGCCCAGCCACTGGCCTCGCTGAATTGCTGAGCGCGTAACTGCGCGACCATCGGCTCGATGACTCTCTCGTACCCAGGACTTCGGGCCTTGACCAGCGCGGACACGGCCAGCGCCGTCGCGTAGTTCGGATAGTCTGCGGCCGAGTCGTCCATCAGGCCAAGCGCACCATCGGCATTCGTGTGGGCCTTGATGAACGTGAGTGCCCGCTCGACCGCACCGCGCGGGGTTAATGCTGCGCCGTCCGGCACACTCAGCAAGGCAAGCAGGACAAACGGGGTCAGCGATTGTCCGGAGCGCAACAGCCCGTAGGTCGTGCTGTGAAACCCGCCGTCCTCGGCCTGTTGCGCCCACAAGTACTGCGCCGACTTCCTGAGCGACGCGCTCCCACGCCAGCGTGAGCATCCCGTCGCCACCGCGCCGCCCGTCGTTCCGGCCACGGCCAGCGCGTTCAGTAGGAATGTGCGCCGGTCAATGCTCACGATTCAGCGTCAGGTTGAGAATCGCCGCGCTGGTCACGGCGACCCGTCCGGTAATGCAGTGGTGACCAGCCCACGTCCCGTCGTTGTTCTGGAGCTTCAGAATCTTCTCCGTGATCTTCGCAGACCACTCGTCCCATGGCTTACCGCCTGAACGCTTCAAGCTGTCGCCGATGTTGAGGTAGGAGAAAAACTCCTCTCCACCGATCGAGCCGAAACCTTCGACGAACTTCGCATCAGAAAGCTTGCGGTTGATGGCGCTGATCTCCTTGGCGTTCTTCTTCCGGTCCGCTTCCGTGCGGCTGAGTTGCTCGAGGGCCTGCGCATCTTGATACAGATCTACTCCGGCGGATGCCGAGAGGGTACTGGGCTTCCCCTTAAGCCCGCCTAGTGAGCTAACACTCACTGTTTCGGCCATAGCACCGCCGCTGACCCCGCCTCCCGCGCCACTGCCGATACCACCGGCGACTGCATCTCGATCCTTTTGGCTGTTCACTGTATAAGTATCTGCGCGCGCCACCACTTCTTGGTCTACCTTGACACCCTTCTGACTGGCCTCGTACAAACTGCGCGAAGCGAGTGAAGTCCCGAGCACTGGCGCCCACCCGCCACTGACATTCCAACTCCCGTCTTTCATTTGATTGCGCTCAATCTTGGCGACGCATTTTTCTAAGCCCCGCCGCACGCGCGCCTTGTCGGCCCCGGCCAGGGTTCCGTCCACCTGTGCGAGCAGCATCGAGGCCAGGAAGGTATCGATGTAAGGTCCCAGCTTCCGCTGGATCTGCGTCTGATTGACATCAGTGATCGAGAGGCCCTCAGTCGGGCTGGCCTCGACTCTTTGCAGAATGAAGTTTACTGCGCGTTCGACATGGGGCCGGTACTGATTGCCGGCTCGCAGCAGCGCGAGCGCCGCCACCGCCGTGTTCGCGACGTCATTGCCTTGTGATTCGAGGTGCTCAGTCTGCCGGACATACGAGGTTGCGCCCCCGTCTTGTCCCCACCCGCCATCGGCGCCTTGGACTGAGGCGAGCCACTTGGCGCCTTTTTCTACCGCCGCTCTGACTAGGTTGGGCGCGACGGGAGTCGTGGCGGCGCCTGTCGTTGGTTGCGTCATGGCCGATCTTTCTCTGTTGCTGACTTTGTTGCTGACTTTGCGGCTGGGGTTCTGAGCCCAAATGACAGCGCCCCCCAGGAGCGCCAGCGAAACGAAAGCTACTACGGATTTCATATCTCATCTCCTTTCGGTCCGGGCGCCAGGAAAAGGTGCCAGGAAAACGGTTCGTCCTGACCTTGAGAACGCGCGGCTGACTGAAAGTTGCAAACTAATCTTCTCGACGATGAGAGAGGGGTGGCAGGATGACGGTCTGGGATGGGGTCTGAAGGCGCACAGGGAGCTTCAATCAATGCGACATCCAATTACACTCGCCCTGGGCATCGGCGCGAACACCACGATCTTCGGTCGTAAATGCGGTGTTGCTACGCCCGCTCCCCTTTGAGGATGCCGAGCGGCTCGTGCCTGCGGCGATTGAATTGCACGGCATCTCTTGCTATTCTCTTGAGCCGGTTCACTTCAATCATTTAGGCGGGTCTGACTTGAGCGCACCACCGATTACACAGCCCGGGCCGGAGGTGCGGCCCGGCAGCGTGGCCGAGGGCTTCGCCTACTGCGAGCGCCTCGCGCGCACGCACTACGAAAATTTCCCGGTCGGCTCGCTGCTCGTCCCCAAGCAGAGGCGGCAGCACGTTTACAACCTCTATGCTTTTGCGCGCACGGCCGATGATTTTGCCGACGAAGGTTATGACACGGCGCTGACCGAGCGGGAGCGCCTGGCCGCCCTCGATGACTGGGAGCGACAGTTGGAAGATTGCTACCGCGGCGAAGCGACGCACCCGGTCTTTGTCGCCCTGGCTGAGACGGTCAAAGAATTGCGGCTGCCGATCCAGCTTTTCCGCGACCTGCTCTCGGCCTTCAAGCAGGACGTGGTCAAGCGGCGCTACGCGGACTTTGCTGAGGTGCTCGATTACTGCCGGCGCTCGGCCAATCCAGTAGGCCGTTTGATCCTGCTGCTCTTTGATTACCGCGATGAGCGCTTGCACCGACTCTCGGACTGCATCTGCACCGGCTTGCAGCTTGCCAACTTTTGGCAGGATGTGGCAGTTGACTTGGAAAAAGACCGTGTCTACTTGCCGCAGGATGAGATGGCGCGCTTCGGGTACAGCGAAGCGGGGCTGCGCGCGCGCCGCTTCGACGAGCGCTACGCCGCGCTGCTGCGGTTCCAGGTCGAGCGCACGCGCAAGTTGTTCGGGGAGGGCCGCCCGCTGCCGGGCCTGGTCCGCGGGCGACTGGCCTTCGAATTACGGTTGATTTGGCAGGGCGGGATGCGTATCCTCGAACGTATCGAATGGAGCGGTTATAATACGCTGAGCCGGCGGCCCAAGATTACGGGTTGGGATAAGGCCGTCTTGTTGGCGAAAGCATTAAAGCAGTGATGAGTGATGAGTGATGAGTGATGAGCGGCGGGGGGCTTTACTCATCACTCATCACTCATCACTCATCACTTAGAATATGAAAGTAGCTACTACCAAAAGTACCTCGATCACCCCGTGGCATCTGCGCGAGCGCACGCGCGGCTTCCAGCGCGACCTGTCGAAGACGATTCAGTCGAATTTCTTCTACTCCTTCTTGTTCCTGCCGCGGCCGAAGCGCGAGGCGATCATGGACGTCTACAGCTTCTGCCGGGCGGTGGATGATGTGGTGGACGACATCGTCGATGAGGACGGCGGCCCGGCAGTAGAGCGCGACCCATTGGGCGAGTTGCAGCGGTGGCGCGAGGAACTCGACGCTTGCTACGCCGGGCGCCCGACGCTGCCCCAGACGCGGCGCCTCAGGCGGACGCTCGACCGCTTCCCGATCCCGAAGGAGTATTTTGAAGAGCTGGTCGTCGGCTGCGAGATGGACCTCTATCAGACTCGCTACCAGACCTTCGACGACCTCTACGAGTATTGCTACCGCGTGGCCTCGATCACGGGGCTGATGTGCATCGAGATCTTCACCTACCGCTCACTGCGCACGCGCGAGTACGCGGTCAATCTCGGCCTGGCGCTGCAACTGACCAACATCCTGCGCGACCTCAAAGAAGATGCCGCCCGCGGTCGCGTCTACTTGCCGCAGGAGGACCTGGAGCGGTTCGGCTACACCGAGCAGGACTTGATGCGGGACGTGGTCAATGACAACTTCCGCGAGTTGATGCGCTTCGAGTGTGCCCGCGCCCGCGATTACTACCGGCGCGCGGCCGAGTGTCTGCCGGCCGAAGACCGCCCGACCCTGGTCGCCGCGCAGACGATGGGCAAGATCTACTTCCGCCTGCTCGAACAGATCGAGCGCGTCGGCTACGACGTGTTCCACCATACCATCCGCCTCCACCGCCCCGAACGCTTCCTGATCGCGCTCGGCGAGTGGGCGCAAACAGGGGCCAGGGGCTGGGGGCTAGGGGCTAGTGAATAATGACTGCCGACAGCTCATCTCTAGCCTTTAGCTCCCAGCCCCTAGCCCCTATCGTGATCATCGGGGGTGGCTTCGCGGGCTTGGCCGCGGCCGTCGATCTGGCCGAGCGCGGGCGCCGCGTCTTGCTGCTTGAGCGCCGCGCGTTTCTGGGTGGGCGCGCTTATTCCTTCACTGACCAGACGACGGGCGATACGGTTGACAACGGGCAACACCTGCTGATGGGGTGTTACCATCACACCCTTGAATTCCTCGAGAAGATCGGGTCATCCGGCAAGCTCAAGTTTCAAGCTCACCCGCACGTAGATTTTCTGAGCGAGGGCGGCGGTCACGCGCAGTTCGATTGCCCGCCCGCGCCTGCGCCCTTACATTTGCTCGCCGGGTTAGCCCGACTCAGCACCATCGGGTGGCGGGATCGCCTCGGGGCGTTGAAGGTAGGCCTGGCGCTGCGCCGTTTGAATGGCTGCGGTGCGCGGCTGGCCGAGATCACGGTGCGCGAATGGCTCGATGAGCTCGGGCAGTCGCCGCGGATCCAGCAACGCTTCTGGGACCTGATTGCGCTCGCCACGCTCAATGAGGCGCCGGAGCGAGCCTCAGCCGATATGTTCGCCCGCGTGCTCGACCAGGCCTTCCTCCACACGCGGCGCGATTCGTTGATGGCGGTCTCACGCGTGGGCCTGAGTGACCTCTACACCCGAGACGCACAACGCTTCATTGAAAGCCGCGGCGGTGAAGTGCGGCTGAACGCGGCGGTCGCGAGAGTCGAGGTTGAGGGCGGGCTCGCCACGGGAGTCATCCTGCGCAGCGGGGAGCGGATCGCCTCCGGCGCCGTCATCAGCGCCGTGCCCTACTTCTCGCTCAAGGGCTTGCTCCCGGCCGAGGTCGCGGCCGGCGGTGAGGGCTTGCGGTGCCTCGCTGACTTCCAGTCGGCGCCTATCGTCTCGATCAACCTCTGGTATGACGAGCCGATCACGGAGCTGGAATTCGTCGGGCTGCTCGACTCGCGCATCGAGTGGGTCTTCAATAAGAATGCGATCACCGGCCGGACGGGTGGAGGGCGGCAACATCTGGCGCTCGTCATCAGCGGCGCCCACGAGGCCGCGGCCAAGCCGAAAGAAGAGTTGGTCGAGCTGGCCGTCGGCGAGTTGCGGCGGTTCTTCCCGGCGGCGCGGCGGGCTCGGCCCGCTCACTGGTTTGTGGTCAAAGAGCGCGACGCCACCATCTCCCACACCGTCGGCACCACGCGACTCAGACCCGCGCAGCGCACGCCGGTCAGCAACTTCTTCCTCGCCGGGGATTGGACGGCGACGGGCTTGCCCGCCACAATTGAAGGGGCGGTGTGGAGCGGGCAGGAGTGTGCGCGGGCCATCCTTGACGTCTCGTCGCGCGGCGACAGGCCGGACGTTTCGTGAGCGACGGGGCTGGAGGTCGCCTATTTCTCGTCGAGGTAAAGAGTGCTAACCTTCTGGGAAAGGGGGCGAGCATGCAGTTAGAAGAGTATTTTGATTTTCTGGCGCCGGATGACATTCGCGTCAAAGGCACACGGGTGGGCATCGAAAGCATTCTGTACGAGCACCTCCACCGCGATCAGCCGCTTGAAGCCATTGCCGCGCAGTTCCCTTCCGTCACCTTGGAGCAAGTCTACGCGACGGTCTTATATTATCTGCGCCACAAGGAGAGCGTCAGTGCGTATCTGGCCAAGTGGCTGGATTACTGCCTGGCGGCGGAGCAAGCGTACGAGCAAGACCCGCCGCCGGTGGCCGTGCGCTTGCGCCAGTTGAGGGCTGATCGTGAAAGTGTGGAAGTTGCGTCCTAGGAGCCCATGCGGTACTTGCTCGATGAGAACTTGCCGCCGTCTTATCGCACGCAACTGCTCCGCCGCCAGCCGGACTTGATGGTCTGGTCCGTGGGCATGGCGGGGGCGCCGCCCACGGGCATGCTCGATCCGGCCATTTTGTGCTGGTGTGAGGATCATGCCTTTGTGCTCGTCACCAACAACCGCCGCTCTATGCCGACTCACCTCGCCGATCACCTTGCGGCGGGCCGTCACGTCCCAGGGATTTTAGTCCTACGGTTCAGGGCTGAATTCGGCCGAGTGATCGATGATTTATTGCTGATTGCGGCGGCGGCGCAGAGAGATGAATTTCAAGACCAGATCGTTTTCGTCCCTCTCTGAGGTGAAGCCTATTAATCTGAGGTCGTCAATGAAACTCGTCGCTTTTATTACCGGGGCCTCCAGTGGCATCGGCCGTGCACTCGCGCTCGAACTCGCCTCACGCGGCTGCTGTCTCGTTGGAGAACAATGGACAGTGGAGAGTGGACAATGGACAATGGCTGGTCGGCAGGCATTGGCTCAAGGTCATCTCTCAGACACCAGGTTTTGACGCCTGCGCGGGCAAGAAAGGAGCACGATGGCTGAGCGGCAGCTCTATTCATCGGGGACCAAGTGGGAGCCGATCGTCGGCTACTCGCGGGCGATCCGCATCGGCGATCGAATCTTCGTCACGGGCACGACCGCGACCGACGAGCGCGGCGAGATCGTCGGCGTCAACGACGCCTACGCGCAAACCGTGCAAGTGATCCGCAACATCGAGCGGGCGCTCGCGGCGCTCGGCGGGTCGCTCAAGGACATCGTGCGCACGCGGATGTTCGTGACCGACATCGCCCGCTGGGAGGAATACGGGCGGGCCCACGGCGAGTTCTTCCGCGAGATCAGGCCCTGCGCGACGATGGTCGAAGTGCGGCGGCTGATCGATGACCGCATGCTGATTGAGATCGAAGCGGACGCCGTTACCCAATGAGTGCCAGAGCAGCTTTACAACCGGAGGGCAGGGGAATCGCGGCTGCCGGCGCTTCGCCCGGAGCGCGACGGCGCTGGCTGGCCGCTGCCGGACTGCTTCTGGCCGCCTTGGTTTTGCCAAGCCTGGCCGGCCGCAGCCCGCATCTCGTCGAGCGCTACTACAGCCGTGGGCTCTACCCATACATCGGCCGGGGGCTGGGCTCGGCCAACAGTCTCTTCAGCTTTTCGCTCACTGAGCTGCTGCTGGTCATGGTGTTCGTCGGGCTCCTCGGTGTGGTGCTCTGGCAGTCGCGGCGACTCTACTTGAAGCGAGTCACATTGGGCGGCCTGCTGCTCTCCGGCCTCTTGCGGTCGGTGTGGCTGGCGGGCGGCGGCGTCATGCTCTTCCTGTTCATCCATGGGCTGAACTACCAGCGCCCGCCGCTGGGGGAGACTCTGGGCTTAGAGCGGCGGCAGGCAAATTCACAGGAGTTGGAAACAATCAGCCGCTCGGTCATCGCCAACATCAATCGAAATTATGAAGAGGCTCGCGCGGGGAACGATTGGGCCGAGGGCAGTCGCCTCCCGCTCAGCCGGCCGCAGCTCTACGAAGTGATTGAAGCTGCCTACCGGCGCGAACCGCTGCTGGCCTTCGCTGGCGGCGGCTTCGGGCCGCCCAAGCCGGTCTATCTCTCCCCGTTGATGAGCCGGCTCGGCATCGGCGGCCTCTTCAGCCCGTTCACCGGGGAGCCGAATTTCAACGCCGAGCAGCCCGACTGTGAGCTGCCGTTTTCCATCGCGCACGAGATGGCGCATCAGCGCGGCTTCGCCCGTGAGGATGAGGCGAACTTCGTGGCCTTTCTGGTCTGTGCCCAAGCCGCTCACCCTTACGTTCGCTATGTGGGCCATCTGCGGGCCTTGAATGTGGCGGGCCTTTTCGGCAACAGCTTGCTGACGGAGAAGGTGGGTGGTGATCTATCGAAGGCCACGAGCGAAGACCGTCGCCAGGCGCTGGAACGCTACCGCGAGGTTTACCATCAACTCGGCGCCGGCCCGCGCGCCGACCTGTCGGCGAGCAGCAAGTTCTGGGGCCGCTACCGCGGCCAACTTCAACAGGTCAGCCGGCGAGTGAACGACACCTATCTCAAAGCCAATGGCGTTCGCTCCGGCGTCGGTAACTACGGCGAAGTCCTCGGGCTGGTCATTGATTACTACCTGGCCCATCCGGAGGCCCTCGCCGCGCCGGTGGAGGGCGGGCTTTAGCTAACAGCAAGGAGCAATTCAAAGCTATCAGTAGAGCACGGAATCAGGAGAGAAAGGCATTTTCCATTTTCCATATTACATTTTCCACTTATCATTGAGGAAGTGCGCGGTCGTCAGCTGAGATGATCTCAGGACAGTTGCCTCGGTTCCTCTTCAATGACTGATGAAAAATGTAATATGGAAAATGGAAAATAAAACTCTTCCCCCAGTTCGTGATCTCCTGACTATAGAATGATGAGCACTGCACAACCGATCCTCAAACCAACCTTACGCGAGCGCCTCGCGGACGCCATCACCCGCGGGCAAGACTACCTGCTCGCCCAGCAGTACCCTGAAGGCTACTGGTGGGCCGAACTCGAAGCCAACGTCACGCTCACGGCCGAGTACGTCATGCTCCATCGCATCCTCAAGACCAAGATCGGAGGCGCTGACCGCGAGCGGCAGATTCAAAAGGCGGTCCGCTATTTGTTGCGCGAGCAGCGGGCGCACGGCGGGTGGGAACTCTACTACGGCGACGGCGGGGAGTTGAGCACGACCATCGAAGCCTACTTCGCCCTCAAACTCGCCGGCATCCAAGCCGATGCGGAGCCGATGCAGCGAGCGCGGGCTTTCATCCTGGCTCGCGGGGGGATCGTGCGGGCGCGGGTCTTCACGAAGATGCACCTGGCCTTGTTCGGGGCTTACGATTGGCGGGGCATCCCGACGCTGCCCGCCTGGTTCATGCTGCTCCCCGCTTGGTTCCCGCTCAACATCTACGAGATGTCGAGCTGGGCGCGGTCTTCGACGGTGCCGCTGCTGATCGTTTGTGACCAGCAGCCGATTTATGATTGCGGCGTCTATGCCGACGAACTCTTCGCCGGAGGCAGCCGCGACCGCGCTGACCTGAGTCTCAAGAACACGGAGGGCACGGCCACGGGAGCGCTCTTCATCGCGGCCGACAAAATTCTCAAGCTCGCCGAGCGCGCCGACTTGGTGCCGCTGCGCGAGCGGGCGATTCGGGCGGCCGAGCGCTGGATCATCGAGCGGCAGGATGCGCCCGGCGACTGGGCCGGGATCATCCCCGCGATGCTCAATTCGCTGCTCGCCTTTCACGTGCTCGGCTATTCCAACCATCACCCTTATGTCAAACGCGGGATCGAGGCGATTGACCGCTTCGGGATGGAAGAAGCCGAATACTTCCACCTCCAGCCCTGCCTCTCGCCGACCTGGGACACGGCGCTCGGCATCACGGCTCTGGTCGATTCGGGCATCGCGCCCGATCACCCGCGGCTCAAGCAGGCGGGCGATTGGCTGCTCACGAAACAGATCTTCCGCTACGGCGACTGGGCGATCAAGAATCGTCAGGGCAAGCCCGCGGGCTGGGCCTTCGAGTTCTACAACGACTACTACCCGGACGTGGACGACACCGCGGCTGTGGTCATGGCACTGCTCGGGGTGCGGCTCGATGACGAAGAGGCGAAGCGCGAAGCCTGCCGCGCCGCCACCCGATGGGTGATGACGATGCAATGCCGGGCGGGCGGTTGGGCGGCCTTCGACGTGGACAACACGCAGGGCCTCTTCAACCGCATGCCCTACGGCGACCTGAAGGCGATGATCGACCCGCCGACCGCCGACCTGACGGGCCGCGTGCTGGAAATGCTCGGCCACCTGGAGCGCGAGTTGGGCGAGAAGTATTACACCGGCGCCCAGGTGCAGCCGGCGATCAGCTTCCTCCTCAGCCTGCAAGAGAAAGACGGTTCGTGGTGGGGGCGCTGGGGCGTCAACTACGTCTATGGGACCTACCTCGCGCTCGCGGGCCTGCGGTCAATCGGCTTCGAGATGAAACGCGATGAGGTGCGGCGGGCGGCCGAGTGGCTGCGCGGCGTGCAGAATGAGGACGGCGGCTGGGGCGAGACGTGCGCCTCATACAACCGTCCCGAGTTGCGCGGCCAGGGCCCGAGCACGGCTTCGCAGACGGCGTGGGCGTTGATCGGGCTGATGGCCGCGGGAGACTATAAATCTGAAGCAGTCAGGCGCGGGATCGAATTTTTGCTGGGGCGACAGAACGCTGACGGCAGTTGGCCGGAGCCGGAGTTTACCGGCACGGGGTTCCCTGGACATTTTTATATCAATTACCATCAGTACCGGAATCAGTTCCCGCTGACGGCGCTCGGCCGCTATCGGGGAATGGTTAGTAATAGAGAAGTGGGAGGTGATAAAGACGATGACTCATGAGGTGTGTGAATTCTGCGACGGCAAGGCGAGGCAGCGCATCATCCGGGCTAGGTTTCATTTTAAGGGCGAGACGATTTATATCGACCGGGTGCCGGCCTGGGTGTGTGCCAAGTGTGGTGAGCAGTATTTCGACGCGCCCGTCTACAAGCGACTGGAGGAGATTGCCAGTAATAGCAGCCGGATCGAGAAGACCATCTGCTTTCCTTTGGCCGAGTATGATACGGCCCTCGCGTGACGCCTGCCCGCGGCGGTCACCGGTAACCCCCCGACGCTCAGTGTCCTCATGCTCCACTTCATTCATCTCTTGATCTCAACCGTCATCCTCCGCCCTTATGTCTTCATCTTTTTCGCTTGCTATCTCTTTCTTGCCATCACGCACATCGGCTGGAAACGGACCGCGCTGTTTACAGCGTTGGCTTATGCAGTGGCATTGGCGTGCGAGTGGAGTTCAGCGGTGGCGGCAACCGGGTTCCCGTTCGGCCTTTACTACTACATCCCGACGACGCGCGACCGCGAGCTGTGGATCGCCGGCGTGCCGTTTATGGACTCGCTCTCATTCACGTTCCTCTCATACGTCAGTTGGGAGTTGGCCGTGACGCTGCTCGGCCGCGTGCGCGCAAGCTGGCGTGACGTGCAGGTGGTCGATGGCGAGCTGGTGCGGAAGTCTTGGGCGACGGCGCTGCTGGCCTCATTTCTGATGATGTACCTGGACATCATCATCGACCCGGTGGCGCTGCGCGGGGACCGCTGGTTTCTGGGCCAGCTCTACTACTACCCGCAGGGCGGGACCTACTTCGGCATCACGATCGCCAATTTCCTGGGCTGGTTCTTCGTCTGTTTTGTGATCCTGCGGCTGTTTGTGTGGCTGGAGAAGTGGCGGGGCGAGCGTCAACGGGGTGCGGCCGGCGTGCTGAATTATCCTTACAAGGCGCTCGGGCCGGTCGGCCTTTACTTCGGTGTGCTGGGGTTCAATCTCTTTATGACGTTCTGGATCGGCGAACTCTTGCTGGGCTTGGTGGGAGTTTTCATCGGATTGCCGCTCGTCGCCTTGGTTGCGGTCTCCATCTACCGAGGCGCACGGGGACAGGAGGCGTAGCTAACAGTACGGGGAGCGTGAGCGACCTGGTGTGCGCGGCAAGAGCCGTTTGAGCCAGCGTCAGGTCGCTGACGCTCCCCGTACTGTTTAGGTCGAGCCTGCCTTGTTGATGAGAAATTTATCGACGTAATTACGCAGTTCGGAGAGTGAAGAATCGGCGATGATGCGGAAGACACGGGCGCGGCAGCCGGGGGCATCTGCTCCATAGTCGCCGCGTCAGTAATGATGACGGAACTCGCGCGCAGGCCCTTTTGCCAGCCAGGCTCTCGTGTGTCCCGGAGGCTCAGCGCGTCGGGGTCGACTTTGACCGCCGCCAAGACGGTGCGCGCATATTGCAAGAAGGCCGGCCAGCGCGAGACGACCGCGATCAGATCATCGGGCGCCGGCGGCCTCTCGCCTTGCAGCGCTTCCGGGACCGAGCGCGTGCGAATCAAGAGGCAGGCTGCCTTCGGCGGCAGGGCCGCGGAGACCAACTCCGCCTGGCCGTAGAGCGCTACCGGGACGGCGCCGATGAGCGGGCCACGGTTGGCGCATTCCTCGACGCTGGCGCCAGCGACGCGGAACCCGGTGGCCCCCTTGATCTCAGCCATGAGGATGGCGCGGAAATCCGGGTCCGGGTCGATCACTAAAAAATGATCCGGCGGTTGCAGCCGAAGCCAGTGCTTGACGCGCGATTGAATCTCAGCGAGCGAGAAGCCTTTCTGCCGGGCGACCCGCAGGACCTCGATGATCAGATGATCGAGGTCAAGTTGCGCTTCGAGCGCCACGTCGGCCTTGAAGGTGCGGACGTAGATGCCGCTGCCCGCGCGCAGATCGACCCAGCCCTGCTCGGAGAGTTCGCGGTAGGCGGCGCTGACGGTGTTCGCATGGATGCGGAAGCGGCGGGCCAGTTCGCGCGTGCTCGGCAGCTTCTGCCCCGGTCTCAAATCCTGGCTGAGGATGGCCAGCTTGATCTGAGTCGTCAGTTGCTCGCGCAACGGCACTTCGCTGTTCTTCGAGAGCCAGAGTTGCATCTTCGCACCCTCAGGAGGTCCAGCGACCTGTCAGGTTGCTGATGTTTCCGACATGGGCCTCATGCGAAGTCAACAGCAACCTGACAGGTCGCTGGACATCTCTACTCGGGCATCGCCTTGTCGCGGTAATTCAACGGCGGCTTTTGATCGGCCGGGACGCGTGAACGATACTCGTGTCCCGCCCGCCGCTGGTTGAAGCTGGCGCGGGCGGCCTCCACCTGTTGCGGGTCGGTCAAGAGATCGACCGCCGTGAGGGCGAGAGTCTTGGCCGCGGCCACCATCCCTTTTCTCCCGATGCTCATCCCGGCGCAGGCCGTCGATTGCCAGCTATGGCCCGGCGTGCCGGGGACGAAGGTGGCCGTCGTGAACTGGGCGGTTGGAACGATCCAGCTCACGTCACCGACATCGCTCGAGGCGGAGCCGTAACCTTCCTCCACCGGTTGAATCTGTTCCTGACTTCCCAAGGGGAGGGCCTGTTCAGTGGGAAAAGTCTTGCGGAGCGCCTCAGCGAATGTCCGTTCTTCCGCCGAGTACTGCACCCCGCCGACACGCCGCAGGTTGCGATCCAGCAGCTTGGTCAGCGCATCATTGGGGAGCAGGTTGTAGACGCTGTTGACGAACTCCATCTCCATGCGCGTCTCGGTTCCGAGGGCGCCGGCTTCAGCACACTTCACGATGCGCGCCCAGATGCCGTCGAGCACCGGCATGTCGGGGTGGCGGGCGTAGTAGTAGGCTTCGGCGAAATCAGGCACGACGTTGGGCGCCGCCCCGCCGCTGGTGATGATGTAATGGATGCGGGTGGCCTCCGGCACATGCTCGCGCATCATCTCCACGGCGAAGTTCATGAGCATGACGGCGTCGAGCGCCGAGCGCCCTCTATCAGGCGCCGCGGCGGCGTGGGCCGCTTTGCCGTAGAAGCGGAACTTGGCCGAGATGTTGGCCAGGGAACTGCGCAGGCTCGCGCCGTTGCTGTTGCCCGGATGCCAGGTGATCGCTACGTCGCAGTCATTGAAGACGCCGGCGCGGGCCATATAGATTTTCCCGCCGCCGCCCTCCTCGGCCGGAGTGCCGTAGAAGCGAACTGTGCCGGGCAGCTTCTTCTCGGCCAGGTAGTCTTTGACCGTGATCGCAGCGAAGGCTGAGGCCACACCGAAAAGATTATGCCCGCAGCCGTGGCCCGGCGCCCCCGTCACTCGCGCCTTCTTCTCCGGCACGTCTTCCTGAGATAGGCCGGGCAAGGCGTCGAACTCACCTAGGATCGCAATCACCGGCTTGCCCTGGCCCCAACTGGCGATGAAGGCCGTCGGGATCGCAGCGACGTTCTCTTGAATTTGAAATCCGGCGGCGCGGAGTTCGGACTTCAGCAGCTCGGAGCTTTTGGTCTCCTTGTAGCCGACCTCCGCGAACTCCCAGATGCGACGCGACAACTCGCCGAAGTGCTGTGCCCGACCATCCATCTTCCGGAGCATCTCCGCGCGATCATCGGCCTCAGCAGTTGAGGCGGCGAAGATGGCTTTCGATGAGAAGCCGAGGTTCCCGAGGGCCAACGAGAGGCAGCAGAGAAAAACCAAGGGGCGATAGGTCATAGTGATTAGTCTCCCAGATTATCAACCGGATTGGCGTTCGTGGTGCGGATGGATTCTATGGTTGGGGAGAGCGTAGGTCAAGTGGTAGCACTGCGTACCCGCCCGCGATCAAGTACCGGGCTTCATGCGAGTTTAGTAATTCGATAAACTCGCGCCAGTCTTTCAGAAGCTTCTCCATCGTTCCTCATCGGCCAACGTCGATTCAGTTCCAAGAGAATAGCCAGACGCTCTCTGGGGCTGAGGCTCCGGTAATACTCCTTATCGGCCCGAGCCGCCTCTTCAAAGGAGTTCAGGACGGCGATCTTCTTATCCATATTTCTATTCTACCGCAACGGGCATTAGGCCCGGCTCAATTTTGGCAGTTCACATCTCAATCATGCAGAATGATAGACTTGGTGTACAACCACTAACATGGCTTCTTCTTCCAGTGCTTGAAAAGCAGCGTCTCTGAGTTTGTCTGCATACTTTGAGATGATCTCAAAGTTCTCCTGGAAACCATAGGGAGTGTCCGTGTAGATGAGGGTTACTCGGTCTTGCAACTTAAAGCCAGCCTGTGAGAGATAGCTGCCATCAAGCCCCCGGATGATCGTACAGCCGCCGAAAGTATAGGTGAATTCTTGATCGAGGGCATGCAATAAATCCTGATACGCCTGCTTCGGCAGATCAGGCAGATAGACTTCAACCCTTGCCCTTTCGGATAGCGGCAATGAATTTCTCCTTTCGCTTGTCAAATTCCTGTGTCCGCTTCAAAGACTCCTCCGCAGAGAGCTTGGCCCGCGCCGGTCGTTCGATCTTGATCTCTTTAATATCCTTCAGCCTTTTTGCCATACTTCCCTTCTCAGCTTAAAAATATTCTCGGTTGGGCTGCATTATATCACGTTGGGCCACAGCTTAACCCAAGCCATTGGTTTGGAGGCGGTACTCCAAACTTCCCTGTCGGTTACTAAGGCCAATTCGCCTGGTCAAGCTTGACAATCTCACATTAGTTGTTAAGTTGGTGAACCCGTCGCATTCCTGGTGCTGAGTAGAGATTGATTCTTTGGCCAGAGAGGAGAGGAACGTGAAATTACCGGAGCGCCTGCCTTCGTTTGATGAGCTGCCCGCCAAACCGGGCCAACCGCCGCGCTCAGCTTGGGGATTGTTTGGTGATGATGATCAGGTTGGGACGCTCAACTTGCTCACGCCGGAGCGGGTCGCCTCGGCCGCGCAACTCGTCCGCCGCGGCCAGGTCTTCGCGCTCAACTGGGAGCTGGAGCTGCCGAACCCGCCGCTCTTCTTCCGCGAGAACCTGCGCCAGACCATCAAGCGCAACGGCCCGTATCGCCACGACGATGTCTACGACAACTTCAACACGCAATCTTCGACGCAGTGGGACGGGCTCACGCACTACGGCCACCGGCGCCACGGCTTTTACAACGGGGTGACGGCCACCGAGATCACCGGCCAGGAGGGCACGCGCAACGGGATCGAGCACTGGGCGCGGCGCGGGATCGCAGGGCGCGGCGTGCTCGTCGACTTCGCCCGCTGGGCGCAAGAGCGCGGGGCTGCGTTCGAGCCGGGCCGGCGCTCAGAGATCACCGCCGAGCAATTGCAGGCCGCCGCCCGCGAGCAAGGCGTCTCTTTTGAGACTGGCGATATTCTCCTCGTGCGGACGGGTTGGATCGCGTGGTACCTCGCGCTCAGTTGGGAACGACGGTTCCGCCTCGCACACAACTGGCCGCTCGAAGCCTGTGGCCTGCGGCAGGGCGAGGATTCGCTGCGCTTCCTCTGGGATCATCATTTCGCCGCCGTGGCCGCCGACTGCCCGGCGTTTGAGGCTTACCCCGCGGCCGATCCCGAGCAGGGCCTGATGCACGAGACGATCATCGGGCTCTGGGGGATGCCGATCGGGGAGCTGTTCAATCTGGACCTGCTCGCGGCCGATTGCGCGGCGGACCGGCGCTCCGAGTTCTTCCTCACCTCCGCGCCGCTCAACAAGCTGGGCGGCGTGGCCTCGCCGCCGAATGCGCTGGCAATCAAGTAAGGAGTGGCTGCGCGATGGCAGAGAAAGTGATTCGACGGATTTGCGTCTTCAGCGGTTCGAGCCCTGGGGCGCGTGAAGTTTATGCCGAGCACGCCCGCCTGGTCGGCCGGGCGCTCGCCTCGCGCGGCATCGGCCTGGTCTACGGCGGGGGCAGCCTCGGGCTGATGGGCGTGATGGCGGACGCCGCACTCGCCGCGGGCGGCGAGGTCGTCGGCGTCATTCCGCACGCGCTCGCCACCAAAGAGCGCGCCCACCAGGGCGCCTCGGAGTTGCGAGTCGTTTCCAGCATGCACGAGAGGAAAGCGCTCATGGCCGAGTTGTCGGACGCCTTCATCGCGCTGCCCGGCGGCTTCGGCACGTATGAAGAGCTGTTCGAGGTGATCACCTGGGCGCAGCTCGGCTTGCACCAGAAGCCGATCGGCGTGCTCAACGCGGGCGGGTACTTCGACGCGCTGACGGCTTTGATCGAGCAGGCGATTGAGGAAGGATTTATTCAAGCTCGCTACCGGCAGTTGGTGACCATCTCGTCGAGCGTCGAAGAACTGCTTGATGGCTTTGCTCACCACCAACCGCCGCCCAGCCTGATCAAGTGGCTAGACCTGGAGGAAACATAGCCTCCTGCCGGGGCTATAATCAGCAATCATGAGACAGGATAGTCCCGAGAGATACGTTTATTCCGACATCAGCTCGCTGACCGCCGCCGCGCAATCGAGATCAGGAACGCCACCAGCCCGGCAAAGATAATCAAGGCGATGACGTTGGCCCAGTCGCCGGAAGTGATCCAACTGTGGCCGCGGAACCCGAGCATCTCTTCGCCCTTGCCGGGCGCCTTCTTCGCGAACTCCGTCCCGACGCGGGCGAAGGCGACGGCCAGGCCACCGAGCGCGCCGCCTGCGATCAACCCGGAGCTGAGCAGCACGCCCTTGCCCGTCTCCTCCTCGGTGAGCGTTTCGCTGCGCCCAGTCTGGCGCAGTCGCCCGATCAAGGCGCGGGCCATGCCGCCGGCGAAGATCGTGGCCGAGGTCGAGATCGGGAGGTAGATGCCGACCGCCACCGGGAGGGCCTGGATGCCGATCACTTCGAGCAGGATCGAGATGAACATGCCGATCAGGATCAGCGCCCATGGCAGTCTGCGCGTGAGCACCCCGTCGACCAGGATGCCCATCAGCGCCGCCTTCGGGGCCTGGAGCTTGTTGACCTCGACCAATTCATAATGGGGCGTGCCCGACGGATCGACTAAGAACGTGCGCTCGCTTGAGCCGAGGCCGGTGGCCAGCACCTTGTCGTACATCTGATCGTCAAGCCCCCGCGACCGGCCCGCTTTTCTTACCCCTGGGCCTTCAGTGAAGGTCCGGCCCTTGAGCTCTCCGAGCGTGCTGGTGGTCAGCCCCTCACTGATGCCGCCGACGCCGGGGTTGACCAGGTAGTGAATCTTGCCGGCCTCGTCGACCAGGTATTTGCCCGCCGGGATCTTGGTCTTGCCGTCGCCAGCGTCGGCCTCCACTGTCAGGCGGAGCGTGCGGTACTGCTTCCCGTCTTCGGTCGGCGGGTTGCTGGTCCAGACTTCTTTCACTAGATCGGCGGGCGCGGTGAAGGTCGGGTAGTCGCGCGGCAGAAGGTTGATCGCGGTATTATTCAGGAACAGGAGCGTCCAGCCGACGACGGTGGCCGAGGTGATGACGCCGATCATCAGGCCGATCTGCTGCTTGCTCGGCGTGGCGCCGACGAGGTAGCCGGTCTTGAGGTCTTGCGACGTGCCGCCCGCGTTGGCCGCGGCGACGCAGACAATGGCGCCGACTGTCAGGGCGATCACGCGCTCGCCTGCCCCGGCCCGGCCGAGCGAGAGGAAGATCAGCGAAGTAAAGAGCAAGGTCGCAATCGTCATCCCTGAAATCGGGTTGGCCGAAGTCCCGATCTGGCCCGTAATGCGCGACGAGACGGTGACGAAGAAGAAGCCGAAGGCGAGGATGAGTAAGGCCGAGACCCAATCAACCTCCAGCTTGGGCACCAGCGTGGCGAAGATCAGGATCGCCACCACCCCGGCCATGGCAAACGGGATCGGGATGTCGCGCTCGGTGCGCGGCACTGCGGCGCTCCGGCCCCCGCCCCCGCTGAAATCCTTCACCCCGGCGCGGAACGCCGAGATGATCGTCGGGAGCGAGCGCAGGAGGCTGATGATGCCCCCAGTGGCCACCGCCCCCGCCGCAATGTAGCGCACGTAGCGGTCGAAGACTTGGCCGGCGCTCATGTTGCCGATCAACTCACCCGGCCCGGCTGGGAAGATGTTGGTTTGCAGCCCGGCGCCAAAGAACTTGATTACGGGTGTGAGCACCAGGGCGGCAATGATCCCACCGCCAAACATGAAGGACGCGACGCGCGGGCCGATGATGTAGCCGACGCCCAAGAGTTCGGGCGAGATCTCGGCCGCGACGCGGGCGTTCTGATACCAGGTGAGCACCTTGTCCGGAATCTCTTTCCAGAACTTGAACCCCACCATCAGGAATTTATAGATGATGCCGACGCCGAAGCCGAGGAAGACGGTCTTCGCGTCCGACCCGCCCTTCTCGCCCACCACCAGCACCTCGGCGCAGGCGGTGCCTTCGGGGTAGGGCAGATTGCCGTGCTCTTTGACGATCAGCGAGCGGCGCAGCGGAATCATCAGCAGCACGCCGAGCAAGCCGCCGGTGAGCGCAATCAGCGCCGTGCGCAGGATGTCGAGGTCCAGCCCCAGAATGAGCAGCGCCGGGATGGTGAAGACGATCCCGCCGGCGATTGACTCGCCCGCCGAGCCGGTCGTCTGGACGATGTTGTTCTCAAGGATCGTCGAGCGGCCGAGCAGCCGCAGCAGCGTGATCGAGAGCACGGCAATCGGGATCGAGGCGCTCACCGTCAGCCCGACCTTCAGGCCCAGATAGACCGTCGAGGCGCCGAAGATGAGCCCAAAGATGATGCCCAGAATCACCGCCCGCGGAGTGAACTCCGGCAGCAGGGTCGAGGCCGGGACGTAAGGTTTGTGGGCCTCCGGCTCAGCCGGACCGACGGAGGTAGGGAATTGTGGCTCTTTCGGCTCAGCCGCCATAAGTAGCTTCCTCCTTGAGTGATGATCTGACGCGAAAAGAGCTCATGGTGAAGGGAAGGGGGGGAGATAAAGAAGCCGAGAGGGGAGGAGAGGAAGTAGCAGCGGTCAGACTTTTCGCCCCCTCTTCCCACCCCTGCTGCCTGCTTTACTCTTCTTCGCCCGTCTCTTGATTGAACCCGCGACCGTCGCGCATGGCCCGCAGGCTGTGCAGCGCGTAGTCAAAGTCGTTGAAGAGGCTCATAAACGAGCGCGCCATCTCATCCTGATCCCGGCGCTCGTAGACCTGTTCGTAATGTTTGTAGCGCGCCTCCAGCGTCCCGACAATCTCAGCCAGTTCTTGGCTCCGCTTATCTTCCATTACCACTCCTTGAATTGTATGTAGTTTCTGATTCCGTTGGCGATTCGCGATCACCCTCAGCCTCGGCCAACGCCTGTTGTGCCCGCGCGATGGCTTCCAGCATGGCTAACGTGTCGATCTCCTGCGCCTCGCTCATAAACAGGTCAGGGTAGTCGAGCACACAAACTGTGCAGCCGGAATTGCAACAGGGCGGCAGCACGGGCCGCTCTGGCTCGCCGATGCCTTGATGCTGGGTCTCCTGCTCTTCGCTCATAACTTCAATAATCAGTCTTCTGTTTTCAGTTCGCCATCGCCAGATGCAACTGAAAACTGGAAACGGATCACTTGCCTTTGAAAGACGGCTTGCGCTTTTGCACGTATGCCGTCAAGCCTTCCTGCGCATCTTCGGACTGGAACAACTGCTGCTGCAGTTCGCGTTCGAGTGCGAGTCCGGACTCGAGCGTCATTTCGAGGCCCGACTGGACGGCGCGTTTGAGCCGGCCCACGGCCTGCGCGGCCTTGGCCGGCGTGACGAATTGTGTTGCGTACTCCATCACCCGCGGCATGAAATTATCGCTGGCGAAGATGTGATTGACGAGGCCCAGCCTTTCCGCCTCTTCAAATTCAACGGTCGAGCCGAGCGCCATCAATTCGATCGCCCGTGACTTACCGACCAGGCGGGCGAGCCGCTGCGTCCCGCCCGTGCCCGGCAGCACCCCGAGGTTGACCTCGGGCAGCCCGAGCTTACCGCCGCCCTGGCGTGCGATCCGGATGTCGGCGGCCAGCGCGATCTCCAGCCCGCCGCCTACGGTGTGGCCGTTGAGCGCTGCGATCACGAGCTTCGGCGTCTGCTCCAGCCGGTTGAGCGTTTCATTCGCATGCAGGCAGAAGAAGTATTTGAACTGCGGCGTGGCCTCGGCCAGCATCCCGATGTTGGCGCCCGCCGAGAAGAATTTCTCGCCCGCCCCGGTCACGATCATGACCTGGACTTCGCTCTCGAAACGCGCCCGGAGAATCGCCTCGTCCAGGTCGCGCATCATTTGATGGGTGTAGGCGTTGGCCGGCGGGTCGCTCAGTTCCAGCACCGCGATGCCGCCTTCAGCCCGATAGTTGACCAGCTTGCCGGGCTCCGGCTCTCCGACTTTTAATTGCGCCTCGCTCATCTTTAGATCTTTCACCGGCGGCCAATCTCACATGCAAATCTGCGACTGCTTGCAAAGCGCGAGCTCAAGGGGCGCAGATGTTGGTGAAAAAGGCATAGAGCACTATAAGTAAAAGCCGATGAGCCTGTCAATAAGTGAGTGGGCAATGGTTTGACGACTTTCGGCGCCGGATAAACGCGCCCCGACAAGTCAGGGATGACATCAAAAACTAAATCAAAATACGCCGTGTTCGACCTGTGCAGACGGATCAGTACCGCGAGCGGGAGCGAGCGTGGCTCCAACTGTAGGTCCATTGTAGGAGCCACGCTCGCTCCCGCTCGCGGTACAGACTCACGGCTCGTCCGCATAGGTCGAAAGTTCTGGAAACGTCATCCTGATTTGTCTCTGATACACCGGGGTGAGATACCCATCGTCTTTATAAATCTTTCTCCATACCTCTGGCTCGTACTCCATCGCGCATTCCTTTCAAGTATGGGTTTGAAGGCAGAAAAGATTTGGTTCCGAAAAGTGCTTGAAACATACTCCCCTTCCGAAGCGCCTGTCAAACCGCTCCAACCGCGTCAGCCCCGCGCCGTGTTGAGCGTGTGCCTGCGGGCAGGCATTATCCATTGTCCATTGTCAATTATCCATTGCCTTGCAGCGAGAGCTTATGGCCGTCAAGCTGCTCTGTCAGAAAAGCAATTGATCATGCGCTATGGATAGGGGACAGTGAGCTGCTCTTACCTCGCTGCTTCCCCATTTCATTTGGTTGATGATCGGCATCATTCCCGCAAAAGCATGCGAATCGGCGCGAATTGGGTTATATTGCTCCCCGTCGTTGACAGTCCGAATTCCCGTCTTCCGACGGTCAAAAGCTGGTCACTTGACTTATGAAACCTCGAACCGATGCCGATCTGCCTTCCGGGCCTTTGCGGGGCGTGAAGGTCGTCGATTTCTGTAGCTTCATCGCCGGGGCCTATAGCGCGATGCTGATGGGCGACCTGGGCGCGGAGGTGATCAAGGTGGAGCCGTTGACCGGGGACTTGGCCCGGGCGTGGGGACCTTTTCTCGCGGGCGAGAGCCGGTTCTTCCAGGCCTGGAATCGCAACAAGCGCGGCCTCGCCGTCGACCTGCTCTCCCTGGCCGGCCGCGAAGTGGTCTATGAACTCGTGCGGCGGGCGGACGTGGTCATCGAAAACTTCCGCCCCGGCGTGACTGACAAGCTCAAGATCGATTACCCCACCCTCAGCGGGATCAACCCGAGAATCATCTACTGCTCCTCGACGGCGTTCGGCTCAAAGGGGCCGTACTCCCGCCGCCCCGCCTACGACCCGGTGTTGCAGGTGATGGGCGGCGCCGCGAAGGAGAACACGCGCTACAGCGGCAAGGTGGCCATCTGCTCGGTCGCCGTCTCCGATTACCAGGCGGCGATGCTCGCCGTGGCGGGGATCAACGCCGCGCTCTATCACCGCGAGAAGACGGGCGAGGGGCAAAAGCTTGAGACCTCGCTGCTGCAAGCCGTCATGTCGGTCCAGGCGCATTTCTACTGCCAGGCGTTGGAATGCGAAGAGGAAGGGCCGCTCGGCATTTATCCATACCGCCTCTTCGAGACCAAAGATGATTTGATCTTCGTCGGGGCGCCGACGAACAAGTTCTGGCGGATTCTCTGTCAGGCGATGGGCGCGACCGAACTGGGCGAAGACCCGAAGTATAATTCCAACCCCAAGCGTGTCGCGCACCGAGATGAGTTGACGGACAAGCTCCAGCCTTACTTCCGGCAAAAGACGACGGCCGAGTGGGAGGCGCTCCTGGTCGAGCGGGGGGTGCCTTGCGGCCCCGTGCTCTCCCACGGCGAATTCTTTACCGACCCGCAGGTCGAGGCGATGGAGATGAACCCGGTCCTAGATCACCCGACGATCGGGCCGATCCGCGTCTTCGGCATCCCCATCAATTTCGGCAAGACCCCGGGCCGACTCCAACGTGCCGCCCCGACCCTGGGCCAGCATACCGAAGAGGTCTTGCGTGAGATTGGCTTGGACGCGCAGCGCATCGGGACGCTACGGCGAGAGGGCGTCATCCCAGAGAAATAAACGCTGAGCGATGGAGGAGCAACTCAAATGGCTAGGATTTTAGCGCTACCTGTCATGATTATTTTTGTCGCCGCTCTTACGCTCCAGATTCCCAACATGAGCTCCGGCGGTGGCGGAAGGCAACGCCCGGTCTGGTTCAGGACTATGGTTAAGGATTCTATGGGCGGCTCCAAGCAAGAAGGATATTACGTAATCACTAGCCCAAAAGACTGGGAAAAACTCCAGAGCGGATTTGAGAATAGCGGCTTCTATTCTTATAGCCTGAATTTCTCCGATTTAGATTTTGAGCACCGCATGGTCATCGCTGCCTTCCAAGGAATGCGGGGTTCAAGCGGATATGAGATCGAGATTACCAAGTTGGTTGAATACGAGAATAAGCTCGAGGTTTTCATTCAGGAAAAGTTGCCTGGAGAGGGTATGGCTACTTTGACTGTGATAACATCACCGTGCCATGTCATCGAAGCTGAGCGGGTCGATAAAGAGGTGGTCTTCAACGTTGTCAAGGTTGGACGCGGGCCGCAGCCTATGCCCTGAGCGATTCACTGATCGCGGAAAATCCCCGGCCCTTAAACTAATCGGTTCGAACTATCACTTGCGCCATTCGGCATAAAAACTAAGGACAGATTCCCACAATGCCAGGATCTGACAGGCATAGTTTAGCCCTCGAACAAGCTCTACCTCTTTACGAAGTGGTCGCCAGGAATTACGCGACAGAGTCCGCTAACAGAATCCACAGCGATGAAGTGGCGGCACAGTACGGATTCTCCGGCGGGCTCGTCCCAGGGATAGGCAATTACGCTTACCTGACGCACCCTGTGGTCGAAGCTTTGGGCCGCGACTGGCTGGGACGAGGCTCGCTGGCGGCGAAGTTTTTGAAGCCGACCTACGACGGTGAGACCGTCTCCGTTCATGGCAAAGTCGTCAGCACTGACCCGGTCGCTCTCGACCTCGAGCTTTTCAACTCGGCGGGAACGCTTTGCGCCGTGGGGAATGCGAGCCTGCCGCATACAAGCCCTCCGCCCGACCCGGCCGATTACCCTTTCGGACCTCTTCCGGCCTTTGACGAGCGCCCACCGGCGACCCTGGCCAGTGTCCCGCCTGGCCTGGTCTTGGGCTCGCTGGAATTCGATTTGGATTTGGCCGAGATCGAGGCAGAGTTTCTTCAGGATGTGGGCGAGACGTTGCCGATCTATCGCGGGGCTGAGGCCGTTTGCCACCCGGCCTTTCTTTTGTCTCAAGCGAACCAGGCCCTGCACCAGAATCTCGACCTCGGCCCCTGGATTCATACGGCGAGCGAGGTGCACAATTACTCGCTGCCGCGCGACGGCGAAAAGTTATCGCTGCGTGGGAGCGTGGAGGAGTCCTACGCCAAGCGGGGCCATGAATTCGTCGCGCTTGACCTGGCTCTGTTCGCCAACGGCTCCACGCCCATCCTCCGGATCAAACACACGGCGATCATTCGGTTGCGTGGAGATCGTCAGTAGTCCGTGGTCAGCGGTCAGTAGTCCGTGGCTGGTTATAATCAGGCTACAACGGACCACGGACCACGGACCACTGACAAAAGTCAAATAAATGAAGAAGCGTCTTCCCGCCATCGTGACAGCCCTGCTGATCGTCACGGCTGTTGTTTACTTCGCGCAGCGTAAACAATCGCCCGTGTCGAAAGTCGCGGAAGCCTCGCCGGAAGATGTCATCTGGCAGATGATGGATGCGACGCGAGCGGGGAATGTACAGGCTTACCTCCGCTGCTTCACCGGCGCCCTCAAACAGAATTTGGAGAAGTCCGTCTCGGAAATGGGCGAGCCGCAATTCAGTAGCTACCTGAAGCGGCTCAACGATGAGGTGACTGGGGTGGCCGTCTCAGACCTGGAGCGGGCGAATGATGCGGAAGCCAGCGTCAAAGTGGAGTTCGTCTTCCGGAGTAAGAACGAAGCGCAGAAGCACCACCTGAGATTGATTGAAAAATCATGGAAGATTGATCAGGTCGATGGGGCGGAGCGCATCAAGACGCTGATCCCTTACGGCACCGCGGTCTCTGATCAAGAGTAGAGAGGAATTCATTCACTTCCATGAAGTTTGATTAGCAAAAGTGTGATCATCACGATCACAGTGAGACAGGGGCCGATTGGCAAAGCTTAGGAATATCTATCACGATAGATTCCTGGCAGCCTTCAGTCGCGAAATACTGCGCGACGCGCTTACGCAGCATCGAAGCATGGACTCGGACGATGTTATCGGCGACGGCGTCATAGTCCGGAGGACGCCCGAAAACCTTGTGGCCCACTTCGCGTTCGTGAATGTCATCAGCAGATTCCTCAAGCACGCGTTTACAAAGATAGAGAAACAGATCGCGCAATCTGGCGGATTTATTCAGGTAGGGGCTGGAGGCGACCCGCTCCACCAGCAGTTTGCGACTGTCCACATCGGTTGTCGAAGCCTTCCTGATCATATCCGAGCGGTCATTGTAAACCACCTGCCCCAGCCACTCAATCAGGCATCAACCTGAGCAGCAATTCCCGCTCACGTCACCAATATCCTACGGTTCTGCCAGTCATGAGCCTCTTTGTATAGGGTCAAAGCGATAGTGCGACAGCCTTTCACGGACTGAAGAACGGCCTGTCATCTTGAGCCTCAATCTCCCGGCAGAGTGTGGTGTCCGCGAATTGCTGTCGCACAATGATAATGACCTGACACACCCGGCAACAAATACGGGATCGTGTAATTGCCGCTTTCGTTGCTGCGAGCAACCGCCGTGGCGCCGGTTTCTTTGTTAGTCACGCGAACTTCAGCCCCGGCGATTACGGCTCCACTCACATCGCTCACCCGGCCGGTGATGGTGCCGCGTCCTTCCTGTGCCCATAACACGATCGGGGCCAGGATGAAAAGAATCGGAATTGAAGCAAGTATTTTCGTTCGCCTGGTATCACTCCTCATTGGGACTCTCGACGCGGCGCGGGCGCAGTCGACGACGGCACCGGTTTGCCATCCACAGTCTTCGGTTCCATCAACTCAATCCTGGTGCCGTCCGGATCAAAGAGATTTGCTTGGCGCTTTCTGTTGGTGCCCACTTTGATCTCAATCGGCCTGGTGTAGCCGGTCTTGGCCGCACGCGCCTGTAACGTGGTAACGGCTTTTTCGATATTCGGAGTAACTAGACAGACGTGGTTTTTTACTCCTCGCTGCGCTTCATCGGGCGGCGTGGAGTAGAGCATGAACTCCAGATAATCATCGCCGTCCGGAACCCGCATATTCACCCAACTCAGCTCTCGGCCGGATGAACTGCCCCGCCAGAACTCCTGAAAGCCAAGCAGGTCGTGATAAAACTTCAGCGCCGGATCGAGCGCGCCGATGAGCACGCCGACATGTGCCATGTGCGTTGAAATGCGGGTCTCGGGCAGGTACTTTCCCTTTTCTCGCCGGGTCCAGCTATCAGGCTCGTATTGGACAATCTCTACCGTGTGGCCGTCGGGGTCGGTGATGTTGAAGTTGGAATTTCCGATCTTACCTTTGCTGACCTTCTCCGGCACCTTGATGCCTTGAGAGGCAAGATAGGCGCGCATCGCTTCGGCGGAATCGGTGAAAAAAGAGATGTGATTCAGGTGACCGTCCTGCTTTGGGTTTTCTGCGAACAGCTCCAGGTACTGGTCTTCGTTGATTTTGATAAACGCTATCCGGTCGGATCCGTCGTCGCGCTTCAGGGCGTAAGGCTCTGCGTATCCAAGGAAGTCCTTATAGAATGCCCGCGCCTTCTGTAAGTCGCTAACGAACACCGCCATGTGGGCAACGCCTAGAATGCGCGGGCGCTTTACTTTATCCGCCGCCCACAGGGTCGTAATGAGACCTGATAACACGAGAAGAACTGCTATTCGGTTCATAAGTTGAAACCCCTCTCCAGTTTGGCCTCGCGCAGTTGCTTGAAGCCGGCTTGGCCGATGATGACGTCGTAGAGGCCGGGCAGCAGATTGGAAACGGTGTATTCGCCGTCAGCCCCGGTTTGCGCGGTGCGGATTTCGTTGGTATTCACATTGCGCACCTGGATTGTAGCGCCGGGGACAGGAGCGTGTGAAGCATCTGTGACTCGGCCCACCAGGGTCGCCGTAGGCACTTGCGCCGCCGCCATGCTGGCCAAGACGAGAGACGCTACGAAGAGCAAGGCCACGAACTTGATGCGCATGTTGACCTCCTCACCTTCGACTCGCGTGTTCAATTCACCTTCGGAGGCTCCATCAGCTCGACCCGGTTCCCATCCGGGTCATACAGCTCCGCCACATGCTTGCCATTTTCGAGGACATGGGTCTCGATCTCGCGAAAGTTCTTGGCTGCGGGCTTGGCCTTGAGCATCGCGGCGACCTTGGGAACATCCGGCACGGAAAGGCAGATGTGATCCTTGATGTGGTAGCGATCAGCCGTCGGCGGCTTGCGCTCGAAGCCGAGCTCGAAGCGGTCGGGGCCGTCTCCGATCCTCATCTTGGTGTTGTCACCCTCTCTCGCAAACCCGAAAGCGTCGCCATAGAATTTCGCGGCCACCTCCCGGTCACCGATCAGCAAACCGACATGGTCGATGTGAGTCGAAATGCGCGATTCCGGCATAAATTTACCTTTGCCGCGCGCCGTCAAACTGTCGGGTTCATACTGGATGATCTGAATCGTAAAGCCGAACGGGTCGATGAGATCGAAACTCAAGTTGCCGGCTTGATCCTTGGCGACCGTCTGGGGGACTTTGACGCCGGCTGAAGCGAGAGAGGCCCGCACGCCGCGGGCATCGTCGGTCTGAAAAGCAATATCGTGGAGGAACCCGTGGTTTTTCGGGGCTTCGGCCACGAGTTCGATGAACTGACGGTCGTTGAGCTTGATGAATGCGACGTGTTCGGAACCGTCCGGATTCTTCAAGCAAAAGGCTTCTTTGAAGCCGAGAAAGTCTTCATAGCAGGCACGGGCTTTGTTCAGGTCGCTCACATAATAGGCCATGTGTGCAATCCCTATAATCTGCGGTCATTCTCCGGGGGGGCGCGCGAACAGAGATGCCGCCAGTAACAGCACAAGCAGCAATTTGGTAGCGATCTTTTTTCTTTTCCTCGCGCTCGGCAGCAAGAGTCGCCGGGTGCAGCGCATTAGACTGGCGCGGTCTCTAATAGCTATCTGTGTGTCATCTCTTCGCTGGTCTTCGCTGGTTTTCCGGCAGTTGCCCCACACTAGGAGTACTGCGAGAGGGCTTCAAGTTAATTCACCGTAAAAGTTCGTGGCCAGGTGTCAGAGGCGAGGGCCGCGTGTATGCAGATAGTTAGACCGGCGTTTTTTACGTAAACTGCAGAGTAAAACACTCTTCGGAATCCGAGAGCAGGAGATACTACTCCGATCATATTCTCTTGAGCCTTGGCAGTTGCCGGTTGAATGGTGACTGTGCGCCGCGGAACGCGGTGCTGCATCCTCGGCACCGCCGAGAGAAGTTCGGGGGAAGACTTCTGGGTCATCCGCCTGACCTAAAGGCGAAAACCGGAGGGGACAAAAGCATGGCGGGAAAGCGGGCGGACATGCAAGCCTCCCGCCGAGGGCTCGCCAGATGCGCGGAACGGGCGGCTCCCCGCATGAAAAATCAGGTTGACTACTCCTATGATTTCCGGCTTGGCTTGTGGCACAATCCTGTGGTTCCCAAAAGGAGGTTCCAAAAAAGGAGGTGTAACTATGCTTCGCTGGTTGCGATCCTTGGCGCTGCTCATTGTCCTCTGGAGCTTCACTTCCTCCGGCGAGACTGGCGTGCCGCAATCCCAGGCTCCAAGATTCCCCTCCCGTCCCGGCTTCCAACCCGCGCCCGAAGTGCCGGCCATGCCCAAGGCCCTGATGAAACTTCCCAGGACCAATCTGACTCGGGCCAAGTTTCCGGCGCTCGACTTCCACCTTCATGGCGCGCAACTCAGGACGGCCGAAGACTATCAAAAACTGATCAAGCTGATGGACTCGACCGGCATCGGCGTCGTCTGCAACATGGACGGCGGATTTGGCAAGACCTTCGACCAGAACATGAAAGTGGGCGAGCCCTTCCGGGAGCGCATCATTCATTTCGCCCGCCTCAACTTCGAAGGGATCAACGAGCCCGGATGGTCTCGAAGGACCGCCGCGGAACTGGAGCGCTGTTTTCTGGCTGGCGCGGCGGGGCTGAAGATCAATAAGGTGCTCGGGCTCGAACTGAAAAACTCCGACGGCACCTACATCCAATCCGATGACCCGCGCTTCGATCCCGTCTGGGAAATGTGCGCCAAGCACAACAAGCCCGTCATGATCCACACGAGCGACTCCTACGGCCGCTTCCTCCCGATCGGCCCGGAGAACGAACGCTACGAGGCCGGCCTGTGGCGCAGCAGTCCCGAAGGGAATTACTACCAGACCGGGCAGCCGACGCCTGAGGTGATCGAAAAGGCGCGCGAGAATATGCACGCCAAGCATCCCAAGACGCGCTTCGTCAACGCGCACCTGGCCATGCTCTACTACGACATGGATAAAGTCGCGGCGCTGCTTGAGAAGTATCCCAACGCTGATGTCGAACTCTCTGCCACCGTTCAGGACCTGGGCCGCGCGCCCCTGATGATTCGCAAGTTCTTCCTCAAGTATCAGGACCGCATCCTCTTCGGCTCCGACGGCAATCCCAGCCGCGGGATCGAAGAGTTCTGGGTGCCCCATTGGAGGTTTCTCGAAACCTATGACGAGCACTTCGATCACCCGGCCCAGCTTCGCTCCGCCACTGGCGCCCCACTGCACGGCCGCTGGCGAATCTACGGCATCGGCCTGCCGGACAATGTGCTGCGCAAGGTATACTACGCCAACGCGCTGCGCTATCTGCCGTCGGCTCGCGCTTCGATCCAGAGGCAACTCGCGGCGCGACGCTAGACTCTCCCTGATCCGGTCGGAGCGAAGAAACTATACCGTAGGCTGTCAGTCTAAGGTACATGTTCAGAGCAGTGAGGAACCTCGTCGAAAAGATTATCTCGCAGCGAATACGGAAGGCACATAACTGCAAGCGGAGGGCCAGTGACATTAGGGACCATTTTCCACAGTTCGGTTGCGGCGCTGGCCATTCTGGCCGCGTTACAACTCGGTCCGAGGAGCGGCGCGGTTACGAGTCAACCTGTCGAGGGCGTGATGTGGACCTTTGACCGGCTTGAGAACATTGGCGGCCACAGGACCACAGTTCTCGGCCAACCCAAAGTCATCGATTCACCCGTCGGAAAGGCTGTCGAGTTCGACGGCGTGGATGATGGGCTATTCATTGGCCACCACCCACTGGCGGGCGCCAAGACCTTCACCTGGGAAGCCATCTTCCGTCCCGACGGCGGACAAAGGGAACAGCGGTGGTTTCATCTCAGTGAGCAGGACCCCCAGACCGGCGCTGATACGGACAACCGGATGCTCTTTGAAATCCGGGTCGTCGAGGATCAGTGGTATCTCGACAGCTACATCCAATCGGGGACCGAGAGCAAAGCCCTGATCAACCGCCAGGCGCGGCATCCGCTCAGAGCCTGGTACCACGTCGCGTCGGTCTATGACGGTCGGGAATTCAGGAATTATGTGGATGGCGTGCAAGAAGGTTCGGCCCAGCTCCACCTGGCTCCTCACGGACCGGGCCATACCTCAGTCGGAGTGCGGATCAACAAAGTGTTCTACTTTAAGGGGGCGGTTCACCTGGCGCGCTTCACCCGTCGGGCGCTCTCGCCTTCGGAGTTCCTCAAGCCTCCGGCACGCGGGCGGTGATAGTTTTCGCCGCTTGATTATGGCCTGCTGGTTGGACTCACGAATACATGCCGGAAGTTGCTGTGCAGATCTCTGGCCGAATCATCGCCGCAACTCGGCCGCGTGATCGGTTACCCAATCACGGAATGTCCGCGCCGGCATTCCGGTGAGATCTGCGACTGCGGATGTCACAAATGCAGGCTGGCCGATGGCGGCTGCCCACGCGTTCAGCAACATATTTATGACTGGCGGAGGCATGACAGTCAATAACTCACGCCGCGCTTCTTCCGGCGATATTTCTTCGAAGCGCAGCGAGCGTCCGATCACTTCACCGATGATGCTGACCTGCTCGGACTGGCTCAGGGATTCAGGCCCGGTCAGCACATAATCCTCTCCGCCATGGCCTTCCTCGCAGAGCATTCGGACCGCGACCGCCGCGAGATCACGCTCATGGATCGGCGCCGTTGGTGCCTCCGCGTAGGGCCAGCGCACAATATTGTTTCCTGCGCGAATCGTTGGCGCCCACCAGAGCAGGGTATTGGCCGCAAACATTCCGGGCCGCAGGAACGTCCACTGGAGTCCAGAGTTCTCAATCAGTCGCTCGATTTCCTTGTGCATGATTGCAACCGGATTGGGTTGCTGGAAGAACGGGTGCGCAGTCTGGTGCGGAGCGGAGAGAAAGACGACTCGTTGGACGTGTTTCGCAATCCGCGCCAGGGCGGGAGCAACCGCTGTTGCCGGGGCAGTCCACACCAGGAATACCGCATCGACCTCGTCCAGGGCTCGGTCGAGAGTATCGGGGATCGTGAGGTCGCCGCGGACGATCTCGACTTGGGCGGGCAGAGCGGCGGAATCTGGGTTGCGAGTCAGGGCGCGGACGCGGACATTCGTGGCGATCAGTTGAGAGGTGACTTGGCGCCCGACGTTACCAGTGGCTCCGATGACAAGGGTTCGTTTCATAGGAGATGATGGCGCTATTGACGGATACTCACATAAATCCATGCATTCGTACCTGACCTCAATTGGACAGGCGCACGTTGATACTCGACTGGCTCGTAGGCATCGGCCTGTTCAAGCTCTTTCTTGGTCACCGTGAAGACTGTACCTTCTACGAGATCTGACGCGCTGCCGGTGAATTGAAGGTTACGGTGATGCGCGGTGCCACTTAGAGCCCCAAAGTTTTGATCTTGGATCTGAATCATCGTCAGGCGATATCCGACCAGCATATCTGGCTGGCCTTCCAAGCTTCGACCAAACGTGGCGAGTTGCACTGCCTCTATCTGCAAAGTTCCATAGGCAAACAAATTCTCTGTCTCTTTTTCTTCAAGACTCATATTGCCTCTCAATGATCCTGCCTAACGCACGCGTTCACCTGCGAGCGGCGTTGGAGCTAGCGCAACGCCGCTCGTCAGGTGCAACGCGTTGTTGGGCGGCACCCGCGATGGCCGCCGAAGGCGAATCCCCGTCAGCGGCCAGCTAGCGCCAGCCGGAACGCCGCCATCTCCTCGCCGTTGCGAGCCAGTAGGACGTCGCCGACCAGCACCGGATGGTTCCAGGTCTTGCCCTCGAGCGCCTTGAACCGCGCAAGCTCTGTGAATTGATCGGGCTTCGCCGAAACCAGCGCCAGCTCACCCTCCTCCGACAGCACTAACAGCAAGTCCTGGTCGGGTAACAAGACGAGTTGGCCGTTGCCGTAGCGTCCGCCCTTCCACTTGCGCTTGCCGTCTTCGAGGCCGACGCACGCGAGGATGCTGCCGTCGAAGCCGAAGGCGTGGCCCTTGTGAACGACGAAATCGTTGTAGTATGGCTTGAGGCCGTTCGATGTCCAACGCTCTTGGCTGCTCCATCCGGCGTCACCATGCACGACAGCGACGCGGCGCAGGCCGACAGCGGCCATGCCGGAGCCGCTGCCGATCAGGACGTCGCTGCCCGCGATCACTACCGGCTGCACGATGCCGTCGCCCGGCCACTCGTGCTTCCAGAGCAATTTGCCATCGGTCGGGGAGACGCTCGTCGCGCCTTCTCCATTCAGCAGGAGGATCTGGGCGATGCCGTTAATCGTCGCGAGTTGCGGCGAGCTGTAGCCCCCTTTGTCAGCCGGGCCTTGCCAGCGCGGATTGCCGGTTGCGACGTCGTAGGCAGCGAGCACGCCGGCGGTCGCGACGATGACAGCGTCGCCAACCACCAGCGGCGAGCTTGCAAATCCCCACATCGGCACCTTCGTCTTGGTATCCGACGCTGCGTTGCGCGACCAGACGACGGAGCCATCACGAGCGTTGAGCGCGTTCAGGATTCCCGTCGCACCAAACGTGTAGACGCGACCGTTGCTCAAGGTCGGCGTCGCGCGCGGACCGGCGCCGGCATTCGATTCGTAGAACCGGGCCCCGTCGCGATGTCTCCAAACCGGCTCGCCAGTGGTCAGGTTGTAGCAAGCGACGATCTCATCGTGGCCGCGCTGCTCCTGGGTGTAGATGAAGTTGCCGCGGACTGCGAAGGATGACCAGCCCGGTCCGACAGGCCGGCGCCACATTTCGACGGGCTTCGACTGGGACCAGTCGGTTTGGATGCGCACGCCGCGGATGACGCTGTCGCGCTTCGGTCCACGGAAGCCGGACCAGTTGGCGCCGGTTGTCGCTCCTTCGGGATCTGCGCTGCTCTTTTCAGGAGAGATCGCGGCTGCCGCAACGGGCGTTGGAGACGCCGACTGCTCACTGGTCGGGGTCAGACTCGGCGTTTCAGCCGGCGTGGCTGCAGGAGTGGGCGCGGGGGCGACTGGGTCTTTTTCATTACCCGCTTGGGCAAGGAGGCGTTGCTCGGCAGTCGGCGTCCACCGCCAGTGGAGATCCGAATCACCTTCGCCGCTGATGCCGCCGGTTCGCAGGAGCGTAAACACTCCGCACGCGAGCAGGATGGCAACCACCAGCGATGCGCGCCGAGGTCCGCTGGACAGGGACAGGCGACGGCTTGCCACGGCCCAGGCGACGAGGGCGAGGCTCATGACCGGGACGGCGTAGACGTAAAGCAACATTCCCATCCCCCCGCCCGCAATGGACTCGTGAACGACGCGTTTGGTCGCGACGAGCGCGATCACCATCAGGATGATGGCGCCCACTCGCTCCACCCACGGCGCGCGGCTGAAAAACAGCCACCACACGAGGACGACCAATCCGCAGGCGAGTCCGCCCATCATCGCGATCATGAAGGTGTCGCGAACGACGAAGGGGACGAGCCAGAGCAGGCACAGCACCACCACGGCGACCACGCCGGGCCACACCCGGAGCGGCTTCTGAGAAGTCGGTAAATCAATCTGATTGGTAGTCATGTCTGGCTATACGACCATCCACGAGCCGAAGGTGCACTTTTTTTTGCGGGACTCTACTTTCAGAGAGCGGCTCACCTGGCGCGCTTCACCCGTCGGGCCCTCTCGCCTGCGGAGTTCCTCCGGCACGCGGGCGGTGATAGTTTTCGCCGCTTGATTACGGCCTGGTTGTTGGAACCCTTTGAGTTACTCGAAGCCATCGGAACAGCACACGCCCCGACCCGCCTGAAAGCCATGCTCTCAAGCGGCCGGGTTGAATGAGCTGTCAGGCTGTGTCTGCGAGAAACCTACTGTTCAACTTTTTGGCGCGAGCGTGCCGCCAAGGCTAATGTAATAATTGAAGTTCGGCGGTGCAGGCAGCTTCGGCAAAGCGAAGGTCTGATTTCCGTCCCCTCCGAACCTATTGCTCAGCAAGCTGAAGAGGGCGGGGTTTGGCTTGATCTGCAACAACTCGCCATTGCACAGCCGGAATTTATTACCTAAGAGCGTGTTTTAAAAGGTCTCGGTCGGTTCTGGTAGCATGTGGGTATGAGCAATCAACTCTACCCGAGCGACCTGACCGACCGAGAATGGGAGTATATCAAAGCTTTGATCCCGCCGGCCAAACCC
>Ga0207646_10000932_pt1 | contig 37650 bp, 36 predicted proteins | sample KBSK5502metaG_FD_184343 | JGI IMG/M metagenome (GOLD analysis project Ga0207646, IMG submission 184343) | Corn, switchgrass and miscanthus rhizosphere microbial communities from Kellogg Biological Station, Michigan, USA - KBS K5-50-2 metaG... | ecosystem: Host-associated > Plants > Roots >... | reverse complement strand
CATGACGGCAATCCTGTCACTGATGTATCCGACCACCGCCAGGTTGTGGGCGACGAACAGATAGGTGAGCTGGAACTCGCGCTTCAACTCCACCAGCAGGTTCAGCACCTGCGATTGGATGGACACATCCAGGGCCGATACGGGCTCGTCGGCGACCACGAACTTCGGCTCGACGATGAGCGCGCGGGCGATCCCGATCCGCTGACGCTGGCCGCCCGAAAATTCGTGGGGGAAGTGGCTGGCAGCTTCCGGTCGCAGGCCCACCCGGGTCAGAATGTCGGCGACCCGCGCGCTGCGGTCGCGGCCGTTGCCGATGCCGTGGATGGCGAGCCCCTCACCAACGATGTCGCGGACGCGCATACGGGGGTCGAGCGAGCTGAAGGGGTCCTGGAAGATGATCTGCATCTCTCGATGGATGCGCTTCGTCCGGTAACCATCGCGGGCCGAGAGCGGCTTGCCGTCGAGCGAGATCTCGCCACCGGTGGCCGGCACCAGGCCCAGCAGGGTGCGGCCGAGTGTCGACTTGCCGCAGCCCGACTCGCCGACCAGGCCGACCGTCTCACCGGTGCGAATGTCCAGGTCGACGCCGTCGACCGCATGGACATATCCCACCGTGCGCTGGAGGATGCCGCGCCGGACGGGAAAGTAGGTCTGAAGGCCCGCGACCCGGAGCAGTGGCTGGTCGCTCACGCGTGGGCTTTCTGTCCGACGGTGGCGCGGCGCCCGCCCCCACACAGCCAGCAAGCCGCGGCCTGACCGCCGACGTCCATCAGAGGCGGATACGTGACGCACTTATCGAAGGCGTAATCGCAGCGTGGGGCGAAGCGGCAACCGCTCGGCCAGCGCAGCGGGCTCGGCACCATCCCGCGGATGACGTTCAGGGGCTCCGCCTGCGTCATTCCCAGGAGCGGAAGCGAGTGGAGGAGCGCCTCGGTGTAGGGATGCTGCGGGCTGGCAAAGACTTTTTCCACCGGGCCCTGCTCGACGATCCGGCCGGCGTACATGACGGCGACCTCATCGGCCATCTCGGCGATCACGCCGAGGTCATGCGTGATCAGCAGGATGGCGGTGTTGCGGCGTCGCCGCAGATCCCGCATCAGGGCCAGGATCTGCGCCTGGATCGTGACGTCGAGCGCGGTGGTCGGCTCGTCGGCAATCAGCAATACCGGATCGCACGCCATCGCCATGGCGATCATCACCCGCTGCCGCATGCCGCCCGAAAGCTGGTGCGGATATTCCCGCGCCCGACGCTCCGGGAGTGGGATGCCAACTTGCCGAAGCAGCTCGATGGCGCGTGCTTGCGCCGCCCGCGATCGCATGGTGCGATGGAGTCGCAGCGGTTCGGCGACCTGCGGCCCGATGGGATACACCGGGTTGAGCGACGTCATGGGTTCCTGGAAGATCATGGCTACCTGGTTGCCACGAAGCTCCTGCAGTTCATCCTCACTGGCAGTCGCGAGATCGATGCCCTGAAAAACGATGCGGCTGTCCGGTTCGATCCGGCCGGGCGGGTCGATGAGCCGCATGATCGACAACGCGGTGACGCTCTTGCCGCTGCCGGACTCGCCAACCAGGCCCAGTGTCTGGCCCTGCTCGAGCGAGAGACTTACGCCATCGACGGCCCGGATAACGCCGGCCGGCGTGTGATACCAGGTGCGCAGATCTTCGACGCGAAGCAGCTCAGCCAAGGTAATTCCTTCCCCCTTCGGGGGAGGGCAGGGTGGGGGAAACTTTCGGTCCCGGCACATAGCGAGTCGACACCACGCGATCGCCATCGAGCTCCAACTCGAGCCGCCCGGCGCGGCCGACCTGTTTGCGGGACATCTCGGATTCTTTGTGCGGCCGGCCATCGAGCAGGATCCAGGCCGCCTGCAGCGGGTCGGCATGACTGACACAGAGCGAGACCTCGCCCGGGTGTTCGCGTGCGAGCCGATGCACGACGTTGAGCACGCGGCCGCCAAGTGTCTCGATGCTCTCGTCACCTTCGAGGGCCCCGCGTTGGAGCTTGTGCATCACCCAGCGCGGGCGGCGGATCGGGATCTGCCAGAACGGCACCCCCTGCAGGTATCGACTGAACTCCGCCTCCCAGAGCGCCGGTTCCACCTCGAGCGGCACCGGCGCGGGGAGCTGCGCATTGACAATCTCGGCGGTTTCTTGTGCCCGCTCCAGCGGGCTGTGCACGATCCGTTTGATGCCGCGGTCGCGCAGGGACTGTCCGACGGCCGCCGCCTGCGCCCGCCCCAGGGCGCTCAGGTAAAAGCCGGGGAGGTGACCATAGAGAATCCGGCCGGGGTTCTCCACATCGGCATGCCGCATCAGCAGGACCTGGGTCGTCACACTCACCGCGTCAGCTTATCGATCCGAAGTCATTAACATGTGGCGGAACCACCACCGGAGAAGGAGGGCACGCGAATGAGCGCAGGGCGAACGGTCGAGCAGCGAAAAGCGGACACTCAGGCGGCGCTAAATGCACAGCGGGATCTGTGGCTTGCGACGGCGGACCCAACCGGGAAGCCGCACCTGATTGCGGTCTCGGCCTGGTGGGATGGCAACCACGTTATCATCGCGACGACCGCCACCAGTCGGTCGGCCCGCAACCTCGAAGCTAACGGCATGGCCCGGCTCGCGCTCGGTGCTCCGGACGATGTCATCGTGATCGACGCGGCGGTCGCTGACAGGGGGAAGGTCGACGATGCTAAGCTCGCCGCCGGGTTCGCCGCCGCAGTCGGCTGGGACCCGCGCGAGATCACCGGCGACTGGGTCTTCTTTCGGCTAACGCCGGCGCGCATCCAGGCCTACCGCGGCTACGACGAGCTGGAAGGCCGAGACGTCATGCTCGTCGGCCGCTGGTTGGCCTGACCCGTCTTAGGTAGGTGCACCGCTGCAGGTCTGGCGAAGTTACCTTCTCGCGCTCGAATGCACCGCATGCCACGGTGAGTTCGATGCCGGCCGTCCTTATGGGGTGTGCCCCAGCTGCGGCAAGGTGCTCTTCGCGCGATATGACCTGACCGGCTTGAAACGTGACCTGACGCCGGACGATCTTCGCGGGCGTGCGTGGGACATGTGGCGCTATCGGGAGCTACTTCCGGTCCGCGAACCCGAGCATGTGGTGACGCTGGGGGAGGGGATGACTCCGTTGCTGCGCGTCGGTGAGCGTGTGCGCATCAAGGACGAGGGGAACAACCCGACGGGCAGCTTCAAAGCCCGCGGGATGGCGGCTGCCATCTCGAAGGCGAAGGAACTTGGCATTACCGAAGTCGCGCTTCCCAGCGCGGGGAATGCCGGCTCGGCCGCGGCCGCCTATGCGGCCGCCGCCGGTATCAAAGCGCACATCGCGGTCCCGCGCGACGTTCCGCCTGGCAACCTGGCACAGATGCGAAGACTTGGCGCCGACGTTCTTCTCGTCGACGGTCTGATCGATGACGCCGGCCGGATCATCCATGAGATGGCGGTCGAACGCGGATGGTTCGAGCTGGCCACCTTGAAGGAGCCATACCGGCAGGAAGGCAAGAAAACCCTTGCCTTCGAGCTCGCCGAGCAAGGGGGTTGGGGTGCTGAGTGTCTGCCGGACGTGATCGTTTTCCCGACCGGGGGCGGCACCGGCATCGTCGGCATGTGGAAAGCCTTCGACGAACTTGGGACCCTGGGCTGGATCGGGCCGAAGCGGCCGAAGATGGTGGTGGTCCAGGCCGCCGGGTGTGCGCCCCTGGTCCGTGCGTTCGAAGAGGGCGCTGAGCACGCCCAACGATGGGAGGGAGCCGCCACCATCGCCGCGGGGCTCCGTGTTCCGTCGGCGATCGGCGACTACCTGGTGCTCAAGGCGATACGGGAGAGTGGCGGCACGGCGCTCGCCGTCACCGACGACGAGATGCGAGCGGGACAGGCGGAAATGGCCAATGCGATCGGCATTGATACCTCGCCGGAAGGTGCGGCAACCTGGGCCGCCTTCAAGGCGCTCGAGCAACGAGGGTTTCTCGAGGGCCATGAAGATGTCGTCCTTTTCGCGACGGGCAGCGGCGCGTCCGGTCGTTAACGGCAACCTACGTCCGATCTGGGTATGACTTGAACGGGAACGCTGCCTATAGCAGTTGCTGGAGCAGAAGCTGTCACGTTCACGCTAGGAAAGCCGGGCCATTCGATTGGGGAACATTCGCCGCAGCAACATTCAACGTGACCTATGGCGCTTACAAAGTTTGGCGGGGAGTTCGAGCGCTCGCAGCAGCGCCGGTAATTTTCGGAGTAGTCCCGCCCCTCGGGATTTTGGTCGGCGCCTATGGCGTCTACAATGTCGGGACCGGAGGTTTAAGAATGGCACGCGGTATTGGCCAGTTCCACCAAGTCGCTACAGAACAAAGATTTGACACCAGCTTCCACGCTAACCAAACGCGCTTTTTTGAAGGTATTACTCCTCACCTAAACCGACTCGATCGGTTCCTTTCAGGATTACCATGACGACCCGCCTCGAAGCCGTGATCTTGGCAGCCATATTCCTTAGTATTGCCCGGCTGGCCCTGCACGTCGGCGGCCTCTGGGATTTGTCGTGGTTGGCAAGTCTGGAACGACGATTTCCACTCCTAACTGATCTCGTGTTTTTTCGGTCGGTCAAGCGCTGGGATGTCACCTTCGGGCAGCCTACGCCGCCAGGGCTAAAGCAACTCAATCGCGTTGGCCGGCTGCCCTACCAGATTATTTCGGCGCTGGCAGCGACCATTTTTGCTGCGCTCGGCTTCTACCTCTTACTTGGCGCGCTTTTTGGCTACCTGAGTTAGCGTCAAACGGGAATCCCCGTTGCCATCCGGTAGGCACGCTCGGCCTCTGTGGCTCGGTTTCTCTAGTGTGCGGACATATCAAACGTACAGATGAAAAAGTCAAGTCCTCAAAGGCTGCCCATTGCTAGTAAGGTTGTTCTGGACGCGGTCGACCCTCGAGGAGAAGACCGGAGCCTGGGAATGAGAGCTCCGGCGCGCATCCGGCTTTGAGCCCATCGCGCGCTTCCCAGTTGAGGCGGCCGCGTCCTGCTGTTGCCGGCGGGCTTCGACAAGGAGTCGATACGCCTCTTCGGCCTGGACAAGTATCCGGCGTTCTTGATCCTGGGCTGGCCTTGTCGGTGCGCCCGTGCCAGGCCGCCCGGCACGCCGTTCGATGGTGAGTCGCTTGCGCTGAGCGAGGCTGGGAGGCGCCCACCGGTAGTCCGTGTCGTGAGTCAACAGGTGCCAGGCGAGCACCGCCAGCTTCCGGGCAACCGCGACGACGGCGATCTGGCTCCGTCGGCGATTTCGGATTCGTTGGTAAAACGCGTGCAGCGGTCCGGGAAAAGGGACCGCCGAAAGTGCTGCCTCGACCAAGAGGGCTCGGGCGTGGCTCTGGCCTTGGCGCTGATGTGGCCGAGGCGGGCTGGCGCCTCTCCCGACTGCCGCACGCAGGGATCAAGGCCGAGGTACCCAGCGAGCTGGTTGGGCCGCGAAAAGCGATGGATGTCGCCGATCACGGCGACCAGCGCCAAGGCGGTGACCAGGCCCACCCCCGGGATCGTGACGAGATGTTGAACGCGGGAATCGCCCAACGCATGCTCGGCCAGCGGGCGATCCAAGGCCTCAATCTCCGTTTCGAGCGAGGCCAAGAGCCGCTGCGTGCCATCGACCACAGCACGCTCATCCGCCGGCAAGTCCTGTTGCGCCAGCCAGCGCTGACCGGCTTTGCCGAATAGGTCGGTGTACGGGCAGTTCAACAGGTTCCGGCTCACCACCGCGTGAATTCGGTTTCGAAGCTGAGTCCGCTGGCGTACCAGGGAAAAGCGATGGGAGAGCCGACGTCGAAGCGCCCGCAACTGGGTGTCCGGAACCCAAACCTCCGCCACGAATTCCGACGCCAGGAGCCGCGCGAGAATCTCGGCGTCCACTTTGTCGGTCTTGACTTTGGCACTGGCGATGGCCTTGGTCTTCATCGGGTTGGAGACCACGACTCGGCCCGCCCGGGCCCGGAGCAGATCGGTGAGCTGCCATGTATTGAAGGTGGCTTCCAGGATGACCTGGTCATCCGGGCCAAGTTCGTCAATGAATCCGCGCAGCTCGGCCGGAGTGGTCGGAATTCGTCGCCGCTGGAGCGGCCGCCCTGGTTCCAGGATCGCCGCCTCGGCGAAACGCTTGTGCACATCGAGTCCGATCGTCCGCACCTCCTCGACACCTCCTTGCTTGTGGAGCCAGTCGGGCAACACGACAACTACAGATTCGCGCTCAGGGCGCAACCGGATTAGTCGTAGGGGCGGCCAGATATTTGCGCGGACTCGAGGTCCATACGTTTGACCGGCCTGCCCGTCGCTGGCGTCCCGTCATTGCCCCAACCTCCGGTGCCTCGCGAACGGTTCCTGGAGCCCGCCGAAGCCGCCTTTACGGTTCTCTACCCGCAGGGCTGGAGCATCGGCGGCAGTGTCAACCGGACGAATGCCTATGGCGCGGCCCTGCCCGGCTTCCAGGCTGGCAACGGATCTGCATTGGTCCAGAACTGGATGAGGGAGTTTTCCTTCGTTGAAACGATCTGGGCGCAAATGCCGGGCCAGCAGAAACTCAAGTATGTCCCCGCTACCCAGTTTGCCGCCACCTGGTTGCCGAAATTGCTGCAAAAGGAAGCCGGCGCTCTCAGCGTTGAGGAGATCGTCGAACGGCCTGACCAGGTTCCGCCAATGGCGCTCGAGCTGGCGAAGGCTGGCCTCGCTCCCGACCGCTACGACCTGAGTGCCGCGACCCTGCAGTTCACGCAGGTGCGCAGCGAGCAGAACCTTCGGGTTCGGCTTGGTATCGCCGTCCAGCGGTCGAAGGACAACGGCATCTGGAGCATGAACATGAATCCAACAGCCTGGACGGCGATGATCACCAGCTCTATGCAGGCCTCCATCGACGAGTTCGAGACGGTAGCTCCGCTGCTGACTGGTGTGCTCGATTCCTACCAGAAGAACCCGCAATGGGAGCACGCGGAGCTGATGCGAAGCCGGCAGGTGTCGATGCAGATGCAGCAACAAGCCATGGCGCGGCTCCAGCAGATCTCCCGGACCCTGAGCGAGACGACCGACATCATCACGTCCGGCTTCTGGGAGCGGCAGGGCATCCAGGACCACGCCATGCACCAATGGTCGAATGGCTTCCTCGGCCGCACCGACGTGGTCGACTCACAGGGGACGGTCTACAGCGTCCCTAACGACGCCGACCTGTACTGGAAGGACCTGCAGGGGGGCAACATCCTCGGCACCGGCGTGCTGTTCAACGCGACCCCGAACCTTGAGCGCTTGCAGCCGCTGACCTCCTGATCTGTGGCCTCCGCCGCGGCCGCCGTGAATCAGGTGGTCGCACGGGGCACTGGACGGCATCCGGCGGTCTACTCAACGGCATTTCAGTGGCTTCGCACTGCCGGCGCGCTCCATTTCAAGTCTCGCCCCATAGCGCAAGATGTGGTTTAGGATCGGTGACCGCCCATACTGCGGCGATCTTGCCGTCGGCGTTTAGGTGCATGACGTGGACCCCGCGCTCATTCAGCACACGGTCGCCCCGGCGGCCGCGCACGACGAACACGGCGACAACGTGATCTTCGTTGGCAAGGATATCGTGGACGTCAATCTTGTATTCGTCCGTCGTATCGATGATCCGCTGACTTGTCCCGACTAATCCGTCTTTGCCGACTGGCTTCGGAAGTACTGGAGTGTAGAAAGTGAGGTCGTTGCTCAAGAACTCAGAGCTGCCTTTGACGTCCCCGGCGTTCAGGACCTCATACATCTTCCGCACACGCTCAATTTTTTGCTGGGCCGACAGGTTTGTTTGCGAAGTCTCCACGGCAACCTCCTAGATTCTGCCGACGTCCTCAAACACTCAGCCGCGACGACTCTACTGCGGGCGCCCTTGCCACGACTGTCAACGGAGCGAGCGCACCCAAAGGCAAGTGACGGAGGCCACTATAGCCCCTAGAGTGTCATGTCGCGCGAAGTGGCGTAAGTCCATTCGCGTGCCGTTGCAGCTCGCGCAGACAATCAGGCCAGCGAAACCGCCAGGATCTCTAGGGCCTGATCACCGACGACCGTTGATCGGTGGCCACGACCGTGCGTGTCCTCGAGCATAAAGACATCCCCGGGCTCACCTCGCATCACAGTCCCGTCAGATGTTTCGCCCTTAACTTTGCCACGCAGCACCACCTGGAGCTGCCGCCCGGGCGTGGGATGGAAGTCACCCACGGAGGTTTTGGGCGCGACTACGAAGACGAAGCCGGCCGCGGCAGCTGGGCGGGAAACGAAGACTGCTGGTGCAGGTGGGGCATAGTCCGTGAGTTGGAGCTCAGCATCGACCTCTTCAGCGTGGGACTCCCCTTGCGCATCTGAGAACACTCGCCAGTACCTCTTCTTCATGGCTCAGACCTCTCTCCAAAATGAGCGCCGTTCGACCATTCGCCTGGATGCATCGTCGGCGCGCGTGTGTGTTCTGCAGGGCGAACAGCAAGCTGACCACGTAATGTGCTGGGCATGTTCCGTATGATCGCATTCGCCAACACTCAACGGTCGCCCCTTAGCGCCGCCGGTTTTGAAATGAAGATTGACCACCGGTCATTGGAGCGAGACCAGCCGTTAATCAACGTCCTGGTTCGATCTATTGGCGTCGCCGACAGCCAGGCAGCAACTCCCTGACGCCAGGTGCCCGACCTAATTGTTACCCCGAACTGATGTTGTCCTTTTCGCGACCGGCAGCGGCGCGTCCGGTCGTTAACGCGGCCGCCAGAACGAAGCCTTCACGGAATTACGCGTAAACCTTCTCGTGAATCAGCTTGGTGAGCTCGTGTACCTCTTTCGTCAGCCGGGTGTTCAGCTCCAGCGCTCTTGCCAGCTTGTCCTCGACGTCCTGAATCTGTTTTTCTTGGGCACCGATCCGCCCTAGCGTCGCTTCGAGGTTCCGCTCGGATCGATTGGAGGATGCGCCCACAAGGAAGCCGATGTAGAGCTCGGCGATGGTCGTCACCGTGTTAAGGGGAAAGTTGAAACCGTTTGACGTGAACCAGGCGGGTAGGAACTGGTGATTTGCAAAGTACGGTCCAAGGGCGACCCACACGCCCACGGCAATTAGCCAGATGAGGATATTAGTCGGCGTGCCCATGGCGTAACTGACTTTGTCAGCGATCCTTTGAAACACCGACAGCCGTTCCGGGTTCAGGGTTGCGCTCGGGCCACTAGTCTCCAACACGCGCGTATCGCTTCTAGGCATTATTTCTCCTTCTTCGACGACAGTCGGTCCGACGGTTTTGCGGGGATTATGTCACCAGCCCGCAGCCTACAACCCGCCAGCGGTGGAGGTGCCGAAAGCTCAGTAAGTTGCGATACGTTACCGCTGAGGAAACGGATGCAGGATTTCTGGGACCGACATGGCTGAGGTCCACTCAACAACGATCGAGGGAAACGATGGAACCATCAGAAGTCCAACGAGCACTTGAGGCGGGGAGGTCGACGGCCTCCGCCCTAGGCCTTCGAGTCGATGATGGAGTCGTTGTCAACAATTCGAACCGCATCGCCGTGCACCTGACCCCTTGTGACGTTCTCGCTCGGGTGGCGCCTCTAGCGCATCAGGCAGGCGCTGAGTTCGAAGTCGAGGTCGGTCGGCGGCTCGCCGAAGCGGGCTGCCCGGTAGAAGAGCTTGAACCTCGGGTGGAGCCGCGCGTCTACGTGCGTGACGGCTTCGCGATCACGCTGTGGACCTACTACGAGGCGGTGCCGTCTCAAGACGTCGCGCCAGCCGAGTATGCGCAGACGCTCGAGCGGCACCATAGCGGCATGCGCCGCACGGATCTTACGGCGCCGCACTTCACTGATCGAGTCGCGCAAGCCCAGTGGCTGGTCGGCAACCGCGCCCAGACCCCGGAGCTTGATGACACGGGACGGAAGCTTCTCAGCAACACGCTGCGGGGCCTGAGGCGCGCGATCGTCGATCGGGGAGCACCAGAGCAGCTGCTGCACGGCGAGCCGCATCCGGGCAACTTGCTGAACACGAAGAGAGGGCTGCTGTTTATAGACCTTGAGACGTGTTGCCGCGGACCTGTCGAGTTCGACATCGCCCATGCACCCGAAGAAGTCAGCGAACACTATCCGGCTGTTAATCAAGACCTGCTTCGCGAGTGCCGGGTCATCATCCGTGCGATGGTCACAGCTTGGCGCTGGGATCGAGACGACCAGCTCCCCGATGGGCGCTACTGGGGAATCGAGGGGCTCAACCAGGTTCGGGTAGCACTCGAGCGCTTCGGAATGGATGTCGCTGACTGATGTGCCTAACGGCCCGGCCCGTCACGCCTAGTGTGCAGCGTTGCAATACGTTGCTGCCGAGGAAACGCGTGCGCACAGAGCCCCAGGCTGATTTCAAATCAGCTGGCCTGATCGCTAAACGCCAAAGATCTTCAACAAACCCACGGTCGAAGCCCGATTTACTTGATGCCGTGTAGAGATCGGCGGTTCGACCCCGCCCAGGATCGCCACTCTGAACTGACCCGCTGTTTACAAATCAGACGGCAATTGAATTCAGCTCGAAATCTTGGCTTCCACGTATTCGTAACGCGTCCATATGGCCCCAGGTTTTCCTTCGGGTTGGCTACAGAATTGGCTCAGCAAACCAGCCGGAAAGGCGTGCTTAAAAGAATGCGGTCGTCGCCATCTTGTCGGCCGCTTTTAGCAGTTTCCGAACGCCAGCTTCGTGGGAGGTGTCGTCGCGCAGGAAGCCGGAACGATCGAAAAAGTAGTGGTGTATGTAGCTGGCGCTGTGCCAGCACCAACCTGGAACAACTCGCGATCCCCGCGGGTGTAAAGATCGAAGCTTCCATTAACGCGTTCACTTTTGCGCAATGTCCAACCTTTGGCGGTGAGTTCGCTTGAATACCATGAATAGATTTGATCGATCTTGGCTGAAACGGACAAGTCCGTGATCACCTCTGCGATCCTGGTGCCGCCCTCGGTCAACTGCTCGCTCTGTCCACGGGTCTCGAGCGCGTGCGACCCAGGGTAGAACAGGTGGGCTTCGGGTCGCTTTGCTAGGTCATCCTGAGTCACCGGCCTGCCGCAAGACGCCAGGAACCCGACCATTCCAAGGCCGACGCTGAGTTGAACGATCCGGGTCGCCAGCTTCATCGTCGATAATCAACGGTACTGGATTACTCGCGCTCAAATGACTTCTTCACTGGAATGTGAACTGATCGTTGGAGGTTAGAGCGGACGTCCCGGCCGGGTCAGCGATCGTAATGTCAACGGTCCCGGCCGGGGCGGCGGGGCTTACCGCGGTTAATGATGTGCTTGACAAAACAGTGACGCTTGTCGCTTGCGTACTTCCGAAGTTGACGACGACTCCGGGTACGAACCCTGTTCCGTTTATGTTCACCTGGGTGCCACCCGCGGTTGTGCCCGAGGTCGGACTGACGACCAAAACCGACGGGGGGCCATACGCGAATTGGTCGGAAGAGCTACTCGCCGAGGTACCTCCCGGGGTTGTTACGGCGACGTCCACGACACTTGCTGAGCTCATCGGCGGGCTTGTTGCCGTAATTGAGGTCGATGAAGTCACAGTTACGGCCGGGCTGGCAACGCCGCCAAACGACACGCTTGAGCCGGTTACGAAATTCGTACCCGTGATGGTCACTGCCGTGCCGCCGCTGACTGGGCCCGCGTTGGGGCTGGTAGCCGAAACGGTCGGCGGAGCATCGTATGCGAATTGATCGGCAGTCGAGGTTGTTGAGGAGCCGGCAACGGGAAGCGTGACGACGATGTCGACGCTACCGGGCGACCCGGCGGGACTTGTTGCGGATATCGATGTCGACGAGCTGACCACAACGTTGGTCCCCGGAGCCGTCCCGAAGGCAACCGCTGCGCCGCTGGCGAAATTCGTGCCGCTGATCGTAACCACGGTGCCGCCCCCGGTCGGCCCCGCCGATGGGGAGACACCGGACACGGTTGGTGGCGGCGCGAAAGCAAACATGTCGGCTGAGTTGGTTGCGCTCATGACGCCGCTTCCAGAAACCGTCACGTCAACGGTTCCGCTGCCTGAGGGACTGGTTGCTGTGATACTTGTGGCGCTTGTCACGGAGACTGATGGTGAGGGCGTGGTGCCGAAGTAAACGACTGCCCCGGTCGCAAACCCCGTCCCTGAAATTGTGACCGACGTGCCGCCGGTTGAGGGACCCGCTGCCGGACTAATCGCCGTCACCGTGGGCGACCAGTCGATGGTTAGTCCCTGCGTGACGAAGTCATAATTGGTGACGGCGCTAACGGCCGCCGAACCGGACGACGCATTCGTTGCGGTCACGGCAGCAACGCCCGATGCATTCGTTGTCGCCTGGCTAGCGCTCAGCGCGGCTGTCGAGGGACCGGCGAGCTGAAACTTGACTACCTGGTTGGCCACGGCCCCTCCAGTGGAATTGGTTACCTTGGCCGTTAGGGTCGAGGTCTGACCGGCCTGCAGACTTGTGGCGGAAGCTGTAAGCAAAAGATTCTGGGTGGGCGGTGCCTGCCAGGTTAGCTGGAATGCCGAGGAGGCAGTCCCTGAGAACGCTACCAGCCCCTGACCCGCATAAGCTGGAAAGCTGAAGGTGGCTATCCCAGAGGTGTTCGTCAACGCATTCACGGATCCATAGCCGTCGGCTAGGTAAATCGTCGTATTCGCGACCGGTTGCTTGGATTTATTCTTCGCCGTTACGGTAATCGTGGCATTCTGGCCGTCAACAGGCGCAACAGGCGGCGTGACTGTTAGGGAACTGACGCCATTTGTCGCAGCAAGAACCGTGATCCCGCCCATCGGATTACGGGCGCCCCCAGCGGTTGTCAGATAAACGGGGCCGGTCGTCGCATTAGCAGGGACCGCGGCCCTCACTGACGTGTTCGACCAACTGGAGATTGTGGCGATGGCATCCGAGCTGTTACTTGATATGAACTGAACCTTGCCACTGCTAGCCCCGAAGTTGGAACCAGTGATGGTAATCGTCTGGCCTGTTGACGCTACGGTCGACTCCGACCCATCAGGCGCGATGAGAAGGATCATCAACTGAACGGCCGTTCTTACTGATACTGATGCTGCGCATGCCTAAACGATGGCTGCTGCTTCTGATGCTCGTGATGGGGCCAGTCGTTGTCGTGCTGATCGCGCTGGTTCTGAGTGTGTCCCACAACAACGGCGGTTTCTTGTCGAACAGACTGACATCGCATTGCACAGCATTTATCTCAGCGCAGCCCGAATCCCGGCTGACTTACCCAGGGGGAACCATCGTCCTCTATGCGTCGGGTGAAGGCACGCGGACCCTTGATGAAGTTGACGACCCCTACAGCGTAGCCTACATAGACGTCCCAGCTGCACAGGACTCGGTTGACGCCTGGTACCTATCGTGGGTCGAGGCGCACGGATGGTCACCGTACGAGAAGTTGTCGCCCGAGGACACTGCAGGTCGGATGACCGCGAGTTGGGTACGACGGAAAAACGCCGCGGACAATGCGCCGAGTGCGTCCCTCGAGTACGCATCTTGGCCGGCGAACAAAGACGGCGATGCATCTCATCCGGCTGATCCATCGAAACAGGGTCTTACGACGGTGCAACTGACGTACAAGGTCTCGTTGCACGGCGGGCGATCCTCCCCCCTGTGCTCCTGAAACCACTTGGACTCGGCGAAGCACAACGCGTCGATGGCCCGTCACAGTGGCGTCGCGACCCCCTTTCCCAGGTTGACAACTAGCTGAGTTGGTAGATGACGGCTGCGGTCTCTTTAATAAAAGGAGGCAGCAGCAGGGGGACGGAGCAACTTCACGGCGAAGCAGAAGGCGGAGATGGTCTTGAGCGTGCTCAACAAGCAGACCACGATCGCCGAGGCCTGTCGGCGGCACGGGATCACGGAGACGACCTTCGCGCGCGCCGAGGGTACGCCGGTTCGGTACCTACGATCCACCTTCATCACGGGCGAGGACAAGTCCTTTTGTCTGTTCGAACAGCCTTCAGCCGATCGATAGCGTGAGACGGGCCAACATACGGGCAAGGCTTCCGATGCTGCGGGTCGTCCCCGCGGAGTACATCGCGGCCGAAGACGTTTAGCGCGGCCGGTTGCGCAGTCGCAAGCGTATTTGATCAGCAGGGGTGGTATTTGCGCCCCCGAGCCCGCTCGGGGTCGCCACCCAGAACAAGTTCGAATCGGGCCGCGCGTATTCGAAAGCGTGAAGGCGATTCTTTAGAGCCCTGGACTGCCCTGGGTTAGCTGGAGGCTCCATTCTTTGGGAGGATGGTGGCCATGTCCAAGCCCAGCGTCCAAGCTCAACGTCGATACCCGCCCGAGCTGAAAGCCCGGGCAGTGCGAATGGTGCAGGAGGCGATCAAGGAAACCGGCCGGCGCCACGGCGTGGTGACTCGAGTATCGGTGCAGCTCGGCGTTGGCTCCGAGACACTGCGCGGGTGGGTGCGCCAGGCGGAGATTGACACTGGTCAACGTCCGGGGGTTGCGACCAAGGATCAGCAGCGGATCGTCGAGCTGGAAAAGGAGAACCGGGAACTGCGCCGGGCCAACGAAATTCTGAAGACCGCGGCAAGTTTCTTCGCGCGGGAGCTCGACCCGCGCCTGCCGCAATGACCCGCTTTATCGATGCCTATCGAGAGCAGTTCGGGGTCGAGCCAATCTGCAGGACGTTGCAGGTTGCCCCTTCTACTTACTATGCCGCCAAGAATCGTCAGTGCTCAGCGCGCCGCCATCGGGACGAGCAGCTCAAGCCCGAGATCGGACGGGTGCATCGCGAGAACTTTGCCGTCTATGGCATCGAGAAGGTCTGGCGCCAGCTGCTTCGGGATGGCATCCAGGTGGGTCGCGATCGCGTGGCGCGCTTGATGCGCGAGCTTGGGCTGGCAGGCGCGGTGCGCGGGAAGCGGATCCGCACGACGCGACCCAGCGACGTCGCGGAGCGGCCCGCCGACCTCGTGGCTCGCGCCTTCAGCGCGCCGGCGCCGAATCGGTTGTGGGTCGCCGACCTGACCTACGTGAGTACCTGGTCGGGCTTTGCCTACGTCGCGTTCATCATCGATGCCTTCAGTCGCGCGATCGTCGGCTGGCGTGTCTCCACCGCCCTGCGCGCGGACCTGGCGCTCGATGCCCTCGAGATGGCGATCTGGTTTCGCGATTGTCGACCGCTTGAGGGACTCGTGCATCACTCCGACCGCGGCGTGCAGTATCTCTCGATTCGCTACACGGAGCGGCTCGCTGCCGAGGGTGCCGTGACTTCCGTGGGATCCAAGGGCGACAGCTACGACAATGCGCTCGCCGAGACGGTGATCGGGTTGTACAAAACCGAGCTCATCCGGCGGCGCGGCCCTTGGCGCACCGCTGACCAAGTTGAGCTGGCGACCGCCGAGTGGGTCGACTGGTGGAACCGTCGTCGGTTACACACCGCCGCTGACAACCTACCGCCTGTCGAGTTCGAGAAGCTCTACGATGACCAGCACGCGGCCATGGTGGTTGCGTGAATTTACCAAGTCGCCGAGTCTCCACAAAACTCAGGGCGATTCACCCAATCGCGGGCTTTTGAGGGACGCAGATTGCGGTATTCACCGGCAAGGGGTAACTCGAGCGCTCGGGTCCGCGACTATCGCCGGGTTCCCAACCTGTAGCTATAGTTCTCGTGGATTGCGAAACGTGACTCTAGGTGAGTATCGCAACTTGATGCACGCCTTCAGCACCGGCCTGATCAGCGCGAGCGACTTCGAATCGGGCTATCGCGGTCTCGTCGATCAAGACCAGGCCACTCGCCCCGATGAAATCGCAGCCATCCTGAAGAGCGTGCAGGGAAGCTCCGACGAGAATGCCCTCAGGACTCACTGCACCGAAGCGCTTCGCGCGCTCGACATGATCAAGCATGGAAGTGGTCCCCCTTTGACGAGATAGGGGTCTAGCTTGGCGCCGAAACTAACGATGGGGCTGACGAAGCTGCCCTGGAGATCGAGCTCAACCATACCGGCCGGCTAAGGAGATGTCCAGGAGGGGCATCTCCAAACACGCTTCTTAAGGCAGCCAATGTCGCAAGCGACGCAAGCCTACAGGGCCAACGGGTCTACGCTCGCGTCCGATTAGGCGCCGATGGCCACCGTGAGTCGATAGCTGCCGCTTTTGAAGTCATCGCAGAGAGCACGGCAGGCACCAAGTTTCTCGGCGAATGTGGGGTTCGACTGCCAGGCGCGCCGCTCTTCCTCGCTGCTCCAGTAACCCACCGAGATGTAATGGTTGGGATCAGCCACGTCCTGAATAAGAATCGCCTTGACGAACCCTGGCGAAGAATCCATGCTCCACTCCAGAAACTGGGTCCACTTTCTGACGAACTCGGCTTCCTTGCCTTTCGTCACCTGCCAGTTGCCAGAAACAAAATCCTTGACATCGTCGAAGCTCGCCGTCGATTTCGGCCGGTTCTTATCAGCCACATTCATGGTCATCGCGTTCCCTCCCAAGCCGCTAATATCCGGCGTCAGCCCGATGCTGCCGTGCCCGACTGCCGGATTATAGGCTTGCCGAACTCCTGCGCAATTCGCTCAAAGTTCGAAACGAATCCGCTCGAAGTCGCCCAATTACCGCCTGAGACCCTCGGCGTAGACCCGGTCCGGTGTACGTCAACAACCTGGTCACGCCAGCCAGGTCACTGCGTTGGATCGATCACGACCGCACCGCGGGTCTTTCCGGCAACGGCCGTTTGGAGAGCCGCTCCGGCTTCAGAAAGCCTATGGACGGCGGCAATTGGGAGGGTCAGGCCCCTGTCTACGAAGTCAACGGCGAGCCGGTCCAGCGCTTCCCCATCCGGGCTTACGTAGAAGTTCACGACGCTGACACCGCGCTCCGTTGCCGGGCCATCGCTCGTGATGGTCGTGAGGTTTCCTCCATTTGCCACCAATGCCATCAGGCTTGGGGCACCTCCACCCACGGCGTTGACCGCTATCCGAACACCACCCTCGCCTGCGATCCGGCGGACGTCCTGCCGCCAATTGTCGGCATGGTAGTCGAGCACCGCAGCTGCTCCATAGGATTGGACCCGCGCTGCGTTACCCGAGCTGGCGGTTGCGATCACCTGTGCCCCGAGCTCCGAGGCAACGGCAACGAGCATTCCGCCCGTGACGCCACCAGCTCCATGGATGAGGATGAATTCGCCGGGACGCACGTCGACCGTCTTTGTCAGCACCTGGCTCGCGGTCAGTGCTGGCACGGAAAAAACTCCGGCCTCCTCCCATGACATGCCCGTCGGTTTCCGTGCGACGGTATTTTCTGCGGCGACAAGCTGTTGCGCCCAGGCGCCTTGATGTCTCAAGGGCAGAGGGTGGGTCAGGACATCGTCGCCCACGTGGAAGCGGCGGACCCCCTTACCGACTTCGCGAACTACACCACTGGCCGAGACGCCCAGTGCCATTGGCGGCTTGATCCCGACATCCCAACCTCCGGTGCGAACGATTTCATCCCAGTTGGCTGCACCTGCGGCTCGGACGCCAATGACAATCTCATCCGGCTTGGGGTTTGGCGGGTCAGGCAACTCCAATAGTTGCACTTGACCTCCAATCTCACGGATTCCAGCTCCCTTCATGCGCCTATCGTCGCCCGCACTACCGTGGTGGGCAAGGGCCAGTTCCGGAAGGAATCGGCCGGTGCCTTGATTCCAGGCGAGAATGGCCCACGACGGCATACATATAAAGAGGTATCCCATCGACGCGGCGGCTTGAGCCGGGTGAGCAGCTCGCCTGACCTCGATTTGCCGGTGGTGGCTACTTGAGCAATCGAGTCAACATTAATTTTCTCTAGGGGCATCCTTCTGCTGACCTGATTATGAGGTTGCTGCGGCCCGGCGGCAATTGAGTTACCCCGCCTGCTGGAACCGTCGATCGGTGACGAACCACATCAGCGAAACGCCGGCGTAGAGCGCGTACGAGATTCGCCCACATCACCGCGCCGCTGATCCGATTTGCGCCCGAAGCAGGTGAGGGTGGTTGTTCCAGTAGATGGCGACGAAGGCAAAGCTCAGCACATACACGAGCAGACCTGGAAGCTGCGCGCTTACGGCGTCCAGGCTCCCACCATCGGGCGGGCGCAACTCGAAAGCCATGATCGTGATGATCACAGCCATGACACCGTCCGTGAAGGCCTCGAGCCGAGCCGTTCCCATTTCGAGGCCTCGCGGCAGTGGCTTTGTTTCGCTCATGGGGCATGTCGGCTTCCCGGAAGCGTCGAGTCTGCTAGCGCCGAGCCAGCACCCTGAAGCGGCCGAACTCCATCCAGGCGACTGCTATGCCTAACGGCACCAGCACCTGCTCGACCGGGATAGCGGTGGTCAGCGCTCGGCCGGGCGTGATCGTCGGCAGCTGCTGACCCATCAGGAGGGCAATCGAAAGCGAGAGCCCTGCCGCTCCCAGCCCGGCCACCGCGGCAACCAGTGCGACCGGCGCTTCGTACCCGTGCCGGGCTGCGATCCGTCCGGAGAGCCGGCGTCGTCCCACCTCGATCGCCCCCAGAAGCAGCACCGTGCCGAGGCCGAGCTCGATGAACTTCGTGAGCTCAGCGAAGAATGCGACGTTCGGTAGAACGATGGCATGGATTAGGGGGGCCAGCAGTCCCGTCTGCGTGCCGGGACTTGCGTCGACATAGAGCCGAAAATTGCGGACGAAGTTCGGGTCGGCAAACTTATTGAGACCGGAAAGGAAGAACTCTACGCCGAGCGCTGCCTGAATCAATGCCGATGCGACCAGCGCGGCGTTCCCGCTGGCAGGAATTCGTCGGGTTCGCGATCTCTCGTTTGTGACCGGTGTGGGCGAAGCGGCATCGATCATGTTGGTTGTGCTCATCCATTCACCTCACCATCGGGAATCGCCGGCCATTTCCATATTTCCGTCATCAGCGCCAACGGCACTGTGCGGCCAGTTGACCGCCGATAGATAGCACGCCGGTGACGACCTGCTTTGCTGGTTTAAGGATTCGCCCGTGCTCATCGGACTCATCAGGCCTTCACGGCGTGGACGGCGGACTGAGCGAGCCAGTCCTCGAAGCGGATCTCGCCCAGCCTTGCGTCAGCGCCGGGCACGAGCGAACGCTCACCCAGCTCCGTGCCGAAGTAGCGCGCGTGCGGGTCGGCGATGACTTGCCGTGGATCCTGGAGTGCACTGAGACCTAGCCTGATGAATTCGTCAAAACGAAACTGCTGTGGCCCGGCCACCTCGACGATGCGGTTCAGCGGAGCACCGTCGGCGACTCCGCAAACCGCAATCGCAACATCCGCGGCCGCCATGGGTTGGAACAGCACGGGGGCGATGTGCACAGTATTCCCGTCGGTCGCCCCGTCTGCGATGCTCTTGAAGAACTCGAAGAACTGCGTGGCGCGGACGATCGAGTAGGGGATCGACGACTTTGTGATCAGGTTCTCCTGGGCGACCTTCGCGTGGAGGTAGCCGCTGTCGGGCAGCTGGTCGATGCCCACGATCGACAGCGCGACGTGATGACCTACACCGGCGGCCCCTTCGGCGGCAAGGAGATTTGTCGTCGACGTCTCGAAGAACTTCAGCACAGCGGCGTCTTCGAATGATGGGGAGTTCGACACGTCGACGACGACCGCGGCGCCGTTCAAGGCGGCGGCCAGGCCCTCGCCGGTGAGCGTGTTGACGCCCGAGTCAGGGGATGCCGGCATGGCCTGATGGCCATGCTCACGAAGGCATGTGACGACCCGCGACCCGACGCGTCCGGTTCCGCCGACGATGACGATCTTCATGGATTAGCCTCCAAATCCGCTTGTGGTCGTGAACGGCAAAGCAGTCTCAGCCCGTGGCGCGCCGGAGCGGATGGCGCACGGCTAGGTGAACCGTTTGATGAAGTCGAGCGCCGTCTGGGCGACCTCGCGCCAGCCGTGGTCGATCGTGAGCGCGTGGCCGCGGTTCGGGATCTTCACGATCTCGGTCACGCCAGGGTTGCGTCTCTGCCGCTTGTAGGCGGCGTTCGCGATCGCCCACGGCACCGTGTGATCCTTCTCGCCGTCGATGATCAGCAGGGGCCCCCGGTCGGGGTTCTTCGTGTTCACCTTCGCCTCCGTCCATGGGTTGAGGTTCGCGTTGCCCATCTGGACCAGAGAGATCCCGGAGCCGGCGACGTGGAACGTGTCGTAGAGACCCTTCGCTTCCTTCTCGTCCAGGGCGTTGGCCCAGCCGTACTTGAACTGGTCGAACGTGAGCGTGATCGCGCGGCCCCGCGTGAGCGGGTTGACGAGGAACGGGCCCACCCCCTTGAGCACCGAGGCCGGCAGAGGCAGAACGCCGCGGAAGACTCCGGGGTCGATCGCCACGGTGGCCGCCGAAAGGCCTCGGCCCGCGAGCATCTCCGCGAGTAAGCCCCCGGTCGAGTGCCCGATTACCGCCGGCTTCTTGGCCAAGGCATCCATGACCTCGGTCGTGCGATCGGCGACCTGCTTTAAGGTCTTCTTGGCGAGGATGTCCGGGTGGGAGCGGGCCTCTTCAACCGAAGCCGGATCGTCTGGCCAGTCAGGCGTCAGCGGCGCGTACCCAGCCTGCCTAAAGAGGTCGGCCCAGTTGGCCCAGCTGCTCTGCAGCAGCCAGAGGCCGTGGACGAAGACCACCGGCGTGGCGGTGGTCGCATTCGCGCGCTCGATCTGCTCGAGCTCGCGGCCCGTGATCGTTGTCGGGGAAACACTCGTTCGCATCTCGTCCTCCTTCGTGTGCTCGGCGCCCGGCTCGACGATCGTCGGCTTCATCAGAGCCTCTTTCCGGTTTGGGTCTTCGTGGGAATCGTCCTGCTGACCATGCTTTGGCTGAGCCAATCCTCGAAACGGGTCGGAGCGATGTGAGCGTCCTCGCCCGGGATGAGGGAGCTGTCCTCGAGCTCAGCGCCGAAGTAGCGCGCGCGGCGGTCGGCCGTTACCTGGCGGGGGTCGCCGTTCGCGGTCAGCACGCGGCGGGTGAGCTCGTCGAGACGGAACCGCTCGGGTCCTGCCAGCTCGACGGTGCCGTTCACCGGCGCGCCCACCGCCGCGACTGCCAACGCGGCGGCGACGTCGTCGGCTGCCTCGGGTTGAACCAGTACGGGTGGTACACGAACTATCTCGCCGTCGGTGTTCGAATCGGCGATGCGGCCGAGGAACTCAAAGAACTGCGTTGCTCGGACGATTGTGTAGGGCACGGTGGCCGCCTTGATCGCTTCCTCCTGAGCGAGCTTCGCGCGGAAGTACCCGCTATCGGTCAGCCGGTCGGTGCCCACGACCGACAGCGCCACATGATGGTTGACGCCGGCGGCCACTTCTGCGGCGAGGATGTTGCGGGTCGAGGTCTGGAAGAACTCAAGCACCGCTCCGTCGCTCCAAACGGGTGCGTTCGACACGTCGACGACAGCCCGGGCGGCCGCGACCGCCTGGGCCAGTCCCTCCCCGGTCAGGGTGTCGACGCCCGAGGCAGGCGACGCCGCCAGCGTGTCGTGGCCGGCCTCGCGCAGCTTCGCGACGAGCTTGGATCCGATGAGGCCGCTGCCGCCGATCACGACGATCTTCATCGCGTTGCCTCCTCACTCGCGAATCACGTCGTCGCCTCGACCGCGGACAGGATGACCCCGACGACCGCATCCGGACGAGTGATCAGGCTCAGGTGCCCGGCGTTAACCTCAGTGACATGGGCGCCGGCGCGCCCGTACATCTTTTCCTGGAGCGTTGGCGGGATCACGTGGTCCTGGGTCCCAAGGAGCGCCCACGACGGGATCGTCCTCCACGCGGGTAGGCGGGACGGATCGGAGAACTGCGCGGCCGATGCGGGACGTTGCGTGGCGGCGAGCACGGCTGCGGTCTCCTCGTCGACGCCATTGGCGAAACACCCCAGGAACCCGGCATATGGCGGATCCGCTTTCCAACGCAGGTACAGATCCAGCCCGCCGCTGAACGGCACGACGTTGAACGCGCGGTTGTCGGCGACACAGGAGCTCGTCCCTCCCACGAGGTCGAGGGCCGTCTCGTTCACGTCGGGGGCGAAGGCGTCGATGTACACCAGCGCCTTAACATTGGCAATGCCGGTGGCAGCGTTCGTGATCACGAAGCCTCCGTACGAGTGCGCGACGAGCACGATCGGACCGGGGATCGTCTGGAGGTAGCTAGCCAGGTACGGTGCGTCCTGGCTTGGTCCGCGCAGCGTGTTGGGCGGAGCCACCACGGTGAACCCGCGGTCTTGCAGGCGCTGGATCACGGCATTCCAGGATGACGCGTCCGCCCAATCACCGTGCACGAGCACGATGGTCGGACGCGGATCCGAGCTCATCTGCACGGTGGCCGCAGCAGGCCTACCCCCGCCGATCCAGAGGAGCGCGACGAGGGCGAGGACTGAGCTCATCGTCAGGATGCGGCGATGGAAGCGCGTCGAGTGCTCTCTGATCATGAGACCTCCCTTTCCGACGGACGTCGGTCACGACAAGGATGTCCCGACTGAGGCATGGTCGAATCCGCCAACACGCCAGCCTGGGTGGCTAGTCGAAACGACAGCCGACAGGCCTGGCGCGGCTCCGTGCGGCGCTGCGGCCGGGTGTATCTTCAGAGGGAGTCGCGGGATAGCGGTGGGAGGTGGGCGCTCGTTCATCTCGCGTTTATCGCGAGCAGGTGGCGCGACGCCCGGTCGGCTCACGGCTGGCCGCGATTGAGGACACGCGGGTGCTAAGCGGAAGAGGGTGGGGGACAATGTCTGCGCACAACGCCCTGCGGGGGCGCGAAGAGGAGTGCGCGGCGCTCGACGTCCTCCTCGATGCAGCCCGTAGGGGGGAGAGCCGGACCGTCGTTCTGCGCGGCGAGGCGGGCGTAGGCAAGACCGCGCTTCTGGACTACGCGATCGGGGCAGCCCCGGACTTCCGCGTCCTGCGATGCGTCGGTGTCGAGTCCGAGATGGAGCTCGCCTTCGCTTCCCTTCAACAGCTCTGTGCTCCTATTCTCGAACGGCGTGGCAGCCTTCCGGGTCCGCAGAGAGCTGCCCTTGAGGTGGCCTTCGGCCTTGACAGTGGCTCCGCACCGGATCGATTCCTCGCTGGGCTTGCGACGCTCAGCCTGCTCGCTGAGATAGCCGACGAGCGGCCTCTGCTGTGTGTGGTCGACGACGCCCAGTGGCTGGACAGTGCATCGGCCCTGGCCTTCGCGTTTGTCGCCCGCCGCCTGATGGCAGAACCGATCAGCCTTGTGTTCGCCGTGCGGGAGCCAATCGACATGCCAGAATTGGCAGGGCTTCCCGAGCTGATGGTCGGCGGCCTCAGGGATGACGACGCCCGCGTACTCCTGGAGTCGACGCTACCTGGACGGCTGGACGAGCGGGTGCGAGAACGCATAATCGCCGAGGCCCGCGGCAACCCGCTCGCACTGCTCGAGCTGCCGCGGGGACTAACCCCGAGCGAGCTGGCGGGTGGATTCGCACTTCCCGACGCGCGGCCCCTGGCGTACCGCATCGAGCGAAGCTTCCTCCGGCAGGTTCGGTCGGTTCCCCCCGATGCACAGCGGCTGCTGCTCACTGCGGCGGCGGAGCCGTTCGGGGACGTGAGCCTTTTGTGGCGAGCGGCAGACCGTCTCGGGCTCGGACCTCAAGCGGCCGCACCGGCGGAGGCCGCGGGATTGCTCCAGCTCGGCACCCTGGTGCGGTTCCGTCACCCGCTGGTGCGCTCGGCGGTCTACCGGGCTGCATCCCTGCCCGACCGACAACAGGCGCATCGCGCTCTGGCCGAGTCGATTGACGGCGACATCGACCCCGATCGCCGGGCGTGGCATCGTGCGCAGGCGGCGCCAGGCCCCGATGAGGACGTCGCCGTGGAGCTCGAGCGTTCGGCAAGTAGGGCCCAGGCTCGTGGCGGCATCGCGGCAACCGCCGCGTTCCTCGAGCGCGCTGCGACGCTTACGCCAGATCCCGCGAGCCAGGCGCGGCGCGCACTCGACGCGGCACAAGCGAAGCTCCAGGCCGGAGCCTTCAATTCGGCGGCCGCTCTCGTCGCAATGGCGGAGGCTGGACCCCCCGATGAGCACAGGCGAGCGCGCATCGATCTACTGCACGCCCAGATTGCGTTCGTACAGAGCCGCGGCCACGAGGCGCCGCCGCTTCTGCTCGCTGCCGCTCACCGGCTCGAGCAGCTGGACATCGCGCTGGCTCGCACTACCTACCTGGACGCGATCGCAGCCGCGATCTTCGCCGGCCGTCTGGCGCGCGGCCCAGGCCTCCGCGAGGTAGCGAAGGCAGCGCGGGGCGCGCCCCAATCGGACCTAACGTCGGTCGCCGACAGGCTGCTGGATGCGCTCGTCGTACGTCTTACGGACGGTTACTCGGCTTCGGCCCCGATGATCGAACGAGTTATTGGGGCGTTCTGTGACGAGGAGATCTCCGTTCAGGAGGGGCTTCGCTGGTCCTGGCTTGCATCAATCCTTGCCGCGGACCTGTGGGACGACGAGCGCTGGCACGTGGTCGCGACCCGTTACGTGTCGATCACGCGCCAGGCCGGCGCGCTGAGCGAGCTTCCCGATGCACTCGACCAGCTCACCGCCGTGTACTTCTTCGTCGGGGAGCTGGCGGCGGCCGCGTTGCTAGGGGAGGAGGTACAGACGGTGTGTGCGGCGATCGGGAATAACCAGGGGCGCGTCGGTCCGCTCGGGTTGGCTGCCTTTCGCGGTCGCGAGCGCGAGGCCCGTGCGTTGATCGACGCCACTCTGAGCGAGGCCGTGCCGCGTGGGCAGGGGGCCGCCGTGACCGTCACACATTGGTTTCACGCGTTGCTGTGCAACGGCCTCGGCCAATACGAAGAAGCGCTGACAGCGGCCCGAGTGGCGGCCGAGCACCAAGAGGAGTTTGCCGCGCCGCGATGGGGCCTGGTCGAGCTGATCGAGGCGGCTGCCCGGAGCGGCGCGTCCGAGCTGGCGTCCGACGCGCTCGAGAGGCTCTCGGAGTCGACGCGAGCTAGCGGCACGAACTGGGCCCTCGGCATCGAAGCGCGCTCGAGGGCGCTCGTTAGCGAGCGCGATGCCGCGGAGCCGCTTTACCGTGAGGCGATCGAGCGACTTGCGCGGACCCGGGTGCGCGTGGAGCTGGCCCGCGCGCACCTCGTGTACGGCGAGTGGTTGCGGCGTGAGCAGCGCCGGATGGACGCGCGCGAACACTTGCGCTCCGCCCATGAGATGTTCAGCCACATGGGGCTCGAGGGGTTCGCCGAGCGCGTCCGCCGTGAGCTGCTGGCTACAGGCGTGACGGCGCGCAGGCGCATCGACAGCACGCGCAGCGTGCTAACGCCGCAGGAAGCACAGGTAGCTAGACTCGCTCGAGATGGCCTTTCCAACCCGGAGATCGGCGGACAACTGTTCATCAGCCCGCGAACGGTGCAGTACCACCTGCACAAGGTCTTCGCCAAGCTCGACATCACCTCTCGCAGTCAGCTCAGCCGCGTTCCCGCCAGCGGCCTCACCTCGGCTAGGTAACCGCAATTAGATTCGGCGCTGCCTCCCCTCGTCCGGGCGCGAAGATGAACGCAGCCGCTTGGTCGGTCAACGCCTCCCGGACGTGGGCGTTCTTCGAGAATTCGTTGAGCTGCGCGGGCGTGAACGAGGCAGCGAGCCCAACGAGGCTAACCAACGTATTTGAGAAGGACCAGTGCTATTTGCGCCCCAGAGTCCGCTCGGGGTCGTAAATACCACCTGAAAGCCTCGGCGTATACCGGGTATATGTCCACGTCGACAACCTGGTCATCTCGGATGGCGATCCGCGTGAATACGCGCTCGACGACCTCCCGTTGGGCATCCGGGCTCGACTCCTGAACAGCGGCCGCGAAGCCACGGACGAGTTCGAGGGCTTGGAGAGGGGACATGCCGGGAGTCGACGTCGTGATTGGCTCCTTCAGACGGCCGCATATGTCGGGTCGATGGTGGCTACCGCTTCTTTGTTGGGAGTCTTTGTATCGGCTCTGGGTAGCCTGAGTCTTCGCCAGGCGCGCCTAACGTGGCTTGTGGTAGCGATCGGGATCCTCGTATGCGGAGCGAGCGAACTCCGGCTGCTACGATTCCGCTTGCCAGAGAGCTCCTGCCAAGTTCCTCGCCATTGGATGAAATTCGGACCCGTCGCTTATCCCCTAATGTATGGTTCGGCGATTGGGGTTGGCTTCCTTACGAGAGCACCGTTCGCTTCATTCCATGTGATGCTGGGGTGGCAGTTTGTGATGAGGTCAATTGGCCTCGGAGCGCTAATGGGTGCCACGTATGCCGCCGGCCGAGCCGGGGCAATGCTTCTCGTTGGAATTGCTTCCAACAAAGAATCCGCGGGCTTGATCAAGGCAACCTGGTGGGTTATTGAAAGGCAACCCATTTGGCATCTGGTAAACGGACTGTCTTTAGGATTTGTGGGCGCGGCCTTGTTGGTCGTCGCTATCCGGTAGCCCTACTGTCTACACAAAGAAGCAAACTGCGTGGACGCCTTCTGCTATCGGTGATTGCGGCTTTCGGAGTCACACTAACCGGCGTGGCGGGTTTGGCGGCCGCCCCACCAACCGCCACAACGGAGATCTATGATCCCAAGCTTGACTCCTGGACTCCAGGCCCACTCCTGTCAAAGGGGCGGTACGCAGAAGCCGCTACCCTGCTTGAGAATGGGCAAATCTTGGTCACTGGCGGGATTACGGACTCTGGTGCCCCGACATCGTCGGCTGAACTGTACGATCCGGCGACGAACCGTTGGACGCTGATGGCCTCAATGCATGCGGCTCGATCATGGCACACAGCGACGCTGCTACGGAACAATCTCGTTCTCGTTGTCGGCGGCTTAGGCCTTGATGGGAAGGAGGAGGTCACGCTATCCTCGGCAGAGGTTTTTGACTACCGGTCGAACGCATGGACCGTTGTTCAAAATCTCAACGATGCAAGAAGTGTGCACGCATCCAGCCGGCTGGCAGATGGCAGGGTAATCACGGTCGGTGGTTACCGGCTGGACGCGGCCGGAGAAAGTATCCCGCTCAGGACCGCCGAGATCTTCGATCCGGGCACACGGAAATGGACCCTGACTGCCCCAATGCCTGAACCTAGGGGTGCAGTAACGTCTACTGCTCTTCCCAACGGAGACACGTTGATTGTTGGAGGAACGGACTCCCCGTCGCCGGCAATAGTCTATCGCCCCAACTCAAACACTTGGAAGTCGACCGCGGTCATGCATTTCGCTCACGTTTTTCATACAGCAACCCTGCTGCTGGATAGTCGGAGGGTTCTCGTAGTGGGAGGTTCCTCACCGCAACATGCGGTTGAGGTTCTTGACTTATCATCGGGGGCCTGGAGTCCGGGCCCCCCGACGAGTGATCCGCGTGATCATCATGATGCCGTGCTCCTCAGATCTGGAAAGGTGCTTGTTCTGGGCGGTGGTATGAGCCTATCCACAGCTGAAGTATTCGATCCGGCATCAAACACGTGGACTGCAGCGCGCTCGATGTCATTCGCGCGTTCGCGAACTACGAGCCTCCTGCTTGCGTCCGGGCAGGTAATCGCAATAGGTGGGGAGGTGACCGACGGAGGAGGTCCTCAGCAATCGCAGGCGAAACCGTCCGCAACACCTGGGATTTCGATGCCCCTGAAACTGATCGGCGTCATCTTGTTGAGCCTATTCATTCGGTGGGTACTGGCGACCCCGTTCGCAATGCTGAAGAGACGTAGCCGTCGCAAAGCCTAGGTGGCCAGCGTGTGCTCGCCGGCTGCTATAGGCCGCCCATTTGGCATAGCAATGCATTAAATGGCGCCATGGTCGCCGACCACGCTGAACGCCCAAGGGTCACTTGGCGCGTAACACAGCAGCTCGTTCTCGGCCTCAGTCGCCGCCTCGGTTACGCGGACACAGCTGCGCAACTCACTATCAGAACCTTTACTCCACGGAGAGTTCGAGACTCGTCTCCCGCTCCATCGTGCAATAGTTGTTCGATGTGCGCGACCCAGGCGCTGCGTGGCCGATCGCGTTGATCCGGCCGTCCAGCCGGCGCGGCACACCAAGGCGGTCCGGCGCAGCCTGTCCTCAAGCGCCTTTCGCGTGTCGAAATACAAGCTGGTTGACCAAGGCCGTAAGGTATCCCCGCACATCGCAGCTTTAGAAGCTGCCGCGCCCTTCCCGCGGGTCCGTTAACGTCAGACTACCGGGACGGCGGCAGCGCTCGAAAATCCAGCAAATCCGCGCCGTTGGTTGTGCTGGTTTGGAGGTGGAGTGCTTTCACTCTTGCCGGTCGTCTGACCAAACGCGCTCGAGCTCGCGCGACCCGTGTTGAAAAACCACTTGGGCGTGCTGGCTGACGGGTTTCCTTAGTCTGTCGCTATATCAAACGTATTTGAGTAGAACTGGTGGTATTTGCGCCCCCGAGTCCGCTCGGGGTCGTTGACCTTCCCACTTTGGATTCGTTTTGCCTCGTGGTAGATGTTTAGCCACTTGGATCAACTTCTTAGATGCCCGCCGCCAAGGTCGCAATAGATGGGCTGATTCGCGGCTCAGACCTCGGGCGAACAATGAGTTGGTTCGGCAGGCGGCCAGGCTCCTCCGGACTAGCGATGAACTTAGCCGTCGCATGTGGCGAGACCCGCCGCACGCGAACCTATTGCCAAAGACTCGATATGTCCTCTGTAGATGAGGTAGAAATCAGGCGGCAATTGAATTCAGCTCGCGATTTTCGCTGAAGGTCCGTAGAGCTGGCCCGGGATTCGAGGCTCAAGACGTCCGATTCCCCAAAAGTATGGCACCGTGGACCCCGGGAGGGTGATGCTTCGGCTGGCTGGACTGCCCATCATGCAGGTAATGATCAATCCACCCCATAAGAGGTAAAGCCATGAGTACGACAGCGATTCCGCACGCAACTAGTGTTTCAATCGAGCCGGCTGTGCGAGCAGGAGCGGCCGGCGTGATCGGCGGCCTCCCATTAGCCGCGTGGCTGATGCTCGTCGGAATTTTCGCGAGTACGCTGTGGGCGCCCCCGCAGGGAATCGCCCAGGCGGTTGGGATTGGACACCCCGGCCACGACTTTCAGCTGGTGCCGTTCATTCTCGGTGTGATGGGGCACGTGGTCAACTCGGTGATTCTGGGACTGGTCTTCCTGGGAGTTGTCGCGATCCTCAACGTTCGCGGCTGGGCCATCGTGCTGGTCGGCGCCGTATACGGCGTCGTGGCCTACGAAATCATCTACTGGTCCCTGCTGCGCGGCCTGCTCAGCGGGACGAGCGGCTCATTCCTCAGTGCCGATCCGCAGTGGGCCGTGATCATCGGCCACCTGATGTTCGGAGCCGTGCTGGGGCTACTCTTCGCCTACGGTCCTCTGCGTCGACAGGAGGTCCGATAGAGACGCCGAAGGCTGCGCGGAACCGTGCCGCGATCACCGGGGGCTGGTCACCCAGATCGCGTTCACTGAGGACAAGACACTCGACCACTGATTTGTGATTAGGCCGAGCGCCGAATCAGGAGGATCATATGACACCAAACATCGCTACGGACTACGAGATCCGAGAGGCGATGACGACAAGCGCACATGAAGTGCAAGCTCAAGCGCAGCGAGTCGTCGAAGCCGCCAGACATCTTTTCGTCACGGGAGTGATGTCGCACGGCGGCCACGCCAACCTGAGCGCCCGGCTCGACGTCAACCGGTTCTTGCTGACGACCATCGGTGCTGTCCGAGAGTTGCGGCCCGACCAGCTGGCCACGGTCAGTCTCGACGGGAAGGTCCTCGACGGCGAGCTGGCGCCTGAAAACGCCGAAATCGTCGCCATGCACAGCGTCATCTACCGCGCTCGCCGTGATGTGGGCGGGATCATCCATACCCACTCTCCCGCTGCGACAGCGTTCGCGCTGGCCAACCGGCCGCTACCATGCCGGACCGAGCCGCTGTTGCGCTTCGGCCAGGCCGAGGATGTGCCCGTGGTGGCATGGGGGCCTCGCGGGTCGGATGCGTCGGTTCGGGGCATCGCCGAGCTTCTCGGACAATACCCGACGACGGCCGCGGTTCTGCTGGGCAACCACGGGCTACTTGCGTTCGGCCGTGACCCAATGGCTACTGCGCAGCTGGTGGTTGCGATCGAGGAAAGCGCCGAGGCGGAGATCGCCGCGGCGGCTATCGGCGGGGCGGTGGACTTTCCCGCAGGGGCCCTCGCCGCCGTCCGAGCGTCGATGGCACGGGTGCGGTCGTGACGGCTGGCACGTCACGCAACGCGCCGAGGCGGTGCGGAACCGCTATCACGCGATGTTCGGAGCCGAACGAGTACGCGGACACAGCTCACGGTACTTGATGGTGACGGGCTACTCAGATTCGGGAGTGGCTCGCTGACGGACTTTCTCGGTCTTCGTCGCCGCATCCTTGGCGCCAGGGCTTCGGCTTGACACTGGCTGAACACGCAGTGGCTCACCGGGCGATGGGCTCGTCGGCATCGGGCCTTCCGGCGCCTCGCCGGTCGTTTGTCGAACCGACTCGAAGCCGGCTCGAAAAATAGCGAAGCGTTTACACAGCGAGCCGGCCAAGAGCAGTGCTCCGCCAAGCATCGCGGCCGGGCGCCGACGTCCAAAGCCGGCCAGTGCAGCGGCCCCTCCGACAGTGAGCCCGGTCGAAAGCTGGTCGAGAACCCTGACGCCTCCCTCCGCGTAGGGCCTGGCCAGGGGACCCAACCGTCGCTTCATGAGCTCACTTGCGACAACCTCCACGATGGCTCCACCAACCGCCAGGCGCCGAGCCGGACCCGCATCAGCAGTCGGGGTAAGAATGGCGGCGGCGCCGCCAGCGCTCGCCGAGGCGCTGCCTGCGAAGATGAAGGGCATCTCCCGGCGGCCTTCATGCCAGACGGGGACCGCGGTGTCGCTGACGAGTACCGCCGTGTATGTGGCCACCCCGGTACCGAGCGCGGCTGATAGGCCCTGCGCCACGAGGCCCAGCGGCCGCACGAAGGGGACCGGCCCCACCGCGCCGACCACCTTGGCAACTACAGCTGTGCCGGTTGCGGCACTGAACCCACTGAGGATCCAGGTGCCGATACTCATCGGCGAGGTTGGCTTCACGACCCGCATCATATTGAGGAACCGCTCCGGTCTCCCGAGGTCGATGATCAGGAGGGGCAGGCTGACCGCCAGCCCAACGGCCGAGGTCACCAACGCGCTGCTTGCCAGCGAACGGTTCCTGCGAGCACGCGCCAGGAAGCTCAGCGCTCCAGACATCCCGGCGAGGCCGCCGGTGAAGAAGTACACCGCGATTGCCGGACCCCAGGCGGGCGGTTTGAGAATTGATCGACCGTAGTAGCTGCTCATCGACGCTTCACGAACGCAGCTAGGACGCCCAGCGCCAGCATGCCCGCCGCTGCTGCGGCGGTTCTCCACATCTGCCGGAGATCGCGTGTCGTCGTGACCGGATGAGCTGGCAACCCGTACACCTCGGGCTTATCCAACAGAAGGAAGAAGGCGTGCAACCCGCCAACCTCGTTGTCGGTTTCGTCGACGCCGTACAGCCGGGCGTCGGCCACGCCCTGCTGCTCCAGATCGGCAAGACGGCGGCGGGCGCGGGCCCGAAGATCGTCGATCGGGCCGAACTGGATCGATTGGGTGGGGCAGGCCTGGGCACAGGCCGGCTGCATCTGGCCCTTGAGCCGGTCGTAGCAGAGCGTGCACTTGAAGGCACGGCCGTCGCCTTCGCGCCGCTCGATCACGCCGAAGGGGCACGCCGAGACGCAGTAGCCGCAGCCGTTGCAGACATCCGGCTGGACCACAACCGTCCCGAACTCGGTACGCATCAAGGCACCGGTCGGGCAGACCTCGAGGCAGGCGGCGTGCGCGCAGTGCTTGCACACGTCGGAGTTCATGAGCCAGCGCATCCCACCCGATCCATCCGCGGCAACGGGGCGGTTCTGCTCGATGAAGGCGACGTGTCGCCAGCTGTTCGCCCCCAGTTCGCCCGTGTTGTCGTAGGAGGACCCGAGGAAGTTCAGACCATCGACCGGGACATGGTTCCATTCCTTGCACGCGACTTCACACGCCTTGCAGCCGATGCAGATGCTCGAGTCGGTGAAAAAGCCGACCTTCTCGTCGGGCTGCGGCTGGATCACCGTCGCGTCGCGATAGGGGGGAGGTCCCGAAACGACCGCCATCAGCGTGGCCTCCTTCCGGGCCGGATATCGCATGTGGCGGCCTTGTCATCCTGGATGTGGACATTGGGGTCGAGCACCAGCCCGTAGAGGTCGTTTGCGGCATCGCCTTTGGACAGGCCTTGAAACCCCCAGTGGTAAGGAAGGCCAACCTGGTGCACGATTTTTCCCCGCACTCGCACGGGGGTCATGCGATCGGTGACGAGGACCCTGGCCTCGATTGAGGCACGCGAGCTGGTGATCGTCGCCCAACCGCCATTGACCAGACCCCGTTCGCGCGCCAGCGCTGGGCTGACCTCGCAGAACATCTCGGGCTGCAGCTCGGAGAGAACCCCGGTGAAACGCGACATCCCGCCCGCCGTGTGGTGCTCGGTCAGGCGGTAGGTCGTCATCACGAAGGGGTATCGAGCGCCGCCGCCGCCATTTTCATTTCGTGGATTGAGGCGGTGTTTGAGGATCTGCCGTGCCGGATTCGACTGCTGGGCGTAGAGCGGGTTGCGCACCGGCGACTCGTCCGGCTCGTAGTGTGTGGGGAGCGGACCGTCCTTGAGGCCCATCGGCGTGAAGAGCCAGCCGCGCCCGTCGGCCTGCATGATGAAGGGGGCATCCCCTGGAAGGGCCGCGTCACCCGTTGCTCCCTCCGGTGGAACGTAATCGGGCGGCTTGTCGGCCGTGAAATCGGGCACATCGTTGCCCGTCCACTTGCGCTGCCGCCCGTCCCACCACACGTAGCGCTTGCGCTCGGACCATGGGTTGCCGCTCGGATCCGCCGACGCGCGGTTGTAAAGGAGTCGTCGGTTCGCGGGCCAGGCCCACCCCCATTCCGGTGCGACCGACGTTTTCTCCGTGCCGGGTTTGCGCCGGGCGGTCTGGTTGACACCGTGGGCGTAGCTGCCGCAGTAAATCCAGACGCCGCAGGCGGTTGAGCCATCGTCCTTCAGTTCAGCAAACGTCGTCAGCGGATTCCCGCTGGCGTCGACGCCGTTGATCTCCTTCAAAACCGCCTCGGCATCCGGGTCCTGGGTGTTGCCGACGACGGGATAGTCCCATGTGAGGTCGAGGACCGCGCGGTCCTTCGTCTCCGACGACCCGGCGAGCTTCGCCCGAATGATCCGGCCGAGACCGTACATGAACCACAGGTCGGAGCGGGCATCGCCGCGCGGCTCGACAGCCATGTGGTGCCACTGCAGCAAACGCTGCGTGTTGGTGAACGATCCGTCTTTCTCGGTGTGGGCGGCAGCCGGCATCCAGAAGATCTCGGTCTTGATGTCGTCCGTTTTCATCTCGCCGCTTTTGATCTCAGGGCCGTTGGACCAGAACGCGGCGCTCTCGATCTCGACCAGGTCCCGAACGACGAGCCAGTCCAGGTTGGCCAGGGCGAAACGATGCAACTTCGAGTTGGCCGACCCGACCGCCGGGTTCTGGCCGAAGAGGAAGTAGCCCTTGAGCGACCCATCGAGCATCTTCAGCGCCGACTGGTAGGCGGAGTGGTCGCCCGTCAGCCGCGGGAGGTACTGGAAGCCGAACTCGTTGTCGGGTCTTGCCTTCTCGCCCCACCAGGCCTTGAGGAGGCTGACCATGTAGGCCTTCATCCTTCCCCAGCCGCCCGTTGTACTGGACTCCCGCTCGATGAACCCATCGAGGCTGGTGTGGTGATACGCATGCGGCATCGGGATGTATCCAGGAAGGATGTCGTACAGGGTGGGGACGTCGGTCGAGCCCTGGATCGAGGCATGGCCTCGCAGCGCCATGATGCCGCCGCCAGGGCGCCCCATGTTGCCGAGCAGCAGCTGGATGATCGCGGCGGTGCGGATGTATTGGACGCCGACCGAATGCTGCGTCCAGCCGACCGCGTAGCAGAATGCCGAGGTCCGCTCGCGGCCGGAATTCTCGGCCAGGGTCTTCGCAACCGACATGAAGAGATCCTTCGGCACGCCACACGTGGTTTCCACGAACTCGGGCGTATAGCGCGCGTAGTGTCTCTTCAGTAATTGATAGACGCAGCGCGGATGCTGGAGGGTCGCGTCCCGCTCTGGCGGGGTTGCTCGCGTGAGCAGTCCGCCGTGGCCTCCGAAGCGGTCGTTCCCTGCTCGTGGGTCGAGCTCTTCCATGTCGCCGGCCGAGGCGTGCAGGTCCATTCCCTTGTACTGCCAGCTGGACGGATCGTAACTGTGGCGTTTCGCATCCCAGCCGGAGAAGAGCCCGTCGAGATCCTCGGTGTCCTTGAAGTCGTCGCTGATGATGGTGGCCGCATTGGTGTAGGCGACGACGTACTCCCGGAAGAGCTTGTCGTTCTCGCAGATGTAGTTGACGATGCCGCCCAGAAAGGCGATGTCGCTGCCCGCACGGATCGGCACATAGACGCTGGCGTTGGCGCTGGTCCGCGTGAATCGCGGATCGATGTGAATGACGGTCGCACCACGGAGCTTCGCTTCCATCACCCACTGAAAGCCGACCGGATGGCACTCAGCCATATTCGAGCCCATGATGACGATGCAGTCGGAGTTGGCGAGGTCCTGCTGGAAATTGGTGGCGCCCCCTCGCCCGAATGACGTGCCCAAACTGGGCACGGTCGCGCTATGTCATATACGGGCCTGGTTCTCGATCTGGACGATGCCGAGACTCGTGAAGAGCTTCTTGATCAGATAGTTCTCCTCGTTGTCGAGGGTGGCGCCGCCGTACGACCCGATCGCCATCGTCCTGTTCGTCACCCGGCCTTGCTCGTCGCTCGCCTCCCAGTTCTCGGCTCGGGTCGCGATCACACGGTCGGCGATCATGTCCATCGCCTGGTCGAGGCCGATCTCGCGCCAGCTCGGGCTGTAGGGCGCCCGGTATTTCACCGCGTACTCGCGCAGCGGTCCGTTGACCAGCTCTCGGGAGGAGGCGCCCTTCGGGCACAGCCGGCCGCGCGAGATCGGGCTGTCCGGGTCGCCTTCGATCTGCGTTACCAGGCCGTCCTGGACGAAGACACGTTGCCCGCACCCGACGGCGCAGAAGGGACAGACGGATCTGACAACTCGCGCGTTGCTGATGCGCGGTTCTAGCTCAATCGAGTGCCGAGAGCGGACCGCCGATCCCAAACCCAGCTTGTCGTCGCCTTCGATCTGGCGCAAGACGGGCCACCGACGGATGAGCTCTGCGGCCCTCTCCATATGTCCTCCCGGGACGGTCGCGCTAGCCGGGCTGCCGGTATTCCTCTTCTTCATCATAGGCGCGCGGCCTGGTGCTCGACTGCGATCAGGCGCGGTGTGCGCACCGGCGGCTCAGATAGCGCCCTGGCCCTCCTGTCGAAGCTCTCCGGGGCAGCCCGTTGCGCAATACCCCGCCCGACGATCAGCTCTTGACCGCGAGTTCGACAGTCCGAATCGGCCCATTGCCTGCCCCGGTTTGCTCCAGGGCGTTGGCAATCTCGGCGAGATCCTGTGCCGTCAGCTCGAGGCCTCCGGCGGCGATCCATCCATCGAGCTGTTCGGGCGATCGCGCGCCAACGATGGCAGCTGTTACCCCGGGCCAGCTGAGGGTCCAGGCAATCGCCACTGCAGAGACCGACGCGCGGTGCCGTGCCGCAATCGGCTCCAAGGCATCGCGGAGCGCCAGGTTACGGCTCAGCAATGGCTGATTGAACTCAGGATTCCGGCGGCGCCAATCATCCTGCGCCATCTTTTCGACGCGCTCACGGCTGAAGCTGTCGGTCAGGATCCCCGACTGCATCGGGCTGTAGACGATGACGCCGGTCTGGTGCGCCGCTGCCCAAGGGATGACATCACCACCCGACGCGCGATGGATCAGGGAGAAGGGCGGTTGTAGGGCATCGACGTGCCTGATCTTTTCGGCGCGCTCCAGCAGGTCAACACCGAAATTCGAAACGCCGCCGGCCCGGACCTTGCCTTCGTCGATGAGGCGCACCATCTCGCCCCAGGATTCCTCAATCGGGGTACCGGTCTCGTCGGGCCAGTGGAATTGATAGAGGTCGAGATGATCGACGCCCAGCCGGCGCAGTGACGCCTCGGCTTCCCTGCGTATGGACGATGCCTGCAGATTCCGCTGCGGTTCCTCGTAGGGCTTCTGCAGGTTCGGGACCATGCCGCCCTTGGTGAAGATGAGCGGCCGCTCGCTGGCCCGGATCTCTTTGATCGCGCGGCCGACGACTTCTTCCGAGTGCCCATAACCGTAGATCGCCGCCGTATCGACCCAGTTGATCCCGCGAGAGACGGCGTGCGTGATGGCCCCGATCGATGCGCGATCATCCTGGGGGCCCCAGCCGTAGGCCCAACCGCCACCGCCAATCGCCCATGCCCCGAAGCCCACTCGAGTGATCTCGAGTCCGCTTTTCCCCAGTGGATGCTTCTGAATGCTCATCGCTCGAACCTCCCGTTGCTGTTCTCCTGTCATGAGCAGCTCTGCTAGCTCAAACATTTGCCATTAGCGTCGCGCCAACTCAGCGGCAAGTCATCCCCTGATAGCACAGGAGCTCTCCCTACTTTTGGGGGTTCCTAACGATTGCAACCTCGACGTAACCTCGTGCGGCTAGAGGTATCGGTCAGGATCCCCGACTGCATCGGGCGATAGCTCACCGGTCTCAATGCCGTCGCCCTTCGGGTCGTGCGTGCCTATCTCGTTACGGCGGTAACGACGTCAATGACTGCACCCACCAGCCAAGCCATCCCAGTGGCGCGTCCTAACGCCATGCGCTCCTGTAGGGACATGCGCGACGGCCGCAGCCATGCCGGCTTGAGGATGAAGTTGACGGCAGCATCGCTGTGTGCAATTCCCGATGTCGCTCCATGAAAGTCGAACAACAGCAGAAGCCCCGCGGCTGCCGACAGGGCTGCGCCGGCGAGAGCTCCGCCGACACCGACGGTCATATCGCCGAGTACAGAGATGACCAGACCAGCCCACACCAGCATCAGGAGGGTGTAGCCGAGGGCGAGACCATCGCAGACCGGCTCGCTGGCGGCGGGCGCAACCCCACTGCCGTGCGGGAGGTACGTCGCGCCAGTGGCGTACTTGAGAACGAGATAGAGACTCACTCCGCTGGCAACGGCCAGCAGGACGTCGAACCCCACCGCGCGTAACCACGCGGGAAGGGGGATGAGCGCGACTGTCAGGCCCAGCACGCCCAGCAGCGCCACGAAGGCAGCGTCGCTCAGGCGATTGGCGTAAGGGCCGCATTCTCCCATTAGGCGCTTGGCCATCTGAATTTGTCGTTACCCGTCGGCGAACTATAGATATAGGTGCGGCTGAGCAGCCGTTCATCGCGACTTTGATGGTCGTTCGCCGGAATCGCGAGCTGGGTCTCGATCACGCCGAGGGAGTAGACAAGTCCATCGATCCAAACTTGTGCCTCATGGCCGCCAGGAACCACGGTCGAGTCATAGGACACCCCGAAGCGCCGGAGTTGCTGAGCGAACTGATTCATGTAGACCCGATAGTGATCGGCGGCCCCGACAGTCAGGATGTAGTGAACCGACCGAGCCGCCGGACTCCGCTGGATCAAGACGATGGGGCTGTTGTCGTTGATGTATGCGGCGTCGCTGCCGAACACCGGG